>JAEEGL011155752.1_pt1 | contig 31480 bp, 28 predicted proteins | sample 9134231 | NCBI WGS metagenome assembly JAEEGL01 (sample SAMN16246548, study PRJNA631951) | gut metagenome | biome: gut microbiome; feature: rumen; material: fiber-attached | host: Bos | place: Iran: Karaj | collected 2018-10 | reverse complement strand
ATGCATGAAAACCTCCTATTAATAACCCAATTATAGCACGTTTTTAAAAATAAACATAACTTTTTACCACAAAATTGGCTCTAGGCCATTTTGTTTCAAAAACTCATTACACCTAGAAAAATGATGATTTCCGAAAAATCCCGCATAGGCCGACAAGGGCGACGGATGTGGCGATTCGAGCACCAAATGTCGAGACGTATCAATCAGAGCCTTTTTGTTTCTCGCATCCCTGCCCCACAGTAAAAATACCAAATGTGGCCGAGTTTCATTTAAATACGATATCGTCGCAGTAGTAAATGTTTCCCAACCTTTGCCACGGTGTGAACCAGCACGATGAGCCTCCACGGTCAAAACCGTGTTAAGCAGTAGTACGCCCTGCTTTTGCCAGACCCTCAGACTCCCAGTCGGATTTGCATGATGTCCGATATCTGCATCAATTTCTTTATATATATTTATAAGCGACGGCGGCACCGGCTGGCTCGACGGCACCGAAAATGCCAATCCCTCTGCGGCTCCCGGCGTATGGTATGGATCTTGTCCCAGTATCACTACCTTAACTTCGTTTAAATCTGTCGTAAACGCCGAAAACACCAATCCTTTTGGCGGATAAATGGTCTTTTTTTCGTATTCTTCGTGCAAAAAAGCCGACAAATCCTTAAAATACGGCTTTTCAAATTCCGCCCCTAAAAACTCCTTCCAACTCTCGTGCATATGCTATAATTATAGCATATGGCGAAGCTATACTTTAGATACGGTGCGATGGGATGTGGTAAGACGATGCAACTTTTGCAGGTCGCTTTTAATTACGAAGAACGTGGCCATAAAGTCTGCGTCATCAAACCCGCTACCGACACCAAAAACGGCACCAAACTCTTGACCCGTATTGGCCCCGAGCGCGAGACTGACTTTTGTTTTGATAAAAAAACTGATGTTTTTAAAATTATTAAAAACAAATATAGAGACGTTCATTGTGTATTGGTTGACGAAGCGCAGTTTTTAACACCAGCCCAGGCTGACCAACTTATGGATATAACGATAAAACTCGACATTCCAGTTATGGCTTATGGATTAAGGCTTAATTTTCGCCAACAAGATGGTGGCTTTGAAGGTGCCACTAGGCTTCTTCAAATTGCTCACGATATCGAAGAGATTAAAACCATCTGTGAATGTGGCCACAAAGCTACCCGCAACTGTAGATTTTTAGACGGCAAGCTTGTCACGGACGGCCCGGATATTCTCATAGACGATGGCAAAACCAAAATTGAATACCGCGCTCTCTGTCCTGCCTGCTATGAAAAGTATTTGGCATCGACGGGTGACGACTTCGTAGGGGGGCCCCCGAAAGTGCAGTCACTTTTGGGGGAAAACGAAGTCGGCAGGACCCGTCGGGAGAAGAGGTTATAATGTATATTGTTATCGAAGGCCAAGACGGCACCGGTAAGTCTACCCAGGCTAGGCTCCTAAAAGAATACTATGAAGGCCAGGGTAAAGAAGTTGTTGTGATGGATGAACCAGATGGCGATCTCCCGCAAGCGCACGATATCCACGATATGATTTTGACACGCGGCTATAAACTTGAGCCGATGACCAATGTATTATTATTTACCGCTGCGCGCGTTGAACTTTGGCGCAAAATCGCCGAGCCAGTTCTCAAAAGAAACGGTATCGTGGTTTCCGCACGTAACTTTTGGTCCACGATAGCCTATCAGGGCTATGGCGAAGGTATATCAAGAAGCAAAATCATCAGGCTAACTCACGATGCTCTACCAGACAGATACTGCCACCCGGACAAAGGCTTCATTTTGACCGTTCCAGACAAAATCAGGCTTGAGCGTCAAGGTGTACGCGGTAAAGCTACCGAGACTTTCGAGGCAAAGCCTGACGCTTTTCAACAAAAAGTCAACGCCGCCTATCCCAAAATCGCCAAAGAATTCAACATACCAATTATTGACGCATCCGGCACCATTGAAGAAGTCTTTGAAAAGATAATAAACTCTTTGCGATTGTCATAAGACGGCTAGAAAATTGGAAAAATAGTGATGGAAAGCCGGTACTGAAATACCGGAAGGCTTCCATCAAATTATTTTTTCAATTTTCTACCGAAGACAAGAGCAAAGAGTTTATTATCTTCATTAGTTTTCGGCAAATTGTGAATTATACAATTCGGCATAGAATCCGTTGGCTTTAAGCAAAGTCTCATGATTTCCTTGCTCTACTATGCGTCCATCGCGCATCACGAGTATCAAATCAGCATTTCTGATAGTGGACAATCTATGCGCAATTACAAACGAAGTTCTACCGTGCGTAATCTTTTCGAATGAATCCTGAATTAACTGCTCCGTACGGGTATCCACATTTGACGTTGCCTCGTCGAGAATCAACATTGGTGGATTTGCCACCATCGCACGTGCGATGGTGAGAAGCTGTTTTTCACCCGCCGAAACATTGTCCGAATCTTCCGAAATCATTGTTTTATAACCATGCGGCAATGCTTCAATGATGTGTTCAATATTGCAAAACTTTGCTGCCGCTTTAATATCTGAAAGCGAAGCATCTTTTCTACCATAGCGTAAATTCTCATCTATAGTGCCAGAAAATAGCCAAGTATCCTGGAGCACCATACCGAATAACTGCCTCACATCGGCACGCTTCATCTCACGAATTGGTACGCCATCAATCACAATATCACCAGAATCTGGTTCATAAAATCTCATTAGCAGATTAATAATCGTAGTCTTACCAGCACCCGTCGGACCAACAATTGCGACGTTTGTACCCGGCGCGACATTTACTGAAAAGTCCTTAATAACCGGCGTTACGCCGTCATACGAGAAACATACATTCCTGAACTCGACTTCGCCCCTAATGGAAGGAATAGCAAGAGCCGGTTCAAAATCCGGTTCTTCTTCTGTCTCGCCCAGGAACTCAAAGATTCTTTCGCTCGCCGCGAGCAACGATTGAATTGTTGTGGTAGTTGATGCAATTTCAGTAATCGGTCGGTTAAATCTCGACACGTATTGGATAAACGCTTGCACGCCACCAATTGTTAAACTCTGGTCGATCACAAACATCCCGCCCATCACGCAAATTGCAATATAACCAAGATTCGTAAAGATATGTGTCACCGGGAAAGACAAAGACGAAAACACCTGTGCTCTTGTCGCGGCGCGTGCCAATTTATCATTGGTTAAGTCAAAGCTATCAATCGCAGTTTTTTCATATGAATTGGATTTAATTACGATGAGCCCAGCATAATCTTCTTCGATTTTGCTATTTAGGACTCCGAGCGTCGCTTGTTGCTCGCGGAAATATTTGTGTGCGAAGTTTGCAATCCAGCCGACTACTACAACCGAAATTGGCACCACGATAAATGCTACAAGCGATAATGGCACACTAATTGTTAACATCATCGTCATCACCCCAATCAAAATCGTCACCGATAAAGATACGTCGGCAATTTCTTGCGACATTGATGTCGTAAGCACATCCACATCATTCGTCATCCGTGACAAAATGTCACCATATTTATGTTTATCAAAATACGAAATTGGGAGCCGGGCAATCTTATCGATGATTTTTTCACGCAAATCTTTGGTGTAGTGCGCAGAAACCACGGCAAGCACAAAAGCCTGTGCATACTGCAAGGCCGCCGAACTCGCAAACAAAATCACCACAGTTATAGCCTTACCACTTAGAGCTGCCCAATCAATATTTGGATATGTACTTACGGCAATGTTAGTCATATCGCCAAGTAGTTTTGGTGTAAAGAGACCTAACACCGCCGAGCCCACCGCCAGTATTACTGAAAAAGTAATTGAAATCCAGTATGGCTTAATTGAGTGTGAAAATTCCTTGAATGCAAATTTGGAATTCTTTACTTTGCCAGATGATTCTTTACCGTGTGGCCCCATGCATCTCCTTTCTAAACTCCGCATCCGAAAGCTGCGACTTTACAATCGATTGATACACCTTGCAAGAGCCGAGTAGCTCTTTATGTGTGCCCTTCCCCACCATTTTGCCTTTATCTAACACTACGATTTGGTCAGCATCCTTAATCGTGGACACGCGTTGTGCCACAATTAATACCACCGCATCATTTGTAATTGGCTTCAAGGCTTCACGTAGCTTTGCGTCAGTTTTCATATCGAGTGCCGAAAACGCATCATCAAATACAAAAATATCTGGATTCTTACAAATCGCCCGCGCGATAGAAAGTCTTTGCTTCTGTCCACCAGAGACATTAGTGCCACCTTGTGCGATGTGCGAATTATAACCATTTGGCAACCTAGAAATAAAACCATCTGCCTGCGCAATTTCGGCAGCCTTTTTAACCTGCCCATCAGTCGCATTTGGCGCACCAAACTTGATATTAGACTTGATGGTACCCGAAAATAGTACACCACGTTGTGGCACCAAACCAATCCGCTGCATCAGATCGTCCTTGGCGTATTCTTTGATATCGATCCCATCAATTAATATTTCTCCGCCAGTTGCTTCATAAAATCTTGGTACTAAATTAATCAAAGTTGATTTACCAGAGCCCGTCGAGCCAATAAATGCCGTAGTCTTCCCAGCTTCTGCTTTAAATGAAATATCATCCAAGACTTTTTCGGCGGCATCCGGATATGCAAAACTAACTTTTTTAAATTCGACCGATGCCTTTTTATCCGGTATGCCATGTGTTTTCTTTGGAAAATGAATTTTTGGCGCAACTTTTAGTATCTCGTTAATCCTGCCCGCCGACACATTCGCGCGTGGGATCATGATAAAGAATAGTGATAGCATGAGGAATGACATCATTACAAATGTTACGTATTCAGCAAATGCCGTCATATTACCTAAATAAGAGTAATCTTGACTAAGCAAAGAAATACCAATCCATGAACAAAGTAGCGTTGTGCCATTAAATATAATATTAATTAATGGGTTTTGTAATTCTAAAATTCTGTCTACGTAAATCAAAAGTTTCGTTAGTTCGTCATTTGTGCGCGTAAACTTTCTTTTTTCGATACTTTCGTTATTGAAAGCTCGGATCACTTTTAGACCAGTTAAGTTCTCGCGAGTAATTAGAGTTACTTTATCAACTAATTTTTGGAAAATCTTAAATTTCGGTGTCACGAGTGACATAATAATAATGACTGAAATTACTACTGCGCCAATTCCCACCGCCACAATCCAGCTCATTTCCGGAGCTGTTTGAATGGCCATCACGAGACCAAGTACGCAAAACAATGGAGCCCTAAGGAGCATCGAGAGCATCATTGTTACAATCATCTGAATTTGGTTAACATCGTTAGTAGTCCTCGTAATTAAACTAGCGGTACTATAGTTTTTAATATCCGCCAAATTAAAAAGCAATACTTTTTGGAACACCGCCGCTCTGATATCTCGTGAAAAGAAAGCTCCCACCTTTGCCGAAAAATAACTCGATACAAAAGAAGCGAGAGCCGATATTGCTGCGAGCCCAAGCATCAAAAGGCCATCCTTCCAAACTGTCGCCATGTCACCCTCAACAATACCATTGTTAATTATATCAGCCATGAGTGCAGGTAGCTGCAAAGTAGTATAAACTTGTCCACCAGTCGCCAGCAAAAGCACAATTACTTGCCACCAATACGGCTTTAAAAACTTCAATAGTTTAAACATATTATTTTGTCTCGCCTTTTTTCTTTTCTAAATGCATACGGAAATAAATCAGTGGTCCTATTATAATATATGAATAATAAGAAATCAACCGCCAAACTAACATTGCCCAAAATATATAACCTGTAGAAAGTGCAGAGAATACCACGTAGAATGTACCTTCTGCTGCACCTGCATTACCCGGCGTTGGCACAAAATATACCGCTGCCGTCACCGCAACCGTCATAGCAAGGCATTTAAAGAAATCAATATCGCCACCAAATGCCTTCAAAACGAAAAATGGAATCGCCACAATCGCAGAATTATAAATCACTGATAGTATCACGATTTTTGCAAACATACCGCGCTTTTTCAAAATCTTTTTAACCGATTTTGAATATTCGTTTACTTCACGTTCAACTTTTTTTAACGTAGCTTCGCGGTTTTTTACGATATCAATTTTTGCTAGTATTTTTACACCAAATTGCAGAAACTTAGACACGGCTTTTGGAAATAAACTTGTCCCTGCTACCATTACCGGCCAAAATGCATATACTGCAAGTCCAATCCATCCCGCAACGAGTAATGCCGGATTATCGCGAAACACTCCGCCGTAAGCAAAACAAATGAGTGCAATAATGAGAAAACCAATTTGGCTCGTTATCATTGCGCAAATCGGAATTGAAGTCGTTTCGCCAGCCGGCAAATCACTGTGCTTGCGCATATGGTAAATTTGAAACGGCTGTCCGCCAATTGATGCTGGCGTCACGTTGTCATAATATCGTCCAAGCATCACCACGCGCCAAGCTAACTTCCGGACCTCTTTGCTATTGATTTTTTTATCGGGTGGATATGATCTTTTAATCATCAAGACGTATTTCATCATATTGGCAATCACGCCAATTACAAAACATAGTACTGCCGGAACTAACATCCACCAACTTAACCGCACTTCGTTTAGCTCAGCTGCATTCTTTTTGTCGCCAAATTCATTAACCGCCGTTGCGGTAATAACGATGGCATTTATAGCAACAAAAAGAATAATTAAAAGAATCCTTCTCAGCGATTTTTTTCTTTTATTATTAGCAGTCATTTTGTTTTCTCGTACATCTAACGCTCAATAGCCCTAATGTTTGGATATTCATCAATCAAGACTCGGATGCAACCAGCAATCGGTACAGCAACAATTGCGCCAAGTAGGCCAAACATATACATGCCAATTACGATTGCAACGAGGATTATCACGGCCGGGAGATTTAGCGCGTTGCCTTGAATCTTTGGCGCAATTAGGTTATTTTCAATTTGAGCATATACTATATATATTACTGCAAATATTATTGCCGCAAGCGGGCTAGTAAATAGTAAGACTAAGGTCACAAGCGTGCCACCGATAAACTGACCAAACATAGGAATTAAATAAAACAGCATCGTAATCATACCCATCGGGATAGCAATACTCATAGAGACACCAGTAAACAACGAAAGACAAAACACAATAAACCCGCTCGCGCAGCCATCAATCACTGCCACAATTGCTTGCCGAGAAACATAGGTTGAAATCACATTTGCCATTCTCGAAACTACACGTTTCGCAACGGCTACCGGTTTCTTGTCGCTCTCTCCGGCACTCATCCTCTTCCATAAAGCATTCATCATAGATGGCCCTTCGAGCAGGAACAGTAGAGTCAGAATTAATACGAGTACAATCTTCATTACTACGTCCGCAATTCCGCTCATGCTGGATACGAGATTTGTACCTAACATTCCTAGCAAATTATCGGACAAACTTTTCATTGCATTTGAAATTTCTGAATGTAAATCTGCAATGCCAATTGATTTGCCAAAATTATTAATTCCCTCCCAGCCACCAAAATTATTTTCGAAAGTTTCTGGGAAATGTTGGACAAAATTTGATGTTTCGTTTACGACCACTGGACCAACTATGGCGATTATTCCACCAATTATAACGACAACAATAAAATAGGCTAATGCCGCCGACAAAGTTTGATGCTTTTTCTCGGTGCCAAAATGCCGAATAAAGAAATTATTAACTCGCCTGACGAGAGGCTTTAAGGCGAGTGCAAGAAAAATAGAAATCCCAACCACTACTAAACCAGTCGCAGCATTTTGGATAAAGAGCCAAATCGCATAAATCGCCACCGGAATCAACCAAAACTTCAAAAAAGTTTTCGTATCCGTCTCTATTTCTTTTGTTGCCATTAAACCTCCTTTAATAGACTAATTATACCATATGTGCTATAATTATGTAAATGAAATTATTGATGCATACCTGCTGCGCTCCGTGCAGCGTTTATTGTATTGACTCGCTTCGCGCCGAAGGTATTGAGCCGACGCTTTTTTGGTATAATCCAAACATTCATCCTTATATCGAATACAAAACCCGCCGGGATTGCTTAAAGGAATATGCTCAAAAAGTTAACGCCAAGTTGATCATTGACGAAGAATACGGCCTTGACGAATTCTGCAAAAATGTTGTGAGTGATATTCCGAACCGTTGCGTAAACTATTGCTATAAAAAGCGGCTCACGGAGGCTGTGCGCTATGCTGCTAAAAATGGTTACGATACTTTTACCACCACCTTGCTCGTCTCACCTTATCAAAAACACGATGAACTAAAAAAAGCTTGTGAAGAGCTTTCCAAGTTATCCGGCGTCAAATTCTTGTATCGTGACTTTAGGGTTGGTTTTCGCGACGGTCAAGCAAAAGCCCGCGCCGAAGGTCTCTATATGCAAAAATATTGCGGCTGTATTTTTTCCGAAGAAGATCGCTACAAAAAGCAAATTGAACGGGACCTAAGCTCTTGCGAAATAAGCAAAAATAGTATATAATATATATATGTTAGTTTCTGACTTTAATTATGATTTACCAGAAGAACGAATTGCCAAGTTCCCGCCAAAGGAACGTGGTACGACGCGACTTTTAGTTTTGGACCGTAAGAGTGGCGAAGTTAAAGACTCTTTCTATCGTAATCTTGATGAATTATTAAACCCTGGCGATTTATTAATTCTAAATGATACACGCGTGATGCAATCGCGTCTGTTTTGCGAGCTCCCGGACGGCCGCAAACGTGAGCTCGTCGTGCTCGAAAAACATGGTGACGAGCCTCAACGCGTGATGTACCGCGGCAAATTGCATGATGGTGATGTGCTTTTCATCAAATTCGAGGGAATCCGGAGCGCGGCAGCGCGAGGACGAGCGCCGGCCGCCCGTGGCGCTCGCCCCTTGGGACGCGAATTGCCGAAGGCAAACGGGCCGGCCGGACGCGGCCCGAGAATTGACGAAAAGTACATCAGAATTAATCATATTCTCGGCAATGGCATCGCCGAAGTTGAGTCAGAGTTCCCGCTTTCCGAGCTCGCCGAAAAATACGGCACAGTTCCCTTGCCGCCCTATCTCCATCGCGACGCAACCGACGAAGATAAAAAACGTTATCAAACCGTCTGGGCCAAAAATATGGGATCTGCCGCCGCGCCAACTGCCAGTTTAAATATGACAGAAGATTTGATAAAACGCTTGCAAGATAAAGGCGTGATTATCAAGTACCTCACATTACATGTCGGTCTCGGCACTTTTCTTCCGATGCGGACTGATAATGTAGAGGACCACAAAATGCACTCCGAATGGTTTAATATCCCCGACGACACCCTCGCCGAGATTAAACGTGTGAGTGAAGAAGCCAACGTTTTGCTTCGGGGCATTCGCGACGACGGGAGCGAACGAAGCGAGGAGCCCCGTAACGACGGGCGCGACGAAGCGTCCCGAAGCAAAATCGTTGGTTCTTCACGTCCGAGAATAATTGCCGTCGGCACAACAGTCGCGAGAACTTTGGAATATTATGCCAAAACCGGCAAGACCTCTGGTGAAGACGACATTTTTATTTATCCAGGCTTTGAGTTCAAAATTGTCGATGCACTTCTCACTAATTTTCATGCGCCAAAATCTACGGTCTTGATGCTCGCTAGCGCCTTTGCTGGCTGGGAAAACCTTCATCATGCCTACGATTATGCCGTCAGCCAAAAATATAATTTTCTTAGCTATGGGGACTCAATGTTTATATGTTAAAGTTTGATATAGAAAAAAGAAAAGGTCTCGCGCGTGTGGGCGTAATCCATACTCCCCACGGCGACATTAAAACCCCGGCCTTTGTTGGCGCAGCGACCCGCGCAACTGTTAAAGCTCTCACCATGAAGGAAATGAACGAACTCGGCTCTCAAGCAATTCTTGCAAACACCTACCATTTAGTTCTCCGCCCGGGCCCCGAGCTAATTCAAGAAGCCGGCGGTATTGCCGAATTTTCCAGCTGGCACAAGCCAACTTTTACCGACTCAGGTGGCTTTCAGATCTTTTCTCTTCCAAACGTTAAAATTTCCGAAAACGGCGTTAAGTTTAAGTCTCATATCGACGGCGCTAGCTTTGAAATGACTCCAGAATCGTCAATGAGGGCGCAGTGGGCGATTGGCGCCGACATCCACATGGCATTTGACCACCTTGCCAAATCCGAAAGCTACGAAGATATGAAAACAGCAATGGAGCGCACCCACGCCTGGCTCGACCGTTGCATCACGGAGCACTCGTGTCTGAACGAAGAGGCAAGAAAAAAGCATTTTCCGTACGAACAATATTTGTACGCTGTCGTCCAGGGCGGCACATTTAACGACCTCCGCGCTGAGTCCGCGAAATACTGCGCTTCCAAAAACCCAGACGGTTTTGGTATTGGTGGTGTTTTTACCGCAAAAGGCATGGACGAGATGTTAAAAACCGTCAACAGTATTCTGCCAGAAGACAAACCTCGCCATCTTCTTGGTATGGGCCAGGAACCAATTGATATTTTCGTCGGCGCCGAATATGGTTGTGACACTTTTGATTGCGTTGGTCCGACTCGCATGGCTAGGAATGGCTCACTTTACACTAACGATGGTCGCATCAATATCAAAAACGCCAAATTTGCGCATGACTTTACGCCACTAATGGATGATTGCGATTGTGAACTTTGCAAGAATTACACCCGAGCTTATTTACATCATCTATTCAAAACTGATGAAATCACCGCAAAAGTCCTCGCATCAATTCATAACGAACATTTTGTTGTTCATCTAACTGACAAAATTCGCGAAAGTCTCTTAAATGATACTTTCGATGACTTCAAAACAACATTTTTAGCTAGATATTATAATACCAAATAGCTTTGTCTGCCGTATCACGCACAGCGATGCCGCGCTTTAATAGCTCATCGCGAATCTCATCGGATTTTTTAAAGTCACGCGCTTCCCTGGCCGTTTGTCTTTCAGAAATCAAATCATAATCCTCTGCTGAAATATCTGGTGTATCAGCAATTAATCTCAACCCAAACAAATCATCGACCTTTTTCCAGTCATCGAGCGTCAAGTCGGATTGCTCAATTACCGCACAAGCCTCTGCAGAATTTAGATTATTATTAACTGCAGCAAGTATTTCATCAAAAACGCATTTATCTTTCGTTTCTTGCCGTTTATTTTGATAGCATTCAGCGATTCTTGCCCGCCAATTTAGCCTTCTTTGCTTAGAGGCCTCAAGCGATTCGAATGTAAAGTTCCTGGTTCCTTGGTAATGGCCAGAAAGTAGCCACATTTTATAATCCATTGGCGAAAAACCACGTTCGTTCAAATCGTCCAAAGTATAGGTATTACCTAGCGACTTTGATATTTTTTGCCCATCAATTGTAATAAAATCACAATGCATCCAAAAACGCGACAAATCATGCCCGTAAGCCGCAAAAGTCTCGGCAATCTCATTAGTGTGATGTACTGGAATATGGTCAATTCCACCAGTATGGATATCAATCGGCTCGCCGAGTTCCTTATGGATAATCGATGCACATTCCAGGTGCCAACCTGGATAGCCTGGTCGCCCGCGGTAATCCCAACGCATCTCGTGCTTTTCCCCTTCGTGAATGAATTTCCACACCGCAAAATCCGTCGCATTTTTCTTTTCGTCAGAAAATTCCACCCTTGCCCCAGCTTGCAATCCACTAAGATCAAGCTTAGCAAAATCCGCATATTTATCAAATTTTGATGTGTCGAAGTACACACCATCTGACGTTTCATAGGTAAATCCATGTTCAGTCATTAGATCTACCGCCTTCATATCCTCGTCAATATAATCAGTCGCTCGCGCTACGACGTCTGCCGGCAAAAACTCCATATCGCGGTAATAATCAAGATATATTTTAATGTATCGCTCTGCCACTTCCCAAACACTTAAGCCCTCACGTAGAGCACCTTTTTCCAGTTTATCCTCGCCAGTATCACCATCAGATACCAAATGCCCGACATCAGTGAGATTTAGTACTCTTTTCACGTTATAATTATTCGCTTTTAAAGTCCGCACTAAAAGGTCCCAATAAGTGTATGCTGCGAGATTGCCGATGTGCGGGTAGTTGTAGACAGTTGGACCACAAGTATAAACCTTTACTACGTCCGGCAAAAGCGGTTTAAAAGTTTCGAGTTTACGACTGGCGGTATTGTATAGTTTAAGCATTTAGTTCCTCCTCCAAACTTTCACGGATTTTATTATATTTATCTTGTGTCACCGAGTGTTTGCCATCGGTTTTTTCTGCACGAATCAACAAGTTGTCGCTCAAAACTCTTTTATAATTATGTTGCCCAATCAACTGGTCTTTTTCACCGTATATTAATACGGTCGGAATTGTGGTGTTTGCCAAAGTCTGATAGTTTTTGCGATTTTTCACGATGTTCTCGATCGAATTTTTGAATGCCTTTTCCTTAGATAAATCACCGCCCTTAGCACTTACCATGTCTTCAAATGCTTTCATTGCCGTGTCAAACGCCGGATCGTCCAAATCTTTCTCGGTAAATACTGGTGGCGACACTAAAACAAGTTTAGCGACCATCGACGGGTATTTGCTTGCAAAGCGCGTCACAATCAAAGTCCCCATCGAATGCCCTACTAAAACAAGCGGCGTATTAATACCAAGCTCGTCTAACGAATTATAAAGCGCCTCAATCTGCTCATCATAATTATACTCAAGCTCGTCTGATTTTAACGATTTACCAGAACCCAGCAAATCAAATGCCAAGAACCGCACATCTTTAAGCGATTCTAAACCCTCAAGGTATTCTAAAACACCATTAAATGATTCCGAGCTCGATGCGATGCCGTGTATAAAAACCGCGGTGAGTTTTGGAGTATTGCTCTTTACAAAGTCATGTGTTTTTGCAAGTTTTAAGTTATTCATCGCCACCCTCCGCTAATAATTCTGGCACAATTTTAACTAAATCCGCCACTACATCTTCGTAGCTCATATCATAAGTTCGAAATCCCGCCGCAAAACCATGACCGCCGCCGCCAAAATACCCGGCTATTTTGTCGGCTATTTCCGCTTTGTCTGAGCAGCGGATTTTACCGGTAATTTTACCGTCCGGATAGGTCTTTACCGCCACCGCCACCTTTACTCCCTCTACCATTCGGAGCTCTTCGAGTATTAGTACGTTCGGATTATACTCGTCTGAAAATTGCGCAATATCATCCCACGGAATATGCACCGTTGCAAGCATCCCGTCTAGCGAGTAATCAATGCGCTTAATTAAATCGGCCTTATAATCGAGTATTCGAGGCGACTTTTTCATGTACTCACGTCGCTTTTCCTCGAGCTCAGCATTGTTTGCGCCAAGTTTGGTCAGTTCCGCACAAATTTCAAACGTTCGCGCCGTCACCGAGTCACTGGTAAGACCCAGAGTATCGGACATAATTCCTTGCATGATGGCCTCTGCAGCTGGTTTTTCAATTGCCATCTCGAGCCCAATGGCGATTTCATAAATTAGTTCAGCGCAAGCTGGTTTTGTCTCGATAATACTCTCGTGCGGAAAATCTATATCGTCCGCCGTTTCGTGATGGTCAATTACAAATACCGGCGCAGAGTACAGGCGGTTGCGTATCGCCGAGTCGTCAAGTAATTTAGAAAGCAGTACTTTTGCTGCGGTATCTACAATAATGTAACCACCAGCCAAGTAATCAAATTCATTCGTGACTCTCGACCAATCATCGAAATAATGTAAATATTTTGGCACATCTACTGGGCAATATAGGCTTACCTCTTTGTCGTCCAATAAATAATCCAATGCAATCGCACTTCCCAACGAATCCCCATCTGGGTTTTCCGCCTGGATCACACAGATTTTCTTCTTATCTTCCAAAAAATCACGAAAACTAGTATACATATGTATATTATAACATACAAAACCTAGTTACTCGGCGACAGCACGCAGCGTACTGAGAAACCGTAGTATGTAGTACTGACGCCATTGCCTGGACGGATGTATGTGCTTGAGAGGTAGAAGCTCCAAGCATTGTTGCCGCTCGCCGCAGCTGACCAGTAGTGAGCAGTAGCACCACGTTCTGCTATCGAGCTATCAATCACGTGACCAGAATAAACGAAATTATTCGGGAAGGTTCTGATTTTTTTGCTTACTGGACCGACCTCCTCTAAACCATTGTAATACGGAGTAGTTGAGCTGTCATAGTTGGCTGGATTAACACTGTTGTTGATGCCGTTGACAATAAGAGACCAAAAGTCATTGGCGGATTCATTGGTTTTATTGCCACCACCTTTGGGCAGCCTCCAACCTTTAGGGCATATAGATGTATCTGCAGCATTTGAATTCACTATGCTATTAAAGGAAGAAGTATTTGCTTTAGCGGCTGGCCAGGAGTAATAATTACCATAGCTGTAGATATTTCGATTTACACTAGTCATATTAGCTACTGTAGTATTTGGATTGGCTGTACTATCCGTATTAGTATTGTCATTGCGGAATCTTGGCATACGATAACCTGGAAAATTAGTGGTACCAATATTGATACTTGCAGTACCGCTTTGAGTGTCACTATAATATATACTATTCGCGGTAGTGTTATTGGTAAAGTTCGCCGTTTCTGGATTAGCGAGACCGATAAAGTTGCCGTAGGTGCTAGACGTACCATAGCCTTGCGCTAGAGCACCTGTGGCATTGTCTGAGTTAGTGTTGTTTAATCGTAGGTTCTCAATCATCCAGCATTTACCATCTGCAAGTTTAGCTACGGCATAAGTATTATTATCACGTTGGTCTGTAAGGGCAGTAACTGCTCCTTGTGTCAGGTTGCCACAACCAGTCCAATTTTGGATACTACCAGCAGATGGTACCCAGACAGCATAAAGCGATAAGCCTTCGGTGCTGTATTGTCCAGCGGTGAATTCAATAGTCTGATTTGGTCCATAGATATGGTAACCAGCGTTAGCACCAGTACCATTGCCACTCGCATCATTGGCGCCTAGTACCCAGTCGTAGCTATCGGTCCAGCCAGCAAAGCCATAGCCTGGGCGTTTGAAGTTAGAAGTCCAAAGTACAGCGGATGTGGCGGAACTACCTACACTTTGGTCCCCCATGGTATCTGTCACATTATTAGGGCCAGGCCAATAGCAGATTTTGCCACCATCACAGGCTGGTGTTACCACATTAGTCACCGCAGCGAAATTCAAGGTAGTCTGGTAAGTACCAGCAGGTTTAGTGGTATCTACCTTAGCAGCGAAGTCTAGGGTGACGGTATCGCCATTACTTGGAGCGTTGGTAGTAGATAGTTCGGTAGTAGTGGTAGTCATAGGCATAAAGTTAGTATCAGTGGACAATTTATAGCCCCAGCGGTTTAGTGTATAGGCATCAGTACTAGAGCTTTCAAATTGAGCAGCAGTATAGCCTGTAGCGCTACCGGTAGTTAGTATTGGAAGGATAGTAGGAGTATATGGATTACCACTACCAGAATCAATCACACTGCCAATGTGAGTAAGCGTATCACTATCTGCTGTCATAGTTAGTGTATAGCCAGTAGGGTTATTAGTACCCACACTAATATTCATACTGGCCGTATTAAAGTCTGCATTAGTGGTGGGGTGAAGATTAAGATTGACGATACTGGGTACTGTGAGTTCTAGGACGGCGTTTGAACGAACCGTAAAGACAGCGTCATCGGCAAAGGCATTACTAGACACAAAAAACACGCCAAGCATTAAGGTTAATAACACACAAATCCCCCTGCATCTAAAATTGCACCTAACCATAATAACTTTATTATAGCACAGTTTTAGTTATTGCAACTAATTCTTCACCATGATTGTGCTATAATAAATACATGACTATTTTTCGCGCAGACAAATATTTTAGACGTTTTGAGGACGTTACTCCTGAGCTATTAAAAAAAGAAGACGTCAAGCTTCTACTATGCGATCTCGACAATACTCTTCGTCTTCATTCCGAAAAAGAGCCCGCTGACGAACTCGCCGATTGGATTGAAGACTGCAAAGATACTGGCGTACAAATTGTGATTATTAGCAATAATGGTCGTAAGAAAATGATGCAAAAATTTTGTAAACCGATAAAAGTACCATGCGTTTGGTGGGCCAAAAAACCCATGAGCAAAAAACTTACCGAAGCTATGGCAGAGTATAAAGTCTCACCAAAAAACACCGTAATGCTCGGTGATAAATGGTCCACTGACGTCCTCGCTGCCAAATTTGCTAAAATTCGTGCCTGGAAAGTTGATCATAGAAGGGATATCGTATGAGTGGCACGCAGAAGGGAGATAAGCGCAGCGGGACCCGTCCGGCTTTAAATGGCCCCACCTATCTTACGATTTCTAGGATTATACTTGCTATAGCTTTTGCGGTATTCGCAATGCTTCCCTGCCTCTGGGCAAGGATAGCTGCTATTATTATATTTGCCGTCGCTACCATTACTGACAAAATCGATGGCATTTGGGCGCGCAAAAAAAAACTCGTCACCGATCTCGGCGCCTTTCTCGACCCCTTAGCTGATAAAATTCTCACCAGCCTCGCCTTTCTTATTTTGGTTTATCAGAACGTTGTCCCGCTCTGGGTTTTTGCCATCATCCTAGTCCGCGACTATATCATCGATGGTCTCCGCATGGCTCTCGCAAAAAAGACCACCATCGCTGCTTCAATCTACGGTAAACTCAAAACCGCCTCTCAAACTCTCGCAATTTTTATTCTTTTCTTAAGTACTATCATCATCGCCGAACCACTCAAAATCGTTGGCGACGTTATATTATATATATCCCTCGCCCTCACCGTCATTTCGGGATTAGATTATATTGTCAAAGCGACAAAGAAATAATTAGAAGTACCGTACTAGCAAATGCTGTAGAGTCGACCCTGTCAAGGAACCCGCCGTGCCCTTCCGACCCGCCAATTAAAGCCTCGATTCTTGCAAACCATTTATTCTTAATCACAATCTCATTAGAGTCTTTCACCTTAAAACGTCGCTTCAAAAAGCTCTCAAATAAATCACCACATAGTGCCAGCGGCCCACAGAGTAAATACATCCACTCTGTATTAAACGCATTACGAACGGCCATCAACCCAGCCACCATTGATGTGGCAATGGCGAGCCCAAGTATCGTACCCTCCCAAGTTTTATTCTTGGAAATGTGCGGGAAAGGTCGCGATTTCTTAATAATCCGACCGCCTAGCAACTTTCCGGAAAGATAGGCAAAAATATCATATCCCGGCACGCCAAGGATGATATACCAAAAATGCGCCGTATCAATTCGCGCCACAAACACTACCCCACATACCAAAAACGTAAGTTCAAGAATCGCTAAGATAACTCTCAAAGCCGAAGCACCGAGCTTAAAGAAACTAAATAACTCAATCGCCGACACAAACGAAAATATTCCAAACAGGATTTTGAAAGGGATCCCATCGATAATATAAAGCCCAAGCAAGGATATCGCAAACATACCAATACCGACTGAAACGCGTACCTTGAAGTTTCTATCCATAAATTCATTATACCATGTTATAATTATTTATATGCTCGAATTTGCCTATAATAAACTGAAAAAAGCTATTCGCACGGTCGATATGCATCTAGAACGTAGCAAATATGGCTACATCGAAAAACTCCCCAAAGGTTTTGAATATCCGGAGGGCGGTCTTTATGATATCGTCTACGAATCCAGCTGTAAATGGCCTCATAATATTGCCATCACTTACTACAGCACGGAAATCACCTACAAGGAACTCATCAAGAAAATCGATCGCGTCGCTCGTGCTCTCAAGAATCTCGGCGTCAAAAAGGGTGACCGTGTTACGGTTTGTATGCCAAACACTCCCGAAGAAGTCTATATGTTCTATGCTATCAACGAAATTGGCGCTGTTGCTAACATGATCCACCCACTCTCATCCGAGAAAGAAATTGAAGATTATGTCAATCAAGCTGACTCAAAGGTCATGCTGGTGATAGATATTACCTATCCAAAAGTTGAAAATATTATCAAAAACACCAACCTCGAACGCGTTATCGTTGTTCCCGCTACTCGTTCGATGGATTTCGTCGTGCGTGCTGCGTATTATTTCACCAAAGGTCGCAAAAATCATATCAAAAAGAGCCAACAGGTCTTAACCTGGGACAAGTTTCTGAGCGGTGCTAGTAAATTTGTCGGCAACCCACACATGCGAGTCAATGCCGAAGACCCAGCCATTATTCTGTATTCTGGCGGTACGACCGGCAAACCAAAAGGTGTTGTGCTTACCAATCTCAATTTTAACGCCCAAGCTCTCGGTGCCAAATATCTTGTTCCAGAGCTTCTTAAGACCCGCTATTCCATGCTTACTTTCCTACCCAATTTCCATGCCTTTGGCCTCGGTGTTTGCATGCACATTCCATTTTACTGTGGCATGCGCATCGTCCTCATCCCGCAATTCAACGCCAAAAAACTAAAAAGTTACATCAATAAATATAAAATCAATATTTTAGTCGGCGTTCCTACTGTTTTTGAATATCTCATGAAAATCAAATTCAAGAAAAAAGAACTCCGTCGCATCAAAGGCGTTGTTTCTGGTGGCGATGTTGTGAGCCAGTCATTAAAACATGATGTTAATAACTTCTTGAAAGAACACGGTTCCAAAGCCATTCTCCAAAACGGCTACGGCCTGACCGAAGCTGCCGGCGGTATGATTTTTTCGCCAGCCAGCGTTGCTAGTGGACCAGATGTAATTGGCTTTCCTCTCCCAGATAGTGAAGCTCTCATCATTGACATGGAGACTGGCAAACCGCTAAAGACTGGTAAAGATGGCGAACTCCTAGTCCGCGGTCTTACAATCATGAAAGAATATTTAAATAACCCTGCCGAGACCAAAGCTACATTTGTCACAATTAATGACAAAAAATATCTAAAAACTGGAGATATTGGTTATATTGATGAGCGTGGTGTTGTACATTTTAAAGGTCGCTTAAAACGTATGATTATTACTAACGGCTACAATGTTTATCCGACCAACGTTGAGGAAGTCACCTTGAAATCCAAATACGTTTCAAAATGTGCCTGCATCGGTGTACCAGATAAAATACGTGGTGAAATCGTAAAAATAATTATAGTGCTTGAAAAAGATGCCTCCGAACGCGCTTGCAAAAAAGACATCAATAACATTTACAAAAAGTACCTTGCCAAGTACGAAATACCGCGGGCAATACAATTTATCGACGACCTCCCAAAAACCAAACTCGGCAAAATCGACTACAAGAGCTTAACATAATAAAAAGTAAGTTTTGTTGACATAATGAGATTTAGACCAGATTTGTGAGTGCTATTTTTACTAACGGCAACGGGAGCAAATACGGCGCCCCTCTAGGGGCGCGATTCGTATTTGCGACCGACTTGACGTTGTAAAAATAGCAATGAACAAGTCCAGTCAACAAAACTTACTTTTTATTATAATTTAGTCCTATTTTCGAGTGCTGCCGAGAGCGTTATCTGATCGGCATATGATAAATCGACGCCGAGCGGCAATCCGCGCGCAAGCCGAGTAAGCTTCAAATCGGGTTTAGCTTCATGTAGGACTTTTTCGAGTAGCAAAGCCGTTGATTCCCCTTCTACAGAAGGATTGGTGGCAATTATTACTTCATTAACATTATCAGAATTAACTCTATCTACCAGCTCAGAAATATGTAGTTGTTCTGGCGTAATCCCATCAATCGGTGAGACGGCGCCACCCAGCACATGATAAACCCCATGATACCCACGCGTAGCCTCGATTGCGTAAATATCGAGCGGTTCCTCAACTACTAATACAGTAGTTTTATCGCGTTTTGGGTCGGTATAGAGTGGTGACATCTCTTCATCAGCGTCAATTAAAGCAAAGGTTACAGGACAAAGTTTGACACCAGAATGAAGCTGAGACAAGGCCTCAGCAATTGACTCGGAGATTTGCGGATTAGAGCGAAATAGATAATAAGCATACCTTTCGGCGGTACGTGGACCCACGCCCGGAAGCATCCCGAGCGCCTCAATCACATCGGTGAGGGCTTTAGGTAGCATCACCGTACCCTTTCCAAACTAATCATTTTACCTCCAAAGCCGCACTTAAAACTTTACATTCCGAGACCAGAAAGTCCACCCATGAGTGGCTTCATTTTGTCTGTCGCAATCTCTTGTGCTTTTGCAAATCCATCACGCATGCAATTTTCAATCCAGCGCTCGAGCTCATGAATATCATCAAGATCTACGCGTTCTGGATCAATTGTTACTTTCTTAACCTTTAATTCACCAGTAATTTGTACGACGACCGCACCATCGCCAGCCTCTACCTCAACAATCTCGTTCTTTAATTCTTTTTGCGCCTTGCGAAGCTGGTTTAATAGCTTCATTTGGTCCATCGTTTGGCCCATATTATTCTCCTTTCACAGTATATAGATATATTATATCAGACTTTTCTCTCATTGGAGAGGTTATAATTTTGGTGAGGGTATATTTTGCATCATCACGTGTGTCATAAAGCACCGCGAAAGTGTCCGGCAAATATGGCATATCCTCGTCTATAATGGTGAGTTCTGTTGAATCCTCGAGAATCTTATAAAAATTATAATTTTTTGTTACAATCAAAGTTTCGTTAGTTAGATTCTCGCGAATAATCGGCAAATCGTAATAAAACTCACTAGCCACATTTGGGTTGTAACGATATCCGTAAATATATTGGAGTAAACTCGGGATTAGCATCGTCCCGAATAGTATTGTCAAAGGTAGAATTGCCGATATCCTTGCATATGGGTTTTCCGGGAACAAACCATACCACTTTTCCAGTAAATATTTTAAGCCATGTGCAATCAAAATTGCGAATGGCAGTATAAAGAATATGACCGCATCTGGGTTAAACCCGGTGATAATAATAGTAAATACCAAGAGTAGCGATGCGATCGAATTGCGTGACGCAAAGAACCCTTTAGTTGTAGAAAAGAGTCCAATTAAGGCCAGTGCAAGCTGCGGTAAACTAATCAGTGGCGCGAGGAAGACGCTCTTTATTCCATTCCACCACGACAAAACTGGCGATAGACCAACGCTAATATTTGGCAAGAAATCACCGCCATCAAATCCCGTGGCGAATAATAATTCCATAATAGTGTTTGGCTGATTAATCACATTTACCGTGAGAAAACAAATACCAGCAAGTATAATGATACCGAGTATAATTACCAGTGCTTTTGGCAAACTCTTCACAATGAATCTTAGGTGTGGCTGAGAAATTACAAAAAATACACAGAGCAAAGCAAAATACACCATATATGGTGTAAATATTGCAAAAAGCAAAGCGATTGCAAAAAAGAATGAATAAACCGGTCTCGGTCTGGCTTCACCGTATATTTTTGACCCTAGCCACAATAACAAAATCGGCCAAAATACCAACATGATGAGCGGAGTACCGGAACCCGATAAATACAAAAACGGTGTTGATAATATCACTAAAATCGATGCGAGAAGCGACACATTACTTTTAAACCAACGATTGAGCAAAAGTATCAATAAGAATCCTAGTAAAAGTCCAATTATAATGCTTGGCAGCTTCACCGCATAAGGCGTCAGAGTAAAAAGTGAAATTGATAGTTTTTGCAATAGTTTATATGGTAAATCCACGAGATTATTCGAAAATGGTGATTCGATATTAAGTGCGTACGAACTCGCCGCCGATTCCATCTCGGCATCAGACAAACCACTTTGCGCAAACAACGGCAGACCAAACAACAAAGTCACGAATGCTAATCCCAGTATAATATAACCAATCACAAACCTATGACGGTATAAAAAGAGTTTAGAAATAACAATTTTCTTCACCATTTTATTATACTATTCTTCTCGTGTTTTATCAAGTGACATAAAACGTAGCAATTCTGGATGGAAGTAAAGTTCAATTTTACCAACGGCACCATGACGGTGCTTGGCAATGAGTAGCTCGGTGATATGTGTCTCTTCGTAGTTATCATCATTTTGACGATAGTAATCTGGACGATGTAAAAACATCACAAGGTCAGCATCCTGCTCGATAGAGCCAGACTCACGTAAATCTGATAATACCGGTCTTGGGTCTTCGCGCCCCGTCACACTACGCGAAAGCTGCGCCAGGGCCACCACTGGTATTTCTAGCTCACGCGCCAAAATTTTGAGACCGCGCGAAATCTCCGTCACTTCCTGCACGCGATTCCCTTTGTAGCGGTCCGAACCCTGGATGAGCTGCAAATAATCTACAATCACAATTCCAATATCTTTGTCATGCATAGCTCTTCGAGCCTTGTTTCTTAGATCCATAATATTCATCGAGCTTGTGTCATCAATGTAAATCGGCAACTCGTCCATTTCACCCATCGCTTCACCAATGCGTTGAAATTCGTCATCCGTTAGATTTCCCGTCCGCATCTTCCAGTTGTCTACACCAGATACATCCGAAATCATCCTATCAACGATTTCATTTGCCGCCATTTCCATCGAAAAGAACAATACGCCCTTTTTATTGATACTTGCAATATTATAAGTTAAATTTTGCGCGAAGGTTGTTTTACCCATGGCTGGGCGCGCACCAATAATCACGAGATCGCCTTTTTGAAAACCTGCGGTTTTTTTATCAAGATCACGAAAACCAGTCTTAAGCCCTCGGAGAGCTCCTTTGTTTTTATGCAAATCTTCAATTCTATCAAAAGCATCCGCGAGCAGCTCATCCATTGCCATATAGTCGCTTTTTACAACTTTGTCAGAAACTTCAAATAGCTCTTTTTCCGCCGAACCAATTAAATCCTGCACGTTCGCATCATCTTCAAAAGCTTTGTTAGCAATCTCGGTGCCAGCCTTTATTAGCCGCCTTCTCGTTGACGCCTTCTCAATTATCTCAGCATAAGCTTTAGCGTGCGACGCTGCTGGCACAAAGTTTGAAAGCTCAGTGAGATATGGTGCTCCGCCAACTTGTTTTAGCTGTTTTCTTGTCTTGAGTTCCGTTGTGACGGTTAATAAGTCAACTGGTTTGTGTTGGTCGTAAAGATTCATCATCGCTTCAAAAATCAGCGAATGTCTTTCTTCATAAAAATCTCGTGGTCTAATGATAGTTAAAATTTCCGGCAGCGCACCATCCGAAATCAAAATCGCACCGAGTAAAGATTTTTCGGCTACTACGTCTTGCGGCGGTACTCTACCGCCATCCTTAGAATGGACTTCCTCCTGAGTCATTTTGTACCTCTCCACCCATTATATCAGATATTTTTGAAATTAGTTCGTCTTTTGGAGCGTTTGGATTCTCGCCTATATCATTTATGACAACCTTCAGTCCGCTTGCCGCTTCAATTAGAATTTTTTTGTTGTTATCCCGCGACAGAATGGTTTTTACAATTTTTTTCTTGGGATAAATATTCAAAGTAACACTATTCACTGTATGTTCAACTTTTAGAAGCTGTAAATAAATCGCATCATTCATTCCCTTCACCCGATCAAGAAACCCATCCCAATCAAAATCCTTAGCGGCTATAGGTTTTGATGGAGTGGCATTAGAATCCGGCAATCCGGGAAGTACTTTCCGAGGGCTTCCAGAACTTGTGTCTAATGCCAGAACCCCGCCATTCATAAGCGCAACAAGCAATTTTGCTTCACCGAAAGGCGCCCTCACATCAGGGAGTTTTGCTAATAAAGGCAGTAGTTCTGCGGTCGGATTGTCGATAATGGTTTCAATCATTTCTTCAGCCAAAGTTTCAGGCTTCACGCCAGATGACAGCAACTCCTTCAAATCTGTTGTAATCTTTGCAACATCTTGTTCAGTATAATCAGTTAGCAAAATGGCTATTTTTTCGTCATCAGGTAGTCCCATTGCGGATATCACCAAGTCTTTCGTAATTTCTTTGTCTGATAATGTGGAAATTTGATCAAGCAACGACAAAGAATCACGAAAAGACCCACCGCCACGTTTTACAATAATCTCGAGGGCCTCATCAGAAATCGCAATCTTTTCCTTCTCGCATACCGACTTTAAAAAATCAAACATGGTTTGTTTGTCTGCTAGCTTAAATTCAAAAGTTTGTGCGCGCGATGTAATCGTGACCGGCACCTTATATGCATCCGTCGTCGCCATAATAAAAATCACATGAGCTGGCGGCTCTTCGAGAGTCTTAAGGAGTGCATTAAAGGCCTCCTTAGTCAGCATGTGTACTTCGTCGATAATATACACTTTGTATTTCCCCGCCGTCGGCGCAATCATCACTTTTTCACGTAGTTCTCTGATATTATCGATCCCGCGGTTTGATGCGCCATCAATCTCGATAATATCCACATAATCATCCTCAACCTCGTATTTAAAGCCATTCACCTCATGCGCCAAAATCCTCGCAACACTGGTCTTGCCGCAACCCCTAGGTCCAATAAAAAGATATGCGTGCCCAATCTTACCTGCTTTAAGTGAGCTAATAAGAGGCCCGGTCACCTGTTCCTGCCCCACCACTTCGTCCAACTTCATTGGACGATATCTCCGATACAACGCCTTCATATACCAAATATTATACCATACAAAAAATCGCCAAGATGGCGATTTTTATATCAATTAAAGTGAAGCTTCAACGGCTGCCCAAGTAGCATCTTCGTTGTTTGCTGGAATGGTTACCGAAACCTGCGAACCGGTGCGTAATCTAAAATAAGTCACCGAAGCATAAAGGATCTGATATTCGCGCCCTGCCACCTCGACAAAATATTTATCATCATGGTAGGTCAAAGTACCAATCACAGTCTTTCTCTCAACTGGACCAATCTGCTTGTACATAAACTTACCATCCTCCGTGATGGTGAGTTTCATAATGTCGCCTTCAACTAACTTAGATTTTGAAGCATAATTTGCTGGTACTGGATAATTCTTGCCATCAGGACCAATCATAATTTGGCCATCAAAGATACCCTCGATAACTTTACCCTCAGGACCAGAAACAATCGTCTCGCGAGGTGCCGTAATAGCATCACCATCGCCTAAAATAGAAACTAAAAGCTCTTTCGCTGCAGCTAAATTTGTTTCAGCATCACTAATCAAACCCCTAAGTCTTTTTATTTGTTTTTCTGGTATTTCAGACATCACCTCGCATCCTGTCTATATATAGTATTAATATTATATTATACCCATACCCACCAAAAGTCAATCACTTTTTGCCAAAAGTTTTCCACCACATTAACATCGGTCATGCTAAAAACGTTGTAAATATTACATATTATTCAGATTTCCAAAGGCCCGTATGTTTGCTACCATCATAAATCAAAGTTGGGATGCCCTTTACCCTTAAATCATTTTCGATTATCTTGCGATTTTGCTGCATCTTATTGGTAGTTTCAGGATATTCAGAAATTTTCCTAACCTCTTTTACGCCATCTTCATCGAGACCAAACGAAACAAGCCATGATTCTAGTTTGGCAGCCGCTTCTTCGCGCGAATAGTCTTCGTTAAATTTATTTTGGTAAGAAATCCCCTCGCTGTTTTTGCCAGTGAAAATCTTGTCAATAATTTGTAGCGCCAGCCCAGAGCGAATCTGCTCCGCCGCAAGCATATAGCGTACAATTATCTCAGAGTTAGCAAACTTAAATGAATTATCCGCATCCTGAATCGCAAATGGGACTAAGCGCACATTGTTTTTTTCAAAGAATCCAGCTGCTTTTTGATTGCGATACGAAATCATACATACTGAGCACCCCGGATCAAAGATGTCTACCGCGACCGGCGCATCGCTCGGAGCGTCCGAATTCACAACGATATAATTAAGGTCATAATCGTCGGCATTATAAGTGCGGAATTTATCTGGAATTGCTTCAAATATCTCGCCCCATTCAGTAAACCACCGTCCAGTCGCTTCAAGCACGTTTGACGGCTCTGATTCGTCAATTGAACACATCTCGGCACCCATCGAACAAGCCGAAGGTTTTGTTACATTACAGGACCCCAGTGCCCAAAGTGCGAGCAGAGATTTAATCGCAGTAAGCAAGGCCCAAACCGCCACAATTACTACTATTACTGACAATACTTCAATTATCGCCGACAGAGGTTTAACCCATTTTGGATGTTTAACAATTACACGAGAAAGTAAAGTATTTTTTACGTCATCCTTAAAACCTGTCTCACACTTTTGTAATCTTACTTTTTTCCAAAGGCACCCCCAAGCTTTTTTAAACATTTTCCAGTAGCTCTTCCCCACTTGTGGCTTAAAAATCGAAATAATTGCTACAAAAATTCCGATTATTGCCAAAATAATAAATGCAGCTATACACACCATAATAACCTCATTCTACCACTAGTAGATGATTTTTTCCATAACTTTTTTGATTTTCTCGACATCGGACGGACGATTGTGCAAACCAAAAGAAAATCTCACCAGTGGCGGCAACCCCAAAACATGATCAAGATAATAATGCGCGCAGAAATATCCCGTCCGCGCCATGATGTTTTCGCGCGACAAAGCCTCACCGAGTAGATGCGAATCCAGCCCTTCCACATAAAACGACATCGTCGGATTTGGTGCGTTATTTACGAGGTGCACCTTGGGCGAACCTTTCAAAAAACTATAAACTTCCGTGTAATTATCTTCCAAATTCTGCCAATCTTTTTTGCTAAGACCATCCAGCCAGTCTAGTGCTGCACCGAGGCCAATAATTTCACCCCAAGCCTGCAAACCCGATTCAAATCTAGTATAACGATGCTCTTTATTCTCCGCTGATAATAAATAGGAATCTTCTTTTACATCGTCTACCATGCCACCACCCAACCAGAGGGGTCTTAAATATGCATCGAGTTCATCTCTCCAGACAATCACACCGAGTGATGGCGCATAAATTTTGTGTGCCGAGAAACAAATCGCGTCTACCTCCACTCCGCGAAGTACATCCGCTGAGTGCGCCATGGCTTGGGCCGCATCGATAATCAAAATCCCACCAGCCTTGTGAACGGCTTTGCGCAGTTCCTCAAGATTCACGAGCTTCCTGCCATCAAAATTTGCGGCACAATTTACGACAACCACGGCTTTTGTAAAATCATAATCCGATATATTGATCGAACCATCTTCTTCACGTTTCATCACTTCACGTGGCAAATCCATCCGGTCGCGAAAAGCCATTGTGGAGAGGAACGGCGAATTATGCTCAATCTCGCTTGTCATTACTTTATTAAATTTTGATGCATCAATTTGTGACAAAACCAGATTAATCCCATAAGTCGTATTGAGCGTGAAAGAAACAGTATATTTGCGCGACTTTAGCTTAAGGTATTTTAAAACTTTTTCGCGCGTAGCGTCAACTAAAAGGTCGGTTTCTTTTCCCCACTTATATTTCACGCGTTCACCGCAAGAGTTATGCTTGGTATAATAGTCTGTCAAAGCGTTTATAACTGGCCTGGGTCTGAGACTCTGGCACGCCGCATCGAGGTATACCTCACCCTCACCTAAATAATCAAAATCTTCCATAGGATAATTATAACACACCAAAAAACCAGAACAGTACTGTTCTGGTTTTTTAAATGATTACAATTAACTAACCTTTGATTGATTAAGCGAGCTCGACAGTAGCACCAGCTTCTTCGAGAGCCTTCTTCATTGCTTCGGCATCAGCCTTAGCGACCTTTTCCTTAACGGTAGCAGGAGCACCATCGACGATAGCCTTAGCTTCGCCAAGACCAAGTCCGGTAGCTTCCTTAACAGCCTTGATGACTGCAATCTTTTGTGCGCCAGCGTCTTTGAGGACTACGTCGTATTCAGACTTGCCTTCATCAGCAGCAGCACCATCAGCACCAGCAGCGGCCACAGCTACAGCTGCGACTGGCTCGATGCCATATTCGTCCTTGAGGACGGTTTTGAGTTCATTGACTTCAAGCACGGTGAGATTCACCAACTCTTCAGCCAACTTTTTGATATCAGTTGCCATAATTTTATCCTTTCAAATATATTAATTGGTTGCTTCTTCCGCGTGCTTTTCGAGACCGGAAACGATACCGTTGACGCCAGAAAGTAGCATATCCACCACCTGGGCGATGAGTTCGTTCTTAGTCGGGAGCGAACCGAGCGTCTTGACTTCTTCGGTAGAAAGTGCGGCGCCTTCGGCATTAAAGCCACCCACGAGTTCCATTTTGTCGTGAGTTTTTGCGAACTTAGTTAAAATCTTCGCTGCGTCGAAATCTTCATCCGTACCAACCGCGTAAAGTAGTTGTCCGGTGAGGCCAGAAGCATCAGTGTCTTTGTAAGCTGCGATTTCTCTCATCGCGACCTTTACAAGGCGGTTTTTGACTACCTTGATTTTGACACCGGCTTCGCGAGCCATTTTGCGAAGCTCTTGGAGCTCAGCGACGGTCAGTCCCTGGTATTTTGCATAGACGACCATTTTAGAATCGCTGAGTAGTGCAGTGAGATCAGCAACCAACGTGTTCTTTTTATCCTTACTAATTGCCATAAAAAGTTCCTTTGGTTATTTTATATTGTGGTTAGCTAATTGTTAAATAGCGTCACCAAATAATCACAAGAATTTGCCTCGGTGGCATGATTAAGGTTTTACCCCGCCACTGTCTTTGGTAACTCTTTTCATTATAGCACAAGGCGCAAATTATTGCAAGAGAGATAAACGGTAAGGAGGATAATGAAAACAATTTGAATTATTGGTTCGGCTAGCTGCCTAGGACGCGTCTAACAGAATGGCCAAGGTAGCGAAAGTAGCAGACAGGAGAATTGATACTAGTTGAATTGACGCGCAGGGTGTACATGCTGTTGCTATTGACCTTAGTAGATGGCCAGAAGAGGCCGTCCGAAACGAAACTGTTCACTGAGCCACTAATGAAGTAATATTTTTTTGCAAAATAGCCATTCTCATTACGACACAATTAAAGTAAAACTTAAAGGTACAGTTTAGTAGCTTATGTGCGCACACAACGTATATACAGACCATAGCTTCTATCATAATCTCCTTTGTTTGTGATAAGCGCGCTTCCATTATAGTATAGTCCATAGCGATTAATGTTGCCATTTGCGGTAGCCGACCACCATCTCCCAAAATTTGTGCCATACTTTGCTCCATTTCTATAACTTCCACCTGTAATTGGTGAAAATAGATTTTTGGAGGTTTCTGTTGTGGAGGATAGACTATTTACCAAACCAGCTTGATAGTATGTATTATATCCTGGTAAATGCCAACCTGCTGGACAGATATCCTCCGTTGCGGTTGCATTATTTGCGTTGCCTGTAATTGTTTTTGCCGTGGCTGCAATGTAGTTGTACCATACCCCGTTAGTATCGTTATCAGAATCTTGACAACTGGGTTGATCATAGCTATTTCCAGAGGTTAAACTCCCTTCGCATACATTTACGTTCTCATAAGTGCTAAAATTCGAATCCTGCGAGTTTACTACGCCAGTAATACGTAGGTTTTGCGTCATCCAACAAGCCCCATGTATGTATCTTACTTTATAATCATTTCCGTCGCGTTTATCATATACTTTAAAATCTGTTTCTGTGGCCGCAATTTGACATGCATTTTTTGTGAGATCTTGTATGTATATTGGCTGTTCTGTTGTGTCTTTTTTTAATTTACATCGAATATTATACCCATTACGTCGGCCGGTATTGTCTCCTGCGGCAACGCTGCTTCTGTCAATACCAAGAAAGTATACTGATGTATTACCTAGAGTTGTCGATGACCACCAACCACCATATTGTCCTTGATTACTGATGGGGCCATAATAAGATTTGTTTCCGGAGAATGGTAGGCGTAAGGCAGTTCTATATTTTATTGCACCGTTGTAGTTATTCAATAAAACTTTATATTCTGCATCCGAATCTGGTCCTCCAGTGGGAATTTCCCAGCCTGATGGGCATATATCTTCGCTAATTTGATCTATGTCTGGTGCTCCAGCGTCTGTGCCATTTCCGTAGCAATACGAGCCCGCGCTAGCTGCACAATAATTATAATATGCTCCATATTTCCAATTTGAAGCTACAGTTAAAGGATCATCGGAAGTGACGCTATTTATTGATGAAATATTTACCATTGGTGTCGAGAATGAATATGTCTCTTGAGTTGACCAATTTGTAAGTGTCAAGCCGGATGTAGCATAGTTGCCATCTGGGTCAGTTTCTGGATCGCGCGCACTGATCCCCTTAAGAAAGTTTAATGAAATTGTCGTGGCATTTGTATTGTTGGTTGATAGAGCGTCTACGATCGTGCTGTCTGTAAGGTCAAGCGCAAGGTTATCTGCTAACCAAATATTATTATCTTTTAATTTTGTTACGGTGTATGTTGTTCCATCGCGATTATCTATTAGTGTTGTGGTCGATTCGTTGCAAACTGAATTTAAAGTTATTGGGTCGATTGAATATGTCTGCATTTCGCCAGTTCCGGATGGCAGTGGTACACACTCAAATTTGCTTTCAAGCACAAGCACACCATCTCCTTGCCCTATAGTGTAATAGGGGTTTTTGTCCGACGTAGAACTTAAGGACGAATTAACGTTGTTATCGTTCTTAAACCAGCTGTCAATGTTATATCCAGTATTAAATATCGGATATAAATAATAATTGTCTAAGTATGTGAGTTCACTACAAGTAAAAGTATCATCATCTTTTGTGCAAGGTACTTCCGTATTGCTGTCCTCTTTTTTTATCGAAACACTTGTTACATTGCTGTCTGCATCTATCGTGAGATCATATTGGTTTTTTGTCCAGGTAGCATATAACTCAATACTGGAGTTATTGATTGTTTGGTCTATGCCGATATATGTATTGCTGGCATATTCTGTACCCGCACAGGTCAAACCATTATTCGATACGGTACCAAGGCACCAATTGTAAAATGTATAGCCAGCCCTTGTTGGCGATGAGCTTGGTAGTAATATGCGAGTTTGCGTTGTGCTGCCACTAATCGTATTGGGTAAGTTTTGTACTGTGCTATCACCGGTATTGTCATCAAATGTAATACTGTAAGCAACAGGATTTGCTACGAATTCCAATATAAACGTATCATTAGCATAAGTACCAGAAGGACTATTATAGTCTGCTCTAAAGCCTAGACCTATAGTATAATTATCAGCATTGTCTATGCCATTAGTACTATTGGCTGAAGATGTAGTTCTAAGGGTTGCAGCATTAACACTAGTAGGAGCAGGATAATAGGTAGTGGTATTTTCTACAGGATTAGTACCAGAAGCATTATAGTAGTTTGGTATATAACCCCATCTATTGTTTAATGCTTGGCCCGAGGCATCACTAGATGAGAATACTGATTCTGTGGTAGTACTTGATATAGTACTAATATTATGACTACTACCATCCGTGAGTGTAGTATTACTACCAGTAGAAGTCATAGTCAAAGTATAGCCAGTATAGTTATTGGTACTAATACTAAAGGCTGCTTTCTCGCTACTTGATGAAGTAGCAAAGGTACCAGTAGGAGAACCTACTGCTAAACTAACAGAAGCTACGGGATTAGTACTGGTGAATGTGAGAGTTGAAGCAGTTGGTGTGCCGGTGGTAGCGTTGACGCT
>JAEEGL014019865.1_pt1 | contig 31483 bp, 23 predicted proteins | sample 9134231 | NCBI WGS metagenome assembly JAEEGL01 (sample SAMN16246548, study PRJNA631951) | gut metagenome | biome: gut microbiome; feature: rumen; material: fiber-attached | host: Bos | place: Iran: Karaj | collected 2018-10 | reverse complement strand
GTGCGGGTTTTTGCCTATGATTGCAATTTCTTCCCTAGTCCATACGTAAGTCATAACTGCTCCCAAAATCTGATCTGGGAGTAAAGTTCTGACGCGCCTTCAACCTGTCAGACTTTGTACCCAGATTTCGGGATCAGTTTAGTATCATCGACAGAAAAATATCTTTTATAAAAATACATTATCTCTTGATTTGCTTCATGTAAAGACAATTTATTACTATAATCAAACTTGTTAAGCTTAGAATCAAACAGATCCTTTGCAGAATATTTTTTGAACCATTCCCCTAATATCTCTTTTACTTTTTCAGATATATTCAGCAATTTGATGTTAATACATTTACATTCTGATAACTGTTCTTCATCTATGTATATTTCATTATTAAAGGGAACCCATTCATCGTTATTTGTCAGAAATATTGGCGCTTTCTTCAGACAATCACAATCATCTTTAGAAAGTTTTGTCATTTTTTCATACAAATTTTCTAACCAAAGTTGATTACTTAGAAACTTCTCCTGCATAAATTCACTATTTATTTTCTCAACAACCTTTATAAAATCAATTTTTATTGATTTAAATTCTTGTTTGTTTAATGTTTTTTCATCAAATTGAGAACTGGATACGGTTGGAAAAGCAATTTTATTATTTTTAATATTTAAGATGTTTTTTACATCATTATCACTAAAAATATTTGATACTTTTTGAACAATAAAATTAGAATTGCTTAATATACCATATTCGCCATTTCCACACGGAATAACAGCCGAAGTTTGTACCAGGTTTAAGAACCTTTGATAATTATTATTGATATAATCTGGATAGTAATATATAATTTCATCACCGTAGGCTTTCTGTCGAGCAAGTTCACCAAGCGCGTCAATAGAAAGCTCATTAATCCTTATTTTTAGTTCTTCATTACGAGATCCTTCTTTAATATTTGTACGAGCTGGATTAAGTTCAAAAGAGCCATTCGCAATATACTGTTTATTATTCGGCGTTCTTGTTTCAAAGAAACAGTAGAAAACTTTATCTATGCATGGTATTAATTTATTTTTAAATTCATTTGTTTCATAAACAACTGAGTATTTATTCAAATCAGCAGTTTCTCTTGATACTTTCCAACAATAGCCACTCTTGCCCAAATCAGAGTATTTTATGAAAAGCAGTTCAATATCAGACGCTGTGTTTATAACTTCCTCTGTTTTCCAATAACTGTTTATAGCTCCATCTGATATAGTCACAATATTCTTTAAATTATCAAGAAACAGAACTGGTTTTCTAAGCGAGCACAGCATTTTGCTTATATCTGCATGTACTTTAGATAAATCGTCCCCCTCCTTATCAAAAGGGAGTATCATAATAGTTGAGAATTGGTTATCGTAATCATTATTCTGAGAAGCATGACTCGCTTCTCTTCTTATAAGATTTCTATATAAATTTTCTTCTTCTGTTGTACAAAAATCAAAACTTATGTAATCAGTAATTTTGATCTTTAAGTCCTTATTGAAAATAATCGCAGTATTTGTATACCTGAAAACTGATTTAAATCCACACCCAAATTTTCCAATTTTATTTCCTTCATAAGGTTTATTAGAGTTACCAATTGATAACAGTGAATTCAAATCACCAAGTTTCCCATTTATTGTATCAGAATCTTCGTCATCCGGATCTGTTACTGTAAAGTCTTTACTTCCATCATGAAGAGTAATAATACAGTTTTTTGTTAGAATAAATGTCATGTTTTCTGCTTTTGCATCATTGGCATTTTGAATAAGTTCATAAATAAAATGAGCATCTTCATCGTATTGATTAGTAATTCTATCTTTTACTGCACGAACACACCTTTTTTGTAATTGTTTGCTCATTTCTTTTCTATCTTTCTGCAGCTTTATCAGTATATTACGATCCATTTCTCTACCTCATAATTATATTCAATAAATCTCACTCACTTTTTACTGATTTGGTCACCATTGTGTCTAGGAGTTTATTATTACTATTTTGAAACCTTTCAAGAAGATTTTATTATGAAACAACGTCCACCAGTCGAACGGCGTCAATAACCGCTAAGTAGGTTCATAATGCTGGCACTTAATTTCATGTGTGGATGTCAGAGAGAAAAAGTCCATCCCCTTGGGAGGTTGATCTAAAATGATTTAAGTATTCATCTCCTATTTAATTGCATGGCCTAACTTAATTATAATGCTTATGGTGCCATACATTTTGCCATATCCCTCACAACTTTAATCAGAAACTATTGCATGAACATATAGCGGTGAGAACATGTCTTGAATCAAGAAAAAATTATACATGCCCATCTTCTTCAAATCTCTCGGATTTAATTTTATTGCACAAGATCTCATCCCATTAAGTCAAAAAAGCCGGAATACTGCTTCCGGCCTGTCATTTCTCTTGCTTTTTTTTCAATATTCATGTTCAAAGGATAGCTTCCCAATTCAGTTTATAATTTTTGGCTTTCTATTTAACAATCCTCTGCTCTCCCTTAAATTTATAATCGATAGCAAAAAAGGCCGCCCTTTCGGACAGCCCTTTCAAATCATAAACCGTAATCTCTAACCGGCCTTGCGGAGAATACTGAACTCCAATACCTCGGCCTTATGCTGCTCCCAGCCATCAAGCTTAAGGAAGCTGATTACCCCGGGAGTGCCCAGCACCAGATAGTCTCCCTTTCTGGCAAAGCTTCTGGTGAGATCGCTGGTGTCCTGAACATAATCAAAATCCGTGGCAGCCATGGCTTCCAACTGGCAGCACTCGCCCATTTCATCCACCATGAGCACATGCTCCAGATCGCTGTCGTAAATCACCGGATCAGAGATGACCCCGTAACTCACCACAGAAGCAATGTTCTTCAGGAAATGCGGCAGCTCCGAATCATCCGAGAACATGGCAATCCCAAGCTCGACTTCGTCTTTCCCGATTTCCTTAACCCGGGAAATCCCCTGAAGATATAAAATCTTGTCACCGGAACCGACCTTGAGAATGGCGTTTTTAACCTTTACCGATCCCTCTAAAATCTTTGAGCCGTCCATCTTCTCAAAGGGAATGGGCAAGGCCGCGGAAACGGCATAGTCCGGAGAAAGAAGACGTCCCCGTACTCCGCACATATTGTACGGAATAATCCTGAGAAACTTCCGGTATACCAGATCCGGAGTTGCTGATCGCTGTCCTACGAGATCACTGAGTTCTGAAATCCTGTCAGAATTTAAGTTCTTCATTTTGTGTTGGTCTTTACTGCGCTGATAATCTGTTAATTCTCTAGATGCCTTCCATTCTTCTGCGTAACAGATAAGCATGTAAACGTTTTCTTAATTATAGTTGATTCCTAGGTAAAAGTTAACGAAAACGTTATCAAAGTATAAAAAAATGTTAACTCGGGCAGCAAACGAGGGTCGAAACGCACGTATAAAAACTGTAACAGAAAGGAGTTTGGTGTTACCGGAGCGGAGTTTTCAGTGCCTGAGCCCGATGTTCTCGGGTGTTCTCCTTAACTCGGGAACTTCCAATCCGGAATTCCGTCATTTTTGCAGCTTCTCGCAGGCCCTCTTCATTCCGAGGTCGCAGACCTTCTTATAAACCTCCATTGCCCGGGCCTCATTCCGAACGCCGGAAGGCCCCTTCTCATAAAGCTCCCCCAGTACCGCGCAGATGGCGTTGTCTCCCCCGGCGCAGGACTTTTCCATAAGGGGAATGCCCTTTTCATAATCAGGATTCTCCTTGCGAAAGGAATAAAGGTAACCCGCGACGCCGCACACGGAGTTTTCCCCGAGATCGCAGGCCTTTTCATAAAGGGAAAGCCCCCGGGAAAGATCCGGCGCCACCCCGGGGCCGCCGTCAATCGCAAGCTTGCCCCCGACCGCGCAGCTGGGCGCATCGCCGAGATCGCAGGCCTTTGCAAGATACAGAAGTCCCCTGGCAAAATCATTCTCCGTTGCGGGAGCCTTCATGAGATTTGGCGAACTGTGCAGAAAGCCATACCAGCGGCACCCCTCGGCGTTCCCCAGATCGCAGGCCTTAAGGTAATCCTTCTTGGCAGTGTCAAAGTCCTGGGACTTCATGGCCTTGCCCCCGGAGAGCAGGAGATCCGAGACTCCGGGAGTTTCTTCTGAAAAAGCGGGAGCAGCCGGGAGCAGCAGGCAAAGGATGAGAGAAGGAAGAAATTTTTCAGGAATCGCAAACATAACAATCTCCTTGTAACTGCTCCGGTTTGGGCTTGCTCCGGGAATTTGGGTTAAGAGTCCGGCTGCGGGGAGTCTCCCGAGATTCTGTCCCAGGGATTTCCCGTCATGTTCTGCCGCAGGTCTCAGACGAAAAGAAACACCCTGACGCACTCATAAAGCTCACTCATAATTATCGTCACCTTGCGCCTTCCGGGCAACCGAAATGCCCCCAAAAATATTACCGGAAAAAACATTGACTTTAAAAAATCCTTTTAACTATAATCCCAATGTCAGCCTGAAAGGCTGTATCAGGGTTCTCGGAGCATTATACGGCCTTTACCAGCATCAGACAGAATCAGACCATAAGGAGGTTATCCCATGTCCATGACTTCATCCTTCTCCCGGAATTTTTCAGCTATGAAGGCAGAGCAGAGTCTTTAAGCCAGGACTTTTTAATCATCAGGGATCCCCTGCGATCACCTTTGATCATTGTTGTTTGATCATGCTTAATCTTTCCCGATTATCCTGATTGAGTCCTTTCCCCCTATCCTCAGCTCTGTTTAATAACGGCATAAACCTGACAGCGCCGAACGGCATAGTCTGTCCGTTAGCTTTATCTTCTTACCTGAAAAACCTTCCTTATTAACACTGTTTTCAGTGTTTAACGCTTTACTCATCAGTGTTTAACGCTGTTTTCAGTTGTTCACGCAAATTTCGCTTCGTTTTAATTTATTTTGCTTTTTATTGTTTTGCGCGGTTTTTCCGACAGTGTGGTTGGTTAACGAGCTTCTGGCTTGAACCTGAAGCCCTCGCCTGCAATGCCCCGGACGCTCCCCCTGGGAATGACCGGAAGGCGCTGCGGCGAGCCCCCCCTCCGGAAAACCCTGTAAGGAATTAGCTTTATGGAAATTATCGTGGGCAAATATGCCTCTGCCACGGTCTACACCGTAAATAATCCGGCCTGGCAGCTTGATAACTATGCCCGGAGTCAGATCAGGGCTCTTTGCAACAATCCGGCTTTTCAGGGAAGCAGGATCCGGGTAATGCCAGACGTGCATGCCGGAAAGGTCTCTCCCATCGGCTTCACCGCCACTCTGGGGGAACGGGTGATGCCCGTCCTGACCGGTGTTGACATCGGCTGCGGCATCTCCGTTACCCGCATCGTCAAAGGAAAACCAGACTGGCATCGGCTGGATCGGGTGATCCGGGAAAACGTCCCCTCCGGTTTTGCCATCAGAACCCGGCCTTCGGCATATGCCGGAGACTGGAGTTCTGCCGATCTGATATGCGCCCGCCATATCCAGAAGGAACGGGCGGAGCTTTCTCTGGGAACTCTGGGCGGGGGCAACCACTTTATTGAGGTGGCCGCGGACGAGAGCGGCATGTACCTGGCAGTCCACAGCGGAAGCCGGCGCCTCGGGGAGGAGATCACTCGGCATTACCTGAATGCGGGACAGAAGGCTCTTGAGGCCCTGGGGATCACGGAACCCTTCGAGACCACCTGGATCACGGGGGAGCTCCGGGACTCCTGGCTCCATGACATCGCCATAGCCCAGCGCTTCGCCGCGCTTAACCGCCGCATCATCATTCAGGAAATACTCCGGGGCATGAAATGGAAGGCGGAGGAAATCATGTCCTCCTGCCACAATTATGTCGATACCTCAGAAGCCGTAATGTCCGCCCTGGGAGCTCCCCTGCTCCGCAAAGGGGCTTCTTCCGCCCGGGCCGGGGAAACCGTGTTTATCCCCGTCAGCATGAAGGAAGGAATACTTATGGGCACTGGCCTGGGAAATCCGGAATGGAACTATTCTGCGCCCCACGGTTCCGGGAGAATCTTGCCCCGGAGCGAGGTTAAGCAGCATTGCACGGTAAGCGCCTTTAAGAAGGAGATGGCGGGCATTTACACAAGCTGCATCAGCTCCGCCACGCTGGACGAAGCTCCGGCCGCCTACCGCAGTCTTAAGGACATCCGGGAGGCTGTTACCCAAGCTGTCCGCATTGAACAGGTATTAAGCCCGCTTTACAGCTTTAAAGCCGGGAATGAGATGAAGGAGAAATCATAATGCTTATCCAAATAAGTTCCGGTCAGGGCCCTAAGGAATGCGAGCTTGCCTGCGGCCTTTTTCTGAAAGCTCTTCAGAAGGAGTATCCGGACGTCACCGTGATCTCCGCTGTTCCGGGCCAGGGGAAGGACTGCCTCTCCTCGGCGATGGTTAGTTCCCCGCAGGATCTCTCCCATCTCACGGGCAGCATTCAGTGGATCTGCCGGAGTCCCTTCCGTCCCCACCACGGCCGCAAAAACTGGTTCATCGATGTCCACGTCATTCCGGAAGAGGCTCCGGTAACCGCCGCAGGCGCCATCCGCTTTGAACGCTTCCACGCCGGCGGCAACGGCGGGCAGAACGTGAACAAGGTGGAAACCGGTGTCCGGCTGATTCATGTTCCCACCGGCATCACGGTTACCTCCACCGCGGAACGCACGCAGGAGCTGAACCGGCGGGATGCTATGAACAAGCTCACGAAGATTCTTAAGGAGAGAGCGGACAAGGCCCGGGCGGATCAGAAAAACAGCGCCTGGATCCGGCATTACCGGCTGGAACGCGGAAATCCCGTGCGGGTTTATGAAGGAATGGACTTTAATCGGAAAAAGTAAGCCTCCGGCAGAAAACCGGAAACGGGACACCTGGCATTACCGGGGCAACAATCCTGAGGATAAGCCCTGCGGTTCCCGGTCTGTTCCCAAACCTGAGTCCCGATGAAGCAAGGCTCCGGAATTATTCCGGGGCCTTTTTGATGGCCGGAGCTTTCAGAACAAAACGGTTCGGATCGCCGGGCATTACCGCCGGAGGCTGTCGTCTGGCACGGTCTCGGGATATGGCCGTGAGCTTCCCCCGGAAACGGGGGAGCCCTCTTCCCCCTTCAGAATCGCAAAGCCGCCCATAAAAAAAGAGCCGGAACATCCGGCTCTCTTCCTTCTTCATTAGTCACAAATTAAAGGTTATAGTCCCGGCCAAAAGCCGGATCTTCCGATCTTAGTTAGGGTTAATCAGCCTTGAGGCGCTCTGGGCCACCTCGGACGGAAAAACCTGCACAAAGCCGGTAGCATCGGCATTGCGCACATCGGATTCGATTTTGCTGCAGACAGCGCACAGATCAGAAATGTTTCTGCTGAGCTCATCCCCGGAAAGCCCCGGAATGGAGATTTCATTCTGGGCCTTCTGAAGCCTGATTCTTACAGAAAGAAGTGTTGATGCCAGACGTTCCAGTTTTACAGACATGGCGCTGAGCTGCTCCACCTCGCTCCGGTTGGCAGGATTAACGGTGGGAAGCAGATTATAGTTTTCAGTATCTTTCATGAAACCCTCTGTTTATGTTATTGCTCTCGGTTAGTCGCGGTGCATTGTATGCTGAATTTTGGGAACTCTCAAACCCAAAATGCTGAATGGCAGGATTATTCGCAATATTGCTTTCCGGGGCTTGAAACGGAGCCGAATTTATGATTATCGGCCGAAATTGCGACGGGGATCTTTATCTTAGAAAGCTGAAAAAAGAACGTCCGGGCCAAATCCTGAGCCGTTTCCCCGGGAAAATTCCCTCTCCCGGAAACCGTGGTTTATCCGGAGATTTCCGGACAAAAACGAGGGGAAAAAGCTCAGGCTCTCCGCAAACGTTTTCGGGAAAATGAAATTTCCCGGCTCTTTTTTCAGGTTTCTGCAGGCATTTTTGACCGGGGCTGTCCCTTCCGGCAGATTTTTTTGAGAGTTCGGTTCCCGGTAATACATTCCGTTTTCCGGGAAAAGACTTCCTCCCCGCTTGCGAACGGATAAAACGGCATTCGTAACAGGCTGCCGGAGCGGGAGACTCGTTTTGGTACCTCCGGCCCCCCTCTCCCAAAAGTCTCCTGATGGGCTATAATGAACCGGTCGTAACAACTGCAACTTCTCCGGAATCATCATATGGAACTTTCCTCCGCCGCTATCGGCAGTAAAATCACCTTCGGCTCCTATTTCACGGAAAACGCGGAGGACAAGGCTCCCCTGTCCTGGATAGTGCTGGATCGGGATGACAGCGCGGTTCTCCTTATTACAGAGCTTTGCATTGACTCCGGGGTATACAATCCGGGATGCGATGATATCACCTGGGCGGAGTCCTCCTGCCGCAAATGGCTTAACGGGGATTTTTTCAGCGAGGCTTTTTCCGCTGCCGAACAGGAGCTCATCCTGGAAACCGCTGTTACCACTCCGGATAATGCCCTTTATCATACCAAAGGGGGAGCGGACACCCGGGATCGGGTATTTGCCCTGAGCCTTGAGGAGGTTAAAAGGTATCTCCCGGACAACGAGAGCCGCAAGGCCGTGCCTACCCCGTACACGCTCTCCAAAAATCTCTGGACCCACAAGGATAAGACCTGCTACTGGTGGCTGAGATCGCCGGGCATTATGCAGTACAATGCCGCCGCCATTTACTATTCGGGGCTTATCAGCGATATCGGCTGCTTTGCCGGCGACGAGAAGGTGGCATACCGGCCGGCTGTCCGAGTGAAGATCTGATCGGAAAAGCCGGTAATTGTCTCTGCCGGACTTTGCTCCTCATCTCAGTCTCCTGCCTCTGAAATAGCGCGAAATCCCCCAGGGAGCCCCTGAGCTCATTGCCTTCCCGGTTCCCCCGGCAGACTTCAGAAGGCGCCCTGCCGCCAGTCGTCATCTCGGCAATTTGCTCCCCGTCATATGTCAGGGCAAGACGCTGTATTTTCAGTAAGACATGGCATTATATTTTGCCGTTGTGTCATAATCCTCCGGGCGGCGTTTATCGGCCTTTTCCGCAGCAGCTATTTCTGCCGCCGCGCCCCGCTTATCAGCGCAAATCCCGTCGCCGGCGCCGGTTTTTCAGGTTATTACATGCAAGTTTCAGCATTATCCTAAGATCAAAATAAATTTGCCCATACACCTACCACCATATTTGAAAGCGTGACTACTGATGTACGGTCACGTTTTCCACGGTCCATGGTGACCTTGAACTTAATCTTGCTGTCCTTAAGAAAGCTATCGAATTTACTCCTGTTCAGCTGACGATTGACCATAGTGGAAGTATGAGGATCCTCATAAGCAACCTGAAACACATTCTTGGCAAGATCAACGCCAACGTTTACGAATTCTTGATTTTCCAAACCTTTTGTGGTATTCATATAGTCGCCTTATTTAATTTAGAAACTGGTGCTGTTTATCCTACATCAGTTTCTTTTTTTTGAAGTTTCAAAACCTGATCTTGCTGCCAGCCCGTAATTTCTCCTTTATCTTCTGCCGTTTCATCATCCAACCGAAGATTCCGTCAAGTCTTGAGCTTTTTACGAGCCGCCATTTACACCACATTCCCCCCGCCGCTTATCACGAAGATCTCCGAATAGGCTCCCGGTTCGGTGTGCACTGACCTGAGAAGGTCATATCCCCCGGGAGACAGCGGGAGCCGGGAATGATCCCGGAGTCCGTCCACGGTTTCGGCCTTCTGTCCCAGAAGATACATATGGGCGCTGTTTTCCATAATGGCCAGGCCTGCCGGAGACTCGTAAAGATCATTCACGGACTGGGTTACGGTCACTGCCGCCCCGCCGTACTTCCGGAACCGCCGGTAGCCGGTCTCGATAAAGGAGGCGGTGTCACCGTTTCTCAGAAGATCCCAGGCCTCGTCAATAATGAGAATTTTCGGACGATCCCGTTCTCCGAGATACATGTCCTGCTGGATCTGGTAAATGAGCTGAAGGAGCACCACCTGCTGAAGATGCTTCCGGCCCTTGAGTTCCTCCAGCTCCAGCACGGTGAGTTTTCCGGAAAACGCCATGCTGTTACCGCCCGCAAAAAACCTCCCGTACTCGCCTCCGGAGGTAAAGGGAAAAAGCTGGGTTCCCAGATCCCGGATGCGCTGATCCGGGGAGGCATTAAGACTGTCCGCCAGGAGATCCGGGGTCAGGGCTGTCCCGTGCTTCATGAACAGCTCCCGGAGAGTTCTTTTCAGGGAAGCTCCCTGAAAATCCGTAAGCTTTTCGGTGGGAGCCAGCATGGCGGCCAGAAGACCGTTAAGCATATCCGCCTCCTCGTCATAGTTCCGGACGCAGCAGAAGGGATTCAGGGAAACTCCGGAGCCGAGACCGAAGGACAGAAAGGTGCCGCCCAGAAATTCCGCCAGCTTTTCGTAGGAACGCCCTACGTCGATAACATAGCAGACGGCGCCCCGGGCCAGAAAACTGACCAGAAGCTCGTTCACCAGAAAGCTCTTGCCCGATCCCGACTGAGCCGCAATGCAGAGGTTGAAATTGGTGGCGGAGTCGTACAGGGAAAGATTCATGAGCTGGCCACTCCGGGAAATCAGATTGAGCACGCTCTGGCCGGTGCCGTCACTGTCTCCGAACAGCGGCAGCAGCGGCAGGATCTCCCGGGTGGTAAAGGTGCGGTAGCGCATAAGTCCCCGGGCAGACTCGGGGTCGGCTCCGAAGGGAAGCGCATTCAGAAACACCGGAAGACAGACATAGCGATCGGGGATCATCTCAAATCCGTTTTCACGGAAATAGGAACGCACCTGGGATCTGACACTGACCGCCTCGTTCTCATCCCTGGCAAAGGTTATAAGACTGAGACACAGTCTCAGGGGACGGGAGCCGTTTTCCATCTCCTCGCAGATAAGGTCCAGACCGCGTTTTTTCACGGCCAGCCGGGGCATAAACTTCATCAGGGGGCCTCAGGCCTGATTTACCGCCCACTGTCTTCTGGCTCCCAGAGATGACCTGAGTTTCCCCGAGTCCCCGACCAGTACGGTACCGGTCATGATAAAGGGCACCCGGATTCCCCGGGTTCCGGTAAGGAGATCCGCCTGATAGCGGCGGGCCTGCCCGAAAAACACGAAATCCGGATATCTCTTTACGGAGAAGGTATTCACATAATAGCCGCCCGCCTCCAGATGATCCTGAAAAACCCTGACTCCGGAATCGAAGTCCAGAAGCTGATCCGCGAGCAGCATCTCGGGATTTACCGCCATGGATCCGCCCGCAGTCCAGGATGACTCGGGACTCATGTTGAAAAACGGTGTCAGGGCTTCCAGAAATTTGCGGTCGGAAAAAGGCTCTGCCCGGATTCCGGCAGTTTTCAGGACCTCCTCCAGAGATACCCGGAGCCGGGAAACCTCCGCCATGTCAGCATCGTCGGGACGGACCCCGCGCAGGGGAACACTGACCGCGATGACAAGAAGGAAGTTCCTTACCGGCGCGGCCATCCCGGGGAGCGGTTTTCGGGTGCCCCTTCTCAGAAAATCGTTCTTGTTTTCGATAATGCGTCTCAGAAAGCTTTCCGGAGGCAGCGACACCGCAGTGGCGGCGTTTTCCGAAAGCAGTCCTTCAATGGCGGGGGAGCCCGCCAGTGAAAACTGAACCCGGGTGTTTGCCGGAAAATCGGAATTCAGAAACACCTCTAGGCGGTCACTGATGCTCTCGTCCCCGCAGCACATGGGCTCCGACACAAATCCGAAGCAGCGATCCGACGATCGGCAGCCGCTCTTCAGGAACAGCGCGTTTTCGGAATCATAGGCCAGCACCGGATATACCGTACTGAGCCTCGCCGTGTAATCTCCCGGCATGGTATTCTGTCTCCTCTTTCATAAACCGCCCGTTCGGGCTCCTGACCTGGCGCATTGTAGGAAATGGTTTCGGAAGAATCGCAAATAAAGCCTTAAACCCCTGAGAGCCGAAGATGATGTCAGTCTCATGAATTGTGCCAGGTTCGGGACTCTTGCCGAGGTCGACAATCTCGTCACGTAAATCAGGAATTTCTGTGCGATTCCGGGCAGTTTGTGATATCTTTTGCGAAACTGCATTAAATACAGTGGGGAACACTAAAGAATTACGAAAGCTGTCCGCTGTGTAAATGCGGCATTGATTGTGCGCATCTCCTGACAAAACAGCACGGAGGAGGATTATGAAAAGCAGCAGAAACGGAACTTTTCCCGGAAAGGGAGCCCGTGGTTTTACGCTGATAGAGCTGGTGGTTGTGATTGTCATTCTGGGCATACTTTCCGCAGCTGCGGTTCCCAAATTCATGGATATGCAGAAAGATGCCAGAGCTTCCGTTCTTATGGGTATGGCCGGTGCCGTCAAATCTGCCAACAGCATGGTTCATGCCAAGTCCATAATTTTGGGGAACGACATGACCTACAGCGAAAGACGCAAACCCAAAACAGAATGGGTTGAAGACTGCAGCATAAACATCTGTGTTGAAATTGACGGGGTCTGGGCTTACACCAAAATGGGCTATATTGACCGTAATTCCGTGGTCTTTATCCTGGACGCCGATATCAGCGGGAGAAAAACAAAAACTGTTACAAACTCTGCGACAATGCAAGATATCGTTGTTCCTGACAGAGGAGGCAAAACAGCGGAAGGAACCATAAATTACGAATGCAAGGGCAAAACAGCAGTGTGCAAGGATTATGATTTCTGTCAGTGCCGGATTAACAATGATCCGGCAAGCGGGACCAGAGATACCCAGTACTTTGTGCCCCGGGGGTTCCCGTATGATGTGACAAAGCACACCGGCGGCGGCTGCTACTTTAAATATTCCACTGCCGATTTGGATGCCAACAACAACAATATCCAGTACCTTCCTCAGTATGTAGTAAAAACCGACGGCTGCTGAAAAGCCCTGCACTGTCAGTCTGATGCAAGGAAAAACGGTCTTTCCATCGCGGGAAGGCTGTTTTTTTTACCATGCAAAGACATACCATGCCGCAGAAAGTCATGTTTCCTGCGAGTCTGAACCGGATTGACAGAATCTGTTCCGGGATTCCTGAGAGAAAAATGTTCCCGGATCTTCCGAAAACTGCCTCTGTCTTTCAGAAACCGGGCCGGAAGTGTTCAGATTATTTCAATCTTTTTCCCGACAATCTGTTTCGACGCTTCGGGAATTGATGGCAACAGCCGGTAATCAGGCTGTTCCGGAGTTAAGGGAAGTGGCTTCCCTGCCTCGTATATCCGAAGCGATTTTGTTTCCTCCGGAAAAACTCCGAATTTTTCAATATTCCAGTCAGTTATGATGGCCTGAAAAACAGTAAAACCGCAGTACTTCCCTGACGGCAAAAGAAGCTTATCATTAAGTTCCTGCATGGCTTTCGGAGTCAGCAGCAGTTCAGGATGACCATACATACGGCTGTGAACATATTCAGGACTGACAAGGGATACCCCGGCCACGGCCGAATCAGGCCGATACCTGCTGGTGTTACAGTATTTAAAGCACGGACAGTCTCCGGAATCTTTTGCATTCACGATAGTCGCAGTGCGGGGGTCGCAGTGCGGCTGTCAGAGAAACATGTTTCCATGTAATTAAGCATTTCGCTTTCTGAAACATTAAATTTCATTTTCTTTCAATCAGAATCACCATGTTCTGATTAATGAAAGTCCTGAACTTTTGAATTGCAAATGTTGTTTTCTGCGGGGCCGAAGATATGCGAATCAGAATCATCCCGCGTCTTCTTTCATGATGAAGCCCTGAAAAACGAAGAACTCACCTGACTGTGCGAACCGCAATCCCCGGAGATATCAGACATTCTCCTTTGAAGCACATTATTGTTACGGGGAATCCTGATTTTTGGCAAACTTTGTGAGAAAATCAGTAATGTAATCTGAAGAAAACAGGAGCAATCAATGTTAAAGGCCCTTCCCACATCACAAACATCTCTGCCGGCAATTATTGAGAAAAACCTGGTTTTTATCGATAAGACTGCATTTATCAGTACCTATGAAAAAAGCCAGCACGTCGTTTCCCTGTTTTTAAGACCCCGGCGTTTCGGGAAAACCATGTTTACCGAGATCCTGAAGTATTACTATGATGCGGCACTGAAAGATGAAAGCTCCGGAATCTTCAGTAACACTTATGTTGCCACTCATCCCACTTCTCTGAAAAGTGCTTTCCATGTTGTCAAATTCGACTTTTCGGGAATTGATACCTCCGGCGGAACCGGTGCGGTACTGGATTCCTTTAAATTCAAAATCATCAAGGGAATTGACGACTTCTTCGGGCGTTATCCTGACACGATCCCGGGAGACATCCGGAAACTGGCGTTAAGCAGTGCAAAAGGCGAATTAAGCAAGGCCGTTTTTAAATATTACGGCGACACGTCCCTTTTTCCCACAGCCGGAAGGGTGACAGATGACTTCATAACCTACCTTAAAGCCTTTCCGAAGAAGGTAATGGTGATTATCGACGAGTACGACAATTTCACCAACGACATCCTGAGCCGGAATGTCGGGGTCTTTGCCGAAATTGCCAGGAAGGAAGGTGACGTTTCAAAGTTCTATCAGGTTCTCAGATCCTGTCAGCAGCAAGGCATCATAGATCGCATTTTCATCACCGGCGTTCTTCCCATCACCCTGGACACCTCCCTGTCCGGATTTGTGAGCGACAAGATATATCTGGATGCCAAATTCAATGAGATGGCCGGATTTTCCGACACGGAGGTGGCGGAGCTTCTGGAAGAAACGGTGGATTTTGACAAATGCGAATTCTCCCCGGACGATCTCAGAAAAGAAATGAAGGAAAGATATGACGGCTACCGGTTTTCAGAAGTGGCTGATAACTCCGTTTACAATCCTGCATTATGTCTGAAATTCATCAGCGACCTTATCAGCGGGCGTTATAAAAAACTTCCGCCCTTGCAGACAGTATCCGGAAACGACATGGATTTTGAGAAGTTTTCGGGATACCTGAATCTTGTGGCCGGGCAGGATTTAAACAATATTATAAATGTCCTGGACACAAAGCGGAAAAACGGTTCCGGCAAAGGATATCTGGGGGTTTCCGCTTTGTCGGAATCCCTTAAAATCACCTCGGAAGGCAGCAAACTTAATGCCGGTGCCGGAGCCACCCTGCTGTACCATCTGGGCTTCCTGACAATCATGAGCGCTGACGAAGCCCGCGAAACCGTCAGCGGATATCAGGAAAACATGACTTATCTTAAAATCCCCAATAACTATTACCGGGGACTCTTCGAACAGTTTCAGCTTTCCCGATATCCGGAGGTATTCTCGGCTGTTCAGAATGATACCTGGGGAATCGGCGAGCTTTCGGAAAAGAACGATATCAGATGTCTGGAAAACCTGCTGAATTCCGTCTCCCGGGCCTTTGTGAAGACCTCAGATCCGGCGGAGGGCGAAAGCCAGCTGGTGCTTACGGTATACCTTGCCCTGCGCTTTATGGCCGGTTCGTCATTTGAACTCACCCGGGAATACTTTATCAGGCACAATAACGAGTACACGCTGGCAGACGGCCTTGACGACGACGAATATCAGCCGGTGGATGAAAAGGCGGTGGAAAAGGAACTCCTTAACACCGGAGTCATTGCCGCCCCGGAGTCTTCCGGCAATAAGGCGGCAGAGGAACGGGAATCCCGGCCGGAAAAGACGTTCGAAGGCTTCCGGAGCCGCTTCAGAAAACGGGAACAGGCGGTTACGGTCAGCATCAGAAAAGGCCGGGCGGATCTCGTGGCCCAAAACCTCCGGGGCGGCCCCAGCTATATTTTTGAGTTCAAGTATCAGAAAGACTCCGATGCCCGGGAGGAAACCAAGGACAAAGTATGTGCGATTCTCTTTCAGAGAGCCGTAAAGCAGCTTATTTTCTATGCCACCGATGAAAAACTGAGCCGGATCCCGGATCTTCACAAGTACGTCATTATGTATGCCTACGGGGAGTTCTTTATCGAAGAGGTGCCCTGAGGGGAATAAAAAAGGTTGCCATAGCACTGAGTCCCGGAGCTGATACCTTTCCGTACGTCCGAAACTGAAGAACGGACTTTCACACGAAGAGTCCGGCTGATCTTAGGATCCCGGGGCAAAGGACGGCATAAGCTGTCCTTTTTTGTTGTCTGCAGCCCCGGACAGCAAAAATTTCAACCCCGTACTCATACTGCCCTGAAGGCAACATGAATCAGCCCCACAAACAAGAAAGCTACAGATCTTCTGCCGAAAATTCCCGCTGGCGCTGCTGCCTCTCCTTGCTGCTCCCCTTCCTTACTGCTCCACGTAGGGAGCCCGGCCGGAAGAGCGGTTTTTAAAGTAATCCAGATCCGCAATGATCTTATGGGCTCTTTCCAGACTCACCGGCACGTCATTGGAATAAAACTGGCCGTTTTCCTCCTTGCGCAGGAGCTTTCTGGGAGAAATGCCGGAATTATCCACGATAAGGCAGGTGGCAAACATCTCCAGAGTCTTGTAGATGGAGGCCATGATATTGCTGTAGTTGGCCAGGATTTCCTTTTCATTAAAGACGCTCTGGTCAATGATGGTTTTGCCGAGACGGGAGGCAAAGGCCCGGTTTCTGATGCGGGCGATGTTGATATAGGGATCCTTGGTGAGCACAATGGCGCCGTGCACCCGATAGCCGGCAAAGCGGGCCTTCCTTATTATCGGAAAAAGTCCGTCATCCCCGGTGGTTTCCATGCTGAAGCTCTGCCGCCGGGCCATGTAGCTGTCAGCCATGGACATAATAAGGGAACGAGTGGACCAGTTCAGGCTGTCAAATACGGCAGCCGGAAGAGCGCAGAGCTTGGTGGCGGCGAAAACGGGATCATTGAACTGGTCTTTCAGGGCGTGGCGGTATTCATCAAAATTAAGATGATGGGGCCAGCGGGGATCATCCAGCCGGAAGGCGACTCTGACGGTGGTCTTGCCGGCCCCGGCGCAGCCGACGATGGCATTGAGTTCAGGAGCCTGAGAACCCGGCCCATTAAGTTCCGGGACAGAAACTTTGTTATCAGCCATCCTAACCCTCCCCGTTTTCCTGAACTATCATGCGGAAGGCGCATTCCCGCTGCCCTTCCCGATCCTCGATTTTGAGGATCTCCCGCACCATCCGGTCGTTAAAGGAATGCAGGGACACGTAGAGAGCCTGCAGCTTCTGGCTCATCTTCAGGGCATCTCCCTTAAAGAGATCCCGGGGCACCTTTCTCATGGGCCCCTCCAGACTGCGCCGGAGCTCGGCCACATCCTCCCGGCGCACCCGGATGTTGACATAGGACTGCACCTCCGGATTCCAGCTGAAATCAGAGTCGGTATCGCCGGGAGAACGCTGTCTCCCCTGCATTCCCGTAAGCTGTTCGGCAAAAACTGTCACGGCGCGCTGTCTGCCTCGCTCTTCATGGCTGTCTCCGGATCGGTTTTCCGGAGAGGTCTCAGGGACATGTCCCCCGCATTGATCTGCCGGATCCCTTCAGGGGTTTTCAGAAGCAAAGCCCCGCCGGAGGAAATCCCCTGACAGATCCCCGTAAGCTCGCCGGAGCTGTTCCGGAGCACCACCTCCCGGCCCCGGAAGATATCAAAGGCGTCATAATCCTCCCGGACGGAGGCCAGACCTTCGGTTTTAAAAAGAAGTACCGCCTTGCAAAGCTCCCGGTACAGCGCGGCCAGGATCCGGTTCCGGGAAAGGTTGTCCGGGGTGGCGTCCGGGGAGAGCTCAAGAGCGGTAATTTCCTGATCCAGAAGCCCCTGCTCGGCCATGCGCTCCAGAAAGTTCTTCCGCGCGTTGACCCCGATGCCGATAACGGCCAGAACCCCGTCATAGCGGGGTGCGCTTTCAATAAGGATGCCGCAGAGCTTGCGGCCGCCAAGGTACACGTCATTGGGCCACTTAATGCCGATATCCCGGAAGCCCAGGCCCCGGAGCGCCCGGACCACGGCCACTCCGGCCGCCGCGCTGAGCCCCTGGAGCGCGGCAAGCTCCCGAAACCTTACCGCCAGGGTGAACATCACCTGATTGGCATAAAGATTGAAGTACTGCCGGCCCACCCGGCCCCGGCCGGCCGGCTGATATTCAGCCGCTATCAGGGCGTAGTCCGGAAGCTCCGGATGGCGGAGGGCGCTGAGATTGGTGGAATCCACCACGTCATAGGAGCGGAACCAGGGCACCCGGATATCAGACAGGAAGGCCAGGGTCTTTTCCGGAGTGATCCGATCCGGAACATAATCCAGAGCATAGCCCCGGCGCTTCACCGCAAACACCGGAAGCCCGCAGTCATTGATCCGCATGGCGATTTTCGAGATGGCAGAGCGGCTCAGTCCCATGGCATCCGCGAGATCCTGCCCGCTATGAAAAACTCCGTCCGAGAGAATTTCCAGAAAACGGTTCTCGTGTTCGGAAAACTCCTGCTCGGGCTTCTTTACAACTGGCATTCGCCCTTTTCTCCGTAAATGCGCACCTCGGGATCCAGCCGCACGCCGAAGGCATCCTCCACCCGGCCCTGCACGTGTCTGGCGGCGTTCACGATATCCTCCGGGGTGGCGCCGCCGTAGTTCACCAGCACCAGAGCCTGATTCTCGTAGGTGCCGGCGGTGCCCAGGTTAATACCCCGGCAGCCCGCCTGATCGATAAGCCAGCCGGCCGCCAGCTTCACCATATCGGGATCCCCCTCAGCGGGATAGTGGGGCACGTTGTCAAAGGACTTCTGAATGACGGCCAGAGTCTCCCGGGACACCACGGGATTCCGGAAGAAGCTTCCGGCATTGCCCAGCACCCGGGGATCCGGGAGCTTGATTTTTCTCATGCTGCAGACAAAGTCGAAGATCTCCTTGGGAGATTCCAGATTCCGGCTCCGGAGAGCGGCGTAGGAGGTTTCGGGCTTCCAGTCCTTGGGAATGGCCAGCTCCACCGCCGTGATAATGTAGCGGGCCTGGTTTTCCGGAAGGCGGAAGATGGAGTCCCGGTAGCCGAAGCCGCAGTCCCGGCCCATAATGCGATCTACCTTCCCGGTGACCAGATCCAGCACCTCCACATAGCGGCAGAAGTCTGACAGGGACACCCCGTAGGCGCCGATATTCTGCACCGGAGCTCCGCCCACAGTACCGGGGATCAGAGCCAGGTTTTCCAAGCCGTAGATCCCCTTCTTCATGGTCAGAGCCACCAGGTCATGAAAGGTCTCCCCGGCCTGAGCCTTGACGTAATGGGTGTTGGCGTCCTCGCTGAACTCCACCCCCATCAGACGGTTCACAATAACCGCGCCGTCATAGTCTCCCTTGAACAGCACATCCGAACCGTGCCCCAGCACAATAAAGCCGGCGCTGCTTTTTCTGATCTTGTCAAAGGCGGCCGGAAACATGGCAAAATCCCGCACCACCATGCCGTCCCTGGCCTTGACGTCAAGACCGAAGGTATTATAGGGCTTAAGACTGAAGGACACTTGAAACACCTCTCTTGCGAAAGCCGGAGACGGACTCTCTCCGCCTCCGGAATCATGCTGCGCTAAACGAAGAAAAGGAAGCCGGGGCTGCTTTCCGGACTAGCCATTAATTCTCTCGATGATGCCGCCGAGACCGCGGAACTTCTTTTCAATATGCTCGTAGCCGCGGTCCATGTGGTAAATGCGATCCACGATGGTCTCCCCCTTGGCCACCAGTCCGGCGATGACAAGGGAGGCGCTGGCCCGGAGATCCGTGGCCATGACCTGAGCTCCCGAAAGACCGTTGCAGTCGCGGCAGATGGCGCTGCGGCCCTGAATTTCGATATTGGCTCCCATGCGGTTCAGCTCCGGCACATGCATGAAGCGATTCTCAAAAATGTTCTCGGTGACAATGCCGGTGCCCCGGGCCAGAGCGTTCAGGGTAGTGAACTGGGCCTGCATGTCCGTGGGGAAGGCCGGGTAAGGCGCCGTGGTGATATTGACGGGCCTGAGCTCCCGCCCTCTCATGTCCAGCCGGATCCAGTCCGGGCCGGTTTCGATAAGGGCTCCGGCTTCTCTGAGCTTGGCCAGCACGGCCTCGAGAAGACGGGGATCGGTGTTATGGCAGGTCACGCAGCCGTGGGTTACCGCGGCGGCCACCAGGAAGGTGCCGGTCTCGATGCGATCCGGTTCCACGGAGTACTCGCCGCCGTGGAGAGCGGCAACGCCCCGAATGGTGATTTCCGAGGTGCCTTCCCCGGAGATGTCCGCACCCAGGGTTCTCAGAAAACGGGCCAGATCCACCACCTCGGGCTCCATGGCGGCGTTCTGGAGCACCGTATCGCCATAGGCCAGCGCGGCGGCGGACATCAGGTTTTCAGTGCCGGTAACGGAAACCACGTCAAAATAGAAGTTCGCTCCCACGAGACGGCTGTTAACCCGGGATTTGATGTAGCCCCCTTCGATGCGGATATCGGCACCCATCTTCTGGAGCCCCTGAATATGCAGATTTACCGGGCGATCCCCGATGGCGCAGCCCCCGGGGAGGGACACGTCCGCGGAGTTCATCTTGGCGGTCAGAGGGCCCAGAGCCAGAATGGAGGCTCTCATGGTCTTCACCAGCTCATAGGGAGCAATGTAGTTACTGACCTTCCCGGTGATTTCATAGGATGACTCATCCAGCTTCACCACCTTCTTGCCCTGAATTTCCAGAAGCTTAAAGGCGGTGGCGGTATCCCGGAGACTGGGAACATTATGAAGCACCACCTTCTCATCGGTAAGGGTGGTGGCCAGAATAATGGGCAAAGCGGCGTTTTTGGCGCCGGAAATGACTACATCGCCGATAAGGGCGTTGCCGCCGGTAATTTTAAATTTCTGCATGGTAAAAAATTATTCACAGGTTGAATGGAGTCCGGGACTCCGGAGCGGCGGCACAGCGGAAACCGCGCGGAAACCGGGAAAACGCCGCATCCGGCCGTGCCGATGAGGCAAAAACCGGACAATATTTGTACAGCCATTATACACTTTTCGGGAGCATCCATACACCGGGGCGAAAACCCCGGTCTTGCTCCTGTCCTAGATGCCGGCCCCCTCCGGAGCCTGTTCCGGAAGCGCCCGGGCCTGCTCCTCCTGATTCCGGGAGGCCTGAGCCAGCTCCAGAGCTTCGTCCAGGGTGGAGGTGAAGCGCACCTCGGGATGCTTGGCGGCAAAGGAGGACTTCACCATGCAGCGCATGGGCTGGTACTGCACCCCGCAGATAATGAGGGACACGCCCCGCTTCTTCATATCGCCGCAGAACTGCTCAAGGCAGTGATCGCCCCCCGCATCCAGCATGTTCATGGCGGTAAAATCCAGAATCAGCTTCTGCCGGTTCAGACAGTCATGCCGGATCTTCCGGAAGGTTCTTTCGGCGGAGGCGAAGAACAGCGGGCCGGAGATCCCCAGCACCTCGTACTCGGAGCCCGCTCTTTCAGCGATGTGATGATGGAGGGAAAGATCGTGCACCTTGGTCATGCGGGCCATGTCTCTCATGAAGATCACCGAGGCCATGATAATGCCGAAGCTGATGGCCACCACCATATCAAACACCACCGTACAGAAGATGCAGCAGATCATGATGAGCACGTCGGAGCGCTGGGCGGTCCGGAAGAGATTAACCACCTTGCGCCACTCGCTCATGTTGTAGGCCACCAGAAGGAGGAGCGCGGCCATGGCTGAAAGAGGAAGCTCGCTCAGAAGCGGCGCCAGGAACAGAATGGAAACCAGCACCAGCAGGGAATGCACCACCGAGGCCACGGGAGAGGTGCCGCCGGCCTTGACGTTAGCTGCGGATCTCGCAATGGCGGCGGTAGAGGTAATGCCTCCCAGGAACGGAGCCAGCACATTGCCCACACCCTGACCGAAGAGCTCCCCGTTGGAGTGATGCCGGGTGCCGGTCATGCCGTCCAGCACCACGGCGCAGAGCAGGGATTCGATGGCTCCCAGCACCGCCATGGAAAACGCCGCCACAATAAGAGCCTGAATGGTGGCGAAATCAAAAACCAGCGGCTTGCCGTCGGGGCCGGGAAGATTCCACGGGAGCACGAATTCCGGCAGGAAGGGAGGAATGCCGTTCCCCTGAGTGCCGTCCGGATTAAGGTAATGAAAACGGCTTCCGATGGTGGCGATTTCCATGCCGGCATAGCTGGTCAGAATATAGGCGGTGAGAGCGCCCAGAAGCACCGCCGGGAGATGGCCCGGGAAACGGATTTTGAGCTTGCCCCAGACGATGAGGGTAAGGAGGGTTACCGCTCCTACCGCGGCATCGCCCCAGTTTATTTCGCCGATATTGGCGGCCAGAGCAAAGAGCTTGTCCACAAAGGATTCCGGCATCACGATGTTAAGGCCCAGAAAATCCTTGACCTGAAGCACGGCGATGACGATGCCGATACCCATGGTAAAGCCTAAGGTCACCTCAATGGGGATAAACTGAATCAGCCGGCCCAGCCGTCCTGCGGACATAATAAGAAGGAAGCACCCTGCCAGCATGCTGGCCATGCAGAGCCCCGCCATGCCGTAGGTCTGGGTTACCGGATAAAGAATCACCACAAAGGCGGCGGTGGGCCCGGAGATGCTGTAGCGGGATCCGCCGGTAAGCGCAATCACAACGCCGGCCACGAGAGCAGTGTAAAGGCCGTACTCCGGATTCACCCCCGTGGCGATGGCCAGAGCCATGGAAAGAGGAATGGCAATGATGCCCACGGTAATTCCAGCCAGAAGATCCTTGAAGAACCTGGCGCGGGTATACTTTTCCGCAATCATGGAATCCCTGACGGCGCTGCCGAAATGGAACAGGGAATTTTTAAAAGTGACTATGCGTCTCCTGGTGCTTATGGTGCTCATATGATCTGCCGGGGCTGGAATTATATAAATAACGAATCCGCTAAAAGAACCCGGCAAACAAAGGCCGTAAGCCGGGTACGAAAGTCGGATAAACTTAAAAAGTTTTGGAATTATACAACCCAGATCACATTTTTCAAGAATATTTTTGAAAAATGGTTCTCCTTTTTCCCCGGTCTTCGCGCTCCCCCGTCTCCGCGCTATTGCCCTGTGGCAATCTTTTCCGTTTTGCATTAAAATCCGCGGGCGGGAGTGGAGAACGCATCTCCAGTTTAATCAGGACTAGATAACAATGTTAAAAAAATGTTTTGCTGAAATTTTCGGCACCTTCTGGCTGGTATTCGGCGGCTGCGGCACTGCTCTTTTTGCCTGCGGTCTCCAGAATGTCGGCGTGGGCTATGCGGGCGTATCCCTGGCCTTCGGTCTTACCGTTCTTACCATGGCCTATGCCGTAGGACACATCAGCGGCGGACACTTCAACCCGGCAGTATCTCTGGGTCTCTGGGCCGGCGGCCGTTTCTCCGGCAAGGAGCTTGTGCCGTACATTGTGTCCCAGTTAGTTGGCGGCATCATCGCAGCAGCTCTTCTTTACCTTATCTTCACCGGCAAGACCGGTCAGGTACCCGGCGGCTTCGCTTCCAACGGCTACGGCGAGCACTCTCCCGAGGGCTACAGCTTCCTGGCCTGCGCCGTTACCGAGGTAGTTCTCACTGCTTTGTTCCTGTTCATCATTCACGGCAGCACTGACAAGAGAGCTCCGGCCGGCTTTGCTCCCATCGCCATCGGTCTCGGACTTACTCTGATTCACCTGATCTCCATTCCGGTGACCAACACCTCCGTGAATCCGGCCCGCAGTATCGCCGTTGCCCTCTTTGCTGACGGCTGGGCTCTTTCTCAGGTATGGTTCTTCATTGTATTCCCCGTTATCGGCGGCATGCTGGGCGGTATCGCTTACAGATTTCTTCTTGAAGACAAGCAGTAACTGACGTCCCCACTCCCCGAAGCCCCGGCCGGAAACTGCCGGGGTTTTTCATTTTCAGGAGGGAAAGGAGATAAGAAGATCCGGGGTAAACCTGCGGATCCGGCGGTGACAGGGTGCATGGCAGCAGGTTTGTCGGTTGCCGTGGTTTGGCGGGGCCAGTGTCAGGCGGATTTGTCCCCTTTCCGCCCGGGAAAATTATGTGATGCTATTCACAAATTTTTATTGCATTTGCAGGATTGTCACAGTATCATGCGGCCTCATTTCGGGGTTTGAAGCTCCGCGTTTCACTGATTACAAGAGAGAACAGTTATGAAAAACTTTTTTATCAAATTTGGCAGAGTCTGCCTGGTACTATTCGTAATTTACCAGCTTCTTGTGGCTTTCTATGGCACCTACGTGAGTATAAGATTTCTCAATTTCTCTGTGGCGCTCGATGTTTCCCTCGACAGCTTTTTCAGAGCAACGCTGGTTTGCTATGCCGCAGCGCTGCTGGAAACCATTTTAGAGAGAATCGGCAGGCACGATCGGAATTTTGATACGCAGCTTGGCGATCTTGCCAGAATCAAAAAGGATCTTGAGAAAGGCCTTCAGACCATGGAGGAAATAAAATCAGTCCAGAATTTCCAAAGCAAAAACCAGACAGACTCCGCTCCGGAGTCCGGCTGGTCAACGGGAATCAAACATAGCTGATCATTCCCGGCCTGCTCCCTGCCATTGACAAACAACCCGTCTCCCTGTTCATTCCGGAAAAACAGAACCGCGGTTTTATCCGCGGCCCTGTATCCGGTTTTCAGAGGGGCGGGCTTTCCCGGATGTCTTCGGTTTTCCCTAACTCCGCGGGAACTTAAAGGTCATCCCGTTCTCCGTATCGGTGATGGTGATGCCCTGTTCATCCCTGGCATATTTAAACGGCGTAGGAGACTCGTCCTCGGTTTTAATGATCCGCCCGTCTTCCTTTAACGCGAAGTCCGCATCCTTCGGGAATTTGCCCTGCTTGATCTTCACGAACAAATCCTCTTCATCGTTCTCAAGCTTTATAGAAAGCTCATCCTTGCCGGGATTGAACTTAAACCGGTAGTCGTGGAGGGTATAGTCGGTGAACACGTTTCCGGCTTTCTTCTCTTTGCCGGCGCTTTCGGAAGCTGCGGAAAGCGGCACATTGATGTCAACCTTCAGGGCTTCATCAGGCACGCGATTGCCGCTCAGCATGCCCTCCGGCAAAATCCCTACGTTCTCAACACCGTCATCCTTGTTCGGATTCCGGAACATGGGTTTTCTGACGGGGCCGCGGGAATCCTTCCGGACCGGCTGGTTTGGCTGATTCCAGGGGCCGCGGTGTCTTCTGAGGGGCTCTCTCCCGCCCCTGTCCCGCGGCTTGGCGGCATCAGTCTGATGGGTCTCGCTGGTGTCACCGGCTTTATCTTCGGCTTTGCCCTCTGCTTTATCCTCTGCCTTATCCTCGGCTTTATCCTTGTTTTTGTCACCGGTTTTCAGCATGTCCGCGGGTTTCGGCCGGACGGGCTTCTGCTTGTCCGAAGGCAGGGACATCACAGCCTTGTAAATATCGGCCCATCTCCCGAATTTAAAATCCGGGAAATGATCGTTATTGGGATTGATGACATCGGTGAGACCGAGATCCCGGATCTTATCAAGAACCAAACCAATGATGCTGTTATATTTTTCCAGATCGTCTTCGTGGGTCTTCGCCTGCTTAATCCTGCAGATAATCCAGCGGATTTCCAGTTCCCGGATCAGCTTCCCGTCCAGAGTCTGATTTTCAGCCCATTCATAGTATTTCTGCGCATCCACGTAGCGGGCGCGTTTTTCCATAAGGACGCCCATCTCATACATGAAGAGCCAGTTCCATTTTGAGGATTTGATGTCGCTGAACTTCTTGTCCAAAAAGAGATGAAAATCCCTGACGCTTCTCCAGTACAGATCCTGAAAATCCCCGTCCCCCTTGAGGCTCAGCAGATTGTTTACGGTATCCAGAAAAGCCTGGGTTCGAATTTCCCGGATCTTCATCAGCGTCTCCATTAAAAGATTGAGATCCGTGGAAATGTACTTGTCGCGGGAAAGCTTGGCGTTCGCCACATCGCCCCAGCGGTAAATAAACAGGGCTTCAATGCAGTCCTCGGCATATCTGAAGCCGTTCTGCCGGGCCAGATTGCCGTACTCCTTGGCTTCCCGGAGATCCAGAGCGTTCGTCCAGAGATACATCAGATTGTCCGGGATCTCCTCCTTGGCGCCCTTGGCCACAAATGACCGGGCCACAATCTTGCGCTGGTATGGTTCAAGAACGGCGTTTCTGTCGGAGCGGAAATCCTCCACCACCTGCTCCATCCATGAGGGATCCTCCGTCTGTTCCCGATAGGCCAGATTAGCGGGGTATGGCAGGAGACGGCACTGCGCCTGATAAAATTCCTTCGGCCGGGACTTCAGCTTCTCCCAGATCGCCACCGCTCTGGCAAACTCTTCAGCCTTGAAGGCCATGAGAGCAAGCTCGTTCTTGTTTACCTCAATGTAGTACTTCTTGTCCAGCTCCTCAGCCATGTTGAGGATCGGATCCAGATCGTTCTTGTTTACCGCGCTGGTATTGGGAATATTCTTAAGGATCAGATTGAGCACGGCGGGCCAGATGTCGGAATTAAGATTGTCCAGAAGCTTCTCGGCGCCGGTTGCCAGCTTTTCCTTCAGAGTATTCAGATCGATCTTAAATTCGTTTAAGGTAACGCGCTTCTTAATGGCATGCTCGGAGAGAGTTACTCTGAAATCAGAAATCTTCCCGGCGAGCTTGCTGATGGATTCTACAATAATGCGGAGCTCCGCCTTGTTGTCGGCGTCCATGCTCCAGTAATCATCCAGCGCATTGGCATAATCCTGAATCTTCTCAAAATTCTCCGCCGCCTGTCTGAAGTCCCGGTCATACCGGAAGGCATAAGCCTCGCAGGTGGTGACCTCCAGCATATTGTTCTGTTCCCGGTAACGGGCAGCCGCCTGACGCATGAGTCCGGCATCCGAAAGAGCCATGGCTCTTTCCTTGGTGGCCAAGGCGATTTCTGCGAGATTGAGAATGCCGCCCTTGCTGATATCGTCCACATCCCCCTTGACGATAAAGCCCAGAAGCGCATTGTCGCATTCCCATTTGGACTTGGCGATCATCCTCTTGTTTACGTCGGTGATCTGATCCTGAAGCCGGCTGTCATCGCTGGAAAACGCAAAGGTCCAGAAGGATTCGTCATTAAAATCAGTGAGAATGAAGAGCTTGTTGCTGGCGCGGGTAGCGGAAACGTACGCATTGCTCAGGAAGTACTTCATCTCGATTTCCCGGGACTCGGTATCCGGCTCCGGATTGTCGGAGCTGTACCAGTTATAGAGGCTGTGAATCCGGAGCTCCTTAAGACGATCAAAGCCGTAAATCGCCACATTGGGATATTCCAGTCCCTTGGCCTGAGCCGGGTTGTAAATGGTGATATTCTTGGCCGAACCATCCTCGTAAAAATCGAAGTATTCCTTTATGGGGGAGTTCTGAATGAAATCCTTCGGACTCTGCCCTTCGCTGCAGGGGATAATCAGCACCGTGCCCATCTCGCTCAGATTTTTCCAGACCAGGGGATTGTCCGGAGAAAGGCAGAGCACCGGATCGGGTTTTTCCTGACAGTGATACGGGATCTGCGGGGTGAACTTCTCATCATAGCCGCAGCGGGTCTGCCGGAGAAGCTGCAGTCTGTTGGCCAGCTTGGTGATGGCGGCGGGAGAGCGGTAGTTATGCTTGAGCACCACGGGATCCGGAGCTCCCACGTTCTTTGACATGGTCACCCGAATAAGCCTGGTGGTGAAATAGGATCTCAGGGAATTCCAGCTGAAGCCCGTGGGGTTCAGGGTCTGGAACTCATCGCCGGCAAAGACGAAGGGGAGCTGGAAGAGGGTCTTTTCACCATAAATCCGGCGCTGGGAGAAGATGGAAATCTGCAGGATAAACTCGATCTCCGTTCTGGTAAAATCCTGAGACTCATCGCAGAAGATGGCGCTGAACTTCGGCTTTACGCAGGTCTCGCAGCTGTCATCGTCGGGGGCCAGGCAGTAACGCACCAGATCCTGATCATCCCACAGTCCTTCATCATCCTGAAGGCCGCTGTACCACTTTTCCCAGACCACATCGTAGACGGTTTTAAAGACCTCGTCGGACACGCTCTTATAGGACTTGCCGATATTCTCGTAAAGGGCCGGCGAGAGGTATTCATCGGCATTCCACCCCTTGATATAGGTTCTGATGACGTGCCAGCTTACGGCAGGACCGAACTTCTCTGCGGCAGCGGGATCCTTGTTGAACTTCTTAAGCCAGAGATCCCGGAACCTTGCATAGGTCACATGACGGTTCGGCGTAAATCGCTTCTGCACCGTTCCCGGCACGCTGTCCTCGATAAACTGCTTCACCAGCTGCTGAAAGACGTGGAACGAACTGTCAAAGTGAGGCTTGATGTCATCATCAAAGCTCAGTTTGATTTCCTTAAGCTTCTTGGTATAGGCGTGGTTTCTGGTATAGAGATTCACCGCCAGCTTTTTGGCATTCTCAATAAGATTGGAGCTGTAGGAGATATATACCGGAGGATGCTCCCTGAGGTATTCCAGGTATCTCAGGAAATACTCGGCAAAGAGGTACTGCAGCATGGTGGACTTGCCGCTCCCCGCTCTCCCGGTTAAAAACAGCGGGAACTGAATTTCCCGGGAAACGATGTCCAGCTCCTCCGGGGACAGGATAAAATTGCTGTTTTCATCCTTTTCCATATCCCACCAGAAATCCTTGTCCCCTTCCAGCATGGAATACGGATAGGCCCGGACACTCATGTTCTCCAGCACAGTCATGTCCGGATTAGCGCCGTCAAGCTTATGCTCCTCCTTGAAGGCTTTGATGTCCTCGTCAGTGCCCAGCTTGAGAAGATAATAGTCATCAGCATCAGGATCGTCAGGATCCGGCTTGGGATGCAGACAGAGAATCTTCTTGCCGACTTCTCCGAAGGACTTTTCGATAAAACCGAAGGCATCGCTGGCATTCACTTCCTGAATCATCTCCAGAAGAGCGTCAATTACCTTCATGGGATCCTTGAAGCGGGCCGATCTGGTGGTTTCAATCCAGTATTTGGATTCGATGATCTTGGTGTCGAAGATGGTATGGGTAATGCCGGATCCGCGCTGAATGTAATTGTTCTCATAAGGATCGAGATCCGGGAGCTCCACGCGATCATCGTGAGCCTTAAGCTTTTCCGCAATGATCTTCTCATACTCGTCCCAGTCGGCATAGCGCATTCCCACCAGACTTTCGCGCTTTTCGTCAGTGGCGCTGCTGGCATAAAAATCCTCGTAGTCCTTGGCTCCCCGGGTAAAGACCTTAAGAGCCACGTAGCAGCGCACCTGCTGGTTTTCCACCGTCATGTTCCGGTAGGCGAGAATGATGCGGAAGTTGGAAAGTCTCTTCTTGATGTAATTGCCAAAGCCGAAGTTCATTTCCACCGGATGACTGTAGTCATCATAGCTTTCCGCATCGCGCTTGAATCTCTTTAAAAAATTGACGCAATTGTACTTCTTCGCCTCACTCTCGTACTGACTTGTCTGCATGACAAAGCATCTCATGGAGCACTCCTTACCTGACCTTAACCCGACTGAACCGCCTGACTAAAACATCTGACTAAACCAACCTTAATGACAGAAAAAAAATACCTGTTACCAAAAGAAAAAAAAACAGCAAAACCGCACAGAAAAACCGCTGGAAAAGCCTCTCCTTACCCTGAAAAGAGCCCGGGCTTTACCATAATTTTAACGGCCGGAAAATACTTTTGAAAACACTTTCATAAAGATATGATCCCGCTTTGTGATCCTGAAAAGCATCTCAGCCCCGCTCCTGAAAACAACCCTTGTCATGACCAATCTCTTCAGTTAAAAACAGTCACAATGAACACGGGGACTCATGATTATTTCGGAGGTGACGATTATGGTGCAAGTCAGTGTAAGGGAAGCAAAAACCGGACTGTCAAAGCTGATCAGGCTTGTTGAAAGTGAAAAAGAGGATGAGGTTCAAATAACAAGGAACGGAAAGCCTGTTGTGAAAATTGTTCCGCTCCGCACCACTCCGGCATTAAACGGCGGGGCCGCTCCGGCATCAAAACGCATTGGCGTTGCAGAAGGGAAGTTCATTGTCCCGGAAGACCTCGATGCCGGAAGCGCTGAGATTAATGAATCCCTCATGGGCGGTGATTTATTTTAAACATTCTCATAAACCCCGCATTGCTATCCGTACAGATAGCGCCATCTGTTTCAGCTCTGTTTCGGTTTGGGAAGCACTGCCAAAGCACGACTGTCCTGAAAACAATATGACTCTGCCCTCAGGGTAATTTGCAGAATACTGTGAAGAATCAGAGCATACATGCCCTCGGGGAGCCCTGAAGAGTTCATCAGGAATCTCAGGGGCAAAACCCGGGTAACGGAGTTCAGCGCAAATCTCTGGCGAGCCTTCTGGACTGCGCCGTCTCATATGCTGACGGCAGAGTGTTTTTTCCGTAACTTCCCTGCGATTTTTGCATGAAGTCATAAGCCCCTTACCCCAAGGGCCTTGGAGTTCAGGGGAAATTTTTGGGGAATATCAGAATTCGTGAGCCTTATCACTCACGGCAGGATAGCTCCCCCGGATCGCGGGCAGGCGATCGGAGAGAGTTCAGGGGGAGTTGGGATGGGGGTGGGGTCAGCAGTTTGGCGCCGCTGATTTTTGCTGCCCATCATCTGGAGGAGCCGGATCTTCCTGCAGAGTTTCGTCGGGCGGGAGCAGTCCTGCCACCTCAACGTAATTCCACGGGAGCCACTCCTTGATCATATCTTCATTCACCAGCCGGGAGGCGACTTCCATCCACAGCCGGATCTTCTTTGGCATATGATGCTTCTCGTTATCAGGGTTGAAATCCCATTCTCCGAGCCAGTTCAGAGCAGTCTCGTAGTCAGATAGTTTTGGAACTGCCGTTTCAGTTTCGGACTCGGCTTCTGGCGCGGCAGATGCCTGAGCCTTAGCCTGAGCCTTAGCCTTAGCCTTCTTAACTTTAGCTTTAGTCTTGGGTTTGGATTCATCTTCAGGCTTTGCCTGGGCCTCGGTTACCGGCTCGGCTTCAGGGTTATCATTCTTGGATTTGTCTTCAGGCCGCGGAGAACCGTATTTTTCCCACACTGCGACAACAGCCTTGCCGAAGTCGGAGTTCTCGGATCTGTCTCCGTAAATCGGGTCATTGTCCTTGTGGTAGCCGCTGGCAAGGTTCAGAGCCATTTCAAGAATCATCGGCTGCAGATGAGCAGCGATGTCATTGAGCCAGTACTCGATGTTGGTAATTCCGTTGATATGCCCGGCATTCACCACCGAATAACGGATGCACAGATTCTCAAGCCCGCGCATGGTATGGACGTGCTGGATGTTCTGCCGGAGCAGGCAAATCCCCCTGAAACTAGATTCCACAAGGTTATTGGTGGGATCAACTTCCGGATGATCCAGGAAGGTTCTGAACTCGTCTTTGCTGTTCATGAAGTAGGTGACAGCCTTGGTGTAGAACCTGTTTGAAACGTTGACGAATTTCTTCGCCGATTCATCATACTTGGTTGCCTGGTATTCCTTGTAAAGATAAACCATTCCCCGCTCAATTACATCGGCCCAGCGAGCTTCGTACATCTGTCTGTGAGCTTTCAGGAGAGCGTAGTAATCCTTTTGCTGCTCCTCGTTTTCCGGAAGCGGATGCTC
>JAEEGL012210328.1_pt1 | contig 31486 bp, 25 predicted proteins | sample 9134231 | NCBI WGS metagenome assembly JAEEGL01 (sample SAMN16246548, study PRJNA631951) | gut metagenome | biome: gut microbiome; feature: rumen; material: fiber-attached | host: Bos | place: Iran: Karaj | collected 2018-10 | reverse complement strand
AGTGCTTCTTGTAGCGCATGATCTGGTTGACGGCCTCGCGGATGTCGATTCCGCGCCGCTTCAGCTCGATCTGCACGAGCGGGAGGCCGTTCACGAGGATTGTCACGTCGTAGCGGTTCTTGTACTTGCCGACGATTGTGGTCTGGTGCGTGACCTGAAAGATGTTCTTCGTGGGGTCATCGGGATTGAAGAACGAGAGGTACGGCTTTGTGCCGTCGTCGCGTTCGAGGACGAACTTGTCGCGCAGCACCTTCGCGCTCTGGAAGATGGACTTGCCCTTGAGAAGGTTGAACACCCGCTCCCATTCCTTGTCGGAGAGCGGCTTGTCGAGCTTGTCCTTGTTGAACGCCTCGAACTGCGCCTTGAAGTTGGCCTCCAGCGCGTTCTCGTCGGCAATGGCGACAGGAGCGAACTTCTGCCCGCTCAACTGTGATATGAGTTGCTTCTCAAGCTGCGCTTCGCTCTGATATGCCATACTCCCTCTCCCCGGCTCAACGAGCCTTCCCCTTGCCAGAACCTTGCCAGACTAAGTACTCCTTACCGTTACTATGTTTCTTCATCTCCCTGTCCTCTGCACATGACCTTGTGCATCACGAAATGTGGTCGCTCCACCACCGTTTGTTGTCTCACTGCCCATCAGGTGCCCTTGGGAATCGCGATAAGTCGATCTCCCAGAACTGTCTGTAGATCTTGACCATTGTGTACGCCCCATCGAATCACGATAGGTCGTTCTTCCGTTTGCATCCGTCCGTGTCGTTCCACACAATTGCCCTTGCGAATCGCGATAGGTTGTCTTACCGTATCCATCGGTAGTTGCTGTCCCTATTAGATGCCCTTGAGAGTCGCGATAGGTTGCCTTGCCGCTGCAATTTGTCGTTACCGTACAGAGAATATGTCCTTGCCCATCACGCCAGACCTTTGAGGCCTGAGCAGAGTGGACCATAGTGAACACATAAATCAGAGCAACAATATAAACCATCCTGTCCATTGAGTAAATCATCCTTTCTGATTATGTTTTGACTTGCCCCTCTTGACTTTTCGCTGGATATCCATTCCAACAGGATGATATTCAACGATGTCTTCAAGTCCGCAGTTGAGTGCGTTGCAAATCTTCACGAGAATAGCGGTATTAACCTCCTCGCCCCTGTTGAGCTTTGCAAGGGTAGAGGTGGATATACCGGCTGCAAGACGCATCTCCGTGCGCGTCATACCCCGGTCGATCAACAGCTTCCACAGCCTATTGAAACACAGTACCATAGCGTTAACCTTTCTCACCGTTTGTGGTGAATATTATACCATTTCTGCATAGCCGAAAACAAACAGATTGTCAGCGAAAACGAATCATGCACACTGTCGCTCTTGTGAGAGTACTTTCGGCTCACAATCCTGACAACCCTGTTCCAATCCCCATTAAGACGCCTGAGACTACCTCACCCCCGGCATTCGGATTGCTCGTGCAACCGGCGCAAGCAATAATTAGTGAGGCAAAGACAACGAGAAACACGAGCCCATTCATGTATTTCCCTTGATCTGACTTTATGAGGAGTTGAAGGTTCTTTCTGTTTGGAGTATTCACAATGCCTCCCAAGAATCTTGATTCAGCGGAAATTTCCTTGGAGCTGTTCCAAGGATGACTTTGCCTTGGTCCAACCAAGTTTTATTGCTTTCTCATAATACCTCCTCGCCATTTCAATGTTCTTTGTTATGCCATCTCCGTCGCGATACATATCACCCACGACTGCTGCTGCCTGCGCGTGATTGTGATCTGCCGCTTTCTTATACCATTCAAATGCTCTTGCATGGTCCTTTGCCATCCCAGTCCCTTCATAACAGCAACAAGCCATATTCCACATGGAATCAACATATCCCAAGTCAGCCGACTTCGTAAAAAGTCGTATTGCAAGATGGGGTGACTTGACACCATGCTTGCCATGCAAATATGAGTAGGCGAGATGCCCGCATGCCTCTGCATTATCTTGGTCTGCGGCTTTCTGATACCAGATACATGCGTTTTTATAACTTTGGGGCACTCCAATGCCGTTCCAGTACAAATTACCAAGTACATTTTGAGCTTGGTCAAACCCCAACTCGGCGGCTTTCATAATCCACTTCGCACCTATTGTTTCATCCTTTTCCACACCCCAGCCGTTTATATAGAACACACCGACTTTCGCGATTCCTGTTGGCGACTTGCTATCAGCTAATTTCTTCCAATAGAAAAACGACCTCTTCAAGTTCTTATCGCAACCGTCTCCCGTTTCATAACTAAGTGCCAGTTCTTGAATTGCCTTAGTATTCCCGCCATTGGCGCTCCTCGCCAAGTGGGTTATACCAAGTGTGGGATTGGTTATCCCGCTCCACCCTTTCTTATAGCTCATTCCAACATAGTATTCCATCCATGACACATCAACCGTCAAATCTTGAGACTCCGCTGTGTCCAATGCTTGCATAGCCCATTTCATGGCTTGCTTACTGTCTTTTTCAACTCCCTTACCAGTCATATATGCCGTTGCGACACTTGACTGTGCCCAATAGTTAGACATCTGTGCGGCACGAAGATATGTCTGAAATGCCATGTTTTCATTCTTTGAAACGCCCCATCCTTTATCGTAACACAACCCTAAGAAAGTAATGCCAAGGACGTCATCTTGCTCTGCCGCTTTCTTGAACCAGCCTACGGCCTCGGTTTGATTTGTTGGAACACCCCACCCATTGAGATATATCTGTCCTAAAGTACATTGTCCAGCCGAGAAACCCTCTTTAGCTGATTTTCTTGCCCAACCAATCGCGTTTTGATAGTCACGTTGATTGAGGTAATATTGTGCCAGGTTGTTTTTAGCATACTTTGAGCCATGTGATGCCGCCTTCAATTGCCATTTTACACCCTCTTGCACATTGGAGGAAACCCCATCACCAGCCCTATAGCAACAGCCAACAAAATTTTCGCCGTTCCCATTGCCCTGTCTTGCCGAACGCATAGCCCATGAAAAGGCATCGCGAGCCACCTCTACCGACACCTTATTATATCCAACGTTTCCATTCAATACCTTCGCAAAACGATATTGCGACTCTGCGTCTCCCGCTCTTGCCTTTTCAAGAATCTTATAATCTTCTTCCGAAAGAAGTACTCTCTCAGCACCAATATAGTAAGCGTGACTACCCTTTGGCAAGGCAAGGGTTCGCTTCGGCTTCTGTTCTCCTGTGGCATCGGCATTTATATCATCGCTCTCATCGCCTTGGTCATTCGGCATATTGACGAACCCGTTACCATCGCAATTCTTACATTCATTCTTGCCATCGCCATTGCACTCAGGGCAGGTTTCGACATTGCCACGCACGCGCCAGCCAGAACCACGGCAAGTGGAACATGGTTTCCAGACTTCAATCTCGCCTGTCCCCGCGAAACAATTTGGGCAAGGCTGCGGAAAATCCTTTCTGCTCCCTCCGCAATTGCCACAGACTTCTCGCGAATCGACTCTCCGACTTCGAGGATTTCTCACATACCCTTTACCGCCGCACGTCCTACACTTTGGAGTTATCTGACCGATGCCACCACAACGACTGCACTTGACTCGTTCTTTAACATATCCCTTACGTTCCCCATATCCACAAGTAGGACACTCTTCTTTTTCTTTCACGGTAATAGTTCCGCGTCCTTTACAACGTCCACAATCGGCCATGCCGGTTCCATTGCACGACACACATTTCTCCCTACGCGGTTCACGTTGTCTTTTTGCATTGCGCGAATTGCGTTTTTCCCCAGCATCTGCCTGCTCATCAAGTTTCTCCCGATGAACTCGATAACAATCACCAAGTTCTGCCAACTTTATCTCAAGCCGTGTCTTCTCTTCGTTAAGACGCGCCAGCTCAGAATCGATTTCCCCAATTTTGCTGTGGTTCGTAAGACATTGACTGCTATTGCCGGCCTCCTCCATCTTTACATCTGCAACAGGGTTGATTCGCATTATTTCTTGCACGCCAAATCCTACATATGTAGATCCATTTAGGATCGCGTTGATGTCTTTCCTGTATTTAGAGATCGTCTTTTGCAAATCGGCAATGCGCTTCCGCTTATTGTCTGTGTCAATTCGCTCCTTTCGGATTCGATTCAACTCTTTCATCGCATCCGAATTGCCACCTTCAGCAGACTCCTCCAATAACTTTTCCGCCTTGACAACATCTTTCTCTACGCCTTGACCCTGAAGATAACGCATTGCGAGCAGATACTGCTCCCTCCACTTTTCGTTAAGCTCACTTTGCACTCTTTGTACATCAGATGTGAAATCCGAATTAATTTCTGCGGCAACCCTAAACCACTTTAGTGCGACAGTCAGATCACTCTTTATTGAATATCCATTTTTATCATATCCTTTTTCGTAGATCAGCCCTAAAAGCCTGGCGGCCTTCAAGTTTCCTCCTTCTGCACCTTTTTGCAAGTACATAAGCCCGTTTACATCAGTGCCAAAATCCTTACTCGTCAGGCAAACCGATCCCATTAGCGCATAGCCATCTGCGTTCCCATTATCGACGGATTTCCGTAACCAATATTCAGCGAGTTTGACATCTCGTCCCACCGGCCCATCTTTGCGAAGATACAGTTCTCCCAATTTGTATTGCGCCTCGTCAACATTCAATTCTGCGGTCTGGGTCAAGAACTTCAATCCGCGTTTAACATCCTTTCGTATGCCCTCATCTCCGTCTAAAAGCATCGCGCCCCATGCAGCTCTCCCCTTAAGATAGCCTTTAGATGAAGCCTTCTGAAAATATTGCAATGCCAGTTTAGGGTTCTTGTACGACCATAATCCATCTCTGTAATTGACGCCCATAACGTAGTACGCTCTGGGATAACCCAGATTGACTGCGCGCATGCATAAGGAATGAGCCTTTGCCACATCCTTATCACATCCTCTCCCAAGCGCATACATCATGCTCAAGTTTACCATCGCAGGGGCGAAACCACGATTCGCCGCCAGTTCATATAATTCAAATGCCCTATTATCATCTTTGCATTCTACTGCACCATACTCGCGCTGCGCCGAATCATAGACACACCCCATGTAGAACTGGAGTTCAGGATTGTCTGAATGGGTATCTTCAAATGAATTGGGAAGTTGCTTAAATTCCTTGGATCGGAAATGACGAAGCAGGGTTTGATCTTGATGCGTAACCCGTCCTGCCCATCTCCATTCTTCATTATCAACCACAAGCCTATTAGAATACAAACACATTGATGCGTATGTAATAGCCGCGATTGCAATCAATGGCACCGCAAACAACATCAACCGCCCAATAAGATGTCTGATGTGTCTTTGACTTCGTGCCGCGAGACCATCCCTTAGGGTAGCCGAGACCAACTTCGACACTCCTATAGGATTAAACGACTCGCTATCGGTTCTATTTCCAACAAATGAGGCCGAGAAAAACCGAACCTTCTTGAAATTGTTTTCAAGGGTATTGATAAAGTTTGAGCAACCGTATTTTCTGAGGAACTTGCGGCACTCCTTGTCCGACGCTCCACATTTCAATCCTGTGACTGAAGCAAATGACGGTTCGTCTGTTTTGTTTATGACAACAGAGCAAACGGATTTTGGCACAATTCCTGGAAAGTCCTGTCCCATGCTCAACAGCCATCGTTCCAGACTTTCTTCAGGTGGCATAGCACCCTTTTGTGGAATCTGGAATTCAACGCCGTTTCTCTCATAATCCTTCAGCACATCTTCAAGCGTTGACGGATCCAAGACAAAAACAGCTGCAACCATGTTTTCATAGTACTTGTGTTGAGCCACTTTTTGCCTTGCCTTAAACGACTCGCCGGGAGGATCGTATAAGTACAACCGTCGAGGGAAACTCCAAGACGCAGATTGGATTTCAATGCAAATCGCCTCTATCATCGCGTCTCTTGTGATCTGAGGAGTCTCTCCGTCCTTGAACATCTGTAACAGTTTATTAATCCCCGCAACATGATCGGGTGGGATTTTCCAAGACAACTTCAAATCTGGCAGTACCCTGTACAATAATACCGCAACAGCATCTATCAGTAAGTGCGTCTTCCCAGAAGATGGTCCACCAAGTATAGCCACAGAAAGGGGAACCGCGTCATGACTCGCAAGCGGCACACCGCAATTTGGATGGGGACAAAACGAGGGCAGATTATCTCTCCCTGTAAATCTTGAAACTGGAAGGCGATGTCCGCATTTGCAGGTTCTGAAGAATGGCCCAAATTTCACGGTTGAGATTAGATGCCGATGCAAAGTGCCGCAATGAGGACATTTGTACAGCGGAAGGTCGACGCGTTTATGGCAATGTTTGCATATATTAAACAGTCCATAAATGTTGTTCACAAAGCCCTCAAAAACTCTCATCAACAAGGCCGTAACAAGATATATTAGCCAAATGGAGAAGAAGATGAGCGAAAGTGTCACCGTCAAGAGCGGCGTGTAAACGGCACAAACAATACATACGGCAACAACTGTACCATACTTGAAAATTGTACGTATCGCCGTTATAAACCAACCCGCAGCCGAGAATGAGTCCATCTTCGTGGCAGCAGAAAATGTCTTTGAAAACGCCAACGAGCATATGCTCAAGACATTCTTAAGCCCATCACCATGAAGATCAAAATAGTTCACATACGAGTCATCTTCAATGGTTTTAGATCGCTCAAACAATTTCTCTTTAATCAGCGAGAGGAATTGCTCCGTAGCAATGCCAAAGCCGTATACCGCTCCAACCACAGCAGCAACAGCCAGAATCGCCACCGCCCCAGCAACAACGATGGCGATTCCTGCAAGCATTATTATGCCTGCAATGAGATATCCAATCGCCTCGGCTTCCTCATCGCTCTTACGCCTTCTTGCCATCCGCAATCACCTCGCAATCATTCGCGGCAGCCACCAGCACAACATAAGCACATAAGGAACAGATGCTAATGCAAGACCAAAGGAAAGTCGCTTGCGGGATGGCCGTATCGCGCATGTCGCAATGCAATACAGCACAACGGCAGGCATAGATGTAATGAAAAGATATGACCAGCCAAAACGATAAGCAACTTTCAAAACCTCTTCAGGCAAAACCTCCGGTGCCCATTGTTGCACACAATACGTCAAGAGCGCCGTTACACCCCATGAGATCAGCGCCAAGCAAGCAATCGTCAACGCGATGTAACGCGTTCGCCTCGTGTTCACCAGCCACTGCGTCAAGAGAATCATCACGACTGGCCCTATCCAAAAATAGAAACCTGCGACAAGTGCAAATGCAAGTGCGTCCATCTTTTCTCCTGTCAAATGTTATCCATTAGCCAACGGAGAACTTCGTCAACACCTTCTGGCTTGAAAGGAGTACCATTTCCGCCCGTCCCCACCGATGAGACGGCGAAGAACTCAACTCTCTTAAAGTGGCCTTCCAATGTGTTGACCAGGTTGTCACAATCATACCGACGCAGGAAATCGCGGCATCTCGCACTTGGCGCACCTGCTTTGAGACCAGCGATCTTGGCAAATGACGGCTCATCTGTCTTGTTGATGACAACAGCACAAGACGAATGCTTGACAATGCCACTGAAGTCACGCTCCATGCTGATCAACCAGCGCTCGAGGCTCTCTTCAGGGGACATGGCACCACGCTGCATCATTGTGTGAGCAATCCCATAACGTTGGTAGTCGGCGAGAACAGCATCAAGCGTGAATGGGTCTATGATTAGTACCGCAGCCTTCATGTTCTGATAATATCTGTGTGATGAAACCTTTTTGGAATCCTTGAACGATTCCCCTGGCGGATCGTACAGATACAACCGCTGCGGGAATGCCCAAGTAGCCGCTTTCATTTCAAGGCAAATTGCCTCAATCATTGAATCTCGCGTACCCTGAGGCGACATGCCCATCTCATAAAGCCTAATCAAACTATCAACGATTGGTTTATCTGCACTTGGAATATTGCAAGTTCTGTGCATCCTTGGCAAGACCTCGTTTTTCAACAGATAGAGTGCGTCCATCATAAAATGAGATTTGCCCACCGACGGCCCTCCCAGTACAGCAATTGAAACTGGGACAACATCCTGTGACTGCAGCGAACGGCGGCAATTTGGATGTGGGCAGATGGACGGCAACTCATTACGTCCGAAGAATCGAGATGCAGGAAGATACTCTCCACAACGGCACCGTCTAAAGAATGGCCCGAACTTCACGCTTGAGATTAACTTAGAGTATTCGGTCCCACATTTGGGGCAACGGTATATCGGTATGTCTATCCTCTGGTGACAATGGCGGCAGATGTTGAAAAGTCCATGCACCTTTATTATCAGCCATTCCAATATCCGCATTTCCAGCGTCATGGACACATACATCATCCAGATTAAAAGGTACAACACCGTAAAGAAAACCGTAAGAATAGGCAAGTAAACTATTGTCGCCAGAAGAATAGCTATAAAGTGGAATGCCTTAAAGACAAAACGAGTAACCGCTGCGAAGCAACCTGAAGAGGCACCTCTCTGATGAAAGAGGTCTCTCATGTTTCTTGCGTAGGTTTCCTTACAAACCCGACCGATATTTCGGAAGCCGTCTCCGCTGAAATCGAAGAAACTCACATAGGAGTTATCCACTATCTGTCCAGACCGGGCAAATAGATTCTCTTTCAGAGCAACGCAAAAGTTGTATGTCGACCTGCACACACCCCACAACAGGCCGATTACAGCCGCCACGCCAAGCACAGCAGCCGCAATCAAGGCGGTAAAGCATACGATTACATAGACAATGTACAGTACCAGCGCAATACCTAAGATATAGCCAAGGCAGCTTCCGGCGGCATCTTCTGCTGAATCAGACATGGTGTTTTCCTTTCTTTAACGTACCAAGTTATCGAATATCCATTTTGTTGCGGCTTCAAGCCCAACTGGTGAAAACTTCTGCCCCTCGGGTTCTCCACCCGTAGCGGAGACGGCAAAGAATCTCGTTTTTGTGAAGGTTCTGTCTATCGTGTTCACAAGACTTTCACAATCGCAATCAGCAAGGAACTTCCGGCATGCGGCATCATCGTCTCCCATACGAAGGCCGGTCGTTTCAGACAGGCAGGGTACATCCGTCTTGGTTATCACCACTGCACATACGGAATCCTTGACGATACCGGAAAAGTCCTTCTCCATTCCAATCAACCACCGTTCCAGACATTCTTCCGGCGGTAATGCCCCAACCTTTGCGGCCTCGAACTCTGCTTCACGCCCAGAAAGCCTGTGCCTCACATCATCAAGTGTGAAAGGATCAACGACCCAGACCACCCCTTTAAGGTTATCGTAATACCTATGAATCCGCAAGTTAGCGGCATTCGTGAAACTTTCCCCAGGGGGATCATACATATAGACCCTTAGCGGGAAATGTCCCGCCCCTCTATCTGCATCAATGCATAGAGCCTCAATTGCACGATCCTGGGTTGTCCGTGGTGTCACACCACTATCAACCCACGTCTTCATCTGCCGAATCTTCCCCTCTTCTTCATCTTTCACTACCATCTTCCATGAATGCCCGGCGATCACAGACTCAAGTGATTCCGTTGCCAATGCGTTGAAAAGCATAGTCTTGCCTACGGAAGGTCCGCCAAGGAATGCGATTGTTACAGGCACAAAGTCCTCCGACGACAATGCCGCACCACAACCTCTACAAAACGACGGCAGTCTTTTCTTCCCTGTGATACGCAATACGGGTATCTTTTCACCACAACCGGGCGTTGAGCATCTCCGGTAGAGGATGCCGTATCGCGGCCCCGGCAATAGATTCATGTGGCGAGCATGGCACTTGGGACACTCATAGACGGGCAAATCTACTTTTGCATGACAATGCTTGCAAAGATTGAACAGACCATTGATGCGCAAAAACAATTGCTCTGCCATAGCCAGCGTAAATGCCGCCGCCGAGTACGTTACACATGCCAGCCCTGCCAAAATGCAGAACAAGGCGACAAGCAATGGCGTCCATATAAATGTTCCCAAGAATACCGCTGCTGACTGCGCTATGAAAAATGCGACCTTCAGCCATGCCAATCCACCCGACATCCTCGCATTCTGCCAAGCATCGGCGACTCGCATATTATTTTTTCTAAAGGCATCAAGATTGAGAATCCACGCCTCGCGGCATGTTGCCTTAACATCTGAAAGCCATTTTCCCTTCCAGAAGAAATACTTTTCTTCTGCTGGTTCGTCTATCATCGAAAATGGATTCACCGGATGATTCCTTTCCCGATGTTCCTTCGTGCCGCGACAAAGAAATTCTTGGAAGACACGCCGAGTCCCCACATCGCACCAGCTCCTGCAATGACTGCAAATGCGGTGACGATTAAGTACAAAATAACGACAATAACGAACAGTATCAACGCCGCGCCGATAAGGAAACCTATCGCTTCATCTTCTGCTGCCATATCTAACTCCTTTTGAAGATGAATCCAACTACGGACTTGACCTTAGAAAGAAACGTATTTGCTTTCTTTACCTCATCGCATAGTTCTTCCCAATGTCTCTTCTCCGCACCAGATCGAATATCAAGTTCGCGTCTGGCACGGTTCAGCTCATCGCCGTTAAACTTCTTAAACACCTGCTGGGCAAATTCAACCAGAATCTTGTTACGGAGGTCTGTGTCGGCAACTTCACCCAATGCACATCTTATCCCGGCGACAAGACGGACATCGCCCGATGATATACGGTTCTTTCTGACGCTGCCGCCAACGAGCTCAACATATCTCCGAGCCAAATACTCACGTACGCTTGACGCGGATGTGGCTCCAAGGAACTTCAGGATTTCCTTATGTTGCCCGATGGCGGACTCTTCCTTCTTTTCATCACTACCATCTATAAGAATCGGAAGAAGCTGTTTGCACAGGCTCAACTGGTCTTCAGGGGAAAGTCCCCTGTAGGCATCATCGAAAGCAAGAAGTGACTTTAGCAAGTCGTCTGTCTCGGAGGCCATCCTTCTGCTCTCGAGTGTTTTCAAGAACCAGTGGATGAATCCGATGCGACGCACACGAAACTCTTTTGCAACATCGTCCGCAAGAACCTTCTCCAAAACGGCAAGATACGCGGTATTCTTGCCTTCAGGGAAAATGATATTCGCATCAATGTCCTTTAGGAAGGTTTGCAAATTTGTTTGCTGGACATATTCCTTCCGGGCGACAAGCCAGTCGAGAGAATCCTTGTCTATCGCATTGATTCTGCCGTCAACGCAAGTGAACATATCCCAGAATGTCGTTTTCGCAAACGCCCTATCCACTTCTTCAACTGCGGAAACTATCCGCTTGAGCGCCTCCAGCGTTTTTTCCCGCGCACCGCATAAATATTTTGTCAGAAGCTCTTTCGCGGCATCATTCCGCCCACTGGAGATCGCCCTGCGAGCGAAATCAACCGTCCTTGCAATGTCCTGGACAATGCGTCCAAACTCCTTGTCACGAGCCGAGGCATCAGGACAACAACAGAGAATGGTTACAAGACATTCGGGGAATGCCTCTGGCGCTCTTGCCATGATCGCATTCCAGTCTGCCTTCGCCTTCGCTTCTTCACCAAATAGCGACGACCACGCGGGGTCATCCAGCTCCTTTGCGTTGCCATTTTTGCACAACGACAAGAATGTAAACATCAACCCAGTTGTCGAGAAGTCTTTTGATGCGTATTCTTCAAGCCAAAGGACTGTAATTTCCCTTGGATATCGATCCGCCATCTTTGAAAAGAACAACAGCGCATCTCCCTGATAGCGATCCCTTTGCTGGAGGAACAGATCATAACACAATGGACGCAATTCCTCATAGTCAGAAACGAGCGCAAATACTTCCGTAAACCATGAATCGCTTACGCTATCAGGCATTCCCCGCCCAGAAGCCAACGCTTCCAGAAACTCCTTGCGCACATCCGCATCGCCGTGTTCAAGAAGGAGCTTCAGTACGCTTCGCATGCCTTCTTCAGAAAGCGATCCGTTTTCACGCAAGAATCGGAACAGTGTCACAACGCATGGTGAATCAACAGCCTCAAGACCGGTAAAGTCTTGCAAAAACTCCATTATGCTTTTCCTTGCTCCGAACAAGGTGTCCACATACCATTTGTAGTTATCCGTTTCAGGCAGCATCTCAAGGTCAAGAGAGCAATTGCGCTTCTCCATTGCTGCAACTTTGTACCACCTACCGACTTCATTTTCAGTAGGCATCTTGTCGCTGAGATAAGTTGAAAAGCTGAAGTTATTCAACATCTCAGACGGGAAGGCCATGGTCAAACCAGCAAACAGCCATGGGATGTCATCATGTGGTGCGCTTATACAAAGCGGTTCGACATCGGTATTTGTTGTCATATACGCATTTAGAAGCGTCGATAGCATCTTGCCGAAACTCTCAGACGCTGCAATCCGGGCAGAAACACCCTCTGGCGTGTACTTCCCCTGCGGCAAAAGGTCATCCATTTCCAATGCCGGCAGATAGTCAGGTTGCGGGCTGTCAGGTCTATCCTTGTAGCCTATCGCTTCGTCGCGCACAGCCTGAGGAAGTTCATTCCAGAACGCTGGAGAGTCAAAGTATTCCATTGGATATGACGGCCAGTCTTCGCCCTCACCCAGAATCAAACCATGAGATATAATCGCCCCCCAACGCTTGTCATAGAACCCCTCGCCAACATATCGCGTTCTGACTATAGCACGTTTACCAGACGCAAGTGTGAAGGAGTAGAATGCGATAGGCAGATACTTGTCTATCTCCTCTTGCGTAGGCCTTGCAGGGATATTGTAATCCGTTGGGTAGTTGTATCCGCTACAACGTCGTTCAAGTTCATCGATCTCCTCGACAGTTAGGCCTTCTGTCCAGGAGAATGTGCCGAATCCGCGTGTGCGAGCGTCACCCGGACGTTTCTGACGATTCCAGCACGAATAACTGTAAACCCACTGGTAAATCATCTCTTTCATCCTTTCGTTGATTTGATCAAACCATGATTCTTCAGAATCCAAAGGAAGGGATCCTCGACGCGGAACGACCTTGGATCGCGATCAAGACGTTCGTTGTTGCCTTTCGGATTACACCCGATTGCGCTAAATCCGAAAAATCCGCTTTGGGCGAAGTTCTCGCTTTGAGCGATGATGTCTGCGGTATCATCCACCTCTTCAACCCATGAACGCATGAGACCATCAATGTCAGCGAACTCCGATTCGTTGAACACACCATGATGCCGAGTTTCATCAAATAGTCTATTCGATATTTCAGCAGCATTTTCGCTGGCGTCTCTAACAAAGTCCATCTTTGAGAACGCTACAGCCAACGGTATCTTAATCCTCGCGCTCCCGACATTAGTGTTCTTGCGAATAAGGTTTTCAACCCTGTTAATTATGGTACCTGTCTCCGCGTTTTGTGCAGGAAGGACGTCTTCGCTGTATTTCCTCCTGATACCTTCACGAACACGCTGCAACTGGAGTGGATCAAGCAGACAAATGATTCCCGATGCGTTGTAAATGTATCGATTGATGTACCACAAGCTATCTGTTTGCTCAAGGTTCTCTCCAGCTGCATCAAAGAACACCAGCATTATTCGCTTGGAAAACGTCCCCTTGCCAAGCCGAAGCGAATAGATGAGCGGCGACGCCCTACCGACACCTCGTACCGCCTGGGTCGTCTTGATGGATTCGTGTCGTACAAACAACGGGCGGTGGAATTCATCGTTGTAACGGCGAATGGTATCCTCGGTAAGTGCTGTCAAATTCCAGCCGAATTCTGTGCCCATTCGCTTTATCCAGTGAATAAGCATGGCGACATAATGGCTCTTTCCTGCCTCCTTCGCGCCAATGATGGCGATGCTCAAATCAGAAAGATCATCTATTGCGGTGGGGATTTCCTGTTTGCACTTAGGACAAATGCGTGTAGTCGCCATGTTGCCACAAGTATGCAACCTCCTTTTGGGGGCTGAGGCAAACCCCAATTTTTCAAGTAATGGGATCTCCGACTTGCTTCGGAATATCTCCGCCGAGCCACGACATGATGGCGCATCGCATTTGAAGCCAATGTCTGAGACATTGATTCTTTCAAAGCAAAGTGGACAAGTTACTGTACGTTTGAACATTACTACGCTCCTTTCAAATTCTCATTTCGGAAAAGCCGGGATGGTTGACGCGAAATGTCGGTTCGACGTCTGGGTTTGCAAAGAATAGTTTTAGGAATGCGCCTTTCTCTGCAACTCCTTCTGGCAATAGCACCGACGAAGTAAAGTCGTTGGTTGCGGGAATGCGATGGCAGACCGTGCCGTCCTGGCGGCTCAATGGTTGCCTTCTGAACTTCTTGACCAAAATCAGTTCCGGTATGCCGCCGCCCGATACTTTTATGTTCAGCGTCACCATGGTACTGCCGAAAAACAGGAACTTCTTTTTCTTGTTGAACGAGTACGTCAGGGTACGGCGCTCTGATTCGCCGACCGAAACGCACGATTGCGGTGCAGAACACACCTCTTTTCCGTCAACACGCAATATTGTATACACGGAAAAATAATATGATGCACTCCCGGCATGGTTGATGATGTACGCCATATCCCTTCGATATGCGATCTGAGAGACAGTCGCACGGGAGGCAGATTCGTCAAATGCGGACTCGGGAGATTTATCGTTTCTCCAAACCAACCGAACCTCATCACACCCCTTGGGCCAATCCCAACTGACTTCAACATTTCCACTACGCCTAATAACGTTGACATTCGTAACGCAGGGGATGACCGGAACCGCCTTCCCTACCAGCGCCATGCCATCCTTACAAGTTGCCGGCGTCAGATAGTAGATGCCGGAGGACGGTATTCTCCAATTGCCTTCCCCGCGTGCTTGATCGATGTCTCGAACATTCTCACATCGGGCAAAAACGGGGTCAGTCTCGGAGACAAATGTTCCAGCAGAAGCAATCGGGGATTGCGAAACAAACAACCTGACCGTACATCCTACGATAGGAGTCCATGACAATTTCGCATTTTTGTCAATCATCTCATAATGTAGCGAGTCCAGTATCTTAGGACGTTCTGCCGGCGAGGCAGAGCAGGCTACACCATCAGAGACAACCAAATTTCCGTCTGGTCCTCTATATAACGCAAAGACCTTATATCCATAAACCTGACGATTCTTAAGCCCTGTATCAACAAGGCCTTGATCGCCGCTCTTGACACTCAGTTCCTCTCCGTCCTTTATGTCGCGTGGCTCGCTGCCGATTTTGCGAACACATTTAATCCCGGTCAGATTCGGCGGGTTACACCACTGCAAGCGAATTTCGCCATCATCGCTCGTGGCCTTTAGACCGGAGACGTCTGCGACCGTCATTACCTTTGGCGAGGTGATACCGCCCTTGCGTGGAACGCCACCATACGCAGGGAAAATAGAATAGCCGTATATTATTCCTGCTTCGCAAGACGTGTCTTCAAAACGCAACAACTGCGTCTCCGCAAGCCTCTCGCCGTCTTGCGGATCAGACGGCACAGCACCGGCTTTCCGCACTATGAAATATGTTATTTTTGCCGGGTCCGTCTTCAACGAAGGATTGCGTATTGCCGCCGTCGGCCAATTCAGCGCAACGCTTCGCCCTGCGGACACTCTTGCGCTTACTGAACCAGAAATTGAGATATTGTCGAGGTGAGCCTTTGCAGCCTCTTCCTTTGCTTTCTGTTCTCGAAGCTCCGCCTCGGCCTGCTCTTTTTTGCGACGCTGCTCGATCTCGGACTTCACCGTTAAGCAGTCGGGATTGCCTGGCCAATATACCAATGCTCGGTCTATGGCATGCTCCGCACCTCTGACATCACCAGATGCGGCCATAAGTCGTCCATCTTTCAAGAGCTTCAGCGCAAGCGGCATATCACCAACTGGGAAAGAGCATTTTGAACAGTATGGTCTATCAAGATCGACAACTTGCCCACACTTTGGACACTTAACCTTGAATGGTGTTCCGCAACTCTGACACGCTGCCGCACCTTCAGGATTTGGAGACAGACAAGCCTTGCAATAATGAACCACCGGCTGAGGCTTTTCATTGTCTGGCACTGATGGAGGGGGGCATTTTCTCTTGTTGCAGTAGAAATCATAAACAAAGTATTCAGCCTCCTCTTGCGTCATCCCAATTGACCGGCAATCAGCAATGGAATCCTGATATGATTTCCAATCTATACTCTTGGAAACACAACGTATTGCGAATATCTCTACAAGCTTCTTCTGCCCAATGTATGTCTTTAATGCAAGATCGTATGCTTCCTTGGCATTCTCCTTCTTAAAATAGGAAGTAATCAACCCCGCCAACTCCTGTTTCGCAGAGACTTCGGCCGTCTTATTTGGGGCCTTTCGCGCCTTTTCAAGTTCTGCATCTGCTAAGTCGCATATTACATTTGGCGTGGAAGTTCGAGAACACCCCAAGAAATCGTAGACATCCTTCTTTCCAAGGACGGTCAAGTTCTTCTCAAACTTGTCCATCTGCATGTTGTCAGTCGGCTTGATCGGCGGGTCGGCAGGCTTCTTGGGCACCTTGAACACAGGCCCCGCTTTCTCAACAATCGGAACCTTGATCATCTTCCTAATTGTCTTTTCGGAAAGCTGAGGAGCCTTTTTGCACAACTCCTTTACCTGAGCCTCTGTCACCGATCCCGCTTTGGCAATTGCCTCCAACAAAGTCGCGATGTTACCCTTTACAATCTTCAGAGCGTCCGCGATGATCGCATCTCTTTTTGCCTCGTCAGTCAAAAGCGCATCCCGGATATCTGGCACTTTTGCGGCAAGACTCTTGAAGAGCAACCCTTTAGTCGGATTGTTTACGCCCTGATTCCATTCCGTCAGTTTCTTCTGAATCGCCGCCTCAAGTCTTGCCTTGTCCTTGACGGGTGGATCAAGGGAAAGATCGAGAACGAGATAGTAGTTTGTCGCTTCTGCCATTTTATGCCTCTTGTTAAATCATTTGTATCTGTGTCCTACCCCCCCGCAATTATCACAACTGGTTTCTTGCGTAGAGTACCTGCGCCCACCGCAGTCTGGACAAGTGATGAAGGCCGGGCCTGTCGGAACGTTTCTGATTCGCCTTCCGTTTCGACCACCAAAGATTCCTACTACGTCTTTTACCGCCTGCCCGACTTCTGCCGCCGGATTCCTTATTCGGCCATTGCCACCACACCGTGCGCATCGATAGTTCATCGAGATTCTTCCGGTACCTCTACATTTATTGCACTTCTGCGCTATCACAGACTTTCGTACAGTGAGATCGGAAGTGCCTGGGTTGACGAACTCCCAGCCACTTTCTGCATTCCATGTGTTTTCACGCGTTGATGAAATCACATGCGCAATGTTAGGATGCCTCACGCCAGAACGCCATCTGCAAGTCGACTTGAACTCGCGGTAGGCCTGTTGAAGTTCAAGACACAAGCCGTCAACGACTTTGGGTTTCTCTGAATATATCTTCGATCTCAATTGTTGAGCCTTTGACAACGTCTGACTTGCGAGGCGTGAATCATAGTAATATGGACCATTTTGCGCGTTCCGCACATTCTGACTGATTACATCACATTCGCGGATGTACCAATCTGCTGAGTGCGATAATTGCTGGACCTTCTCCCGAACGGTCAAATCAGACGTTCCTGGATTTACAAACTCGTATCCCTCTTCGGCATTCCAAACTCCACGTTGATATGCTGATACAATATGCGGGATCTTCGAGTGCTTAAGCCCCTGTTGCCATCTGCACGATTCAGAAAACGACTTGAACTGCTTTGCCAGCGCTTCATACATACTGTTACAGGAGCCTGCGTCCTCTTCCGAGATAGCCTTACGCAAGGCCTTAATCCGACTTGCAACCGCAACCGCGTCACTTCTGTCAAAGAGATACCCCCCAGAGCACAATGTCATCATCCTTCGCTGAACTTCCTGACATTGCGTTTCGTACCAATCCTTCGGGCGAATCCAAGTCTTCACGACAGGCACCGTGGATGAAGGTGATGGAGTCTGTTGTGGTTGACTTGATTCAGCGCCTTCCTCGACATCCGATTGAACTTGGATCGGATTCTCGTCCTTCACTTCTTGCCGAGGAGTGGTTTTACCCCAAGTAGTTTCTGAGGGGATTTCACCCTCTGATGCCTTGTTGTCTCCGCCATGCCGCGCCATCGACGTCTTCTTTAATACCCCATTAAAAACATAAGCACCAATGCCAATGAAGGATAATGTCGCAATCACCCCGGCAACTCTAACAACCGTACCACGAGAAACTTTCAAATTATCAATGGCATTCCGCCGCCCTTGAGAGCGTTGCCGTTTCTCTTCTTTCAACTCATTCGCTATGAAGTTTGAATCAGATCCGCGCTGAAGCATTTCCCCAATTGGAAATGTACAGAACTCGCAGTACGGGAAAGCCTTGTTTACCATCTTCCCGCATTGTGGGCACTTGACCATCCCCTGTTGGGATGTGTCATTTATTTCAGTCTCTTCTATGGGCGATCTGCTGGGCATGTTCGTATTGCTAATGCGTTAGAAGAACCTACCAAAGAAACCCTTGCCCTTGCCTGCCGGCTTAGTCTCATTTCCATCCGGCATTGTCAGGGAGGCACTCTGGGGAGCTTCATCGGAAGACAGAACTTGCGCTATCTTTGAGAACGAGTCCACAAGATTTGAAACGTCCGTCATAAGGGCATTCTCATCACAAGTTGCGACCGTCTTAAGAAAGTCATGATCGGCCGTGCCAAAACCTATTGCAATAATCTCTGCACCTTCATCCTTGACCCTCTTAGCTTGCGCAATTGCCTTTTGGGGATAACTCCAACACCCATCGGTCAGCAGAACAATGAACTTCGAGCCTTCCTCTCCATCCATCATCCTCATAGCCTTCTCAAACGGGCATGCGTCGTTGCCATAGCCCAATCCCACCTCGAGTTTGTTTATCGCACCTTTAACAACACCTTTATGCCCTGTGCAACCGGTCAATATCGCCATTTTGTCGCTGAATGCAAGAATGCCGACATGGAACCTTGACAGATCCAGCTTGTTCACCATTGACAAAGCGGCTTTTTTGGCCTCATTCATAGGCGTACCCGACATACTCCCAGAGGCATCTACAGCAATTACCAATGCCGCAGGTGACGCCTGCGATGCTGAAGAATCATTTTCAAGTGGCGATCTTCCAAGCCATGACATATCTTCGGGGACTGGTTCAATTGTCAATTCCAGACCCAAGACCCCACCCTCGGCGTTAAGTTGTTCTGCCCGAACATCGACCGTACCGTTTTTGTTATAAGCATAATGCACACGGACTTGTGCCCGTCCCATTTTTGTCGGTGTAAACCCAGTAAAGACATACTTGCCAAGGACGGTACACTCAATCGGGGATTCCACTTCCCCCTGAAGCATGTACACCTCTAACTTGTTGGCACTTCGGTTCGCCGACACGCGAATCGTATAGTCACAGGCGTTTTCCGCAGGTATTTGTGAATTCTTTTTGATGATTATTGAGTTGAGATACTTCGACCGATCTTGATTTTCTGCGACCATGCCAAGGCTGTGACACGTCACGTCACGAATAGCAGGAAGCGTGAATTCCTCACCTGACGAAGCCTCAAGAGACAGATCATCCTCTACTTTTAGATCTGCCGCCGCTTGGAGCGCGGCACCGAGAGCTACCGCTTCATCGACATTAATTCCACGCAATGGAGGTCTGCCCGTCACCTCTTCCACAAACTCGGCAACCATCGGCATTCGAGTTGAACCGCCAACCAAAAGGACTCCATTAAGGTTCTCCCAGGTAAGCCCTTCGACAGAATTGAGAACCGACTGAGCGATACCGTGTGTGCGCTCAAGCAAATCGCTCGTCAGTTCCGCGAACTGGCTCCGCGTAAGGGTGTATGTGCCACGCTCACCATTGTGTACAATCGACACCTTAGTGCTGTCTCGAACCGAAAGCTCACGCTTTGCCTTTTCACATTTGATCATCAAGTCGTTAAACGACTCCTGATCCTCAAATGGGTCTGCTCCAAATTCATCCCTAAATTGGCCGGCAAGAAAACCCGCAATCCGATCATCCCAATCCTTACCGCCAAGCTTATGGTCGCCGTCAGTAGCGAGAACGGCAATCTCGTCATCCGACGCTCTTACTATGCTGACGTCAAAGGTACCACCACCGAGGTCATACACCATCGTCGTCGCCCCCGCCTTCGTCTTAGACGAAAGGCCGAATGCGATTGCGGCTGCGGTGGGTTCGTTAATTATTCGCAACACTCTCAATCCGGCCAGACGCGCGGCCTCAATTGTAGCGTTGCGTTGACCGTTATTGAAATACGCTGGAACAGTAATCACGGCGGCCTCAATGCGCTGACCAAGTTCCGCCTCAGCATCTGCCTTGAGCTTCTTTAGGACGAGGGACGACAATTCCGTTGGAGAGTACTTTCGACCGTGAAATGTCTGATAGAAGCCAGGGTCACCCATGTCGCGTTTGAAGAATGATGCCACATCATTCTCACCTACGGCCTGGTACTCCTTTGCCTCTGAACCGACGATAGGGATGCCATTGGCTGGGAAATACACGACAGATGGCGTCGTGCTTTCTCCATCGGAGTTCTTAACGACCATCGGCTGTCCACGGCCAGAAACTGTTGCAACAGCCGAATATGTCGTTCCAAGGTCTATTCCTATCGGCACCATAGAGTTTTCTCCCAATCGGTTATGCCATCTTTGAAGACATCACTCAACCACAAGTGATGCCTGTCGGTTTCTGATTTGCGCCTCTTCTTCGCGTGATAACGTGGCACCCGTTTTTATCACATTGTGAATGCTTCGTCCCGTATCAATGTGCCGGCATGTTACATCAAGGAGTCCCTCTTTGTCCATCTTAAAGATAACCTCCAGTTGAGATCCAACTGGCAATCCTGGAGGCAATTTGAGGTCATCCTTCCATATCTCTACGCCAACAGACGGATCCACACCGCGATTTTCGATTTCTTTACGCGTGAAATCGTCCCTGGGAGCATCCTCGGAATTCTCAAGAACCTCAAAACGCACCTCCGTCTGGTTGTCAAACCTTGTTGAACACGGGAATATCGCCGTGGTTGGCAGTGCGGCATTCCTGTATATCAAGTTGAAAAGCCTGTTCTCTTCTTCTCCGTATGGAACGCAAAGCGTCCCAAAGGTCTTACTCGCTACATTGACAACATTGGTAAGCGCGGATGATATGGCCTCAAGGGAGTATCCCTCGTTCTGAAGCTCTTTCTTAGCAGTTTCAAGCGCAAACTGATCTCCGCCGCCTTGGACATCAAGGCTAAAATCATCGTCGTGGGTCAGTTCCTTGACACGGCTTTCAAGTGCTTCGCGCAAAATGGAGTTGCCACCAACTATTGCGGCGCCTTTTGCAACGGCCTCATCTGGATCATACAGTTTGGGAGTGACGCCATACTTTGCCGTAAGCGCCCTTGAGACTTGGGGCATCTTGGACGATCCACCCACAAGCAACAGCTCATCGAAACGCGTAACGCCTTTTGCTGCCGCATCCTTGAGCATTGCATCGGTGAACTCCAGCGTCCTCCCAAGCAAATCCTCGGTCGCGGACTCAAACTCATCACGCGAGACCGTTAACTTGTATGTACCGCCACCGTAAGTGAATCGACCTGTCGCTTCGGCCTTTTGGGACAATTGCTTCTTCATGTTTTCGGCAAGAAGCATAAGATCCTGCGTGGCCTCAGGGATAGAAAGCAGATCGTCAAAATTAGCGGACTCGTCCTGGAACTTTCTGATGAGCAGTTCGGTCATCGCGTCATCCCAGTTTTTTCCGCCAAGCCGATGGTCGCCGCCGGTGCAGACAACCTCTATGCGACCTTTCTGGACTTGAATCATGGTGACGTCGAATGTCCCGCCTCCAAGATCATACACAAGGATGTTCTTTGCGACATCGCCGCTGTTCGTCATTCCATAAGAAATCGCCGCTGCCGTTGGCTCGTTGAGTATCTGCACGACATTCAACCCCGCCATCTCACCGGCTCTCTTCGTCGCTTCACGCTCTTTGATAAAGAAGTACGCCGGGCACGTGATTACGACATCCTTTATCTCCTGACCGAGAGCCTCGGAAGCATCTTTGACCAGTTTGCGGAGGACATAACTCGAAACTTCTTCTGGACGCAATTTGCCTTTCTTGCACTCGAAGAAATACGAGTCGTCACCCATGTACCGCTTCACGAAACTCGCAACTTCTGTTGGCTGTACGGATGCCATCCCCTTTGCCTCGCTCCCCACCATAACTCGGTTGTCCTCAAACCACACAACCGACGGAGTAGTGCGTTCGTTGGAACTGTTGGGGATCACCTCTGGCTTCCCCGCATCGTTGATATAAGCGACACAACTGTAAGTTGTTCCGAGATCGATTCCAAGGACAATTTTCTTATCCACTTTCATTTCGGCATCCTTTTGAGCAGGCCCCCTCCCTGCCATCGGGGAGGGGGCATTCCACAATTATTCAATTACGAGATCTGCCGTCTCCTTACGAGCGGCTTCAATCTCTTCCTTTGAAAGGCCATCCTTCGCCTCGAACTCGGCATGAACTGGCGTACCATGAGTCACATCGGTTGCGTCCAGAGACAGGACGCCTTCCTCTGTTAACGTGAACTTGATGCGGATCATTGCGCCTTTCGGAAGTCCGGGAGGCAGCATCATCACCGCATCGCCAACTGTCACAGAGTCGTCCAGCGATGCGACCTTCTCCAAAACATTGTTGGCAAACACCTGCAACGGCAGCTTCTCTGCATTATCCTCCGAGACGGGGAATTCACGCTCAAACGACACGGGAACCTTGTCCTGCTTAACAATCATGTTGTACACGACTGGCGAGCCGGCCTTCAAGACACGAATACCATAACTGCGCGAAGCTACCGTAGTCGCAACAACATCATTCATATTGCCGACTGTCTCAACCGGCAATGCTATGTCATCCGCGACATCCTTGATGGCCTGCTCCTGAGCGTTCTTCTTGTCCTCCTCTGATGCCGGCTTCCCGCCCTCTGCCTCTTGTTTCTCGAGAATCTCCTTCTTCTTCTCTTCGACTTTAGCCTGAATAGCTTTAACCAAACCGAACGTCGCCGCTCCTTTGGCAACAGCTTCATCAACCTCGAATGACGAAGGTTCATTGTCAACCATTGAAGCGAACTTCTCCTTGACCATCGCCATGACCTGAGGCATCCGCGTAGAGCCGCCAACAAGGAGGAAATCATTGATTTTCGCAACCCCCTTCGTTGCGGCAAGATCAAACATCTTTTGCGTAAGGTCCACCGTCTGGTCGAGAAGATCCTTCGTCATCTCATCAAAGGCTTCACGAGTGATTTCGATGCGTTCAGAGTTACCGTCAAAGGCAACCTTCACTTTTGCCGAAGCACGAGTCGTCAAGGTTTGCTTTGCAATCTCCGCCTGCAGCTGTAGATCGTAAAGGGTATCGGCATCACCCATCACAGCATCCTTGTCGGTTCCGCTTGCTTCGGCAAATTTAGACGCAAAATACTCTACGACGCGCTCATCCCAGTTCTTGCCGCCCAACCGATGGTTTCCGTCAGAGCAAACAACACTGACTTCACCACCCTTGATTGAAACAACCGTCACGTCAAAGGTTCCACCTCCAAGATCGTAGACGATTGCAGTTCTGTCACCTTCGGCTTTGTTAAGACCATAGTGCATAGCGGCAGCGACAGGCTCATCGATGATTTGAAGGACATTCAAGCCTGCGATTTCACCAGCCGCCTTTGTCGCCTTGCGCTCCGCATCACCGAAATATGCTGGGCATGTAATGATGACATCTTTGACATCGTGGCCAGCACAGGTCTTTGCATCGCCGGCGAGGCGTGTCAATATGTACGAGGAGACCTTTTCAGGATTCAAGGTTATTCCATCGAGTTCCTTTGTCCACCCCGTCCCCATCTCCTGCTTGACGAAAGAGATGACACGCGCTGGATCGGTCTTCGCCGACTCCTTTGCAATCTTACCGACGACGACATTCCCGACCTTTCCTTCTTCAGACGGCTCCTCAAAGAACACCACGGACGGCGTGATGCGCTCGTTGTCCGAATTGGGGATGATCTCCGGCTTACCATCGTCGTTGATGAACGCGATTGCCGAGTATGTCGTGCCGAGGTCAATGCCATAGACACGCTTCTTTTCTGTTGTATCAGCCATGATTGATTTTCCTTTGTTTCTGAGTTACTTGTTAGAGTGTGGTTATTGTTCTACCTTTGATGCCGACGTTTCCGCAGGCTCCTCCGGACTCGATTGCGTCGTTTCTTGTTTTTCAACAGCAGGAACAGTCGCTAATGCCGGGTTGAACACAAAGACATCGACCATTTCTGAACGCAAGATTTTCATCTTAGCTGGTTGATCGTCTTTAGCATCAAGCTCCTGCTCGAAACCAAGACGCAACAACTCTCGAACCGTTTTATCTTTCGCGATGTCTCCAGTCTCGGTAGTCTTGAGAGCTCTCTGCCGCTTGGGGTTAAAAGCCGCGCCAACTGTTGAGGAATAGGATGTCACACCGTATTTCTCGAGCACATCGCAAAGCGATGCGGGAATGTCACGAAGTACTTTCTGCAACTTCTTGAAATTCGCATCGTTACATTCTGCATTCTCGTAGAACTTGACCAATTTCTGCGCAGAATCGATCTCGCCAATCAGGTCGTTTACGATTTGCATCGTGACTTTTTCGACAAGCCCCGACTTGAACTGAGAAAGTTCTTGGAATTGACGGTCGATGATTCCGTCCTTTTTTGCATCGTAGCGAAGTTTTCCGTCGAACGATTCTTGAAGCCCCTTGAATGCTGACAAAATCTGCTGGACGGCAGAATCCAACATTACTTTCATCTGCTGGCATTTGTCCTCGTTCTTAGGCTCAGACTCGGAGTGCTGCGATATTTCACCTTCATCAACGGGCGGGGCTGGATCATCAGTTGGTACAGCAGCATCCGCTGAAGGAGACGGGGTAGAACCATCCCCGCCCTCCGCCTTTACTTCCGCCTGCACCGTTTCCGTGTCGGGCTGTGTGGCTATTGCCGTGTCATCCGCAACATTATTGCCTGACTCGGTAGGTGTCTCTTTCATTTCTTCTTCTGCCATCGTTGTTTCCTTTCTGTTTTACAGCGAATTTGAACACTCGTTTTTCTTTTCAGATTCCATTCTACGGCGTATCTCCTCGCGCTTCGCCTCGCGCTCAGCCTCCATCCGCTTCAGGTCATCCGACTTCCAAGAATCGTTATTGGCGCGTTCACGCACCTTCTCCTCCTCCTGCTTTCGGAGCTCCTCCTGCTGTCGCTGTTCGCGCTCCTCCGCCTTCTGCCGAAGATCTTCCTGTGACCAGCCACCGTTGTTATACTCCTCTTTTTCCGCCCGCGCCTGCTCAGCCTTAACCTGGTCGTCCTTTTCCTTCTCAGCCTTCCACTGTGCTTCCGCCTGCTTCTTCTGCTCTTCGGCCTTTTCCATCTGAGCTTCAAGTTGCTCCTTCTTGCTTATGTAGGCTTCCCTCTCCTCTGGAGTTGCCGGGGCTCCGTTTTTGAAACTCTCGTGATCTTCTAATTCCCGCTTTTTCGCCTCATACTCTGCATTATACTGGTCGTAAATGCGCTGTGCCTGTTCTACTCGTTCGCTTGACATGATTCACCTCATAGATGATTTGAGTTTTCATTGGAGTTTTGCATTCGTGCTGCGACCTCGGCCCTTTTCTGCTCCCGCAGTTCATCCATCTTCCGATTGGTCTCTTCTTCTATCACTTGATGCCTGTAACCATCGGCGTCCAACCCCGTGCGCTCTTGGCAACCCAGGGCTTCATACCGCTCCTTCGCAGCACTTTCGTTCGCGTCAAGTTGACTTTGGCGCTCGCGCAGTCGGGCGGCTTCGGTCTCATTCCAGTTGGAATTGTAGCCGTATTGACCCATCTGTTCATCGTTCTCAACACTCTTCTCTATCGCCACGCGATAGTCTCGAACGGCACGTTCCTGTTCCTCTTGCCTTGTCATTTACGCATCCTCCTTTCACACATACGGATTCGGGTCGAATTTTGAGCTGAACATAGGATCTTTGAAATAGGAAATCCTCTCTGCAAGAATCGGCGGTATCCCTTGCACAAACATAAGCATTGCCTCGCGATTTAGACGCCTAACTTCATCAGGAGAGAGGAGATTACGTTCTTTCTCCGAGAACGATTCAGATCTATTCGTTGTGTTCGTCGCCTTGAACAACGACATATTCTCTTTTGACCTTGAGCTGCTCTCACTTGAAGAGGACACTTCGATTGTTGCCGTCCCAAGCATCTCAGAGATGTACTTGGCGGTCTCGTGATCATTTATTCCAAAGAACTGTTGTATCTTTGCATTTGCTATGAAACTCGGCCAATCGTGTTCGTACAATGCCTTCAACTGTGAGAGATCTTGCCAGATCATCCACACTGACATCCCGTATCCGGCAAGAAGACTCACAGCCTGACGCATCATCTCCATTGTCCCAAGCTGCGCCATCTCGTCCAGCATAAACAATACCGGGCATCCATCCGCCGGTTTTTTTGATGTCCTTGTCATGGAAGCCATCGCCATCGTGATCCAAAGCCTAAAAAGCCGGACATAACGCGTAAGATAATGTGGCGGCAAAACCATATAAATGCTCACCCCCCCATAGACTTTCAGGTCGCGTAGATCGTATGTCCCTTTGTAGCTCTGTCGACGGTCACCAAGACATTCTTCGATAAGAGGGGTGTCGAGAAACTCTGTGTGCTTTAAGGCAAAAGATATAACATTCTTTAACTCCTCCGAACCCATTGACTGGATTTCCAGTGAAGCACGGCTCAACAGCCCCGATGCAGCCCTCTTATCAAGTTCCATATCAGCCAAAAGATCGCAGAAGCCCTTAACCCCAAGCGTTAGTAACGCACGAACCTCTGAAAGATGTCGCCTTTTATTTGGTCCGTACCCGCACATCACAGCGAGAATTAACCCCTTCAATAATGTTCGGCACTTATCATTCCAATGAGGGTCTTTCTCCTCGGGGCCACGCATGATCAAGGCATCGGCAATCATATTCGCCTCGTCAAGCAATTCTGGATTCTGCGTTAGATAAGTTGAAGTGGGTTTCTTGTAGTCAACTATTCCATCAAAAGGATTTATGCTGTCTGACACCTCATCTTTACCAAGTACTATGTGAAAAGGATCAAGGCACACAATTTGCTGTCCAAGGACCTCTTCGCGATATCTATGAGTAACCGCATAGTTCTCACCCTTGGGGTCTACAACAAGAACTGAACCCGGATAATGCAGTAGGTTTGGGATGACAAGGCCAATTCCCTTTCCTGATCTTGTCGGTGCAACAGTTAATATATGACCATCTCCTGCCCATCCAAGATACTGTCCCTCTTGATATGAGTTGCCTCCTCGCCCCCCACCATTTCCGACAAGTAGCGATACGAGGCCATCAAACATACCGCTTGTCGCTTGTTCGTACCCCTCACGTATGCCACCGGTCAATACTGCAGGATCACCCAGACGACCAAGCAAGAATGATCGTGCCACAGGGTCGTTCTTTAGAAACTGCTGTCTGTAGTGTTTATTGGAAAGCTGCTGGCGATTCTGATGATACGCAGGGAAATGCAGGATCCCCTCGTCTTTGAGATCCTGCGGATTCGCCCATCTTGCGCTTCCGTAACTATCGCTGGTCTTTCCTTTTGCCATGATCGCCCTTATTTGAATGGTTCAAGTTTGAGGATGCCAATGAACCCATCTACAAGTTTCTCTACCGACGGCACCTTTTCCCATGCATTAACAGCATATGCAGCACAGGAATTATAGGCATCTGTCACATAGCCCCAACCAGTAACCGCGCAATTGATAACTGGTTCTCGATAGCAATAGACAATCCAACCCACTATGCACAGATGGATTGACACAATGGCAATCATCTTCATCCACGAAACTGTTGGTATTTTATTCATGTTTCTGCTCCTCTTCTCTATCGGTTTCTGTGCACGCTAAACGATACACCGACACCTTTCTTGAAGGTGGCAACACCGGCCGCTTTGGCCGTCTGGGTTTCTGGGCCAAACAGATTCTCTTTCCCATACCATGTGATCCCTGCCGAATATTCGATTTCATATTCCCCTGCAGGAACCATGAATTCTGCATCTTGACCGCCCTGCAAGTACACATCAACCTTCGTCTCCTTTGTTTTGTTGTCCTTGAGAACAACAAAATAGTTACACCCAGATTGTGTGGATATCCTCAATGGCGCAACTGTCGGCTCAGAGGTGTAGTAATGAGGTTTTCCGAAACTTGGCGGAGTGGAGACCACCAACGAAGTATTGCCAGTTGATGAACTTCTACGGACGATGGAACTTTGCGATCCAGAATATCCACTCGTGCAAGATCGCAAAACTGCAACTACTATGACCAGAATCAGCCCCAGCTTTAAGAGCCCTCCCATAGGAGAGCCGCTGCGGCCACCGAAAATCAGCCTGATAGGGAGTGTTAGGATTTTGAATATCAATCCTATCATAAATTCTCATCTCCCTTGGCAGAACGCGGTTCTGGGTTTTGGTGTGTGCGCACCATTTGGCCATGAGAAAGCGCAAGTATCTTGCGCACAAGGCTCTCCTTAGTTATGCCATCCTCCCGCGATATGCCATCCAACAATCCGGGGGATTCATTTTCGACAATTGCGACTATCTCTTCGACTTTGCTCATTTCTCAGTACTCCTTTTGGTTTTTGCTTCCGCTTCGAGTACTTGCCTGTAGGCGCTTATGCGAGCGCGAAACTTCTCAGCAACGCTTCCATCCACCAGCACTCCAGAACGTGTCGCTTCACACACAATGCCGCTCCGTACAATGTCGGAGAGTGTCTTACCCTGCCGTTCCGCAGTCAAGATGGCGATGGCCTTCTCCTCGGCAGAAAGGTACAACGATACCCTAAACACGCCGGGAGCGTGTTTTCCGTGGCGAGAACCACCCTCTACTTTCTTTGGTCGTGCCATTTTGAGACAATTTGCCCTTACCCGTAATATTATATCATAAGGTGTGTGCGCACCGCAAGAGGGAAATTAGATAAATTATTCGTTTTCTCCACCACCTTTCGTTGTCGCAAGTAACCTGAATCTCGATGCCGCCATAAGCAACCGTGTCGAGCCTCCAATGTTTTGCTCCTTGAGCGCACGCAGCATCTCCTCCGCCCGAGCGGACTCCTCCGCGCCCCGAGCGCGTGCCGCCTTTAGCACGTTTCCGATGCGTTCCGCCTCGTCGCTCCGCTTGCCCCAGAGCGTCCCGGCGGACTTGACCATGTTGCGCCGTATCTCGTCCGTGGTCAGCACATAATCGACGAGCGTATTGTCCGGCGTCCTGTCGCCGAGCAGATGGATGTCGTGAATGAGCGCGGCGAGCGCCCCCGACTGCTTGCGCGGCAATCCGGTGGTCTGCGCCACGTCCGTGATGATCTCGTTTGCGAATGTCTGCCAGATTTTGATGAAGTCGCTCTTGCGCCCAGGATGCTTCTCCTCGATGGCATCGAGTACGCGGCGCGGGATGGCGTCGCCGAATGTCCAGCAATGGCCGAGCAGCCTGTGGTTGCCGGGGATCGCACCGATCTCCGCCCTGAAGCGGCGCGGCAGCTCGTTGTCCATTCCCGAGCTTATCCGCTTGACGATGCGCCGGAAATCGGGGCTGTCGCAACCGTTGAAAACAGCAAAAATATCGGCCTCATGCATCCTGTGGGAAGCATGACCGTACACACACGACGCCATAACGACGCCGAGAAAGGCTATGATGCGCTTCATGTCTATCGTCTCCATAAGATATTACGGAAGGAGACGAAAATCTGACAGGGTAAAATGAAAAAAGTTTAGAGAGGTCAGAACGCCTCTCGAACGCCTGCATCGCGGAGGTCGTGGCTTTTCCGGCGACGCTCGGCATCTCGGCGGTGCGCTTCGAGCGCCTGCTTGTAGGCGTCTTGTCGCGCCTCGCGGTAGGTGAGCGGGCCGCCGAAACGGATGATTTCATTCTCGCCGTCCACATAGACGTTGCGGATGTCCTTGTCCTCGGGCCACTTTTGATTCAGGAAGTTGAGGTAGCTTTCGCCGCGAAGCGAATAGGTCATCCCCGATTCAGGGTACGGTTTTGGCGAACGGTTGATGAGCGCGGCGTTCCGGGCGATCTCCACGGTGACTCCTTTTGCGCCGGAGATGTCGGCATCGAGCAGCCCCGGCCCCGCGATGTACACCTTGCGCTTTCCGTCAAGGACAACCGGCTCTGCCACCTTGAGCGTCTTCTCGTCGAGCCATATCGTCGTGACGGGCGTTCCGTTGACGACCTTCGTCTCGCCGATGTCCTTCCACTTTACGATCCGTACGGTCGTGTCGATGTTCTCGCTGGAAGTGTCCTGGAACACCTGCCGCAACTCTTCCTCGGTGAATCGCAAGTCCTTGATCGAGCGCACCTGCCGCCCCGCCAGCCACGCCTGCCGAACCCAGTAGTCGCCGCCGTTGATGCTTGTCGCCCAGATGAACACGCCAAGAATCGCGGTCAGGCCGAGCGCCACTCCAATGGCGATCCTCCGCCCCCTCCGGCGGTGGCGGACAGCCTTTACGAACGCTTCGACGGAGGCGTACCGCTGTTCGGGTATGGAGCTTGTCGAGCGGCGGATGATGCCCGCCCACAGACGCGGAGGCTTACCCTTGAAGCAGGCATTCGCCAATATTCCGAGCGCGTGGATGTCGGCGGCTGGCGAGATGTTCCCGCCCGAAAACTGCTCCGGCGCGGAGTAGCCGGGTGTCCCGACGCCGACGGCGCGTCCATCGACGATTGACGTTGTCGAATTGCGGCCATCCGGCATGTCGTCGGAAGATCGGACAAGCCCCAAGTCTATCAGCACCGGTTCGCCCGTGGCTGGACGGCGCATGATGTTCGCAGGCTTGATGTCTCGGTGGACGTAGCCGAGCCGATGCAGCTCCGCCACGCCGACGCACACTTTCTCGATGAAGTCGGCAACCGCCCTGTCCGTGGACGGCAGATCCATCGGTTCGAGAACCTCCGTCACGACGAAAGGCCGGCCGTCAGCCTCGCCGTAGGCGCAGAATCGCGGGAAAGCCGCGCACGTTGCCCCAGAAAGCAACCGTGCCTCAAGGCGGAAGCGTTCCTTTGCCTTGTCGTCCTCGCGCGTGAGCGCCTTCAGCGCCCCGATTGTGCCAAGGCGCACATTCTCCGCCCTGTAAACCTCGCCGCTGCCGCCGTGGCCGAGAAACGCCAGCACCCTCCAGTCGCCGACAGTCTCGCCGGGCGCATACAGCGGCTTTTCGGCAAACGGCTCATGCCCGCGAAGGAACCGCTCAATCGCAGCCGACTTTTCGTCAGTCTCCATCGATCCCCTCCAAGCCGGCGACTATCTCCTTGAGGCGTGAGATCATTCGGCTCTTAATCTTGTCGACGATGTTCCGCTCGACGCCGTAGGCGGACGCAACCTCATCCGCCGGAACGCCATCGACGGCGAGGCGCAGGAATATCTGCTTCGACCGCTCGTGT
>JAEEGL017119387.1_pt1 | contig 31487 bp, 22 predicted proteins | sample 9134231 | NCBI WGS metagenome assembly JAEEGL01 (sample SAMN16246548, study PRJNA631951) | gut metagenome | biome: gut microbiome; feature: rumen; material: fiber-attached | host: Bos | place: Iran: Karaj | collected 2018-10 | reverse complement strand
TGAAGGCTTTGGATGAATATATTGACTATTACAACAATAAAAGAATAAAATCCAGGTTAAAAGGAAAGAGCCCGGTGCAATACCGAACTCTTTCTCTAAGTCATTAATGTTTAACCCGTCCAACTTTTTGGGGTCACTTCAAATTTGGGCGCCTTTGGTGTGATTCATGGAAAATTGATTATATTTTGTATATACATTAATTAGTACTTCCAAGCAAGATGTTATATACTGCGGTTATATCGGCGGCAGTGATGTCGCCGTCATTGTTTTGGTCTCCATTAACAAGAGTGGAGTCGTCGTTGTTAAGCAACCAGTTATAAAGCGCGGTAACATCGGCTGCCGTCACTTCGCCGTCGCCATTCACATCACCAGGCATAGCTACAGCGACTGTCACAGTATATTTTGCAAGACCGTTGCCAGGAACGTACATGTAGATAAACATCTCATTGCTCTTGTCACCTGGCACGGCAAGACATGGTGTGCTCATTGTGGTGCTGTTAACCAAGCCCATTCCATTCTTGGGCAAAGTCCACAGTGGAGAGAAGCCCTCAAAGTCATCGCCATCGGCATTCACCGCAAGTTTGAAATTGTGACCAACAGATGTCTGATAGTCGTTATTGGAGTAGAACAGGAAGTGCTTTCCACCTAGCTCAAAGGTCTCGATGCCGTCGTTGGCAGCGCTCTCGCTCATAAGCGCCCCGTTGCTGGCAAAGCTGTCGAGAATCGCACCATTGGCAAGACTATAGACAGTGGGCTCAATTCCTGAGCCATGCACGAGCACACGGTCGCTGCTGAGCGCCTTAATGCGCGGTGAGGTTCCGAAGTTTGCAGCATTGGAAGGATACATTTCATTGACAAGTACTACCTTAGTGTCCGATAGAGAGCCATTGGTAATCGTCCAACGAATAATCTCATTGCTTCGAGAAAGGGCAGCAAACACCTCGAAGTTGCCCGAAGTGACGTCACCGAGCACGTCGATATGGTCGATGCGGCCTGACGACTCGCTGGTAGAGAGTGTGGCACGAAGCGTGACAGCGCCGTTTGACGGATTCACGCTATATATCACGAGCGGGGTGTTGTTGATTTTTAGCAACATATTGCTGATGAGCAAGTTGTCAGCATCATCAACTAGCACATTGTTGCAAGGAAAGTAATCGCCTTGCACCTCGGCAGGCAGTTCAAGGTCGCGCAGCCACTCGCCCGTCTTTGCGTTATACACGCGCAAGTAGCAGTCGGCATTTGAAGCGTTCTTGCTACGGCCTGTGAGATATACATTGTCGCCAAGCACCGCAAACGAGCGGTTGAATGTGCCGTAGTTTTCTTGCTCAAAGTTATTGTAGTTGCTCTTAACTGAGCGCAGCCAGTTGTTGTTGATTGACACGCCATTGATGGGAGCGTAGGTATCGTTGTCAACATCTATCTTGCGGATATATCCTGGCTCGGTAGCGCCGGTGGTTATTTCAGTGATGGTGAATGAGCGAGTCTCGCTCACATTTGGGTCACAGCCAGCGGCAGTAGTGCTCACACGCCAGTAATAGGTGCCCTCACCCAGCAGAGCAATCACGCATTGCAGTGTGAGATTTCCGTTCTCGCTCTGGAGATAGTTGCCAGTTTGCACAATATCGGTGAACGCCTCATCGCGTGCTACCTCAAGCTTGTAGGTGTCGGCACCCACATCGGCAACGACAAACTTGAAGTTGTCGTTAATCTCGGCACCGTTCTCGGGATAAATCAGTGTGGCTTGCGGAGCAAGGTCGCGCTGCTGGGTTATAAACGATGCTACATCGCTGAGTTTATCAAACTTGCCAGTCTCAATTGTTGTCACACGCCAATAGTAGCGGGTTGCAGAAGCAAAACTGCTTAGGTCAAGAATGACATGATTTTCGGAAATGTTTTTTTGACTAATAAGCACATTATTGAAATTATTGTCGCTGGCAACTTCAATCTTGAAAGTGGCTCCAGGCACGGCACTCCAGCTGAACTCCTGCGACCATTGCGCCACCGCGTCGTCAATGGGCGACAGCAGTGTCACTTGCTGAGCTTCACCAGCAGGAGCATTGAGGTAGGCGGGAGTGTATTCGAAATTATAGCCATCGACGCTCGAAACGGCATACCAGTAGCCAGTCAAGTACTCACTGGCGAGAGTCACACTGGTGTTGTAGGTCACCGCCACGAGATAGTCGCTCTTGATACCCTCAAATTGCTCACTAGTGATGGTGCTCACATCTACACTGGTAGGAATAGCATATACTGCATATTTCACAAGTTCGCCATCTACGAAATTCCACGACAGAATGTTGCCGTTCAGAGCAAGATTCTCAGGGGTATCGAGATTGTCTTTGGGTTTCCACTCAAGTGCAGGAGGCAGAGCCTTCTTGGGGAAGATGGTTTGAACTAAGTAGTTTCCAAGCCCGGTCATTCGCGGACCGTTGATGTAACGCGAGGAATAGAAGTTCACGCCAGGAGCATTATTCTCGGTGTATTGGCGGCTAAGCTGCACCTGTGCCACTATTTCTTGCCAGCTGGCGGTGGTGTTGCCATCGTTGTCCATAAAGTATATGTTCTGGCTGGCATAGTGGTGACGATTGAAATGCTTGGCAATATAACTCCACCACTGGGTCAACGGACCGAAGGGGTTAGTCGAGTGGTTACGCTTCCAGTAGAGCTGAGGAGAGATGTAGTCGATAGTGCCTTCCTCGAGCCATGCTAGCGGATCGCTAAAAAGCGACGAGTACTGCCAGTCGCTGCCTGTGGGGCAAGGGTTCACACCATGTTGCGAAGCGCTGGTTGAGGCAGTTCCTGCCACACCAGCGGGACCAATTGCAAAGCGCACCTGCGGCTTCACCAACTGAACCATGTTATACACGTCGGCAACCATCTGGTTTACCTGTGCGCGGCGCCAATTGGCAAAGGTCATCGTGGTGCCGCTATTGAGCCACAGCTGGTAGTCGGCAGCGCTACTGTTAGTAGGAATGCCACTTGGATAGAAGTAGTCATCAAAGATGATTCCGTCGATATCGTAGTTCTCAATCATTTCGCGACACACATTCACGATGCGCTCGCGCGATTCTGGCAGTCCGGGATTAAGCACCGTGGTTGTAGTGCCACTGCTATTAGTGTAGGTGAGCAGGATTCCAGAGTCGCGAAGAGCCTGGTCCTGCGCGGTATTCCAAGTATTAGGACCACCATTGGCAAAACGATAGGGGTTAACCCAAGCATGGCACTCAATGCCGCGCTTGTGGCACTCTTCTACGGCAAACGCCAATGGATCCCAACCAGGATTAGTGCCACGAGTTCCAGTAAGATAGCTCGACCAGGGCTCATAACTAGACTGGTACATAGCATCGCACATTGAGCGCACCTGGATGCACACCGCATTCATATTGGTGCTGGCAAAGCCATCAAGGTAGTCTATCAAGCTCTGTTTCTGGCGTGCTATAACCGCTGCGCCAGTGCCTCGCTCGCTGGGCCAGTCAATATTTGAAACTGTGGCAAGCCACGCAGCACGCATCTCACGCTTCTGTTCCTCGGCCTTCAAGGCAGGAAACATAAGCGCAATCAACATAATGAGAATTGTTAGTTTTTTTGCCATCTTTTATAGTACTTTTTAATTAATATTCTTATTCAACCGACAAAGATAAAACATTAATTCCATAAATTATGTCCCTAATCATTAAAAAAAATTAATTTCAACTAAATCAGCCATTACGTATAGCTAATATCACAAAAATGGATAATTTGTCAAAAAAGAACTAGTGTAATTTATGGTAGATAAAGGACAATAATTAATGTCTTTATTTATTTTTTTGACGCGTTTACATAAAAAATAAACGCTATTTTGATGTAAAATTTGCCAATTTCACCTCAAATTTATATTTTTGCAAATTAATAAAAAAACACTTGATATGAAAAAGACTTTTTTTGTGGCTCTGCTCGTGATAGCCGCAGCCGTTGGATATAACGCCAAAGCAATCAATGGCGATGTGAATGGCGACGGAGAAGTGACTGCAGCCGATATTACTGCGCTTTATAACTGGTTACTCAATAACGACAACTCAAACATTGTTAATGGTGACCAAAACGGTGACGGAGAGATCACCGCCGCCGATGTGACAGCAGTGTATAATGTCCTTCTCGGCTCAGAGCCTCCCAGCCCAGAACTACCCGATTTCACAGTTAACGTAGTGTATAATGGCAATGAAGCTACAGTCACTGTTGCCAAGAACATAGAGAATCAGATGTCAGTAGCGGTTAACGGCGCTCACGTCAACATCGTCGCCGATCCTGAGCTGCAAGACTCGATAATCTACAATCTGAGTGGATCTACCAGCAACGGTTCGTTCTATATGGACGGTGACTACAAGTGCTACGTTAACCTCACCAATCTTACTATCAACAACCCCGACAGCGCTGCCATCAACATCGACAACGGCAAGCGCATCGACCTCACTCTCAACGGCACCAACACCCTCACCGATGCCACAGGCGGACCGCAGAAAGCTTGTCTCTTCATCAACGGTCATGCAGTGATTGCAGGCTCGGGAGCCCTAACCCTTACAGGAAATAGCAAGCACGCCTATTTCAGCGATGAATACACACGCATCACTAGTGGCACCATCAACGTGACCAACTCGGTAAGCGACGGTTTCCATATCAATCAGTACTTCAAGATGGATGGCGGCAACGTTACAATCAACACCACTGGTGGAGATGGCGTTGATGTAGGATGCACAAAAGACGCAACCGACACCAAAAATGGCGAGTTCATAATGAACGACGGCACGCTCAACGTCACCACTACTGCCAATACAGTGAAGGCAATCAAGAGCGAATCGATAATGACCATTGCAGGAGGATCAATCAATGCAAGCACAAGCGGCAACGCAATATATGATGCCACCGAGGACGATGTGAGCAGCTGCGCGGCAATCAAGTGCGACAGCACTTTCAACATGACTGCCGGAACAGTTTACCTTGTTAGTACGGGAGACGGAGGCAAGGGTCTAAACACCGACGGCAGCGTAAACATCAGCGGAGGCACATTCACCGCTATCACCACAGGCGACGTGTATGAGTACTCCTCCACGCACGACACCAAAGCTGGTGGCGTTAAGGCCGACGGAGCCATTACTATCAGTGGCGGAACTGTCAAGGTGGCTGCCAGCAAATATGATGCAAGAGCATTCAATGGCGAATGTGGATTCTTCACCAATGGCGGCTACATTCTTGGCATTGGAGGCAAGTCCTCTACTGTTTCTCAAGGCTATACCCAGAAGTATAAATACTTGCGCAACCAAGTTATCACCGGCGGTTCAACCTATACCTGTGAAGGAATTGAGTTTGAGATTCCAACATTCTACAACAACGCCGCTGCTTTGGTAGTAGTTTCTACACCTAATTTACAGTAAGCGATGAGAAAAATCAAAAGTCCATGGGTGGGCAGGCCAGAGTATAATTGCTTTGGATGCTCGCCCAGTAATCCTATAGGATTGCACATGGAGTTCTGGGAGGACGGCGACGACATTGTTAGTTTCTGGAATCCGTCAAAGCACTATCAGGGATGGGTAGATACCATGCACGGGGGCATCTTGAGCACTCTCATTGATGAGACTTGCGGATGGGTGGTTACACGCAAAATGCAGACGTGCGGATTTACCGCCAATCTTAACGTGCGCTTTCGACGCCCCATCTCCAGCAACGACACACAGCTAACCATCCGTGCACACATTGTCAAACAAGTACGTAACATCCTCACCATGCGCGCACAGGTTACCAACAACGACGGCGAACTCTGCACCGAAGGCGAAGTCACCTATTTTCTCGTCACCCCTGAAAAAGCGCAAGAAATGGAATTCGCCACATGCGACCTAGAAGATTAATTATCAACTAAATGACTAAAAAAACAAGACAGTGGAGATTAACTCTATTGTCTCTTTTTTGTGTATTTTCAAAAAAAAATCATTTCGGTTGCAACATTTTGTCTAGGTTATTGCGTCTAATGCATGAAAACAATTAATTTTGACATGGATTTGACAAAACCCACATCCATAAGAATAAAAAACTCAAGAATATGAAAAAGATTTTTTTTACAATTTTAGTGGCAGTAATGACGCTCACCGCTGCCCAGGCTGGGCCTGAGAAAAAAGGCAACCACAAAGATGTAGCTACCGAGCAGAAGGTGGAAACATCTGAGCAAAAAGAGGCCAACGAACCTTCGATCAACGGAGAAGAAACCTACGTCACCGATAAAGTGAAAATCACTAGCGACGGCATAGTTGTGAAAGATGATGAAGGTAATGACGTGAGGGTGAATATCAACGACCTTAACCGCATCATCAATGAGCATCTCGACGACACTGTGCTCAGCGATGCATATAATCCAATAGAAATTGGTTCAGAGAATGTGAATGCAATGGCAAATCGAGGCATGGACCTTGCTGAAGACATCTCCCGAGCTTTCTTCACTGCGATAGTGTGTATAGTGTTTTTCTCGCTGCTGTTCTACTATTTGCACCGCCGTCGCAAGTACAAGACCGTTGACCGCGCTATCCAGGCGGGCTATCCCTTGCCCGACGAGTTTTTCGGGAAGCGCTCGCAGCATGTTCCCCAGCAGCCCACCACTGTCTATGTCACCCAGGTGACACCACCAGAACCTAATCCTAACGCGCCCTACGATGCTCAGACTGCCCCTGGTGCGGTTCCTCCAGCCTACGGTCAGAGCAACAATCCCCTTAATAATATCACCGACTGGGCTCCGTTCAAGAAAGGCTTCAGGATTACCGCATGGGGACTCGGACTGCTGCTCTTCTTCTGGATAGTGGGCGCAACGCCAGTAGCGGCACTTATGATAATAGTAGTCTTCATTGGGTTGGGTAAACTCTTTGTTGCTTACCAAGAGCAACAGAACCTCAAAAACCAATGGCAGCAACAGCAATGGACACAGCAACCACAACAAAACTCGCAGCAACAATGGCAGCAGTGGAACCCACAGCAACAGCCCAACAACGTGCCTCCCATGCCCGAGACACCACCCGAGTTTGACCCAAACAAGTAGATGCCAGATGTCAGATGTCAGATATTGCACTGAACTGTGAACTATAAACTCTGAACTGTGAACTCTGAACTCTAAACTTTTAATCTCGTGTTATCTAAAGTTGAAGAACTGAAACTCATTTCCCGATGCGTGCTTGCCGACGACAGGCGCGCCTTCGGAACCCTCGTCGAGGCCTATCAGCCCCGACTGAGGCGGTTCTTCATGAACCTCACATTGGGCGATGAATACTTGACTGATGACTTAGCACAGGAGACATTTGTCAAAGCCTACATCGAGCTTCGCAACTTCAGAGGGATGGCACGGTTTAGCACATGGCTGTTTCGCATTGGATACAACGAGTTTTATAGTTACAAGCGCAGCCAGCACCCCACCAGCGACCTTGAGAGTGCGCCCGAACAATCTTCAACCCCTATCGACTCAAGTGAAATATCGATGGACGTGAAGACGGCAATGGCGCAACTCAGCGAGATAGAGCGCACGGTAGTTACTCTTTTCTACATCGACGACCTGCCTGTAAAGCAGATAGCGACAATCACGACACTGAACCAGAGCACAGTGAGGTCGCACCTCCACCGAGCAAAAGAAAAAATGGCAAAAACGCTAAATAAGTGATAAGTATTAAGTTTTAAGCAGTAAGTATAAGTGCTAGAATATATAGCAAATCTAGAAATTCTAGAACTTCTAGTAAAACTAAATAATCATGGATAATCGAGACAATATAGATAATGAGCTGGGTAAGTTACTCAAGAAGGAAGGCTGGGACGCCGAGCCCAACCAGTGGTTCACCCACCGCGTGATGCACAAACTGCCTGCCAAAAAGAACAACTCGGCACTGCATTTTGGATGGTTGTGCTACATAGTTGCGGCGCTAGTGTGCGTAGGCTATTGGGTATGGACTTTGGCATTCAAAGATTCCACTGTCATCACGGTGCGCGACATCATCTACTTCGCCATCGCCATCACAGTCACCATCATGCTCACCCTATCGCCCATCGTGGCAATGTTCCGACGTGAATAACCGCTCATTCCCAAAAATATAGTCCACTATTCCCTTCAATTTGCGAGATTGGAGGGAATTTGTTACTTTTGCAGTCGATATATGGACTCTACACAAAACATCACACAGCCATCGTTGGCTATTGACATCGAGAGGGACAAGCTTTCTTATCTCATCTATGGTCATGACATAAAACCAGAGATGGCCACGATAATCTTTGACAATGGCGACGATTTGAAGCAAGCATTGGAAAACGCTGTCTATGACACTCCCCTACTGCTTGAGGAATACGGCCACACCACAATCGTCTTGCATTCACAGCATTTTGTGGTGATGCCAGCCGAACTCATGCCATTGGCGAGCCAAGTTTTTCAAGCATCATTTTCAAGTCTTGAGGGCGAGTTGATGACATGCCAGGTGAAAAACACCGATGTGGCTATCTCTTGCGACGTGCCACAGGACGTACTGGCATTCTTGAACCGCACTTTTGGAAATCCCTTACTGCTGCACCATCTAGCGCCACTCATTGCCTACTGCGCCGCAGCCTACGCCGACGACAATGGGTGTATGCACATTAATATTAATAAAGAAGTGACTCACATCGTGGCTACCAACAACGGCAAATTGCAACTCGCCAACACCTATCATTATCGCTCGGCAGAAGACATAATCTATTTTGCCCTTGCAGCGTTCAAGGAGTGTCACTTCGACAGCCGTGCCGACAAAATTTTGCTCTCAGGCGAAAACGAACTGCGCGCAACGCTTGCCGAACAGCTACGTCAGCGCATAGCACATGTTATGCCCGAAGTATTCCCCGCCCAGGCGCTAGCTCTAGGCAAAGACGCGATTAATATACCCTTCAACTTAATAGCGACAACACTATATTAGTGGAGAGTGGAGAGGAGAGAAGTTCATAGTTCACAGTTCATAGTTCACAGTTCATAGTTCACGGTTCTTCGTTCCACCTTCTACCTTCCTCTTTCCAACGATAAACGATAAACGAACAATGCGAATAATCAGCGGAAAATATGGACGGCGGCGTTTTGACGTGCCCACCAATATCACAGCGCGACCCACTACCGACATGGCGCGCGAGAACCTCTTTAACGTGCTCAACAACTTGGTGGATTTTGAGGGCATGACGGCTTTAGACCTTTTCTCTGGAACAGGAGCCATCAGCTTCGAACTCCTCTCACGAGGCTGCGCCAGCGTCACCAGCGTGGAGAAGGCCTCCACACAGTATAACTTCATCCGCAAGGTAAAGACTTTGCTTAAAGAGGAGAACTTGATTCAGGTGAAAGGCGACGTGTTCAAATTTATAGCCTCATGCTCACGCAAATTCGACCTCATCTTCGCCGACCCACCCTACGACCTGCCTCAGCTGCCCCAGTTGCCCGAACTAATCCTCAACAGCAAAATGGTGCAGCCAGGCACCCTAGTAATCGTGGAGCACCCCAAAGCTAACGACTTCAGCCACCTGCCCCAGTTCACCCAGCAACGGGCGTATGGCAAAGTGCATTTCTCATTCTTCGAAGTGAAAGACAATTAAAGACAATAATATATATTACTACCATTCCACTCTATATTAAGGACAAAAAAGGGCCGCCCCTCAATTGGGAGCGACCCTTTTTATAGATTGTAGCGTCTATCGTCCACCGTCCACAAAACTATGAACTGTGAACTATTAACTATGAACTACTTGAACACTTTCTTCGATGTTGTCTTGCTGCCATCGCTATAGCGAGTAACAACGATGTTCACGCCCTGGAATGGCTTATCGCTGATCATACCAGCAACGTTCACATAGTCAACCCCAACCACCTCACGATAACCATCGGTGTAGATATTGTTGATAGCTGTGACGATATTGTCATTGCCGCCACTTAAGTTGAGGGGCATTACTACCAAGTTTCTGCTGGCATCCACACCTTCCATTGGACCAACCGATTTTACATAGCCATAATCACTGTTATCTGTGCGCCGCACAACGGCCATGAATCGGTAAGCTTGCTGGTCGCTAAGCTGATTAATAACCTGGTCGGATTTGAACTCATTGTAGGTCCAATCAACGGTAAATGCGCCAGGAATGCCAGTGTTGTTGGTGATGCCGTCAGGAGTGGGCACCACAAACTTCTCGCCGTCCCAAACAGCGTAGGTGATTTCACAAACCTCATGAATCTTAGGATTCATGAAGAAATAATAGTAATCTTTGCCATTAAGATGTCCTACAGCGCCTGTGCTCTCTTCGGTGAGATTGAGGTTCTCATCCAAGAAGTTGGCTGGGCAGTACAAGTTCTTAATATAATTGATTTTTTCGCCAGTGCTTAGAGTGTAATTGTTGTCAACAGGGAACACCTCAAAAGTATAGTTCCAATCATCGATATAGCGACCTGTAACTGATCCAGCTGCAATCTTTTTGCCTTCGATGTCTTTGGACAGTGATGTGGTGCTGTTATCAGTTGGGAACTTAAGGGCCACCCAGTTGCTCTGGTCCCAATCCTCAACCTGCTCTTTAGTAACCTCACGCATATAGTCTATCTGCCCATCCTTTTTCTCGGTGGCGTCAATCGAAGCATTGCCTTGATCTTTACACCACAGCAAGCCATGGGCTGCATCGGCATATATTGCTACCAGCTCATTACTAATCTTGAAGCGGTTGCCTGGGTAGCCATCACGCTCTATACCGGCAAGAGTAGCCTCGGTGGTGATAAGTGGAGCTCGGAATGCCACCTCATAGAAGTAGCTACGATAGCCAGCAACATATACCCTATAAATCTTACTTGGATCAAGCTCGGTTGAAGTGAGTTCTATATCCGAACTGTTGGTGGTTGATGTCTTGTTGTCAACATAATCATCTGCTTCTGTGAGCGTGCCATCGGCATTCTCTGTGAGCTCATAGATTCGCAGCAATGGTGAATAATCATATCCTGGATTCCACCATCCGTTGCCAGCAGAGTAAACGCTACTACCATTATATCCGTATGCCTTAACTTGCGAGCAGTTAGTAACATTATAAACGGTATAATACATCTCTGTGTTACTCTGGTCCACACCACCCAAACCATAGCTCTTTGTGCTGGTGAAGTAGTAATCATCCCCTGGGAATACATCGGTAGCCGACCAATCAAGACCTTCGGTCTCTGACGTGTGGATCATATAGTTGCCCGAAGTTGCACCAAGCCAGTTCTGGTCATTGTAAACCCAAGCATAGCGTGCCATAATCACTGGCAAAGTGAGCCATACAGTATTGTCGGTCTCATTCTCGGTGTACTTGTAAGGATTGTCGATATACTCTTCATACCAGTTGTTCAAGCCAATAGTTGAGTGCTTGGTGATGTCAAGATATTCGCTGAATGCAGTACCCTCGGCGCCGACTGAGCCATAAAGTCCAACTTGGTTGGTCAGGTCGCCACTGCTGAGATTAACGACTGCACGGTAAGAACCTGAACGCTTGGGAGCATTAAAGGTAACATTTACCGTTGCGCCAGCCAATGCTTCAGTAAGACTGATGGTGGTTGTACTCAGCTCGTAGTGATTATCGGGGTCTGTCAAAGTCAAAGTAACATCTTGAGTAATATGTCTGCCAGTAACTGTGAACGACTTAGTCATAGGTATGCCAGGCAATGTAATATAATTAAGTTCAACAGGGTCAACCTTGATGGCTGGATTATTGAGCTCTGTCTGGAAACCTATCTCCAATAAATCGGGATAATAACCGCCGCCTGTCAATTGCACCTTATAAATCTTAGAGGCCTCAAGCGTTGCCGAAGTTACAACCTCAGTGCTTGATGCCGCAGTACTTTGTTTGGTATCAAAAACTGTATTGCTCGCAGTGACTGAACCATCAGCATTCTTAGTACACTCATAGATTGACAAAGTTGCTTTAGAACTACTGCTACCGCTACCCTTAACAAAGGCTTTAACCTGTGTGCAATTGGTTACGAAGAAGGTCTGGTTGCCATTGCCATAGATAGAATAACCTGAATTATTACTAAAGTAAGAAGCATTGCCCAAGAATATATCACTTGCACTCCATGTGTTTGAGTATTGACTTAGCGACGAAGTAGTCAGCCAGTTTTGATTGGCATCGGCCTGCATAGCGCCATAGTTAGAAACTGTAAGCCAAGCGCAACCGTTGTCCTCATACTCGGTGTACTTGTATATTGAACTCATACCGCTTACTGTAGCGCCTGCCTCGTCAATAGTAGCATACTTGGCAATATTGAGGTAGTTGTCGCTGGCAGTGCCGCCAGTGCTGATAGTTGCGCTCAGGTTGACAGTTTGAGAGGTTGCTCCATTGCTTGCCACTGTCACAGTGCCAGTATAGTCGCCCTCATCGTCACTCTGGAATGTAACAGTCACATTCACTGCATCAGTCTCACTGATACTTGCGGCAGGAATCGTCGCCTGTCCGAGAGCGAACACGCCGCTTGGGTCATTGAGGGTGATAGTCACATCCTCGTTGATAAAGCGTCCTGTCACAGCAAATGTCTTGCTTTCGGGAGTATTGACATCGGGAGAGAACGTCAGCGAAGTTGGAGCCACCATCAGCGTTGGCGTTGCGGCTTGGGCGGTGCCGGTGATGGGCACGGTCACTGTAGAAGCGCCAGTGCTGCTCAAGGTGAGCGTTGCATTGGTGTTGCCTGCGGCTGTTGGGGCGTAGGTAACTGTGATTGTTCCGCCGGTCTTGGTTAGTGAAGTCTTGTCGATGCTATAAACGTTAGCACCTGTGAGCGATGCTGTAATGTTCTGGCTCAAGTTGGTGCCATTCACGGTCACAGTCTGAGTGTAGGTTTGAGTAGCGTAGCCGCTGAATGTAACGCTTGTGGGATTAGCGGCAATCGTTGGACCTTGTGCTGTGCCGGTGATGGGCACGGTCACAGTGTTGGCGCCAGTGCCAGTAGTAGTGAGCACCAAGTTGGCGGTTGAAGTGCCGCCAGCAGTTGGGGTCCAAGTCACAGTCACTGTCTGCGAAGCAGCGTTGAAGCTTGTTGGCGACACACTGTAGAAGCCATTGGCATCGTTCTGGATTGCAGCAGTGATATTGCCTTGCAGATTGCTGCCAGTAACGGTCACAGTCTTGGTATAGGTTGAACCACTGTTGCCAGTAAAGCTCAGGCTTGTTGGGTTGGCGGCAATCACTGGAGCGTTGTAAACTCCCTTACCAGTGAGTAACACTGTCACTGTGGTGGCATTGCTGCTGGTGAGAGTGACAGTGCCATTATAGGTTTGCGACACATTGGCTGTTGGACTGAAAGTAACAGTAACGGTTGCGCTTGCTGTTCCATCACTGTTTTTAGTGATTGATGTCTTGTCAATTGCAAAATTATTACCGCTCTTAGCCAAAGCGATATTACCCTCAAGGTTTGTACCTGTCACGGTAAATGTCTGAGTAGATGTTCCACCCGCTGTCACATTGCCAAAGTCGATGCTTGCGGGAGTAGCACTAATTTGTGGAGAGTTGTTGTCAAGAATCTCTGCTATACCTGCCAAAGCATCAATCTTACCATTACCGAAATGCGAAGCATTGGCACCTGTGTCGGTATAACTGTCATGGATAGCAGTCAGAGCCATAAGTTGCTTAACCTTGTTTACCGTGAGGTTCTTGTACTCACTCTTGGCATTGTCATTAAGCGATGCCTGCATCCACAGAGCCACGATACCTGCAGCACATGGAGTAGCCATTGAGGTGCCTTCCATGTAGGCGTAGGGGTTAGTTGAACTGTTTACTACTAAGTCGCCATTATAGTTGCTGCCATAATAGCTGTAGCTATCAACCGAAGATGTGTGATTGTGGTTCACACCTGCAATCAGTCGAGCACCAGGAGCTGTAATCCAGGGGTATTGATTTCCATCAGGACTTGCCGAGGCAGTTGCCCAGCTCGAGAAGCCGGCGATATCGCCAATGGTGTAACCAGTGTTCATTCCACCATTTTTTGTAGCATAGGCACCAACTGAGATGACGTTGGCAATCATCGCCTCATCGCTCACGCACATGTCGTCGCTACCGTCGGTCCAATTATAACCGCTGGTTGATAGGTGATTTGTAAAATAACCATAACTACCACCCCAAACATCAATTTCAGAACTTGATGCACCCGAATAAGGATAAACTTGGATAGCAAGTGTGTAATCACTCTTGTAGTAAGTTGCTCCATTTTGGGTTGTAGTGCTTGTGCTTTTTGACGTTATGCCATTAGATGAATACAACAATAATTGAGTTTTATTTGACTCAACCTGATCATAATAAACATAGAGTGTTCCACTATAATATGAACTCAATCCACTAACTTGTCCTGAATTGGTCATTGTCACACTGGTCTTAACAGCGCCAGTTGATGCGTCAAGTACTAATATTTTAATTGCTAGTTTAGAAACATTTGTGTTTCGCGCCCAAGCGTTGGCAATAATGCCTTGATACATATATCCTGCATCAGTGTTAGTATAGGTCGCCGAACGCAAGATTGCGCCTAAAGGGTTAGCGCTTGTGGCAGTGCCTCTCAAATGATATCCACCACCTTCATTGTCCTTGCTTTTGCCTCCATCGTTAGAAGCAGCGAATAGCGCAACGCGGTTAGGATGACTGTCGCCAAAGAGAGAATTGTAGATGTCGGCGACATCGCCAGTTCCATCATGAGGACCAAACTGCGAGCCCCAACTATTGCTTACAACAACAGGCTTGTCTTGCTGGTCGGCATAAGTGATTATTTTGTTGATGGCATTCGACAGATAAGTGTCGCTCAAACTATTGATTCCTGCCAAATAAAGATCAGCACCTGGTGCCATACCGCCGTATGTGGCATTGGCGTGGTTGTCGGTGACGGTAACGGTGCTTCCACTCACTGTCACACTCGAGCCACCTGCAGTGGAGCTAGTGTGCGTGCCATGGTCTTCGCTCTTGTCATCAGTAAGAGTACTGGTTATTTGGGAACCAGAATAAGTAGTTGCCGAAGAACCATTATACACGTAGGCCTGCTTGATGCGGCTGTTGCCGCTGGCATCCTTAAACGCAATATGGTTGAAGTCGATACCAGTGTCAATCACACCGAGGATCACTCCGCTGCCGTCAAAGCTAGTGGGCAGGCCAGCGCTCTGAGCATCGGCACTGTAAGTGAGCACATCATCCACATTGGTCTTTTGGCGTGCAGTGTTGGTAGATTTGCGCATCATGGTTGCTGCCTTCACACTTTTCACTGATGCGATAGCAGACACCTCCTCAATCTTATTAACTGGAATAAGGGCAGTGACAAGTTTGCCGTCGAGGAACTGTTCTTGGATTTCGACACCCAGCGACTCGAGTTTGCCTATTGCTGCGGGGTCTTCTAAGCGCACAAAAGCCGACATGTAGGCCTGACCGTTTTTCTCAACAGGATCGGCCACAAACTGGCTCTCTTTCTCAGCTGCCTCAAAACTGCCTGCCACTGGTTTCAAACCAGCAGCTTTAGCATTCCTGAGGTTTTCTTGGTCTACTTGGATTGTCCCGTTCAATTTATTCAGGAAAATCTGTGTGGAAATCGATAGCTTACTGGCATCTTGCCCAAAAGCTATCGCTGTCGCCGTAATGGCGACCATGAAAAACATTAATAACTTTTTCATTCTTAGTTTAAAATATTGATGTTTAGTGTTTTATGTTAAAGTGTTATCGAACTAAAAGGCCATTGGCTTGATTTTTAGCCAGCAAAGTTATGTAGAAAGATTTTTTTAAACAAAAAAATTGCACATTTTATAAAAAAGAATTAAACGAATGGGCAAAAACAAAGGATTAAAAAGGTTATTCGTTGTTTCCTAGTCAAAATATTTATTCAACCCTAATTAGCCATTAAATAACAGAACGTACTTTGAAGCTTGTATGACATAATATGAAAATTTGAGGGCAAATCATTGGAATTTGTGTGAGAATGAAAAAAATTTCTTATCTTTGCGTTTTGATAATAGATTAGGGTTAAAGATTACTGATTAGTTAAACTCTGTACATCTATCTCATTACTCTATACTCTATTGCTAGACTACTCAACTCTTTAAATGATTATATAATGAAAGCGAAACGTATTACTATAGCCATCGACGGCCATTCTTCATGTGGCAAAAGCACTATGGCAAAGGCTCTTGCCAAGCGCATTGGGTATGCCTACATCGACACTGGCGCCATGTATCGCGCTGTGACGCTCTACTGCCTTGAGCATGACATGATTAAGGGCGAGGAGGTGAACAAGCCCCGTCTGCGCCGTCACATCCCCAAGATTGAAATCACCTTCCAGGTCAATGAGGAAGGCAAGAGCGAGACCTATCTTAACGGTAAAAACGTGGAGCAAGAGATTCGTGGCATGGAGGTAAGCAACAAGGTGAGCCTTGTGTCAGCAATAGGCTTTGTGCGCCGAGCCATGGTGGCCCAACAGCAAGCAATGGGCAAGAACAAAGGCATAGTGATGGACGGTCGTGACATTGGTACTGTGGTGTTCCCCGATGCTGAGCTTAAAGTGTTTATCACCGCAAGCGCTCAGGTGCGCGCCGTGCGCCGCTTTAAGGAGTTGCAGAGCAAGGGCGACACCACCACAACTTTTGACGAGGTGCTCGCCAACGTTGTGGAACGCGACCGCATCGACTCCACACGCAAGGAGAGCCCGTTGCGCCAAGCCGATGACGCCCTGCTACTCGACAATTCAAATCTCACCCTTGAACAACAAGACCAATGGCTTTATGAGCGCTTCGTTGAAGCTACGCGCTGATTAGCAATCAAGGGTAACACATCTAGATTTTCTTGAAGTGTCCCCCTACTTAAAACTTAACACTTTACACTTATAAATGTGGTAATCGAAATTGACAACGGTTCGGGGTTCTGCTTTGGAGTGACGACTGCCATCCACAAAGCTGAGGAGGAACTTGACAAGACAGGACATCTGTTCTGCCTTGGAGATATCGTGCACAACAGCAACGAAGTGGAACGGCTCAAGCATAAAGGCCTTGTAACAATAACCCACGAGCAGATGCAGCAGTTGCACGACGTGAAGGTGTTGCTGCGCGCTCACGGCGAACCCCCTGAGACCTACGAGATTGCACGACGCAACAACATCGAGATTATTGACGCCACCTGCCCCGTGGTGCTGCAACTACAACGCCGCATTCGCAAGAGCTACAGCGAGCACCGCGATGAGACACTGCCACAAATCGTCATCTACGGCAAGCGCGGACATGCCGAAGTCAACGGCCTTGTGGGCCAAACCGAGGGCTCGGCTATCGTCATTGAGAGTCTCGCCGAAATCGACAAAATAGATTTCAACCGCAACATCTATCTCTATTCGCAGACCACCAAATCGCTGCAGGGCTTCAAAACTATTGTCGAGGAAATCAAGCATCGCATTGGCCCTGATGTAGAGTTTTTCAGTTTTGATACAATCTGCCGCTCGGTGGCAAACCGCATCCCGCAAATCCGTGCTTTCGCTTCGCGCCATGAGCTAGTGCTCTTTGTGTGCGGAAAGAAGTCAAGCAACGGACGCAACCTTTTCAACGAGTGCGTTGATGCAAACCCAAACTCTCACCTAATAAGTAACGAGAACGACATAGACCCGCATTGGCTCGATGACATTACTAGCGTAGGCATCTGCGGTGCAACCTCTACCCCACGCTGGCTCATGACACAAGTCAAAGAGTTTATTGAGTTCATAGTTAATAATTAAGAACACTATTTTATATTCCTAATTTCCGTTTCAATTTTCACGTTTCACCTTCCTCTAAAATATAAATTAATGACAAAACGCACACTTTTTATTTTTATAGGACTATTGACGCTACTTGATGTGGCAGCGATTATAATCTATCTCTCGGCACCTACGCGTGAAGGGAAAAGTCCTCTTGACAACACCTACGACAACATCAATCAGGGCACTCACTCACAGGCCGATGTATTACCCAATAAGGCCACACTCGACGACTTTGAGACCATAGAAGACACTGTCAACTACATCTCTACCGACAAGGTAATGGACCGTGGCGAGAAGAAACGAATGTCGGCAACAATAATCGTCAAACTCCAATGGCCTAAAAAAATCAACGGCAATAAACAGTTCATGGAACTGCAAAATGCCCTAATGACAAGACTCACGGGCAAGACCTATCCTAACGTAAAGCAGATGGTAACCGACCTTACCAGCCACCCGAAATATGTTAAATACACAACACATAGCAGTCGTATTAAAAAAGACTTCAGCTCGAGCCACGGTGCCAGCCACACGACACGGCGATATATAGTACTGCCACATTTTGGGACCCACTACCGACTTGAGATGATGGTAGTGACCGAGTCACTAATCGGCGGCAAGAGTTCTCGCACTCTTAGCATTGTACACTATGACCGAGCCCACGGCAAAGTTATCACTAACGACCAAATTTTTGATAAAGCCTCCACAAGCGATGTAGTAGCTCTTGTCAACCAAAGCATCGAGGGCAGAAAGATAAAGGAATCTTTAAATCTCCATGAAGTTGAGAACATACCACACAATTTTGTACTTGGCGAGAAGTACGTGATTTTCTATGTGGAACAAAACTCCAAGCGCTATGAGGTGAAAGTAAAGAATGAAGACCTAAGCCCCTATTTTACCAGCTACTATAACGACCTGATAATCAACGATACAAAATTGAGGACTTACTAGATTCCAGAATCAGGGCACGATCAAAAAAAACGTAATGGAGATTAATCAATTAAAGGAACTGCTCGACCGTGAGGCTGCTAGAATCAACACACCAGAGTTTATCGTTAATGATCCTGTGCAGTTTCCGCGTCGTTTCTCAGCATTGCCCGACATCGAAATCGCCGCGTTGCTCTCGGCAACTATTGCATGGGGCAACCGCAAGATGATTTGTAACAACTGCGAGAAAATGCTTACAATCATGGGCAACGAACCAGCGCATTTTGTTCTGAATCAGGAATATGAGCTACTGCCCGATGAGCAGAATATACACCGTACTTTTTTCGCCCGCAACTTCAAGTACCTGCTTAGGGGACTGCGGCGCATCTATAAGAGCCACGGCTCGCTCAACGAATTTGCTACAGCCAATCATGTGGGCGACAGCGAGGAACCAGCTTGGCGTCTTGTGGAACTGATGCAACAAGAACTGGCAGCCGCCAATGGTGACACCTACGACTCACGTTGCCTACCTACCAATCTAAAAAACACTGCATTGAAGCGCATCAACATGGCACTGAGGTGGTTCGTGCGCGACGATGGAATAGTAGATATGGGAGTTTGGACTGCCATCAAACCATCGCAACTCTTTATCCCCCTCGATGTGCACGTGGGCGACACCGCTCGTCAACTGGGCATGACCACCCGTCACGCCAACGACAAAAAGACCGTGTTAGAAATCACTAACCTGCTGCGGCAGTTACGACCAAACGACCCCATAATCTATGACTTTGCCCTCTTTGGGTATTCCATGAATAATTAGTGAGGTTATAGAGGCCAGAGGCACTTCATTGGTTGGACACTCTAGATGTAGTTCAACTATGCGTTGTCATTGCCGTTCCATATTCAACTTAACCACATTTTCTGAATAATCATCGGCCATTTTCCAAAAAAATCACAGAATATTTTGCCGTTTGGATAATAATATATAGTTTTGTAAGATGAAAAAGAAAAAACTTTAATTAATCCACTAATATTCGTTACTATGAAACAGTTTTTTATTATCCAGAACAATCAGAATTTTGGTCCTATGCCTGCCAACCAGTTGGTTCAGTATGGATTAGGACCAAATTCACTAGTGTGGGCTGAAGGCATGGCAAATTGGACTCCGGCAAACCAAGTGCCTGAACTAGCGCAATTTCTCACTCCTGCACCTCCAGCTGCCCCTGTACCTCCAGCACAACCTGCTGCTCCTGCACCTCCAGCAGCCCCAGCACAACCCTACCAACCAGCTCAGCAACCTTACCAACAGCAGCCCTACCAGCAACAACCCTACCAGCAACAACCCTACCAGCAACAACCCTACCAAACTTCTGGTCAACCTGCTCAGAATCCTGTTGCTATGGACACACAGGGCATATTCAAATTGGTTTTATTCCTTGTTTTGGGATATATGGCAATTGTCGGTTTGATTAACTTCATTGATTCATTCAACCTCCTTGATTTCCCCAAAGGTACAGCGCCCGGACTTTTCATGTTGTTCAGTTCATTAGCTGTTATAGGCATATCGGTAATAATCATTTTGCGCATATCCAAGAACGAGAAATATGGATTCCTAGCTTTGGGATTCTTTGCACTCTCTTTCCTATTTGGATTACTTAACATGATTCTAATAGGTTCAGGATCCACTTTCATCATGCCATTTATTGGAGGAATCATTGGAGCAGTTTGCACACTGCTTGCCATTATGCCAATAGAGAAAATAAGCGACCCTAATAGCTACAAACAACTTATGGCAGAGGCCACACAGATGGACTACATCTTGCTAGGAGTCTATGCAGTGTTAATGATAGGGTTCCTTGTTTTCATGAAAGTTATGATTAAAGGATTTAGACTATAAGGTTCCTATTCCCACATTAAAAAACTCAGGGACAACGCTAACTGACGTTGCCCCTGTTTTTTCATGACAGTAAAAGTTAATGTAAACCTTAGTGTGTTTTGCTCACTTGGGTGATTTTATAGGCACCGTCGCTGCCTTCCACCTTTAGGTAGCAAATGAAGCCGTCGGCACCACATACTTCAAACCAATTCCCTTCCAAACGATTGATAATGAAATAGTCGGGAGTGATGCCCATAGAGTTTTCATTACGGCCGGTGATAATCGACCAATCATAGCCTTCAGCATCAGTGATTTGACTAAGCGCTGCAGAGGTGAATTTGGTTTTCACATAAGGGAAATATGCCTCGTTGTAGATATTTCCATTAAATACATACTGGCCATAGAAGTCAGCAATAAAAGCTTTCTCTAGGTCGGCCACATCGCCGTTTTCTAAGCGGCTAGCTTCTTCGGCGGTGTACATGCCTTGATCAACCTTCATTTTCTGATTGTTGCTGGTGACAGTCTTTGTGGTCTGAGCCTTTTGTTTTTTGACTTTACCTTTCTTCACCTTGGCACTAGCATCAACAGCTGTGCCCATTAATAATGCTACAATTGCAGCAATAAATAAAAACTTCTTCATAGTAAAAAACGTTTTTTAAATGAAATTTATAGTTATATAGCAGTTTGACTGATAAAATATTGCAAAGTTTAATCCACTATTTTACTATTACATTTACGACTCACAACACAAACCACAGACTGGTTTCATAACGTGGCAAAGCATAAACTTGAACATCCTTGCAACGTGAATCGGCTGAGTTGCTACCGTCGCCCACGCTCACACCCCTCGCCTCAAGGGCTGCTGTCATCGTGCTCAGCGCCTTGTCGGGACTGTTGTTGTCGTTGCTCAAGTGACATAGAAACACCCATTTGAGACCTTTATGGTAATTGCTGGCAACATATTGTGCTGCCACTGTGTTGTCCAAATGTCCCAAATTACCTCGCACGCGAGCCTTTAAATACTCAGGGTATCGTCCTGTGTCAAGCATCTGTCGGTCGTAGTTGCTCTCAATCATCAGAAAATTGGCTTTGCTCATGTAATGCGCAGCACGCTCGGTGATGATGCCCATATCGGTAGCAACGACAAACGTGTTACCGTCCACTTCTATGCTGAATCCCATGTTGTCAATGGCGTCGTGCGATGTCTCAAAGGCCGTAAACTTCATGCCTGCAAGAAAGAACGGAATCTCCTTAAAGATACTCACCTGGTAGTCCTTGATGCGGTTTGATATGTTATGATGTCGCAGAAGGCCTCCCATAAGGCGTGGAGTGCAATATATGCGCAAGTGTTTATTCTCCCTCACCAGTTTGTAGGCATAGCGAATGTGGTCGGCATGGTCATGGGTGAGCAATATGCCTTTCACATTCTTGATGTTGATTCCATTGGCTGCAAGATCGCTATACACATGCTGTGGATCAATGCCCGCGTCAATCAGCACTCCTCCGTTCTCAGTTCCCAGAAACGAGCAGTTTCCACTGCTTCCGCTTCCAAAACTCACAAACTGCAACCCACTCCAGTGATCCCCTTCATCTAGTGGCAAGGTCTGTTGGTCGGTTTGTGAGTCATCATTGTCAAAATCGTTGTTGTCGATGGCAAACTTATCAATCCACCGACTATCGCCAAGCCTCCGCTGGCGATACTTATCATTATTTTTACTCATTTTCAAATAAACAGAGATAAAGAAGCAGAGTCAATTCTCTAGCCCATAATCTCTAATTGGCACTCAACACTCTCACTTATAAAGTAAAAAGATAGTTGGCACCTTGTTTAGGTCAGGCAATTGATTGAGCCATTGCTTAACCCCTCGTGTAATGATACGCTCGCCCGCCCCAGTAATATCGGTGGCAATGCACAACTTGATGTGGGGGGGCATCGCTTTGCACAACTCTACGACAAGTGCATTATTGCGATAGGGTGTCTCGATGAAAATCTGCGTCTGATTCTCTCGCATGATGCGCTGCTCCATTTCCTTGAACTTGCGGTTGCGCTGCGAAGTGTCAATGGGCAGGTAGCCCAGAAAGGCAAAGCTCTGACCGTTGAAGCCTGAACCCATGAGTCCCATGAGGATGCTTGACGGTCCCACCAGAGGTATCACTTTTAGTCCCCGTGACTGCGCTATCGCCACCACGTCGGCCCCTGGATCGGCAATGGCAGGGCATCCCGCCTCGCTTATAACACCCATTGGCTCACCACCAGTGAGCGGTTTGAGCATAGCTGGGATGTCTTCGGGTTTGGTGTGGCGGTTAAGTTCATAGAAGGTGAGCGAGTCGATGTCTATATTACGGTCACACTTCTTGAGGAAACGCCGTGCCGTGCGCACATTTTCAACAATAAAATGCTTGATTTCTCTAACAATATGAATGTTGTGCTGCGGCAACACCATGTCAAGCTCAGCATCGCTGAGCCCGACAGGTATCAAATATAAAGCCACCTCAATCATGGGTTGCCTATGTGCTGTCATGAAGCACATTAAGGATTAACTACCCAACAAAATGTTGTAAACAAAAGTCACATCCGCACTAGTAATCTCACCATCTCCATTCTGGTCAACATTTACTGCATTTGTCCAATCATCGTTGAGAAGGATGTTGTAGAGCATAGTAACGTCGGCAGCTGTAACTTCTCCATCGCCATTAACATCACCAGGAACTACCACAACAATCTTATTAAAGATTGCATTAACGAGCACTGAAGCAGCAGGCATAACAAATGTATATTTGCCTTGTTCGGCTCCTGGTGTGGTTGCCACTGCAGTTTGGCCATTCATTACTGAGAGGGTTCCTAATTCATAGCCATTGTTTGGAGTAACTGTGAGTGTGACAGTCTCGCCCTCAGCAGCAGTCTGTTTGTCGGCAGTCACCGAGCCATTCTGAATGTTATTGCTAACGTTTACATCATAAAAAGCTGTCACTATCTCTCCGTTATGGTAGATGGTGAAGTCGTCGATATAACCCGCCATGCTTGTAGAACCCGAGGTGCAAGCCACACGGAAACGCGCAGGTACCTGGGTGTTGACCGAGAAGCAGAGGGTGCTCTTCATCTTGGGACCAGCAACCACGGTGGTGTTGCCCATGGCATTGGGTTGTGCCACCCAAGTCTGACCTTGGTCAGTTGACATCATCAGCTGCAGATTGGTGTTGATATTGGTAGTATTATAGAAATCAAACGAAACCATATAGGTGTCATAGGCCACGTCATTAGTCATTGTTATAGTGCTTGGTTTTTTCATTGCCACAGCAATGTTACCGTTGCCAGAAGATGCGTCGGCAGGAGTAACAGGCCAAGCTTTAGCGAGAGTCCAAGTGGATAATGTGCCCTCATCGCTGATTGAACCGTTATTTGAAGTTTTCGGAGTCATAGGCTCAAAGTCCTCAACAGCAGTGACAAAAGTTCCATCTAATTTTACAGTGAACTTAACCACATCGCCCTCTTCATGGATGTTGTAGAGGATATACTGATTGGGCTTATTGCCCCATGCCATTAAGTTGGGTTGAGTCTCGTTGGTTATCATTGTCACGCCACGTGTACCAGGGAATGGGTCAGTAGGCGATTGCTGAGCCGTTGAGCCACCAGCACGCAACAGCTCATAATAGAGTCGAGTGGCGTTGCCATTGGGAGCGTTATTGTTCCACACGCTGCTGTTGGTCGAATCCATACGTGCGATGGTCATACCATGACCTGGAGCGTATCTGTCCCATTTGGTGGATGTCTGTCGGTTGTCAATGAGGAATATTTCCTTATTGGTAGGAGTCTTAAGGATGTATCCCTCGCCAGTGGTACTGGTGGGATTGAGAGTATATTCGCCTTCAGCTTTAATAATCTGATAATTAGCAAAGCCAGTGGCATAGCGGTCATAGAGGCTGTAAGCCACTGGTGTGCGGGCGTTGTTCTGGTAGTTGCCGCCTGCCATAAGGTCCCACTCGCCAGGGTGTTGAGCTTCGCCGTTGGTAGCATCGTCGTTCTCGTTGGTGTCGTAGAGGTCGGGCAATCCTAACACGTGGCTGAACTCGTGGCAGATGGTGCCAATACCGTCGAAGATGCCACTGCTCTTGCCATAGATATACTCGGCTGAGCAGGCATAGTCGCGAATGTACTTGCCGTCATATTTCACATAGGAGTACATGCTTGAGCGATGTGGCCAGATGTGATTGGGATGGTCTGGGTCGCTACTTGATGGTGTGTCGGCATAGATGAAATAAACCAGGTCAACTGCACCATTGTTGTCGAGGTCATACTGGCTAAAATCCACTGTTGGGTTGGCTTTCTGTATTGCGCTTTGGAAAATGTTGTAGGCATATTGATTTCCCTGATCAACTGAATATGGGACTTCAAAAGGACCTGCGATGTCGAATTGTGGAGTGAAGATGCCGTTGCTATTGTCGTGGAAATAGTCACGCACGCTACCTGTGCAGCTACCATAAGGGTTGGTAGAGCCATCCTCGTTGGTGTAGCCACTATAGTCCTCCTGGTTAATCATGTCGTTATAGAACGTTTGGACATCGCTACGTGTGAAGTGCGAGTCGGTGAACTCGACAAGAATCACAATACCGTGGAAGTTGTTGTAGTTAATAGAGTTGAGATGTGGCAGAGCGTCGCGCTGGGCGCGGGCACGGATGCCAGCAGCCACCTGATGCTCAGAGCGCAGGTTCTTGCCAGTAGCTTGCAGCCAGGCGTTGTCGCTTGATGAGCGCTTGTCGGCATCGCGGGCAATGAGCTTGCTGGCCACCACTTCGTCATTCACGAGAGTGCCATATGCATAATAGCCCTGGTCGTTTTTGACGATGGTGTAGCCATCGGCAGTTGTCATGTAGTGAAAAAACTCATCTCCCTTGATTTTCACGGTGAGTTCTTCGCCATTGGGCTGAGTCACCTTTTGTGGAGTTGGGATTGCAGGCACTGCACTCGCTACCAAGCATGTGAGCGCACATAAAATTGTAAAAAATAATTTCTTCATTGTAATGGTATTTTTATGTTTAACTTTTTTCAAAACCTAAAGTAAAGTGCAAATATCGTGATTTTTTTTTAAAGTAGCAACATGAGAGGTCACTTTTCACTAAAATCCACAAATTTCCACTTTATTATTGTTGTTAATAGGAAAAATATACTTACCTTTGCACGTTTTAATGAAACATAGAATCACAAACAAAACAACATTCTAAAATATGCAAGAGGTTACTCAAGATTCACAATCTAACGCTAGCGAAAAGAAGAAAAAAAACTTCTCCACATCAATACCCATCAAGGCGTTCTTCAACGCCTGCCTTCACAACTGGTATTGGTTCGTCATTTCGGCGATAATATGCACCTGTTTGGCTTTGCTAAAGAGCAAGTCAGAACCAAAGTTATATAGTTCATCGGCAACTATCATGCTCACCACCGAGACCAGCAAGCAGGCAGGTAGCCAAGCTCAGGTGTTTGGTGACTTAGGTATGAAAGTAGGAACAAACGACCTTGCAAACGAGACACATAAACTGAAATCCACAAAACTCATGGAAAGCGTTGTGGAGCATCTAGGCCTAAACATTCAGTACTACGGCAAAGTTTATCTGCGTGAGATCAACACCTACAAACAATCACCTGTTCAGATTACGCCAATGCGGGAAACTAACAGCAATTATTCTATTTCCATTGCGCCTAAAAGTGAAACTAAATTTGAATTTGCGATCAATGGCGGCAATGATTGGAAAGAAGCCGAGTTTGGCAACACTGTTGCCACACCATACGGTCCCATTGCTGTCACTAAAACTAAATTATTCAGTATTAAATATGTAGGTTACACAGTAATTGCCAAGGTTTATACCATCAATAGCGCAGCTAAGAAATACATTGGCTCATTGAAAGTTGAAATGGCCGACAGAATGAGCGACGTTCTTAAACTCTCGCTCACTACCGACAACAACGAACTTGGCATCGACATCCTTAATGCTCTTATTGTTGCTTACAACCAAGATGGCATTGAGGACAAGAACCGCGTAGCACGCAACACCGAAGACTTTATTGCCGAGCGCATCAACGCAATCTCACAAGACCTAAGTGGTGTAGACAGCCGCATTGCGCAACTAAAATCGGCAAGCGCCAATTCAGCAATGTACGCAGATGCTTCTTCTGGAATTAGATTCCAAGAGAATGTATCTGATGCCAACCTGCAACTAAACTTAGCAGCAAGTATGCGCGACTATGTGAACGGCATAGGAGATGACGCACTCATTCCTAGCAACTCTGGCATCGCCGACGCTGGCATAGAAGGGCAAATCAAGGCATATAACGACAATATGCTAAAATACCAAAAGATAGCCTCTACTGCCACTGGAGAGAACCCAGTAATTGCTCAGCTAAAAACTGAGTTGAGCACTCAAAAAGCAGGTATTCAGAAAGCTATAAACAACTATATTGGTCAACTTGGCGCAAAAGCCTCTCAAGCACAAGCACAAGCATCAACAGCTCAAGCAGGACGACAGGTGATGCCTGCGCACGAGAAATCCATAATTGAGGTTACCCGTCAGCAGAATGTGAAGGAGCAACTCTTCCTCTATCTGCTCAACAAGCGCGAAGAGAACGCTTTGCAAATCGCAATCACCGAGCCCGGCGCTAAAGTCATTGAGAGCGCAACAGGTAGTGGTTCACCCATATCTCCCAACACCTCACGCTTCCTAGCCATTGGTCTGCTTATTGGTCTGCTTATTCCTGCCGCAATACTATACTTGATTTACTGGATTTTGTCACTAGACACCAAGATACACTCGCGCCACGATGTAGAAGAAAATTGTAAGATACCGATTGTGGGCGAGATTCCTAGCAAGCATACGAACCAGAAGAACGACGAAATTGTCATTTCAGAAAACTCAGTAGATAGAGTCTCGGAGGCATTACGAATTGTAAGAGCAAACCTTGACTTTATCGCCGAAGCCAAAGAAGGCATCGGCACCGTGATGCAGTTCACATCGACGCGTCCTGGAGAAGGTAAGAGTTTTATCGCACTCAACCTTGCATTAACGTACGCCTACGTCAACAAAAAGGTTGTCGTGGTCGATCTTGACTTGCGCAAGGGACGGTTCTCGGAATATGCAAATGCCGAAACCAACTTTGGCGTTAGCTCCTACCTTTCAGGCAAGACATCCAGCCTCGATGACATCATCGTCAAAGGCAGCATTCACGAGAACCTCGACATCGTGCCTCTAGGAGCTATTCCTCCCAACCCTACTGGTCTGCTAATGAACAAGCATCTTGAGGAACTCATCGAATCCCTGCGCTCGAAATATGACTACATAATCCTTGATACTGTACCATTTGGACTGATTGCCGATGCCACACTCATCAACCGATATGTTGATTTCACCGTTTATGTGATTCGCGACGGCTTTATCGACAAGAAATTCCTGCTTGACCTTGAGAGAGCCAGCGATGAGAAGAAACTCAAAAACCTCTCAATCCTTATTAACGACATCAAGATTGGCAAAAAGAACTATGGCTACGGAGGTTATAGTTACGGATACGGATATGGATATGGCGACTATGGTTATGGAGGATATGGCTACGGATATGGCTATGGCGACACCAAGAAGAAAAAGAAAATCAGTCTCAAGAATATAAACTTGAAGAAAAAGAAAGAATCTTGACAAATTGTTGATAATACTTATTACAACCGTCGCGCATTAAGCAACATAACGGCTCTTGCGCGACGGTTGTTTAGCACAAATAAACATCCTGATATGACTATTCTGAAAGGAAATGACCTATTAAACAAAAACCAGTGCAACGCCTTGCGAGGAATTGCCATTATTGGCATATTCCTCCACAATTTCTGCCACTGGTTGAACCCTAAAGTCGTCATTCTTGAGAATGAGTATAATTTCAATCTCTCCTTCAGTCAACGAATGTGGAACCAACTTACTGAAGGAAATATCGATATGTATTTTCCCGTTCAGTTCTTTTCTTTTTTTGGGCATTATGGTGTCCCAATCTTCTTATTCCTCAGTGGCTTTGGTTTAGCATTGAAATATGAGGGAGCAAACAGCAACAAAAATTCTGCCACTCAATTCATAGTATATCAGTGGAAAAAGCTCTTCAGACTAATGCTGCTAGGATTGATAGTGGGACTATTTGCTCATGCAGTATATAATGCTTTCTATAAGGAAGACTGGTTAAAATACTTGATTTCCCAACTATTGTTGGTGATTAACATGCTGAGGAAGCCCGAACTCAACATCATGCCAGGACCATATTGGTTCTTTGGGCTAATGCTGGAAGTATATGTGATTTACCGACTCATTATATATCCAACCCACAATATAAAGAAAAAAGGCTGGAAATGGCTAGGATGGTTTATACCTATAGCGCTTGTGCTAGTGGCATGGCTCATGCAGGTGCCTCTGATTAATCAACCCGAACAACTTCGATTCTGGCGCTACAATACTGTTGTAGCAATGCTACCTTTTGCCGCAGGAGTGCTGATGGCAAGATATGGATTTCCACGTCTCCCGAAATGGTTGCTTGCCACAATAGCCATCACAGCACTTGTGGCTCTTATGCTCGTTAACCTCAACTTCTACGCCTGGTTATGGGGACAAGTCGTTGTGATTGCCGGCAGTGTGAGTTTCGTCAAGCTCTTTGAGGCTAAAAGTTCAACTATTCAGAAGCACCTAAACCTCACGCTAAAGCCTATAGTTTGGACAGGTGCCTTGTCTTCATGCATCTTCGTAACACACCCCCTCGTCAGGCTACCAATTTTCATGGAAGTAATTTGGAAACATAAAATAGGGCTGACGCCACAGTTTTACCTATGGTTGCTGATTTATATAGTCCTCACACTACTGCTTGCTATGGGCTACAAGTATTATCTGGCACTTTATCCTGCACCAAAACTGAAGGCCAAGAGCAATTAACCCAAAGGACAAAAAAACAGCAGCATTAACATGAGTGCTGCCGTTATGGGATAATTGCTAAGTGATTTCATAGCCTAAACGCTATTGGAATAACACATTGCACATTAACCTTAGAGTTTCTCACCATGCCCACTGTCCATGGTGGCATCTTGCTAATCACACGCATTGCCTCACGATCAAGGCTGTCGTCGCCTGAACCCTGTATTACCTGAATATCAAACAATTTGCCATCGGTGCCTACCACAAAACTGCAAAGCACTCGGCCTTGAATGCGATTGTGATAAGCATCGTAGGGATATTCGCGAGTTTCGTTGATGAAGTTTATCATGCTGCGCTCTCCACCGGGAAATTGTGGACGCACGTCAACGCTCTCGTAGTCATATACCAACATGTTATAACCACTCTTGTTTGGGGACAAGGGGTTACAAGTGGTGACATTACGCATGTGCTGCGCTGAGGCATCAATCAACAATGCACTCAACCCAACAAACAGCAATGACAATGACAAACGTGATATCTTCATAACAGCATTTTCAGTTAATTTAAGAAGGTGGCAATTAGTGTGTAGCAACACCTTTTTCGGACGATTTGTTACATTTTCGTTGCAAATATAATGGTGATTTCATAAAAAACAATAACTACGCCACTTCATTTTGGTAATGATTAATAAGGTTTTTACTTTTTTTACAAAAAGATGCTCTTTTCAGTATTGATGTAAGAAAAATTAAGTTATTAACAGGCGCTACTACAGCATCAAATATAAATTTATAGGATTACCTTTAATACTATAATTGCTTTTTTATCGTTATAATAAATAATATAGTTTTTTTGAACATAACAATGCATAGCATTTTTCGACATATATTACTTATCTTGGCACTAGTTGGATGCGCTGTTGTGGCTTCTGCACAAGACGGCACCACGGCCTATCAGTTCCTTAATGTGCCTGTGTCATCACATGTTTATGCCCTAGGCGGGCACAACATTTCGATTATCGACGACGACATCAACCTCGTAGAGCAGAACCCAGCACTGTTGGGCAAGGAATTTGACCATCAGGTGGGACTGAACTACATGCGCTACATTGGTGGAACCAACTTCATGGGAGCACGCTACGGCCAAGGCGTTGGAGAGCATGGCGCTGCAGGCGCTGCAATTCAATATTTTGGTTACGGAAAGATGAATGCTACCGATCCAAGTGGAGCAATCACAGGCGAATTTAGCGCCAGCGACATAGCCTTTACCCTCACCTACTCTCACGACATCAACGACCGCCTTAGAGGTGGTATTAACCTTAAATATGTCCACTCCAGCTATGAGACCTACTCGGCAGGTGCCATCGCAGTAGATTTGGGTATCAACTACTATAACCCCGAGAAAGACCTCTCGCTATCCCTAGTGGCAAAGAACCTAGGTGGTCAAGTCAAGAAATTCAACGACAAACGCGACAAACTACCATGGGACTTACAGATAGGTATTACTAAAGGACTTGGTTCTACACCATTCAGGCTGTCAGTGACCGCATATAACTTAACAAAATGGAAACTGCCTTATTATGAGCCATCCGACAAAAACAACACATCAAGTGACTTGATTAAAAAGGACAAGTTTGCCAGCAATCTCTTCCGCCATTTAGTTTTCGGAATTGAGTATCAGCCTTCAAGCAACATATATATTGCTGCTGGCTACAACTACAAGACACGCACTGATATGAGTACCTACAAGCGTAATTTCCTCTCGGGGTTCTCTATCGGCGGCGGCATGAAAGTCAAGGCATTTGGTTTTGGAGTTGCTTTCGCACAACCCCACACCGGTGCCACAACATTTATGGTAAACCTCACCACCTCTATAGGAGAGCTGATGAGGTAAGCAAATTATCAAGTATTAAGTAAGGACAAGGCGCGAAGCACCTTGTCCAAATTTATGATTGACGCTTGTCTCATCCATCAGCGCCATTTTAAAATTCCTATCAAATCATAGCAACTCCTACCCCTG
>JAEEGL015193670.1_pt1 | contig 31487 bp, 56 predicted proteins | sample 9134231 | NCBI WGS metagenome assembly JAEEGL01 (sample SAMN16246548, study PRJNA631951) | gut metagenome | biome: gut microbiome; feature: rumen; material: fiber-attached | host: Bos | place: Iran: Karaj | collected 2018-10 | reverse complement strand
TCAGTTGTCTTCCATGGGTTGTGATGTTGAGATTGTCAATGCATATTCAGAGTTTGGAGTTAATGATGGTGCAGAGCTTTCTCAAGAGCAGGTTGATATTATTAGAAATGAGCTTGAGTTTTTTTAATTCTTTATGTGTAAAGCAATTAGAAAAAAGTTTTATTATTTTCATAAAACTACTTTACATTTAGTTAAAAGTGCTTTATAGTGTAACTATAAAGGAGTTAGAAAATGAAAGAGTTCAAGCAGTATTTGATTGATAGAGAAATCAGAAATGGGGTTTATGTTTATTCTGTTTGGCAACATAGGGTTTGTGGTATGTATCAGCAGATTTCAGCTAAGATTTGGGACTTGTATGATAAGACAGAGCAGATGACTTCAGCAGAGAATCTTACTAAAGAAGATTTGACAGACTTGCATGAAATTCTTTGTAAGTTCTCAGATGAGTTGTGTCTTATCAACAGAGAAAGAGTCGATAAGAAGATGGAAGAATTAGCTCAGAGTGTTTTGTGTCAGATGGGTGTACCTGGTTTTTAAGGAGATGAGAAATGAAAGATTATTTATTGGTTGTTTGGTATACTATGTGCTGGTGGATTGTTATTATGCTTTCTGGATTCCTTGCTTTTCAATTCATTAAAGAATTTATCAAAGTCATTAGAGGTAAAGTATGAAATATAAAGGAAAGATGAAATTTGAATTGGTTGTTGATGTCAAAGGGGAAGCTGATGATATGGCTTTGAATAAATTAAAATATGAGTTGAGCAAAGAAGTTTTAAGCAGTCTTAAAGATTATATTGGTGATTATTCTTGTTGCAGTACAAGCTTATATCTTGATTATCATATTTCTTCAATTAAGAGGATTAAAGAATGAAACATAGAAAATATATTATTGAAGTGCTGAAGAATAATGAGGTTATAAGAAAATCTGACATTGTACTTGCGATTGATTTCTATTGTGTTATGGAAAGCAATGAATATAAAGAGATAAAAAAGTCTTTGAATAATGGTGAAAAAATAAATATAAGGTTGGTAACAAAAGATGAGATTATGGCATTATAAACTGATACCAGCTCTTCCAAGACAACAGTTGGTTTCTCAATGGAGAGAGTTATGGGCGATTCTTGGCAACATCAAGAAGTATGGTAATCCTCATCATATCTTGGTGAACAAGATTATGGATTACAATCCTATTCACCTTGCCATATATGCAAAATATGTTTCAGAGGAGATGAGGAAACGAGGATTTAAGTTGAATAAGACCTTGACTGATTTCTATGATGAGCTTGAAAGTCTTCATTTAGGAGATTCTGAGGAGAAAATGAAAGGTCTTTTATTTAATGATTGGCATAATAATAGATACCTGAGACAGTGCTATTATAATCTTCAAGAGAAGTATGATTGTGGTGCTATTTCAGAAGAAGAATGGAATAGATTGTTGGATTATATTATGGAAAATGGTTTATTTGAATTAGCAAGAAGATTAGGAAATTGGAGCGCATTATAGTGAATGATAAGAATCAAAGAAGGAGGAAAAATGAGTGAAAATAAAAAATTGTTCTATATTGAATATGAAACTAAAGATGGTCATAATGTTTCAGTTCCGATATTTTGTAAGAATATTTATAGCTTGGTTCGTACAAAAGAATTTAAGAAAGCAGTTCAGGAGCAGAATGGTTTTGGTGTTATAGCAGTTGGATATAAAGGTTCTTATGCGGGTTCTATTGAGGTTCGTGATGGTGAATATGAGTTCGGTATATTTCCCGCTAAATTTACTGCGGTAAAGGAGAAAGAGAATGAGATTGATAGATGCTCTTACTAATTTTTATTTACCATTTTTTATTGCGAGTATTTTATTCTTTATTATTATTGTTTTGTGTGTTTGTGTAATAAGGAGGAAGCATGATTGAACTTCTTAAAGATTACCTTTATGTAATTAAAGCTATGCAAGATTGTGGAGAAAACTTATATTCTCTTAATCAGAGAAGAATAGAACTACATGGAAAGATTGTTGAAGCTCTTGGTATTTCTCAATTTGATGGATATTTAAGACTAAAACTCTTTACGGACAATCTTGATAAAGTAAATAAGTTATATTCTGGAGATGAAGCCTGGAGACTTAAGACAGATTTTGATGTGAGATGGATGGCTAGGTACTTAGAGAGGTTATTATCTTCAACAGAAGCAAGACTTTACCTTGAAGGGAAAACTCAAAGAGTACATGGTATTAATGTGTAAAGGAGGAAGCATGAACAAAAGCAATAAATATAATGCAAAGACAGAGACCCAACTAAAATTTGCAGAAAGAATAGAAAGAGATTTAGGTCTTATCTGTGATTTTAGCGTCTACATAATTACAAGGGGTAGAGGTTGTAGAAAAGCTGATGGTTGCGTTTCATCATCCGTTGCTTTGCAGACTAAAAAAGGACAGAGAAATTATTTAAGTTTGGTTCTTTATCATCCTTTAAGAGATTATTTAGCAAAAAAGAAATTCATATCTTCGTGGACTTATGGATTAGACACCTATATTGAGATTGAAAATGAACCACCAGTTGAAAGAAATATACATGACATTCATCGTTCTTATATAACTAATTAAGGAGAGCATAATAAATGGGAATCGGTTCGTTCTTATTAGGTTCTATTTTAGGAAGTACTCATACTGTTGAAGAAAGAACAACACATGAGATTAAATATGAGTGTCCTTTCAATAAAAATAAAGTAGACAAGCCTTCTTCAAGAATCGTTAAAATAACAATAACTCCAAGATTTAAAAGCAAAGAAGATATAGAGGAATATTTTTATGGTAAACCAAGAAATGAAGAAACAATGGCTGAATTGAAAGCGGTTTTGGAAGATTTTGATAGGAGAGCAGAATGTATAGAAGAAATTGGCCAATAGAGACATTTTATGGGTATAAAGTCAATTGTAATATAGAAGGTGTCGGAAGAAAATGCAGTAATGGATATCTTGTTCATTTTGACTGTTCAAGATGCAAGAATCAAAGTATAGCAGATGATGAGAATGTATTTGAGAGTTGCAATAATTATGGTCCAGTTGTTGATAAGACAGATAGACATTTATATTGCCGATATTATGAGGAGGAATAATGAGTAGTGATTGTTATGAACCTTTAAGAAGACTTGCTGATGAAGACCCAAAAACTTTGAGAGAATTTTCAAGACAATATATGCAAGAAAAAATATCTGAATTAGAGAAGGAATCTGACTTTGCAAAAGATATCAAAAAGACAATATGTCTGACTGATAAGAGCATGGGAGTCGGAAGAGTGAAGATTCAAGATGCCAAATTTTTTCCAGAAGTCCCATCTTATTATAAATTGATTGATATGACTGTCTATCATCTACTTGCAAAGGATGCAGATGATTATATCAGGAAATATGAATGGAATGGTCTATCTGTCATAACATCAGTTGCAATATATAATAATAAGGAATGGCTTCATGTATCATTCTCCAGAAAGAGCAGGATACCGGACTACAATGATATTCAGAGGGTAAGGAGAGATTTCATTGGGGAAGATAAGAAATGTTTCATGGTATTCCCAAAGAAAGAGAATTATGTCAATATTAATAAGTATTGTCTTCATCTATGGTACAGTGAAGATGCAGATATCCCAGATTTTGAGGTTGATATTCCAGGCATAGGAAAGAGTATATGAGAAAGAACAAGAGACCTTCACAGAGAAATATAAAGCTGATGCATATCAAAGAGGAGTTCAAGAAGATTCATAAGCTGACAGAAGCTCAGATTGAGAAGATTCATGAGATGTATAATACCAATAATTATACTTTGAAGCAGATAGCTGAAGAAGTGCATTGCTCAGTTTCTTCAGTCTGGTATCATACATTAAGTCCTGACTTAAAAAAGAGACTGATTGAGAAAAAGAACAAGATTTCCAGAAAATGGCAGAAAAGACCTGGTTATGAGAGAGACAAGACTCAGAGATATATTGAGATGTATGAGAAAGGTATGCTTGAGACAAAATAAAATCTTGATAAAAGAATAGTTTTATATTATAATTATTTACATGAAGTCCATAGAGATTAAATGCAAATGCAGAGATTATTTGAAGTTTGATGAGCTTACAGAGTTCCAGGGTGAGCTTAAAATCAGAGATGACAGTGATGTTGATAAGATTGTCCGTTCAGTCTTGAAGCACGGTTTCTGTTTCCCGTTCTTTGTCTGGAGTCATGACGGCATAAATCATGTACTTGACGGTCATGGCAGGTTCAGGGCAATGATGAGACTTGACGAGCTTGGTTACAAGATACCTGATTTGCCGGTTGTGTTTGTAGATTGCAAAGATGAGAAGTCAGCGAGAGATTTACTGCTCAGATTAAATTCATCTTATGGAAAGATGACAAAAGAATCAGTGCTTGATTTCACAGAAGGCTTTGATATAGATTTTGCAGACATTGAGCTTCCTGGTGCCATGATGAGATTCAATGACATAGACTTGCCTGATGATTTTGAGCCTGCCAAGAAAGAGAAGAAAGTGAAATATATAGAGATAATCTGTCCTCATTGCGGTGAAGCTATTCTTGTTGATTCACAGGGCAATATCAGAGGTGAGGAAGATTTCTGAGGGAGTGTATGGGTGGTAGAGGTAGTTCAAGCGGAATAGCTAAGTCTTCAGGTGTGACTATTCAGATTGGTGGTGTTGCAGTTCCAGTCAGTGAAGATGTTCTTAAAAAGAAAGCTGAAAAAGATAGTGTTCAAAATCATTTCAGTTCTAAAGACATCTATGTTGATGGTGATTTTTTTGATGATACTGTTGATTCAAAGATAAGGTCGGATTATCTTGATGGTCTTGATATGATGTCTGATGACTTCAAGCTGAGCAGACCTATTTCCATTAAAAAGGATTACCTGAATGATGATGGAAATGTAGGTTATTCAAAAGGTGATACTAACGGTGGTCAAATGGTAATCAATCATAAGTATATTTCAGGAGAATTGCCTTATTCTAAAGGTAATGGAGAAATTTCTTGGCATTCAGCTCATGAGTATGCTCATCAGATTCAGTATGAGATGATTATGAAGAATATTAACAATCATGTTTATCAGAATTGGTCTGACCCTTATAGCGATATAAATACAGGAAAAATAACTTTCAAGAAGATGATTATGGAAGCTCATAAGCAGGCAAAGAAGATTGACCATTCAAAAGGCACTATCTATGACAGATTGGAGAGCATAAATCCTTATGCAAACCCTAAGAACAGAGGTTCAAGCTGGAGAGAGGCACATTCTGAGGCGATAGGCAAATATATACAGAGCAAGAAGAATCCTTCTGATACATTCGGAAGAATACTTTATAATATGACATTACAGGAGTACAAGAAATGACAAAGAAGAAGACAGTCGGAAAAGATGACCCGGCACCAAAAGATGACCTGAAAGGCTTGGCCAAGTTGTGGAACAAGAAGTATCCTGATAAACAGGTGAATCTGTCTGACTTGACAAAGAAACAGAGCAAGAAGAAGAAATGATTCATGGCTTACTGCAACTTAGATAAAGTAATCTATGAAGGCGCCGGCAGATTCGATATTCCTCAGATAGAGCCGGTCAAGGATGTTGATGTCAAGTTATGGCTCGGCTTTAATTACTGCAAGAAAGAGGAATACTGTAAGGAAGATGTCGGAGTACACTTCTGTCTTGATGACTATCAGTTTGAGACATTGTGGAATCATCCAAAGAAATATATAGACAATTTCAGAAGATGTTCTGCGATAGTCTCACCTGATTTCAGTCTTTACTCAGACTTTCCGCTTGCGATTCAGATATATAATCATTACAGAAAGCATTGGCTTGCCAAGTTCTATCAAGATAGAGGTGTCACAGTCATACCTACCATCGGCTGGTCAGATGAGAGAAGCTATGAATGGTGCTTTGACGGAGAACCGATGCATTCAGTTGTAGCCGTCGGCACCTCAGGTTGCTTCAACAATGATGAGGCCACCGATTTCTTCATGCAGGGTTATGATGAGATGATGAGAAGACTTAAACCAAGCAAGATAATAGTCTTCACTCTCATGGATAATGTTGAAGATAAAATAAACTTGAAAGGAAATGTAAATTATGTTAATATAAGCACATACAGGAGGAATAAAGAGAAATTAAAGTCAGGTGCAGAAAATTTAACAGAAGTTTGATACAATATAATTACATTATATTGTGCTGATTTGACTTTTTTTAACTTTTGTAAAGTGGTTTATTATGTCGAGAAGAAAACTTGTCAATGAGAGAAACCTGAGAAAAGCGATAGAAGGAAGCTATGGCAACATTACTGTCATAAGAAAGAGACTTGGTTGCACAAGACAGACAGTATGGAATGCCATGCAGAGATATGATGTCAAAGAACAGATGGAAGCAGAGAGAGAGACTTTGCTTGATTCAGCAGAATATGTTGTTGCTGAAGCTATTGTAAAGAAGAAAGATGTCAAGACTTCTATGTGGGTGCTTGAGAAGAAAGGCAGAGTCAGAGGATACAATCCAGAGCTTACTACTCCAGCAGATGAGAGGACAGACAATACTCTCAATGTTGTTTTTGTTGAGAAATCAAGAGAAGAAATAGAGAAAGAGAAGAAAGATGATATAGAACAAGTACAAGTAAAGGAGGTAGAATAATGGGCGGTAGAGGCAGTTCAAGCGGAACATCTAAAGGAATGCTTGGCAGAAGTTCATCTATATCTGTAAAAAATGAGCAGACGATAGTTGATGCTATTGCCAAGTCTGGTGCTGGGCTCTATGCTAATCAAATTATGAAAGCAAGAGATAATATGGAGAAAGAGTATGGCAACATTATCTCAAGTGCAAATCTTTCAGTTGCAGATGTTGGCTCAAGTGCATTGGGTGCTTATGGACAGGGTACAGTTTATATGAGTAATAAATATGTCAAAAATCCTAATATGACCCAGGCAATGAAACAAGCTGAGAAAGACGGATTCCATCCGGCAATTGGTGACAAGTCTGGTGTTGAAGCAGTCACATCTCATGAGCTTGGACATTTCCTTGCAGACAAGGCTTGTACAAAGGCAAAGATTTCAGAGAGAGAGCTTGTTTCAAGAGCTTCTAAGAGAATTGGTGTCAAGCCTAATAACATGGCGGCTACAATTAGTGAATATGCAAGATATAACTATGCTGAGACTATTGCTGAGGCAAGTGCAGATGTCTATTGCAATGGTAGTAAGGCAAGCAGAGCAAGTATTGCAATTATGTCAGAGATAAAGAGTATTCTTAAATGAGGAGGAGAAAGAATATGGCAAAAATGAATTATGTTGAACCTAATAGTTATTTTACACCAGGTATGAAGAAAATACTTGATGAAGGTGAGAAGAAGATGAAAAACTCTGCCAAGAAATCAACAGTCAAGAAAGATAAGAAGACAACAACAAAGAAGAAATAATGGATTTAGTTCTTGACCTTGAAAAGAATGTTGGAGGTGGGTATGATGATTTTATCAATACCCATCTTCGATATAGGGTAATTAAAGGAAGCAGAGGAAGCAAGAAATCCTGTACTATTTCACTTCAGTACATTTATGACATGATGTACTATGGGCTTGTTAAGCATTGTTATCCTAATTTACTTGTTATAAGACGCTATCAGAATACAAACTGGGATTCAACCCGTGCTCAGCTTATATGGGCAATAAACAAGCTGGGTGTCGGCGGTTTTTGGAAAATTCCTAAAGGTGAGCACACTTTAACCTTGTTGCCAACAGGCCAGCAGATTCTTTTCAGAGGGCTTGATGACCCTCAATCTATACAATCAATTACAGTTTCAATAGGAAATCTTTGCTGGGTATGGTTTGAAGAGGCTTTCCAGATACCCAGTGAAAATGATTTTGATAAAGTCGATATGTCAATAAGAGGTCAGCTTCCTGAAGGTTTGTACAATCAAATTACAATGTCCTTTAACCCGTGGTCAGATAGAAGTTGGCTTAAAAAAAGGTTCTTTGACCAGCCTGACGATGAAGTTTTTGCCTGTACCACCACTTATATGTGCAATGAATTTCTCAGCGATGAAGACAGAAGAAGATATGAGAAGATGAAAGTTCAGAATCCGAGACGGTATAGGATTGAGGGTCTCGGTGAATGGGGCATCTCAGAAGGTCTTATCTATGAGAATTGGAAAGTTGAAGAATTTGACATAGCTGAGATAGTCAATAAGAATATCAGAGCTTTTGTTGACTGCAACGGAATGGACTTCGGCTACACTGACCCTACTGCAATGGTCGGAATCTATGCTGATAAGACTAATTATAAAATATATATTTATTATGAATACTTTAAGACAATGATGGAGAACAGAAAGATTGCTAATCAGATTGTTACAGATGGTTTCGGCAGTTCCATCATCAGAGCTGATTCAGAGGACCCAAGGACAATAAATGAGCTTAGAGGTTTAGGTCTCAGAGGTATAAGAGGAGCAAAGAAAGGCTCTGGCTCAGTCTTAGGCGGTATTCAGAAATTACAGGATTATGAAATAATTGTTCATCCAAGATGTACTCATACAATAGAAGCTCTTAGCAATTATGCTTGGAAGAAAGATAAGCTGAGTGGAAGCATTCTTCCTCAGCCTGAGCATGATTTCTCTCATATACCTGATGCGATAAGATATGGTTGTGAAGATTTAGTTTCAAGAAAGCTTGGTATTCATGTTTAATTCTTTATGTATAAAGCAATTAGAAAAAAGTTTCAGAAATTTTGTTAAAATCACTTTACATTTATTTAATTATGCTTTATAGTTGAATCATAAAGAAAGAAAAGGAGTTAGTAAATGAACAGAAACGAAAGAGATTTCAGAGAGGTTTTAGTTAGCAAATTTGCAAGAGACCAGTATAATAATATTATCGGCGGTCTTGAGAATCAGTTTGCTGATGAAGGTAAGATTGATGAGCAGATTACAGTTGAATCACTTGCAGACAGTATTATTGCAGACCTTATGACAAGCAAGAGAAACATAAGACTTGAGTGCGGAATCTGTCTTGAGCCTAAGCACATCAGATTCCTTGGAAAAGAGAAAGTTTCACAGATTGTCAGAGACAGAGTGAACAAGCTCTATCAGAAAGACGGTTGCTGGGCATGGGAAGCATAAGGAGTTGAATATGAAAGATTACAGAATCATTAAAAATCAGGATGCAGATGAAGTTCTGTTCATCTTGAGAGAATATTGTGACACTTTGTGTAAAGCTGAGGCTGAGTTCACAAAGAGCATAGAAGCTAATAGCAAGAAACTGGGCTGGAACATTGCTGAGCTTGCAAAGCCTATCCAGATGGCCAATGATATGAGAATCAAGAAGATTCAGAGAGCAATTGAGATTATGACTTTAGGGAGTGAAGAATGAGAGGCGTGAATATAACAAGAAGCCTTCTGTTGAGTTGGCGTTGGCCTCTTACTTTCTCAGAGCTGATGAATTGTAATAAAAAAAGTCAAGAGTATGATGAGTATACTGTTGAGCAGTTGTCAGACAAGATAAAAGACGGTAAGACTGCCATTGTCGCAATATCAGGTACGATTCAGAGAGAAAATCTCAAGGCTTTACTTGATAATAAGTTCAAGATAATTGCCATTTCAGTCAAGGATTTCAGAGAATTGAGAAATTATCGGATGTCTTAGTTTACTTTTTTTTCTTTATATTGTATAGTTTTAGTATGAATCTTTAAGGTCAGTGTAAAAAGCTGGCCTTTTTGTTTTTATGGAGGTTCAATAAATTGAATGAGAACATAGTCTTTTCAGATGAGCTTAGTGCCAAAGAGGTTGCTCAGATAATTGTAGACTTGGAGAAAAATTCAGATAGAGTCAAGAGAATGCAGGAAGCTGATAAGTATTATGATATCAAGAATCCTGTCATAATGTTGAAGAAAAAGACATATTATGATAAAGACAGAAAAGAATATGACAATCCTGCTTCAAGCAATGTCAGGATACCATCAACATTCTTGAGGACATTGGTTGAGGAAAAGAGAGATTATGCTCTTGGTAAGTCATTTGTTCTGTCAATCAAGAAAGATGATAAAGAAGTTGACAAGTCAGACAAATATCATCAGGAATGGTTCAAGTTCTTGGAGAAGACACTTTATGAGTTCTCAGCCAATCTTGCCATTCAGTCAGTGAATCATGGTATTGGCTGGGCCTATCTTTGGATTGATGATGAGGGTAACTTCAAGATTGAAGATATGCCTGGTGATTCAGTCTATCCAATCTGGAAAGACAGAAATCATACTGATATAGACAGACTTGTTTATTATTATAAAAAGACAAAGTATGAGTCTCAGAATCCAACAGAGACAGAATATGCTGAATACTGGACAGATGAGGAGAGACATCTTTTCAATATCTCAGATGCTTATGATGAAGTAAAAGATGAAGAAAATCCTGATTCCACACACATGGTCACTGAAGATTCAGATGGCAAGAAAGAAGGTGTGAGCTGGGAACGGGTGCCGTTCATTGCTTTCAAGGCTACAGATGATGAGAAGCCTCAGCTTGATTTCATCAAAGAGGCAATTGACAGTTATGATAGAGTCTTCAGTGATTCAGTCGATTCTGTCTCAGATGCACTTGAGCCTATGCTTGTATTCAAGGGTATATCACCGAGCATAGACGATTTGATTGAGGCAAGAAACATTGCCAAGATGACAAAGACAATTTCAGTTGACCCAGATGGTGATGCTTCATTCATTCAGCCTAATCTTGATGTGGAATCCGATATTAAAATAAAAGAACAGCTCAGGAAGTCAATCATTTATTCAGGATATGGTGTTGACTTTGATGATGTCAGATTTGGCAATCCTAATGAGATGACTATCAAATGCTTGTTCCAGAGAATAGACACATATACTGATGGTCTTGAGAGACATTTCCAGAATTTCATAGATGACTTGAAATATTTCTTTGATAAATGGTATGGTTGGCAGAATGGTGTTGATTCAAAGTCTCTTGATGAGTATTCAGTTTTTGTCAAGTTCGACAGGTCAATGATGATGAACAAGTCAAGTCTGATTGATGATGTTGTCAAGATGGCTGATAAAGGTGTTGTATCAAGAAGAACATTGCTTGAGTATAATCCGGCAGTTGTTGATGTTGACATGGAGCTTGAGAGAATTGAAGCTGAGAAAGAAGAAGCAATGAAAGAAGCTCAAGAGAGAGCTAAACTTGAGCAGGATTCAATGTTCAATTTCAATCAACCGCCAAAAGAAGAAGATGACACTGAGGAAGAGGAAGAGGAATGAACAGACAAGAGCTTTTCAAGCTGATAAAGCATTCAGATTATGAGAAAACAGGTCTTGATGTTGATTATCTGATTTGTGTTGTTCCAGAAGAAAAAGCTATCTATCTTCTTTTTGCAGGCTCCAACAGTGATATTGACTGGAAGATAGACTTCAATTTTGCAGTGAAACCATATAAAAGACAGATAACTTGTCTCAGAGTTCACAGAGGTTTTGTCAAAGCATGGAAATCAGCTAATGATAAAATAATGGAAGAACTTCGTGACATAACACTTGCTAATCCAGAATATGAAATATTTGTTTGTGGCTGGTCTTACGGTGGAGCTATGTCAATATTAGCTGGTGAGGACTTTTATTACAGATATGGTAAGAAAATTAGACTTATCACTTACGGAGCTCCAAAAATAATTGTTGATAAAAAGTCAAGAGAATATTTAGCTAATTGTTTTAAGACTGTTGAACAATATGGGCAATATAATGATATAGTCACTTATTTTGCTACATTTTATAAGCATATAAAGATTAAGAGATGTGGTGATGAGTTTAGTTTAAAAAAGATGTTAAGAAATATTAAATATTATCATTGCAATTACCATAAGGTAGATTTATGATAGAGAGGGACTTTTCGATTTCTTCTCCTAATTCGTCTAAAAAGTGCAGATGGGGCCTGCGACACTTTAAAATCTGGCCCTTTATCTTTGGGAGGATTCTATGACCAGTGATGAATACTGGAATCAAAGGACAGAAATAGAAAGACGAAGAACAGATAGAACAATAGAAACTCTTATGAGAAAGATGAATAATCTCTACACTGGTGCAACTCAGAAAATTGAAAAAGAGATTGAATCTTTTTATGCGAGATATGCTGAAGAAGAAGGAATGACCCTTTCAGATGCCAAGAAAAGATTAACAGAACCTGAATTAAGAAGATTTAAGGTTGAAATGAAAGAGTATTATGATGAAGTAAATAAATATAAACAGTACAAGAAAGGATTATCAGTATATAAAAAAGAATTAGACAACTTATCTGGCAGAGCATATATATCAAGACTGGAAGATTTAAAAATACAGTTAAAACACCAGGCAATTAAATTGGGTTTGTCTGAGCTTGGTGATATGGATAATGCTTTCCAGGATTTGTATCAGGATACATTCGACCATCAATATTTCAATGTGGATAAGACACTTGGTTTCTGCAATGGTTATACAGGATTGAACACAAAAATCATAGATAAAGCACTTTCTAAGACTTGGTTGGGTGAAAATTATTCAGACAGGATATGGAAAAACAAAGCAAGACTCTTATCTTCCATTGAAACAACCTTTATGCAAGGCTTGGCTATGGGTAAAGGTGTAAAGGATATAGCTAAGCAAGTTGCTAACGACTGCAATATAGCATATAAGTCTGCATTAAGATTGGTAACAACAGAATCTGGACATATTGCAAATGAAGCAACTTTTGACAGCTATAAAGAGCACGGGGTTGAACAATATAGATATGTAGCATCTCCAGATGAAAGAACTTGTCCTATATGTGGAACTCTTGATGGTGAAGTGTTTAAGATGTCTGAAAAAGAGGAAGGTATAAACCATCCTGAAATGCACCCTAATTGCAGATGCACTACAGTTGCTTTTTATGATAAAGACGAATTGTCTGATATGCTCAAGACAACGAGAATTGCTAAAGATGAAGAAGGTAGATGGTTTGAAGTTCCTGGAGATATGACTTATAAAGAATGGTATAAAAAGATTTATGGTGTAGAATTTGAACCAAAGAGTAAAGCTTATAGAGAATGGTATGAGAAATTTATGAATAGGAGATAATATGCCAGTAAGAAAAGTTAAAGGTGGCTACCAGTGGGGAACTACTGGAAAAGTATATCCTACAAAAGAGCAAGCTGAAAGACAAGGGCGAGCAATCAAGGCTTCACAGAACAAAAAGAAAAAGAAGTAAATTAATTTATATTTTTCACTTTACAATTTTTATTTTTTCTTGTATAATTTTAATATGAATTGGAATTGGCTTAGATGCAAGAAATGTAATAAACCTCTTATGAAACTGACAGACAAGTCAGTTATTATTAATGAAGTTTATTGCAGATGTTGCAAAACTGCCTTTGATGTAGAGGTAGTTAATGGTAAAATAATTAAGAATGAGGAGAAAGTAAAGAAAATTCTTTCTTAATTGTTCTTAATTTTAAGTGAGGAATCTTTAAGGTCAGGTATTAATTTATCTGACCTTTTTTGATTTATATAACCTTTAAGGAGAAGAAAATGGCAGATATGGATGATGACAAAAACAAAAATCCAGCACCAGGTACAGGAACTGGTACACCAAATCCTGGCAACAATCAGGCAACACCTCCTGCAAATAATGGTGGAAATGGGGAGGGTACACCATTTAAGACTTTTAGTACCAAAGAGGACTTTGACAATCATTCAGCAGGAATAAGAAGTTCAGCCGAGAAAAAGGTTGAAAAAGAACTCCTGGCACTTCTTGGACTGAAACCGGATGAGAAAGAGAAGCTGACTAAATTTAAGGAAGCTTATGAGAGCACTCTTTCAGAATCCCAGAAACAGACTGAGAAAATGAGTGGATTGGAAAAGGAAGTTGAGTCACTTAAAGCAGAAGTTGCAGAAAAGGATGCAATTATTAAAGCATTAAGTAAGCTCAATGAAAAGGACTTTGGCGATATTTCCAAATATGTAAAGATGGCCAAGGGACTTGTTGATGAAAATACAACTATGGATGATGCTATGACTCAGGTGCTTGCGATGGTGAAACAGGAAAAGAAACCTAATGTTCCAACTGGTACACCACCTGATAAAGGGACTCCTTCAAACCAGACTGAAAAGAACCCGTTTAAGACAGATAATCTTACTGAACAGGGTAAAGCTATTAGAATGGATAGGGAGCAGGCTCGCAAATGGTATCATGAGGCCTATGGCAAGTATCCTAATTGGTGATATTTAAAAAGGAGAATAAAAATATGGCCGAAACTAAAATTGCTGATGTAATTCAGCCGGAACTTTTCGCTCAGTATGTAATTGATAAAACAACAGAGCAGAATAAGATTATGTATGCTGGAGTTATTGAGAATAACCCACAGCTGAACCAGCTTATTACTGGTGGTGGTACTGTATTTACAATGCCAAAGTGGAATGACCTTGATGGTGAGTCCGAGGTACTGGATGATTCTACTTCACTGACAGTGAACAAGATTACTTCCTATGCTGAGCTTGCAACTATGATGATTAGAGGTAAGGCTTGGGGAGCAAATGAGCTGGCAGGAGCACTTGCTGGTGATGACCCTATGAGAGCAATCGGAAGCCTTGTAGCTGACTGGTGGGTAAGAGACGAGAAGAAGACTCTTATGTCTATTCTCAAAGGTGTATTTGCTTCCGCTTCTATGGCAGACCACATTAAAGATATTCATACTGAGGCTGGAGATGCTTCCAAGATTTCCGGAACTGCAGTTCTTGATGCTAAACAGCTGATGGGTGATGCTTCTGACCTGCTTGAGATGGTTTATATGCATTCCGCTACATTCACAGAACTTCAGAAACAGAATATGATTCAGTTCATTCCGGTAGCTGAGAGCAAGATTACAATTCCAACTTATCTTGGATATAGAGTTGTAATGGATGATTCAGCTCCAGTGACACTTGCAAGACCTGCAATCTGGACAGTTACACTTGGCGGAACTTATGCAACAAGTGATACAGTAACAATTGGTGGAGTTACCTATACAGTTCTTGCAACTGATGATACACTTGCAAAACTTGCTACTTCTGCAACAACTGCACTGAATGCCGATTCAACATTCTCTGCAACTTACAAGGCTGAGGCAAGTGGTGCGACAGTTATTATCTCTCAGGTTGTATATGGAACCGGTTCAAAACCAAGCGTTACCAAGTCTTCTACAGCAGGAACAATTGCTATTGCTGATACACAGAGTGCAGTTGCAAAATCCATTTATGAAACATTCCTGCTTTCAAGAGGAGCAATCCAGAGAGGAAACGGTATTCCTGTATCTCTCACACCAGTAGAAACAGACAGAGACACTCTTGCTTCTGTAGATATTCTTATTAACAGACAGGCAAGAATTCTGCATCCAAAGGGAATTTCCTGGATTGGTTCTGCTAATGTTTCTGGTGCTACCCCATCTAACGCAGAGTTCGAGGTTGGTACCAACTGGAACAGAGTCATGGATGGCAAGAAAATCGGAATGGTCAAGCTTATTCATACTCTGTAAGAGGTAGTTATGGGACTGAGTGCTTTTAATCTTATGAGAGCAAGACTCGCAAGGAAAAAGGCCGAGGAAGAGAAAGTCAAGGCTGAGAAAATCATTCCTGAAGAGCCAGCTCCAGAACCGGTAAAAGCAGTTGAGACACCGAAGGCTGAGCCAATTGAGGTTCAGCCTGAAGTGGTCAAGGCTGAGAAGAAAGAGCCAGTCAAAAAGACTGATGCTCAGAAACTGAGAAGGAAAAAGGGTTGATATTATGGCAGATGGTGATGAAGAGTTTGATTTTCTCGCGGTGACAAAGACACTTCTTGGAATTTCCAGTAGCTCCTTTGACATAATCCTCCAAACATACATTTCAATGACAATTCAATCTGTCCTGAATTACTGCAATATTTCTGAATTGCCATCTGCCCTTAACTATGTGGTATGTCAGATGACCTCTGAAACCTACCGGGAGGTGGTCTCAAAGAACAATGTAGGTGAGGTTGTCGGAAATGTGCATAGCATCTCAGAGGGAGGAAGGAGCGTGAGCTTCGGGGACAGCTCTGAGTTCAAGATTGCTATTGAAGATAAAATCTCTCATACTACAGAATTGAATAGATTCAAGAAGTTATTCAGGATGTGAGAATGGCTGGTTTTGATTTCGGCAGAATAGGTGGTGTAGTATCTAAATTCATGGATACTGATTACATTGATATCAAGAGAGATATTGATGGAAGACTTCAGGAAGTATATTCCAATGTCCCATGCCATCTTGAAATGTCGAGTACCGATAATCCAGACCCTCTCACAATCGACCTGAAACCGATAATCCAGACCATAACAATCCACATGAATACCTGGGTTGATATCCAGAATAACGATTTCATAGTGGCAAAGAAGATGGGAATGGAGGGAGAGATTCTTCAGGTCTATTCAGGAAGATGTGGCAATCCAGCCACAGACCAAGGCAGGAAGAAGGTCGTTATGACCATGAATGCTACAGAGTCTGAAGACCCTACCCCACCACCTCCACTTGAGCCTGCCGATATCTTGGTTGAATATAAATATGGAGATAGTGATATCATCTCTCCTGAAGAGTTCAGTGCAGAGATTGGTTCTCCGGTGACAATCCCATCCGCCGGTATAGAGGGGTATCAAGTCTCAGGATATATCCTTGATGATGGCGTCTTTACAATCGGAAATTCTGTCACAATAGATGAAGTTCAGCCTGAAGGTCATCATATTAAATTCATCTATCAGGTATCATCAGTGATTGATTCATTCAGATATCTTGTTGATGGTCTTTATACTAAAGATAATGGTCAGCTTGCAAACGGTCTCCATCAGTATAGGAAGATGCCGGCTGATGTAGAGCAGGAAAACGATGGATATATTCTTGTTGCTGAGAATGCCAAGGTATATCATGAGGATTCTGGGAAACTTCTCTCCCTTGATGTAGGTCAGAAGGTTGTTCTCTATCCAGGTGAGATATTCACTGAGGTCTCTGATGTGATATTCTCTGAGAATGATAGCAGAAGCGTGAGATTGAGCGTATACGAACCTTCTGAGGCAGAATTGAGTTCTTATATCACAAGGTGGTATGATGTCTGAATATGGCGGTTTTTCGCTTGATATAAACGATTTCAAGAAATATTGTAAGACCTTTGAAGGTGCTCAGATAGGTTTTGAATCTTTCCTGAAATCATTCATGTATCAGATGGCAGAGAGATTCATGGCTATTGTGAAACCTAAGACACCTGTCGATACCGGAGAGTTGAGAAGGTCTTGGCAGATTGGTGATTTCAATCTTACCAAGGATAATGCTGAGATTGAGATTCTGAATGGCAAGGAATATGCTTCTTTTGTGGAGAATGGTCATAGAGGTCAATATGTACCGGCTCTTGGGGTGACATTATTTGTGGATAGAGCTGATAAATTCACCAAGGGAAGATTCATGATGAGAATTACAACTGATATCATGAGAAGATATATTCCTAAGGCATATTCGTTGCAGTTTGAGAAATATCTTAAATCAAAGGGAGTTGGTAACTGATGGTATTGATAACTGGAGAATTGATAAAGAACTCAGTGGTCAGGGAACTCATGAATCAATTCCCTGATATCAGTATATATAAAGAGGCAATAACGAATCCGGTCTATCCTCATTTCTTCGTGAATCAGGTTGCTCTCATAGATTCTGAAGAGAGAAAGGGAAGATTTGATTTATCTTATAGTATGAATGTCAGATATCATACTGCTTCTGACCCGAGTACGGATTTGAGACTTGAGCAGAATCTTGATGATATGGCATTGAAACTCATGCACTCCTTCAATATAATCGGGATAGGTGATGAGCTTATCAGATGCGTTGATAAGGAGACAGAGAAGGTGGATGGGGTGCTTCATTTTAATTTCAATATTAACTTGCAGGCACGGGAATATATCACAGATGAACCTATCAAGCAGAATGAGCTTGGCATTGAGATTCATTCCAAGTCTGAAGGCAAGCAGGGTTCTCTGTATTATAACATAAACTTAAATTAAAGGAGATAAAATATGGCAGGTGGAATTTGGCTGAGCCAGAATAAGAAAAGACCTGGTGCCTATATCAATTTCAAGGCAGTACCTAAATCATTGATGACTGTCGGAGATAGAGGTATCGTTGCTATGGGTCTGCCTCTCTCATGGGGAGCAGAGGGAAAATTGATTGAAGTCCTCTCAAGTGACCTGATTGATGGTGCGAGCAAGAAACTGGTGGGATTCACCGCATTCGATTCTGAATCAAAGCTTCTTGCAGGTGCTCTCAACTATTGTTATAAAGCATTGGTCTACAGAATGGATGCAGGTGGAACAAAGGCGACCGCTACAGTCGGTAATCTTACTGCAACCGCAAAATATAATGGAACATTCGGAAATAAGATTAATGTTGCTGTAGTTGCAGATGATACTCTCTACGATATCATCACATATGTTGATGGGGCAGTGGTTGATACTCAGAAAGTTTCTACGGTTGATGATATTGATGATAACGATTATGTTGATTTCACAGGAACAGGAGCATTGACCGCAACCTCAGGTACTCCTCTTACCGGAGGAACCAATGGAACAGTTACTGATGCCACTGCCTATCCAGCATTATTCGCTCTCCTGAAGATGGCTAAATGGCAGGTATATGCTTGCTTCTCATCTGAGAATACATATAAGGCAAATACCATCACATTCATCAAGCAGATGAGAGATGATGAGGGTAGATATGTTCAGGCAGTCATTTCCAATTATGCGACCGCGGACTATGAGGGAATCATCAATTCTGTTTCAAGCGTTGTCATTGATGATGTGACATTCTCTATCACTGATTTCGTTGCAATTGTGGCAGGTATGACAGCTGGAGCAGATATCAATGAGAGTAATACCGCAAGAGTTGTTGATAATGCTACAAAGATTGTCAATCCTATGACAGATACACAGATTAAGGCAGGTCTGAGTGCAGGTCAGTTCATCATCTCAGAATCTTCCAGTGGTAAAATCAAGGTTGAGCAGGATATCAATTCTCTCCATACATTCACTCCAGAAAAGTCTTATGACTTCTCAAAGAATAGAGTAATCAGGACTCTTGATGAAATCGGTACAACCACAAAGATTACTTGGGAAGATTCCTATATGGGTAAGGTTGATAATAATGATAATGGTAGAGCAATCTTCAAGACTGACCTTATGAAATATGGAACAGAACTTCAGAGACTTTCTTCAATCCAGAATTTTGATGGAGTTGAAGATATCATCGTATCTAAGGGTGAGGCAATTGATGCGGTTGTTGCAGAATGGAATGTTCAGCCGGTAGATGCAATGGAGAAATTGTATCTCAATGTCAATCTGAGAGGATAAGGGAGGAATAGAATATGTGGATGAGAGCAAGTGATGCGATAAGTGGAAAAGAGGGAAGTGTCATTGCCAATCTTGATGGCACAATCTATGAAGTTGCAGAGATGAAGAACATCACTGCAAAGATTACCAAGAAGAAAGCTGAGTTCAGGTCATTAGGTCATAGAGGAGACCAGCATAAGGCTACCGGTTGGAGCGGTACTGCTCAGGCTACACTTCATTATGGTAATTCTAAATGGCTGAAGATGATGATTGATTATATCAAAACTGGTAAAGACCAGTATTTCTCAGTTATTCTTACCAATGAAGACCCTACTTCAGAACTTGGTGTTCAGAGAGTAAGACTTGACGGATGCAACCTTGACGAAGCTGATATTTCAAAGATTGATGTTGATGCAGACATTCTTGATATGGCAGTAAATTTCACTTTTGATGATGTTGACCTGCTTGACGAATTCGCACCAATAAGATAAATAAAGAATAGGAGAAGAAAGAGATGAGTAAATTAGAGGATTTCCTGGAACTCAGAGATGTATCAGACATCACTGAAACAATCAAGGAAGTGATTGACGGAAAGGAACTGGAGCTTGTAGTAAGACCAATCACAGAGGCTGAGCACAGTGACTTTCAGAAGAGGGCAGTAAATGTTTCAAACAAGAATCAAGTATCATTCAATAAGGGTAGATATAATGAGCTGGTGCTCTCAGCTTGTATTGTAGAACCTAATTTTGGAGATGCTGAGTTCCTTGCTAAAATGAAATGTCAGACAAAGGGTGAATTCTTTAACAGAAAATTCCCAGCAGGAGTTGTAGAGGATATTTCAGAAAAGATTCAGAAACTGTCTGGTTTTGAAACTATGGAAATGGAGATTGAATCAGCAAAAAACTGATTAGGGAGGACGGCGAGGCGAATTATTGTCAATACGCCGTTCTCAATTTCCATTGGAAACCTAAAGAGTTCGTTGATTTGAACAGGAAAGAGAAAGCATTCGTAATTGCTTGTATAGACAATAAAGTTCAGGCAGACAAAAACGAGATTGCTAAAATTAAGAGGTAATAGATGGCGACAATATCAACTGTATTAAGATTGGTAGATAATGTTTCTAATCCATTAAAAAATGTTAGAGGTTCATTAGACCAGACTACAAGAGGCTTTGAATCTTTAGCAGGAAAGATTGTTTCAGTCAATTCTGCAATACAGCTGTTTTCTGTCGCCGCTAATTCAGTCAGACGACTTGGTAATATGATGAACCAGTATGTTGGAGCTTACCAGTTGCAGATTGAAAACGAAACAAAGCTCGAAACTGTAATGCGCAAAAGAATGAGTGCAACGCAGGAAGAGATAGAGTCTATAAAAGAACTTGCTAAAATTGAGCAACAGAGAGGCGTCTATGGGGATGAATTAATTCTTCAGGGTGCTCAGGAATTAGCAACTTATGTAAATGATAAGAAAGTTCTTAATGAATTAATACCTGCTATGGGTCATTTGCTTGCTCAGCAAAGAGGAATGAATGCAGGATTACAGGATATGCAGTCTGTTGCAACCATGGTAGGTAAAGTCATGGGAGGACAGATTGGCGGTCTTTCCAGAATAGGTTATGTGTTCAGTGAAGATGAAAAGAAGATGCTTCAGTTTGGAACGGAAGCAGAAAGAGCCGCTACACTTGCAAAGATAATCACTGACAATGTTGGTGAAATGAACTATGCACTGGCTGGTACAGATGCTGGTGGAATAAACAGTGCAAGAAATGCAATGGCAGATTTTAGAGAAGAAGTTGGTAAGATATTGCAACCACTTCTTTCTATGTGGGCAAGATTAAAGAATTCAATAATTCAAGATTTTAGAGACCCTATATTAAATGCAATTCAGACAATAGTTAATAATTTACCAATGATAATGGAAGGATTGTTGAAGTTAATCACATTCCTCACACCACTTGCAGTTGTATGGGCTGGAATATGGGCGGTTATGAATTGGCCTATTTTAGCAGTCGTTGGTTCAATAACACTTTTAATAGATTTACTGGGTGGAGCAAGTATGGCGGCAGGGACTGCTGGTAAGGTAATTGGTGGTGCTATTGCTGGTATCAGAGCTACATTTATAAATCTTTATAATATTGTATATAATATTATTACTGGTATTGCTAATATAGGTGTTGGTATAGTTGAATTCTTAATAAATGCTTGGAGAAGATTTCCAACATTCTTGTATACCATGCTTGATAAAGTAATGGCGGTGGTAGAAAAGATAGCAAGTGCTATAGACGCTGTTGCTGGTAAATTTGGCAAAGAATCACATTTAGCTGATTCAGTAAAAGAAAGCAGAAGCGGTTTACAAGGTTATATAGATACTTTAAAATCTGAAAAAGTTCAGCTTGAAAGGTTTGAACCTAAAAAGTTGTTAAATATATTTGATGAGGTAAAATCTGGTGCAGTTACTGGTGAACAGTTTGAAATGAAGATAAGAGGTTACCTGGAAAACATTTCAAAGAATACTGGTAAATCTGCAATGGCAGTCAATGGTAGTGGTAATCTTGATACAGAAGTTCAAAATGAAATAAAACTCAGTGATGATTACAAGAGTTTGCTCACAGAAAAAGCAGTTAGAGATTATCAATTAAATTATGCTACAATCACTCCAGATTTTAAGATAGAGAATATGAATATTTCTAACGAAGCAGATGTGGACAGCATATTTGATAGAATGCTTAATAAACTTCAAGAGCTGGCAGATGCTCATTTGAAGGGGGCTAATGCATAATGGAACTTCCTCTTTTAATATTCTTACAATATGAAAATAATCTTCTTAAGTTGCAAGTAAATCCTGAAAGACTTGGTAAAGAGATTCCTTCTAAAGGTAAAGGTTCTGAAGTTGTTGGCTTGGGTGAAGTTAATGCTCCTCAGACACCAGCATTGGCAACTTTATCTATTCAGTCATTTTTCTGGCAGGATAAGAATTTATTACCGACTGCTTTATATGTTGCTTGGTTAGAGCAATGGCAGAAAAGTAAAAAACCAGCTAAATTCATTGTCACAAGATTGAATTATTCAATGTATGTGACCTGCGAAAGGTTCTATCATGAGAAAAGGGCTGGGGAAGAAGATGATGTTTATTACGAACTTGATTTGAAAGAATATAGACCTTATGGTGCAAAGAGAGTAAGTGTTAAGGAATCAAAAACCTTATTTGACAGATTCCTCTCTCTTAATCTTGCACCTCCTATCTTAATTGATATTCCAAGACCTTCTAGAACAAGTACAATGAAGACGAATGTCAATCCTTATATAACAAAGCAAGGTGAGACTATTGCTTCAATTTCAAGAAAGGTTTTTGGTACTTCTTCTAAATGGCAGGTGCTATATAATGCAAATCAAGCTGTATTGGCAGATTATATAGGGGATGGTAAAGAAATACCATCCGGCACAAGGTTGACTATACCACTGGAGTATTTATGATTGATTCATATCAGTTAATAATACAGAACATTGAGTCAGATGAAATATTTGATGTATCAGAACTTGCTTCTCAGATTAGATATTTTACCAGTATGGAAGGACAACCTGGTAAATTAACTTTTATGCTAGAAAAAGACCCTAACAATATATTGACAATCAGTGTTGGAAGCATAGTCAGTTTTAAGATTGTTGAGGATAAGATAGAAAAAGGTGTTTTCTTTGGATATGTGTTCACTCTTGGAACTGATGCAACAGAAGCTTATGAAGTTGTAGCATATGACCAGATGAGATATCTAAAGAATGAAGACATATACAATATGAAGGATATGACTGCAAGCAAGTTATTTACAGACCTTTGTAATATCTTGGGTATTCAGAGATATAGCGTTAATATACCAAGTGGTTATGTCCTTCCAACAAAGCTGTTTAATAAGCAAACATATTTCAATATGATTGACTGGGCTTGTAAAGAAACTTTGTTAAAATCACCAATGCATCAGTATTTCTTTGTCAGAGATGTGTTTGGAACTCTTCAGTTTAATGAGCTTGAAAATGCAAAGACAGATTATATAATTGGTGATGGCTCTATGTTGACTGATTATAAATATGAACTTGATATTGATAGTGATACATATAATAAAGTCAGTATAGTCAAGGTGTCAGAAAAAGAAGGTAAGGTAATTCCAAAGCAGGCTGAATCACTTTCAAATATTGCTAAATGGGGTGTTCTTCATTTTGTCAAAACTGTTAGTGAAAAAATGGAAGATAAAGAAGCTCAAGATTTTGCAAATCAAATTCTTGATTTAAAAAATAGAATTAAGAAGACAATAAAATTAAATGCACTTGGTGTTCCAGATTTAATAGCAGGCAGTGGTTTCTTGCTTAAATTAGATAAATTAAATTTAAGAGAATGGATGTATATTAAATCTGTTACTCATAATTATGATAAAGATTTTCATACTATGGAGATGGAGGTTTCAATCGCATGAGTGAGGATATGCTTGCAAGTAAATTCTTAAACATCTTCTCCAAAATGAATGAAAAAGACCCACCAGATACAATGATAGAAGGTGTTGTTAAAACACTTGACCCCATATCAATTGAAATATATCAAGGAGTAATATTAGAAGAAAGCCAGTTATTCCTCGGACAGATGTGCAGACCTCATAAAGTTAAAATTCCTCATACTCACGAATATAATGGTACAACAGAATATTCTTCAGCAAGTGGTATAGCAACTGCGGTATTTCCTCCAGATTATAAAGGAGATTTAAGTTTTAGTGGAGAGGGTTCATTATCAGAAGCTCAAGGACATCCTCATAATATTAAAGACCAGGTGACAGAAGATGTTCATAAAGAAGGTAGTGATTATGAAGAATATGTTATACTTGAAATTGAACCTAAATTAAAGGTAGGAGATAAGGTGTTGATGTTCGCTTTTAACAATTATCAGAAGTTTTATGTGGCAGAAAGAATTGAGGAGGAAGAATGACACCTCAGATAGATACTGGAATTACCCAGACTAATATTCAGGAATATGAACAGCCGAATCTTACATATAGAGTTGAGAATGATATTGTAAGTGGTATGATTGATGGGATAGATGCTCTTAAACAGGCGGTGAAACATATACTGGTGACGGAGAGATATTCCAGTCCTATATATGATGAGAACTATGGCGTTGAACTTGAGAAATATCTTGGTACTGATATAGCAACTATTCAGGCAGATATTGAAACAACTTTAAGGGAAGCACTTTTGCAGGATAATAGAATCACTAATGTGTATGTTAACTCGGTAGAGCAAGATTCTTTGGATTCCTGTATAGTTAATTTCACAGTTGATAGTATTTATGGAAGTTATGAGGAGGTGGTCAATGTCATACAGTGAAGACAATACCTTTGAGAAAATAATGGATAGGGCTTTATCCAATCCTATTCTTGATTTAGTTGATAAGAGACAGGGAAGCATAATCTATGATGCTCTTGCTCCTATGGCTCTTGAGTTGTCCAATCTCTATATTCAGTTGGATGTGATGGATACTCAGACTTACCTTATTTCGGCCACAGGTCAGAATCTTGATAAAAAAGCATACGATTATGGAGTGACCAGAAAAGATGCTACAAAGGCAAAGAGAATAGGTGAGTTCAAAGATTCTAATGATGCTGATATGAATATTCCAGTCGGCACAAGATTTGCAGTTGCAGATGAGACCTTATCTCTTACTTATAAATATATAGGAACAGTTGATGGAGATGAGATACTTGAATGTGAACAGACTGGTACTCAGGGTAATACTTATTCTGGAACGATTCTTCCTCTTACTCCAGTATCAGGAATGGCAGTTTCAAACATAATTGGAACACTCCAGCCAGCACAGGACACTGAATCAGATGATGATTTGAGGGCAAGAGTATTGGAACTGCTCAATAATGTTGCTTTCGGAGGGAATATCTCAGATTATATTAATAAGATAAAAGAGATTGATGGTGTCGGTACTGCAAAGATATTCCCAGAATGGAACGGTGGTGGAACAGTGAAGGCTTCAGTTGTTGATACTTCTTATGACCCTATTTCACCTCAGTTTATTGCTCTTATTAAAGAAGAAATAGACCCAGTTTCAGATGAGGGGGAAGGTGTTGGTACTGCACCAATCGGTCATGTCGTGACCATTACTACTCCGACAGAAGATGTTGTTGATATAAGCATGACAGTTTCTCTTGAAAGTGGAGTCACAATAGCAAATGTAAGGGAGGAGATTGAAGCAAATATTTCAGCATATTTTGATTCAGTTAGAAAGAATTTTGGTCAGGATAATACTTTGGCAATCTATATAGCAAGAATTATAACTGCAGTATTAGATGTCCCAGAAGTATTGAATGTGACGAGTGTGACATTGAATGGAAGTGCAACAGATATAATTTATACTGATACTGCTTCTGTTCAGTATTTACCAAAGATGGGGGATATAATAATTGCCTGATTATGTTAAAAGATACAGACCAATCTTTCTCAAAGATAACATAACAACTGATAAATTGTTCATAGTTGAGAAAGATGAAATGACTTCGGCAGTTTCAGTATTTCAGAGATTGGTCAAGAATGCTTATGTTAAGACTGCTGATGCTGAGGGTATTCAGAAATATGAAGATATGTTGAATATCAAACCTAATGCAGATTATTCTTTGGAGATAAGACGAGCAAATATTCTGAATAAGTTATTGTTCAAGGCGCCTTTCACAAGACAAAGGTTGAATGCTATTCTTTATACAATATATGGTCAAGGAGGATATGTCTTTGAGATTTATCCGAGTACATATACAGTGATTATAGATATAGACACTGTTGTTCCTGAGATTTACCTGCAATTCTCAAGTGATGTGAGGGCAGTAATCCCAGCGAATATGACATTGATATTTGCTATTCAGTACACCTACCTATATCTGAAAAGACATTATAAATATGGTGAGATTCCGCCATTGACTTATGGTGATTTGTCTCAATACGCATAGAAAAGGAGGAGATAAAATATGCAACAGTCAACTAATTATAATATGAACAAGCCAGATTTAACAGACCAGTATGACCTTGCTCATTGGAACCAAAATACAGACATTATTGATACGGAATTGAAGAAAAGGGAAGATGATGATACTGCCTTGAAGAATCCTGTTTATACTGAGGCAGGTGCTGATGCTCCTCTTGTAAGTGGCGAATTATTCACTACCGCTTTTGGAAAGATAGCAAAGGCAATTTCTTCTTTCATCACTCATAAAGGAACTACAACATCTGTCCATGGTTCTACTCCAGATGCTACTGCAAGTAAGATTATTGAGAGAGATGCCAATTCAAGAGCAAAGATTGCAGATGGCTTAGACATAGATGATATTTCAACTCTTAAACAGATTCAGAACTCAGCACTTAATAAGAAATTTATTGGTGTCAAGACAATAGTTAATTCAAATATAACCTTATTTGGTGAGCAGGTTGTTGATGGTTTATCTTGTGTTGTTGGTGATATAATTCTTGTTGCTAATCAGACTACTGCAACAGAAAATGGAATTTATATTGTTCAGACTGGTGCTTGGACAAGACATTCTGATTACGACACTGCTGATAAAATCAATAATACTTTGATTGGTGCTTATCTTGGTACTAATAGAGGGAAGGTTTTTAAGGCATCAACAAAAACTTGGGTTGAAGGAACTACTATTTTGAGTTTCTCAACTGGAGATTATCCTATTCCAGATGAAGCAAAGAAATTCTGGAGAGATAAGATAAAGGCTTGTGAAGAATTTAAGCCACCAATCGGAATACCTACTATATGGTTATGTGCAAAACCTTCTTGGGCGATAGATTTTGGAAATGGCTCAAGTACGAAATATCTTTGGGCGAATTATCCTGAACTTGATAATGCTCAATTCAAACAAATTATCCACAATCTTTATCTTGAAGGTTGGATGGGTAATGATTATGATAATGAAGGTTTTTATGTCCCAGATTTAAGAGGCATTGTTCCGATATGTTATGGAACTAATGGTGTCCGTACAGGTGAGACATATTATGGTGGTACTTCTACTGGTAATTTCCAATCTTCTCAGAACAAGATTCACAGACATGATAAAGGAACTTATAAGATTCTTGGTGGAGTTGAAATGCATAGAGGTGCAATTTATGAAACTTATACCTCTGGTGCTTTACGAGGTAGAGACCATGTGTTAGCAGATAATTCTACGGTTATTTCTCTTTCTGGTTCAGGGTCAAAGGGATATATAGATTTGGACACCAGTATGAACAGTGGTTCTGGATGGACAGGTTATTCAGGATATGATGGTTCAAGTGGTCAGGCATCAAAGCCTGGTACTCTTGCTTATATGTGGATAGTAAGATTTGAATAATAAAGGAGAAGAGAATGGAAGAATATAAAATTGGTTATGTCTTTAATAAAAGCACAGGTGAGTTTTTAGGTGCAGAGACAGTATATCTTGAGGTAAGGACAGGTAATTATCCTCATGCTGATAATATCACTTTTATTGTACCGCCAGAAGTTGGAGAAAATCAGAAGCAGGTCTGGACTGGTAAGGATTGGAAAATAGTTCCAGATTATCGAGGAAAGAAATGGTATACTAAAGATGGTTCTTTTGGTGGATTTATTGATTTTCTTGGTGACCCAGAAGATAAGATTATTGATGAACCTCCGAGATATGAATCTGCTGAATATGTTGAATATGACTATATTAATAAAAAATGGGATATTAAACTTCAAGAAGGTCATATAAGAGATTCTGAAACTGGACTTATTAGGGAAAAAACCAAAGAAGAATTATATGATGAAGGTAAGATGACTCTTGAAGAATATAATGAGTATATAAGGCAGGAAAGACAGATGAGATTTATGACTGAAACCGATAAGATGGGTCTTATGTATCTCAGAGGTGAATGTACTCTTGAAGAATGGAAATCGGCAATGGATAAAATAAGAGAAGAATTGCCGAAAAAATAAAAAAGATATTTATTTTTCTTCAGAAGTATTATATAATAATTTTAGGAATGTGAAATGGACGAATTAAAATTATGCCCTATATGTAAAGGTAGAATATTTCTTTCTAAAGGAACAAGACATAGGTGGTATGTTTGTCATTTAGATGATTTAAAATTATCTTGTGCAAATGAACAAAAAACTATTATTGCAGATTATAGGGTAGAAGCTATTTCAATATGGAATAAAGGTGAAAAATGAAGTTCATAGAGTTCATAAATAAATACTATCACCAAGATGTTGACTTTGATAACAGATTTGGTTGCCAGTGCGTAGACCTGTTCAGGCAGTATTGTCATGATGTGCTTGGTATTCCTCACACTGGAGTGGTAGATGGTGCAAGGGAACTTTGGTTTAATTTTGGCGAAAATAAAGAAAAAGACCACTTCCTCAGATTCTCTATTGTCAATGCAGAATATGGTGATATTATTATCTGGGATAAGACTGATTCAAATGAGTTTGGTCATGTTGCTATATTTGTAGCAAAAGTCGGAGATAAGGTCTTGGTATTTGAGCAGAATGGTTTCAAACAAGATGGTTGCCATTTATCGTTAAGGAGCAGAGATAATTGTCTTGGCATTCTCAGACCAAAGAATATAAATTTAATAGGAGAATGAAATGGAGAAATTGGATACCAAAAAGAATCTTTGTCCTGAATGTTGTTATTGCTTTCCAGAATGCCCTGCAACTGAAAATGATATTATTTTTGGTGATGGTATAGGAAATGATAATATTTGTTATTGTGAAAAAATGATTCCTAAATTAGAAAACATAAACATAAAAAAATTAGAGATAGTTTCATAAAGGTGAAGAAAATGAAAAAGATTATTGAAGTATTAAAAAATCTAGCAATGACAATCTTTATTTGGATTCTGACAGTTGCTTGTTATTTGTCTCTTTGGACTAATGCAATTAAGCATGGTGACGCACCTCAGATTTGTGTTATGGTTCTTTTCACCTTGGCTGGTATTGCTTTGTTTCTCAGATATAAGGATGTAAAGAAATGAAAGCAAGAGATTGGTCACTTGTTGCCAAGATTATAGCAATGCTTGTTCTGATAATTGCTCATTTCCTTTTATGGGTTGGAAAATTACCTCATGCAACATCTTATGAGATAATTATCTGTTCACTTACTATATTAGGTATTTTTGGTACAATTGACCTTAATCTCATTATTGAGAAATTTACAAGGAGAAGTTGATGAAAGTTTCATATACAACAACTGGTAATTTAGAGTTGAAAGAACTATGCAAACGAGTAATGAAAAGCAATCTTTCAGATGATGATAAAATTGAAATCATTACTAAATTAAATCAGAATAATTCCAATCTTGTTCCATCATACCCATTTACTTATATTGGCGGAACTCTTCCAAATGACCCTATATATCAGGCTCATAAAAGAGGTGTTGTTGGTACTACTGGTGAGCAGATAGACGATTCAAATAAGCCTCATATTTATAATTGTATTTGTAGGGAGAAGTGATGTGTTTAAGAAGATTTGGAATTGGCTTAAAAAGAACATTGGTATTATTGTTGCTTTCATTGGTGGTATTATCACATTCAGCATATTCAGAAGTCATTCTGACAAACGAGCAAGAGAAAGCACTGACTCAGCACTTGGACGGGCTCGAGAAGGAACTGAAAAGTGCAAAAGAGAAGTTGAACGAGCAGAAGATAGAATTGAATCAAGCAAAGAACGAATTGAACGAAGTGAAGAAAGAATTGACAGAAGCACAGAACTCTCTGAAGGAATCAAAGGAAACATTGAAAGGGCAGAAGGACACGCTAAAGCAATTAGAGAAATCCTTGAAGCAGGAAAGAAAAGAGCAGAAAAAAGCAAAGATTAAATCTTTTTGTTGGGGTCTTGGAACAGGTTTTGTGGTCGGTACAGTGACTGGAATATATACATCAAATAAATTTAAGTAAGGGGCAGGCAGATGGACTTCAATTCATTGACAGTAAGAGACATCATAACATTCATTGTCGGTGTTGGTATTATATGTGCTTTCTTTTATAAGCTATTTTCTTTCTTCCAGCAAGTAAATATTAACAAAGATAATATCGAAAGGCTTGGAAAAAAGATTCAGGACTTCAAGGAGATGAAAGAAGCAGACAGGGAAGAACTTGTCAAGAAGATAGATGAGACCAATTCAGCAGTGAATCTTCTTTGTTCAGCAATATCGGCTCTTATTGACAATGAGATTACAGAGAATGGCAATTTAGAAGAATTAAGAAGAATAAAGCAGAAACTTGATGATAAGAAGGAATTAGTATGAATGAGATAGATGTTGCTAAGCAGGTGGCAAAAGATGCAGGTAAGCAGATTGCTGAGCTTAGAGCTAAAGTGACAAAAGATAAAGACCTGCACATTTCAATCTTGAAAGACTGTCTTGATGACCTGAGGCTACAGAACAGATTTATCAAGAATATTGTTTGGTGGCTCTGCGGTATAATATTGCTTCTTATCATATCTCTTGTTGGACAGTCAATCTATTCTCAGGAAAGAATGATGAGATTTCTTTCAGAGTATGAATTTGAGTCAGTCATTGATACAGATTTCACAAATAATAGCTCTGATAATGATTCAAATTATATCAATGTTCAGAAAGGAAAATAAAATAAATGCCTCTCCACATGAGCTATCGTGAGACAAAAAAAATGAAACGGAAAGATGGAAAGGCTAAATATAGACTCGTTTCAGCCACTATTGTTAATTATCACATAGATAATAATGGTAAGAAACTATCAACTAAGACATATAGGAAGGTTGAGAAGAATGTCTGAGATGGTCAAGGCAGTCAATAGATTCTTCAAGACCGCAATCAAATCCGAGGTCGAGGATATCAAGGATAAGATTCTTCTCTCAGAGAGACAGGAAGATATCTTCAACCGATATTATATAAAGAAACAGGACATCAACTTCATTGCCGATGTCCTGAATGTCTGCCCTATTGTTGTATCAAATGAGCTGAGGCTCATCCGGTTCAAATTGATGAAGATTCTGGATTGAATCTCTCACCAGCCTCCTCAATGGTGAGTGCCTTGGCTTTTCTTTCAAAACCTTCAGCACCATTCTGATAGAATCTGGAGAGTTCCGGTTCATTCTTCTCAGCCATCTCCAC
>JAEEGL014727977.1_pt1 | contig 31489 bp, 15 predicted proteins | sample 9134231 | NCBI WGS metagenome assembly JAEEGL01 (sample SAMN16246548, study PRJNA631951) | gut metagenome | biome: gut microbiome; feature: rumen; material: fiber-attached | host: Bos | place: Iran: Karaj | collected 2018-10 | reverse complement strand
TGTATATTGTGATGCAGAACATCTACTAGTATGATTGCCAGTTGTAGAACTACTACACGTAGGTAAATTAACGCTACAACTTGTAGTTTCTGAACCACCCGTTTCAGAACCATATGTATATGCAATCTTCTGACAAGTCTTATTTCCTGTATATGTTAGAGTTGCAGAGGTATTACACTTGCTACCACTTAGTGTTCCAGTTGTGCATTTATAACCGAACTTACAATTATTAGTCTTAGAAACAGTACAATGGGCCATACTTGTACAAGTACACGTTCCATTTGTTGCACAGTTAACATTACGAGTAATAGTAAAAATATCATCAGGGTCATATTGATGCTCACAAGTATATTTGCAAGTACATGTTCCTGAATATGCAATTGTTGCATTATGCTGACATTTTCCTACAGAAGCATTATATGTTCCAGTACTACAAGTATAACTTGAAGAACAACTATTTCCAACGATTTCATCACCAGAATTACAAGAAGCTCCTGTACAACTTATACTATATGGTGTTCCAGTATGTGTTTTATAACAATTTTTTTCATATTTTTTCCATTTACTAGCATTGCAGCTTATTACTTTTTTATTGCCCACATCAGAGCTACTACTACATGAATTATTACCTGAGTAATAACTACTAGTAGTCATGGTACTTGTAGTTGAACTAAATGAATAACTAGCATTACATTTTTGCCCAGTCTTTGTCCATTTTGTGCTCTTGTCACTAATAACTGCAGAAGCACTACCATTTCCTGATGTTGAATAATTTCCTGTTCCTACTGCTCTTACTGATGCAGTGTGTGTTCCATTTGTAGTTGTTGGTATTGACGATGATCCACTAGTTGAAGTAGTCCAACTTCCACCATTTATACTTACTTGATATGATGATGCATTTGTTACCGCACCCCACGTTACTTTACCAGCAGTTGTTATTGAAGGTGATGGAGCTGACAATTTCTTTGCCGCAATTGAACATGATAATGTTGTTGATGTACCACCACCGCTAAATGCATGGTTTGCACTTGCAGTTACTGTTACTGTATGCGTTCCAGCATTAGTCTGACTATTATTTGAATATGATGCATTAGATGCTCCACTTGCTAATGTTTGAGCACTTCCACTATAGACAAGCCCGCTCTTACATGAACCAGTTGTTGCATCTTGCTTACGTGCTATTGTGTATGATGCAGTTGTATTTGTTAAAGTATAGTTATTACAAGTTTTTTGTCCACCTGATACGCTTGAACAAGTTGCAGTTGATGTATAATTTCCAGCATCTGTTGCAGTTGTTCTTGTAACACTCATTGTTTCTCCACTTACACCTGTATTTACGGTTGCTGTTGGTCCTTGAGCAGTTCCACTATATGTAAGTGATGTGTTTGTCCATGAAACTGCCATTGATTTTGCATTTATCTTCCAAGTCACACTACATGCACTTGAGAACTTATATCCACTTTGCGCAGTACATGTTTGTGTATATGTATTTGCATTTGTTGCACTTGTTGTGCCTCCAGCTGTTGATCCTGTTGGGCAATTAACTCCACTACCTTGTGAACCTCCATTATATGTCTTAGCTGTAGGGCTTCCAGGACAGCTCAATGACTTTCTATTTACTGTTGCACTATATGTTTTACTTGTTGCATTATAATTTGTTCCTGCTGCTTGACTTACTGTTATTGTTGCTGTTTTTCCATCTGTTGTATTTGCTTTTGGTGTTATTGTTACTTTCTTTCCGCTTACACTACATTTTGCTACTGCTTCGTTGCTTGAATTACATGATAGTGTTCCATCTCCATTTGTTGTTATTGTTATTTCTCCATTTGTTCCGTATGTTAACGTTGCACTTGTAGGTGATAAACTCATTGTCGTTGCACTCTTATTTACTGTTAATGTTCCATTTACTTTAGTTATATTATAATTTGATGTTACATCTGTACTTCCACTCTTTATTGTTACCGTACTTAATGTCTTTGGACTACTTCCTGCATTTGTTTGACTTCCTGTACTTGTACATGTTACATTGTGCCCGCTTACAAGTCCTGTATTTGGTGTGCATGTTGTATCAGCTGTAAGTGCTGTTCCATCATATGTCTTACTTTGATTATCTGCTGTTACTGTTATATTTCTTTTTGCTATACTACATACTATTGTCTTATCTGCAAAGTCTGTTCCTCCCCATATATAGCCTGGTGCTATTTTTGCTGTTACCGTATATGTCTTTGCATCTGTTTGTTCATGATTACTCCATGTAAATCCTGCTGGTGCCGCACTTACTATCATTTGCTTTGTCCCATTATATGTTGGCGTCGTACAATATACGCTCGCTGTTGGGGCTGCTACATTTATATACCATTTTGCTACTATTGTATGATTGCTATCTGTCTTCATTATTGTAGTCGAAGTTATCTTATCTCCACTCACACTTCCTAAATGCCATCCTTCAAATGTATGTTCACTCCATGTTGGCGTTGGTAGTGTTCCATATTGACTATCATATGTTACTGTCTTTGTCGCTGTTGTATTTCCACTTCCTAGTGTCCAGCCACTTGTTGCTGGTATTGTTCCTCCATTCGCATCTACTGTTAGGATATATTTATTTGCACTCCATATTGCATGTAATTCATGATTACTTGCAGTTTTTACTATTGTATCATCATTTATTGGTTCCCCTGTCTCACTTTCTAGTCTCCATCCAGCAAATGTGTATCCTACTGGCGCTGTTGGTGTTGACAAACTTCCTCCTACACTATACTTTTCATCATATGTTACTTGCTTTGTTGTAGTGCTCATTGTTCCTCTATGTGGTACATATGTTATAGTGTAATTGTTTTGCGTATATACTGCAGATATAGTTGAATCTTTTGTTACTTTATATGTACTTGTATTGACTGCTACATTATCTTCTGCCCATCCACTTAATGTATATCCTTCTAAATGTACTTGTGATGATGTTGGTAAATTACTTATCTTATCATTATATGATATTTTCTTTGTTGCTTTCTTATTTGAATCTGTTAATGTCCATCCTTGTCCCTCTATACTATTATTAAATACACCTTCTACTCCATATTTACTTTCTCCAGCTTCTATTGTTACTGTATAATCTCTTAGTGTATATTCTATTTCACATACTGTGTCTCTTGTTATTCCACTTATTCTTAATTTTCCATTTTCTATTACTCCACAAGTTGTTTGTGGCTTATATGTATATTGTGTCGTTGGTAATACGTCTACCGTTACATGTCCTCCTCTTGTTATTGTTACACTTGTTGGTCTTACAGTTATTTTTGTATCATCATACTTAAATGTTACTACATATTTTTCACTTACTCTCCATGGTGATACTCTTGATCCATAACCTTCTACATTTACTCCTGATCTTATATAATCTGTTACTCTTACTCCACTTACTCCACTACTTGTACTTAATTCTGATATTCCTCCAGATGCTGTTGGATCTACTGTCTTTACTTTTCCACTTCCTTCTGTCATTGTAAAAAATGTTAATCCATTAAATAAATATGATCTACTTCCTCCGACTATATTGAACTCACTTTCATTCAATAATCCACCTGTTTTAAATTTACTATTCTCTACTGCCTTACTTGTAAATCCATATTTACTATTTTTTGTTACAAAGTATCGTTGTGATTGTGACATTCTCTTTATATAATCATTTGAAAAATCTGGTACATTACTATACAAGGTTTTTGCTTCTACTATTGTAAACAATAAAAAAATTATAATAAATGAAATGAACTTCTTCATATTATCACCTATTATAATTATAAGTTATTTATGTTAATAATTCAATGTTATTATAAAAATATTATTTTAGTTAAATATAATCCACATCCTGGAGCAGTTGTACCCAAAGATGTTCTACTCTCACTTCTAAAAATATCCCTTAAATCATTAATACTTTTTTTGTTATCATTAATATCTATAAGTAAACCAACTATATTTCTAATCATATATCTTAAAAAACCACTGGATTCAAATTGTAAATATAATACTTTTTTACTCATCTTATATGTCACTTTAATATTACGAATATAATTTCCATTTTCTTTATCTGAAGTAAAACTCTTAAAATTATGTTCACCACTTATGCTAAAAACAAACTTATCTAATAAATCAATATTTATTTTTTTACAATACTGATATACATAATCTCTTTCAATCGGATTATACTCTCCTAAATTGATTTTATAAACATATATTTTTTTAGCAACATTATGTCTTACATTAAACTCATCACTAACTCTTTTAATCTTTTTAATATAAATGTCTTTATCAACTAAACTATTTAAACTATATGTTAATTTTCTTAAATCAATTTTTTTATTATATTCAAAAGTACAATATTGATCTAAAGCATGTACCATTCTATCAGTTCTAGATGATGCAATTGTATTTATTTTTTCATTTAAAATTTTAGAAAGGCATTTTTCTAATTCACCCTCTACTGTTAATTGATTTTTTTGAATTTGATATCCATAAAATTTACTTCCATTATATGCTAAATTAATTAAATATTTCATATTATTTGTCACCTAACTTCTCTATATATAGCTTTTATTAAATCTAATATACTTGTATAATCACCTATTTCATGATTGCTTTTATTACAATAAACTATAAATTCAATAATAGGTGGTACTTTTAAACCAAGTTTATTTAATAGTTTTATATCCTTTAAAATATATTTATTTCCTTCTTTTACTATTTTTTTATTATCTAGGACATAGATATAATCACTGATTTCGTAACAAAAATCAGTATCTTTTGTAAATAATAATATTATTTTTTTATACTTATTTTTTAAAAGTCTTAATAATCTAGAGACTTGCTTTCTATCAAAATTAACTAATGTATCGGTAAAATCTTCTAAAATAATTATTTTAGGGTTATGTATTAATGAAACTAATAAAGATATTTTTTTTGCTTCTATATAATCTAAATCTGAAATATTATAATCTAAATATTTAGTATCCATGTCTAATATTCTAAATGAATCATACACTCTTTTTTCTATATATTTTTCATCATAATCATATATTTGTAATACTCTTTGTAAACATTCTTTCACTGTTTTTTTCTTTAATAAATCATAAGGGTTTGAAGTACAATATCCACATTTTACTTTTTTTACATTGTTTTTAATATTTTTTAATATTGGTTTTATCATTTTGCTTTTTATAGATTTACTTGTTCCAATAAAAGAATAAATTCCATTACTCTTAATTGTTCTTATATCATCAATTTTTATTTCCATAATGCACCTACTAATTTCTCGTTTGTAAGGTAATACTTATTAATTAATTCATAATCCATTAAGTATCTATTTAATTCAATAATAAAAGGAAGTCCAAGTCCTAATTTTTTTAGTATTTTTTCTTCATTTAAAACTGCCAGTGTTTTGCCATAACAAATAAGTTTATCATCATTTATTATCAATATTTCATCACCGAAAAAAGATTCAGAAATGTTATTTGTAAAATTTATTACTATTTTGTTTTTAATACTTAGCAATACTTTCATAATCAATTTAAAATCATTGTAATCTAATAATGAAAGAATATTATATATAACTATAATATTAGATTTATTAATTAATTGTAGTAATATTTCTAATTTAATATTTTCATTTATGTCTAATTTACTAACTATTTCTTTCTCGTATTCAATTAAATTAAATTTAACTAAATAATCTTTTGTTTTTTTTATGGATTTTGCATATTTAAAAATACAATCATAGACTGTAGAGTTTGATTTATTATTTAACAATTTCTCATAAATTATAGAATTATACTTATCATTTAAAGACTGTAATATTGATTTATTAGAGTTACCTAAAACTGTAATGAATGTGCCTTTATTAAAATTTAAACTAATATCATTATAAGTAAAACTAATTTTTTTATTATTCATACAAATCCCTCAATTAATAATGTCATAAATTATTTTACATTTTTAATTTACTTAAGTAAAGAAAAAGTGTGCATTTGCACACTATTTATCATCTACTGTATCTTGTGTAATTACCTTAGTAACTATTTCGCCATCTACTTTATATACTCCGATTACTCTCCATAAAACATTGTTATATGTAAAATAATTACTTTCAGAGTCACCATATATTAAACATGCATCTACTTCTTCTGTGCTTTTAATAATTTGATTTCCATTTTTTGTGGCTTTTACTATTTTTACTGGTTCAGAAGAACCATTTGCAAATTGACAAGCACAATAATTATTAACTCCAGTACCATATTTACCAATAAATCTGCCATCTTCGAATCTTCTACATATTTGTGCTGCAAGTGGACCACCTTGACAATCGCTATCTGTTCCTTCACATAATTTACCATTAAATTTAGCAGTTACGCCAGCATCTTGTTTCTTAATCAAAATAGTATACTCATTAATCACCCTGTGACATGTTCCATTATTTTCATCGTTTAGAGAACAAGTTGGATTAATTACATCTGTTCCTTCGTCTGGATCTAAAAAGCCTTCTTGAACTAATTCTGAAACAGTAATTATTTTTTCTGTTTCAGCATTAAAAACATCTGGGGTGTTTGAAGCATATGTTTCAGCTGCTTTTTCAATTAACTCTATTTTTTCTTTGTAAATTCTTTCATTCATGTTTTTTCTTATAACAATAATACTAGGAACTGCTATAATAGCTATAAGAGCAATAATTGCAACTACTGCTAATAACTCGGTTAAAGTAAAGCCATTCTTTTTCATAATATTCAACCTCTATTCTATTAGTAATTATATAATATTATTTATAGAAAGTAAAGATTGCAAAAATAAAAAAGTAGTAAAACTACTTTTCCATATAATTCTCAATTATTTCATATATTCTTTCTTTACCAAGTTTAGTTACACTTGAAAAATTAACTATTTCATCCCCTAAAGCAGGATTAAGTGTATTTTTAATTACATCATCTTGCTTTTCACGAAGTGATCTATTAACTTTATCATATTTAGTTGCAACTATAGTTACTGGAATATTATAGTATTTTAGAAACTTATACATAAGAATGTCATCTTCAGTTGGTTTATGTCTATAGTCAACTAGCATAAATACATGTTTTAAATATGGTCTTTGCTTAAGATATTCTTCTATCATTATTCCAAATTTTTCAATTTCTTTTTTGCTTCTTTCAGCATAACCATATCCAGGAACATCTACTATATAAAAATCATTGTTTACAAGATAAAAATTTAATGTGGTTGTTTTTCCTGGTTTAGAACTTGTTCTAGCAAGATTCTTTCTATTAATAATTGTATTAATAAAACTGCTTTTACCAACATTACTTCTTCCTAAACACAAAAACTCATTTTTTCTATCAGTTGGATATTGTGATATTCTAACAGCTATGATTGGATCATTTACATTAGTTACTTCCATCATTTTCCTCCTTGTAAGTTCTTGCACATTCACTTAATTCTTTTAAAAGTGCTTCTACTACTTCATGTGAATCAGTTCTAACTCCACTGGCAAACTTATGTCCACCTCCGCCGTGTTTAGCAGCAATTTCATTTATTTCAGGTCCTCTACTTCTAATATTTACTCTGTATAAACTATTTTTATCTTTAGAAACAAAAACCCAAATAATTACCTCTTTTATATTGTTAAAATCATTTATCATATTAGAAGCAGATGTTGAATCTGAATTAAATGAAGCCATTATATCATCATCTAGTTCGATATAGGCAAAACCATTCTTATCAACTTTCATAGTTGATGCTATATGTCCCATAAGTCTTAATTCACTAAGTGGTCTACTATATACTTTTTTGTATATTTTTTCCAAATCCAAATTATATTTTTTTAATAAATCACTAGCTACTTCAAGTGTCTTATAATTAGTCCCATATAAGAATCTATTTGTATCACTTACTATTCCAATATAAATATTTTCTGCTATAGAATCATTTATCTTAAGTTTAGTATTATTGATTATTTCAAGAACAAGTTCACTTGCAGAACTTGCATTATCATTAATATATTCAACATCGCTAAATTTATCAACTAATGGATGATGATCAATTTTTACAACATGCTTAAAAGATAAGAAATCATCTATATCTACCCTTCTATTATCTGGTGTATCAACAACTATTAAAAGGCCATTTTCATAATCATAATTATTAACTTTATCAACTTTACCAAAATATTTAAATCTAGAAACAGTTACTCCAACTGCATAAACTTCTTTTTCTGGAAATGTTAAAAGAATTGACTCTTTTAATGCCATTTGGCTTCCAAAAGCATCTGGATCTGGGCCTATATGTCTTGCAATATAGATTTTCTTATATTTTTTAATCTCATTATAAATTGATTTATATATATTATTCATTTAAATCTCTTTTCTATTTTTTATTTACTAAGTTATATGTATCCTTTGCAATCATTAATTCTTCATCTGTTGGAAGAACAATTACTTTAATAGTAGAATCTTCTGTACTAATTTCGCCAGTAATTCCACGTTGGTTATTCTTCTCTTCATCAATTTTAACACCCATAAATTTAAATTTGTCAATTAATAATTTACGAACTAAATTAGAATTTTCTCCAATACCTGCAGTAAATACTATATAATCAGTTCCTTCAAGCAAAGTGTTATACATTGATAAATAATTAGCAATATGTTTAATATACATATTTATTGCTCTTACACATCTTGGATCTTTATTTAAATATGCTTCTTCTATATCTCTCATATCACTTGAAAGTCCAGTAAGTGCAAGCATACCACTTTTCTTATTTAAATCTGTTAATACTTCATCAACTGTTTCACCAGTTTTATCCATTACATATGGGATAATAGATGGATCTATATCTCCACTACGAGTTCCCATAATAAATCCAGCAAGAGGAGCAAATCCCATTGAAGTATCTACACATTTTCCATCTTTAATTGCACATAATGATGCTCCATTACCAAGGTGGCAACTAATAATCTTTTTATCTTCTCCTAGTATCTCTCTCATTTTTGTAGCAATGTACTTATGAGATGTACCATGAAAACCATATTTTCTTACTGCAAATTTTTCATACCATTCCATTGGTACAGCATATAAGAATTCTTCATCTTTCATTGTTTGGTGGAACGCAGTATCAAATACAGCAACTTGTGGAGTATTTGGAAGAATTTCTTTGAAACTTCTAATTCCAATCAAGTTAGCGGGATTATGAAGTGGTCCAAGTGGAATTAATTCTTCAATTTTTGCTTCTACTTCTGGAGTAATAATAATACTATCAAAATATGTATCTCCTCCATGAACTACTCTATGACCGATAGCATCCAAATCTTCATATGAATCTAATATTTTCATATCAGTAAGTTCTTTCATTAAAGTTTTAACAGCATCAGTATGATTTTTTAATGGAGCTTCTTTTCTTATTTTTTCTCCATTATACTTGATAGTATAAAAACTTCCTTCAATACCTATTTTTTCAAAAGTTCCACTCACTACTACTTTTTCAAATGGAAGTTCAAATAAAGTAAACTTTAGTGATGAACTACCAGCATTTACACTTAATATTTCCATAATAAAAATACCTCTTTCTTTCTACACAAGTATTATAACAAAATTAATTCAATAATAAAAGACAAACATTATTTTTGTTTGCCTTTCTTACTCTTTTGATTATTTTTATATTCTGTTCTTTGTTCTTCTAAATTAACATCTTCATAATACTCTTGCAATCTTGTATTTAAACATTTCATTTTATATAAATAATTATTTTTTTTACTAAAATGATTATTTAAAAGCATAATATCACCAATATATATTATGCTTATTTTATTAAAAATTATTCTTTATAATAAATCTTCATAATTATTTTCTTCATTTAAATTTATTACTTCTATAGAATTAACTGCTTCATTTAATAAATCATTAAAATCATATTTACTTTCTTCTTCTAGTATATGTTTTAAATTTGGATTTATTACTGGATGTTTAGGTACAAATACTGTACAACAATCTTCATATGGAAGAATAGATGTTTCATATGTATCTATCTTTTTAGATATTTCTATAATATCCAATTTATCAAATGAACAAAGCGGTCTTAATATTGGATAATTTGTAACATTATTAACAGCAAGTATACTTGATAATGTTTGACTTGCTACTTGCCCTACACTTTCTCCATTAACTATTGCTAAACATTTATTCTTACGAGCAACTTGTTCAGCTATTCTATACATCATTCTTCTCATTATAGTAATTAAATAGTCAGGGTCAAGATTCTTGTATATAGCCTCTTGTATTTTAGTAAAATTAACTACTAATAGTTTTCCGTGTGAATTATATTTTTCTAATTTTTTAGCAAGTGTAATTACTTTATTTCTTGCTTCTATACTTGTATGAGGTCTACTTTCAAAATATAAGTAATATAGTTCAACTCCCCTTTTAATTGTAAGATATCCCGCAACTGGAGAGTCTATTCCACCACTTAACATAAGTAAAGCACGACCTAAAGTACTAACAGGGTATCCTCCTAAACCTTTTATACCATTTTTATAAATATATACTCCTTCATTTCTAATTTCAATATTTAATTTAGTTTCTGGAGTATGTACATCTACTTTTAAATTAGTATGCTTTAAAATATAACCACCTACATCACGGCTTAAATCCATTGAACTAATTGGGTATTTTTTATCACTTCTGTTAGTTATTACTTTGAATGTACCTACTACTTCATTCATTAAAGATAATGATAATTCTTTAATATTTTTAACACTTGTATCCTCGCTCATTAAGCATACATCTATTTCATGAATACCAAATATATTGGATAAAGTGTCTACTATATCATTAATATCTTCTTCTTGTGCATAGATAAACATTCTATAATAATCATCTTTAATTTCAAACGAAAAAGAAGATAATTTGTCAAAAATATTCTTTTTCAATGTTTTAATAAAGAAATTTCTATTATCTTTTTTGGTAGTTAATTCTCCATATTTTATTAATATTACTTTTTTCATTTTAATAATAACTCATTCCATACCTTATCAAATATTTCTAAAAACTTATGTATTTCATCCATAGTAGTTAAATGACTAATACTTACTCTTATAGATGTGGTTGATACATCTTTATTTCCATGAGAAAGTTCCCTTAAAACAACACTTTCTTCTAAAGATGAACACGCTGTTGTAGTTGAAACATATACTTCATACTTTTCAAGAGCATGTACAAATGTTTCAGATTTAATTTTAAGTAAGCTAAAGTTAACTATTTGAGGAACACATAAATCATTAGAATTAATTTGTATAGGATACTTTTCTAATCCTTTTAATAGTTCTGCTTTTAGCTTTTCACATTTCTTAATATTAACATCTAATTTATCATTAATAAGTCTCATTGCTTTAGAAAAAGCAGCTATTAAAGGAAGAGCTGGAGTACCACCTCTAAATGGGCAATTCTCAGTAGTACCATAAATTAAAGTATCTATTTGTAAATCACGTTTTTTATAAAGTATACCTACTCCTTTAGGAGCATATATTTTATGAGATGAAAATGATGCTAAGTCAAGGTCTGTCAAATAGAATTTAGTTTTACCGAGTGCTTGAGTTAAATCACTATGGAATATTACTCTTGGATTCTTTTTGTTTATAACTTGTCTAATGGTCTTTAGAGGCTGTTTAAAACCTGTTTCACTATTAACTGCACAAATACTTATAAGAATTGTATCTTCTCTTATAAGTTCTTCTAAATGTTTTAAATCGATTTGTCCATTATCAAGAATATTAACAAAATCTACTTCATAACCAATATTACTTAAATATCCCATAACTTCTAAAACACTTTTATGTTCTAATTTAGAAGTAATAATATGTTTACCACGATTGGCATACTTAAATGCAACTCCTTTTATAGCTGTTGTATTACTTTCACTAGCTCCGCTAGTAAATATTAATTCTTTAGGATGACAATTTAATATTTCAGCTATTTGATCTGTTGCTTTCATTAATAATTCTTTTGATTTAACTCCTAAATTATGTATAGAGTTAGCATTTCCAATAAATTCTCTTGTCACTTTACAATATGAATCTAATACTCTATCATCTACAGGAGTAGTAGCACTATAATCTAAATATATCATTTTAATTACTTCCTTTCATTAATTCATTTTCAATCCATTTCATTATTATATTGACTATATAATCTATTTCTTCAGTTGTTAAATCTCTTTCTGGTGGTATATTATACCACTTATTTAAACATTTTCTACAGCATGTTCCAGTTGCATGTTGTGCAATAAATACAGGATGACCTTTCATTGGAGTTTGACTTCCATCATTTTTGATATTAGATGGGGCAAGTCTTTTAGTAATAAAGTCATATGCATGTTCTTTTATTTTAGATAGCCCTTTTTCATTTATATAATTAATCATATACTTTCTTAAATGAAATGAACTTCTAAATTTAGATAGAGATAAACTATATAATTTTGAATCAATATCTATCATATTACATTTCTTGTATTACAGTAAGTATTACTGGTTTACATGATGTTTCTTTATTTAAATAATAACCTACCTGTTCACGTATTTCATTTCTTATTTTAACGTAATCTGCATATTTAGTACCATATATATTTTTGTGAATAACATCAAGACTTATTCTTTTTATTTCATTTATTGTTTCAGTGTTATCTTTATCAAATACAAATCCTCTTGTAACAACTTCTGGTTCTATAATTACTTCTTTATCTTTTTTACTTAATGTTGCTGATATAACCACAAGTCCATTACTACTTAATAATTCTCTATCTTTAAGTACAAGTTCACCAATATCTTCAGTCATATTTCCATCTATTAATACATCATCTACAAATTCACGTTCAAAATTATCAATTAATTCACCATTTTCAAAAGTAACTTTATCTCCATTTTCTTTTAATAATATATTTTCTTTTGGAACACCTACAGCATATGCTAAATTACCATTTTGAACTTGATATCTATATTCTCCTTTAATAGGCATATAGTATTTAGGATTAAATAATTTAACAAGCATCATCAAATCTTGACTAGATGCATGATGACGAACACTCTTGTCTTTAGGTATTTGTTCTATTTTAACACCTTTAATAGCAAGTTCATTCATAATCTTAACTAGTACTTTTTCATAAGCATCATAACTAGGTTCTGCAAAACAAATAGTATCTGTTTTAAGAAGTGTTATAAATTTATCATGGCCTGCGATAATTCTATTGATATTTGAGTATGGTGTTTCTCTATCATTACTTAAAAGTATTACTGTATTATCAAGTTTTAAATCAGTTAAATTACCAAGCATATCTTCATCTATATCTAAGTAACCATTTTTAACACATATAGATACTATATTATGAAGTTCTTTTCCCATAATTACTACTTTTCTATTTTTTCCTTTTAATGCATTAAATATTTCCTGCATAGTATAAATATGAAGTGGTAATAATGTAAATATAATTCTACCTTTATTTTTATCAACAACTGATTTAAAAAATCCTTCTAATTTATGATTAGGTGCTGAGTGTCCTTTCTTTTCTGCAAATAGACTTTCAGCCATTAGGCATAAAACACCTTGTTTACCAATGTATGCAAGTTTACCCAAATCCATATCATAATTTCCTATCATAGTAGGATCTATTAAAAAGTCAGCCATATAAACAACTGCTCCATCAGGAGTGTTAATAGCATATCCTAATGTTTCAGGACAACTATGAGTTACACTAAATGGAAATATACTAATATCATCAAAATCTATTTTCTTATGTGCTTTTATTATATGTAAATTTTTAATTTCAACATGTTCGTTTTCACAATTGTATTTAATAATTTCACCAGTAAAATTAGATGCATATACATGAACATTTGGAAGTACTTTTAATAAATCAGTAAGTGCTCCCATATTTTCATGGTGTGGATGGCTTACAAAAATACCTACTATTTCTTTTTCATGTTCAATTAAATATTTAAAATCAGGAATAACATAGTCAACTCCATACATTTTATCGGGAGCATATTTCATTCCACAATCAAAAACAAAAAGTTTTTTATCAACACTTACAGTGTATAAATTTTTTCCGTTTTCATTTAAACCGCCTAAACTCATTATGTTTATTTTACTCATATTTATTCATCTCCTTAAAAGTTCAAACGCTGTACAAATTATAACATAAATCAAAAAAAAATACTAGTAAGATTACTTACTAGTATTAATTAAAGAAGTATGTTTTACATTTTAATATTATTTTGTTTGGTATTCATTTGATTTAATGTATTAATATAATTAATAGACATTTGAGTTAAATAATCATATTTTATAAGTTTAGATTTCCATTTTTGAGGAATATTATTTAAGCCATATATACATCCATTTATACCTCCAGTGATAGCCCCAACTGTATCAGTATCTTCTCCTAAATTAACAGCTCTAACAACTGCTTCTTCATAATTATTACTATTTAATGTACACCATAATGATGATTCTAAAGTACTTACAATATAACCAGAAGATGAAATATCTTTTTCATCAATTGTAGCAATATTATCTTTTAGAATTCTGCTATATTTACTTACAGATTCTGGGGAATAATAAATATCATATTGATTGTCTTTTAATTCTTCATAAGCTGTTTCCTTATCAATGCCACTTAATATTTTCTTCATATAGTCACAATATATTTTACAACCTAGTTCACTTATTTCGTGAGCATGTGTTAAATCAGATATCTTATTAATTATATCAACTTCTTCTTTTTCAGAAAAATCATTTACATAAAGATACATTGCTACTGGTAGCATTCTCATTAAAGAACCATTACCATTACTTCTTTCATCTTTAACTCCAGAATGTAAAGCATCACTTTTTTTGTAATAATATGATGATAAAGCTTTTCTTGTTGTTATACCAATATCGAATACTCTGTCAGTTGCAGTATATTCTGCTTTGTTACACCAATTACAAAATCTTTGCATAATATCATCATAATCAATGCCATTTTGATTAATAATAGAATCCATGAAGGCAACTGACATAGAAGTATCATCACTCCAAGTACCTTCAGGCACTAAGTGACTTCCATATCCAATCATATCTGCTATTGGTTTGTTCTTCCTAGACTCTCTGCTTGTAAACTCAACAGGTACACCTAATGCATCCCCAATTGCAAAGCCTATAATTCCACTACAACACTTTTCTGAACTTATAGTTTTATTGGCATTTTGCATGCCTAAATATATATTTGCATATTCAATCAAGTCTTCTCTACTTGATATTATTTCTTTTATAGAAGATAGCAATGATTGACTTTTACTTTCCTTAAATAGTTTTAATAACACTTTTAAATGCCCTGCTTTTAAACAAGCCGGAATTATTTTCCTCAAATAGCTATTATCTTTTGTTCTAATGTATAAATAAATATATATTAAGTTTTTAGAATCATCTGTTACTTTTGATATTTCATCATCGTTTAAATGGTCTAGTATACTAGAATTATTCAAAAATGGTATATATCGATATGCTTCTTCTACACCATACTTACACAATCTAATAATCCTATTTTCTACATCTGCTCTTTGCAATGGAGAAAGGTTATTTAATTCATTTTCCGTAAAAAGATATATACCTCTTTTTGAATTTAATTGTTTAATAATACTATTGTAATTATCGTTCATTTTACCTCCCATTAAAAATCATTATTTACATTTAAATACCTTGTTTTGTTCTTCTATTTCTAACAAATATTGGTGACATTTCACATATTTGTTATATCTTTCTAAATCTAATTCTGTCACTTCTCCTAATCTTCTCAAATCCATGTTATGTTCTAAATCTTTTATTTTAACTTTTCTTGCAATTTCACTATTGCCTATTTTTTTAACATAACTATAATAATTTTCATTTGAATCATGTGTAAGCAATTTTAGAGCAGAAATCACTTCGTTTGAAAATCCCTCTTTTTTTAATTCATTCTCAGTGATTTCTGTATCTTCTAAAACGTCATGCAATAAAGCAACTATTGTAGAGTTTTCATCGGACATTTGCTCAGCCAAGTGATAAGGATGAAACACATATGGTAGCCCCGCTTTATCTACTTGATTTTTGTGTAAGCTGTACATCAAATTAATTGCCTTTTTAGTCATTGGAGTGTATATCATCAAAGTTCTCTCCCAGAATCATATTTCCATGGCTTACCAATTGGATAATTATCACTGATAAGTATTTCTTCCAAGCGTAATTTACCATAATTATATTCAGCCATTAAATTAAAGCTTTCTCTCCATGTTTGAGTATCTTTATCAAAAATGTATAATTTGTCAAGTTCATCAGACACTTTTATTATTACTGAATTTGCTATCCTATAATATTTGAATTTATCACTTAGCGGTCCTACCATTAGTGTTTCATCTAAATTCACATTAGATATATCTATTCCCCTAGCTTCTAAACTTGGAATAATTAGTTTTTTTCTAAGTTCTTCCTCTCCTCTTAATGCTCCATCCACTGCTTGATCCAAACGTTCTTTAATTTCATCGGAATTCATACTATGAGAATTGTATGTTTGCTCTTCCATATGAAATCCTGAGTCTCTCGCAGAATCATAATTACTATTCATAATTTATTTTAACTCCTTTCACTATATCTGATCTAAATAAATATATATTGTATTACTTGTATCTTTTTTAACAGCTCTTATTTTAAATTTACTTCCGTAATCTAACAATACTTCTTGTTCCGCATCATTAATTCCGTAATAATTACCATATTTTGCGCCAACCTTTGTACTAATAATAAGCTGAACATTTCCACCAAAGCCTACTATAGGTGATGTGCTCATAAATCCATTATCCACATATATATTACCAAATTGTGTTAATTTTTTATAGATAACATCCCCACTATCAGCTTCCGTAACACCGAATGCTTTTAACGCATTTATTGATGTACCTCTTCTTAATATTGTACGTTCTTTAAAGAACATTCCATCAAAGGCATCACTTAATGATTGAGCCTCATATCTATATCTTATCATTAAATCTTCAAAAGTTCCAACAGTGCCATCAGTATTTAATCCACTTGTATCAATATATTCTAAACACAATTTCCTAGTGACTGGATCATATAAATAGTGGTTCCTAATATCAAATACATGACGGAAAGTTATATAATATTTTCCATCTTTATTTGTAGCATACGTTCCATCCGGATTTTTTACTAATAAATTATGTAATGTTTCTTCATCTGTTTTTCCTAATGCCCTGCTTATAGTATTTAGTACCGCATAGCAACCGAAAACATGATCTTGGCATTCTAACATATATCCAACAAGTAAATCCCATTGTGTATATATTTGACCTGTTTTAGGATCCAAAAGTTTTACATTCTTTAATTTATCATTCCAAGCAATTATATCACTTTCATAAGTTTTAACAAAATCGCTCCAAGAATCATACTTTCTAGAACCATTAAATAATTTCTTACCATACTCCACAGGATCTTCTCCTATTTTAAATGGTGTAGTATCTACTCTACTATTAAAATAATTATCAATTTCAACTCTTAATGATTCCGGCGAATAATATTTAAATGTTACATTTTTTCCAACGAAAATTGATTGATTTAATGCTTGTATTTGTCTACATATATCATATACATCATGTGATTTAGTATTCCTTGCAATTTCATAGAATTCATGATTTAGGAATTGTTTAGTATCAAATGAAGCTTCTGTGTGAAATTGTAATTCCATAGTCAATCCAGATGGAGTTTTCAATCCAATATTTAATCCTTGATATTGTTCTCTTCCCCAGTGATTGTTAACGTAATCAATAGTATAACCTAATTGTACTAAATTAGCAAGTTTTTCTACTACTATATCTTCATATCCTTCAGATGGTACTATCAATGTATATCTCAAACTATCAGTTATATCACTTGTGACATAGTTAAAATCGTAACCATTTTTTATTCCTCGTGCTATTTTTTCTTTAATACTATCAACAGTTTTTAATCTATATTCAAGTCCAACTAATTTACATTGTTTATCTTCTAAGCTATGCATATCATTAGTTACCACTGATTCTTGAGATTGTGCTACATTGTAAATTTTGGCTGCAGATTCAGTTATTTTTACTTGCATATCAGTTGGAAGAGAATCATATATTTTTTCTCCAATTTCCGTTATATATATAGATCTTAATTCTAATATCTTAGCTCTTTTTTCTTGTAGCATATTAAGCTTTATAGCATAATCAGGATCTTTTTTATCAAGTAATAACTGTTCACTTAGTATAGATTTCTCAACTTCTTCAATAGTCATTTCTACATATGTTTTGCCTACTAAATATTTTGAATCAACGCCTATTTCTTGCAATGATTTCTTTTGTTTTAAACTTAAACTTGTCGCAAAGGCTTTTATTGACTGTTCATCTACATTTTCAAATACTTTGTTAATTGAACCTGAAGATGTATTGAAAAACATAATTGAGTCCCAAATTTCTTTTATTGATTTTGATACTTTGTTCTTCATAGAAGACTCAAGCTTTATTGCATCATTTAATTTGTCGATTAACATATCAAGTACTATTTGATTAAATGATGATACATTTTTACAATTCTTTATACCATTTTGATAAAAAGTAATAATATCTGTTATATCAACATTATAAGTTACCTTTTCGGTCATAGTCATTTGATCTACGCCAGTAAATGATATCGTTTTGATCTTACCACTTTCTAATATTATTGGAAACTCAACAGTTTTAAATAAGTTTCCAAATATACCCTCAGTGTCTGTGATTTCTGATGGGAATATATATTTTATACTTGAATTATCACCAAGATTTTCACAACACTCTTTGACATATATAGATGAAAGTATACCCCAAAAACTTTCTAGTTGTGTAGAAATAGAACCTTTAATATTATAATGATAATTAGGATAAACCAAATCTATAAATAGCAAATTTTCTCCGAGTGTAGTATTTTCAACTGTTACATATTTACTATTCATTAAAGTATGATATTGATCATCTATTTTACCCCATATTATAGCCTGTTTTGTTTTTAGCATTTCAGGCATAGAATCAGAACAATTTGTCTCAATTAAATCAATCAGATCAGATTTATCTTCAAATTTCATATTTGGTATATAACCATTTTCTATAAAATCTCCAAAAAATTCTTGGACAAAAGTTATAGCGAAAGATTCACTAAGTCCAAATGTGGCACACATTTTATCTTTAACTTCTTCTATTGCAGACATATATATAGCTTCTCTAATGAATTTGTTTCTTTGAATTAATTGTTCTATTAATATCACTTTTTTATCAGCATCTAAATCAGTTAAATTAACTAGGTCATAAAATATTCCAGTTGTATCTGTACCATTTGATTTTACATATTTTTTCTTTAATAATTCTTCAATATTTATACAAACTTCATCTATATTTATTAAATCAACACTTGAAATATTTCTCATAAATACTACCACATCATCAATAGAATTAAATGCCGGAGTTGGTATAGTAATATTAATACCTGTTGGTGAAGCTTTATCCATACTTTGTTTAATTACTTGAAGTTCAAACTTACTTAAATTTAATTCTTCCATTAATACTGTTAATGGCGAATTTTCATCTATATTAAATTTAGACATTAATGCAGTTAAATCTGCTATGGTTTGATTGTTTTTATTAATTTGTTCTTGCAAACTATTAATTGTATCAACATCTGTACCTTGTGTTGCCTTTAACTTATCATTTAATATCTTATTTTGGCCTTCAATAAATGATATTACATTTCCACATGAAGGTCCTGAACCACTTATTATGCCGGACTTCCCTATTATGTCACCTGATTTTATTCCTAAACTTGTTAAAACTGGCGCTATAACAGTTGATAATTCCTTTGTTAATGACTTTACTGGAGACATAGTAGCAGTTGCATTTCCTTGTGCTCCATTTGCACCTTTTCCGCCATTAGAATTTTTATTTTTCAAAAGATTTTCATATTCTTCTAATGTAAATAATAAATCGCCTTTAAAGTCATATATTGGAATATAATAGCCCTTATCAACTATTGCTTTTTTAACACTCTCTAACTTACTATAATCGTATAATTCTCCTTTTTTCTGTTTATCTTTATAATATTCTTCATATTCTTTATGATTGCTCCATTTACTCTTATCATATTTTGGCCAAGTAGTTTCAGGAGTATATATAATAGCATCAATTTCAGTCATAGCAATTCCGGATGATATGGACCTTTGATTGCTACTTTTATAGCCATATGAGATGAAAATATTAGGATTTTTAGCATCATATATACCATTTTGTGTACTTTTAGATATATTACCATTTTTCAATAGCACTTTTATCCCATATCTATCATCTATTTCTGTTCCAATTGGAATATTTGAATCTGTTTCACCAACTTCAAAAAAATCTATATCGAATGGAGTAGTATCAGAAGCAATTCGGTCAGTAAATAAAATGGCAAATTCATGACAGTAATTTCCATCATTAAACATACTTGAAATATTGTTACCAATACCACGAATATAATCTCCTTTTTCTATTTTCAACTTAGGATTTTTCTTAGCAAAATTAATATTTTTCTCATTAGCATCTGCAATATTCTTATCCATATAGGTTATTAAATCATCCATATTAGTAAAATCTTGCATTCCTAATAAAGTAGAAACCACTTTATCTTGTATCCATTTAGCATCTTCAAATTTAATTAATTTATTATATATAGTAGCTACTTTTTCATCTAAGGTCATTTTGCTAAAATCATAACTATTTAATGAACTGAATTCTCCAAAGCCTGATTTTCCGATTGTAACTAAACTAGAAATAAATTGATTTAATATATCTACATCACCATAAGTAACAGCATAATTTGAGTCATAATAATTCATTATTAAATTAGAACCTTTTATCACATTATCCAAAAATGCTCTAAATTCAGTATTATTTGATTTTATACATATTCTCACTAAATCATTATAAAAACTAGCACTAGCAATTTCAAATTCAGAAGAATGTTCTAATCCATATTTTTTGATGTGTTGAGAATCAAATTTAGTGTATGGTATCTTTGTTGTATCTTTATCAAACGTATAGAACCCATTAAAACATATTTTATATAAATTAAATATTCTAAGGAATAATGGAGTATTACTACTGATAATAGTATCGGAATGTTCTAATAATTCTGAAGTCATCTTTAAATAATCAATATCAGCAATATTTTTTGAATCCAATATCCTACATAACAACTCTTTAGAGAAAGACAAATGAGAATTAATTTCTGGTTCTGTAAGTGAACTAAATATTTTGCCAATATATTCAAGAGATTCTGAAGTGATATTCTCTGAAGATAATCTTGATAAAATAGTTGTTAATATTATCTTTTGTTCAAAATTATCTGAATTTAATAATTTTGAGGTTGAAAGGAATGAACTTAATGTTTCACTATCCATTAGTTTACTTAACTTTTGAACTAATAGCATATTTATATTTTGCTTTTGTTCAGATGTTAATAATGAATTAAAACTACCATCGGATAATACAAAATCTTTTGATGATTCACAAAATATCTTATATGCATATTCAGTATCGACTAAATAATCAAATAACAAACTTTTAGAAAAAGTATACCTAAGGGCACCTTTTGAAGACTTTGTTTCTTGGAATTGATATATTAATTCTGGATTACTTCCCGGTGTACCTATATATTTGCTAGGATTGCTTCTAAATTCTTCTACTGTAACATTTTTTATTTTGCTAGTGGGAACACCAACCGCCTTAAGTGCATTTTTTAACATATCATTTTGTTGCTTTTGGATTTGATGTTTTTTAAATGATTCTCCTGCATTCTTTAGTGCTTCTTTAATTCCTGATAGTTTATTGAACTTGCCTTGTATACTTGGCCTTGTCATAGAAGGAGAAATATTAGAATTCGCAGAATCAACTGTTTTTCTTAAATTAGGACTCATTTTTAATCTGCTACCTTCATTTTGACTATCTATAGTAGTATTTCCAACTTTAGATGATAATTTTCCTTTTAGTTTATCAAATATACCCTGTCCAGCATATGGTGCCGCTTTAGTCTTAGATATATATGGGCTTGTACTTGTTTGAAGCACCGCATCTTGAGTCGTTTGAGTTTCTAAAACCATATCATGTTGAGATAATAATTCTTGACTTAAGTTGTTAATTACCAATTCTAAAATTTTTGTTCTATTAGGATATTTTTTTACAAAGTTATCATGATCTGTAACATAAAACATATATGATTCAGCAAAGTCTTCTGCAAAAGATGTTTCTCCATAATCACTTACCTTTATTCCATCTCTTCCAATTACAAGTTCCCATGCAGCTAAACTTGAAAAATAACCAGATTCATGTAGTACATTTTGTGCATATAAACGATCAATATTATGACCGGATTCATGACAAAATACACCATATTCTAAGTTAGATGGATATTTTGCTAAATCCCAAAAACTAATTGTTCCAGTACCGCCAGTTGCCATAGTTCTAAAATCATTGATTTTAGTAATATCATGATTTTTTACAGTACTATATGCTTCTCCAGGAAAACTAAAATCTTCATATAATCGTATTTCAGTTAGAGCTGCTTTTGCAAGTGGAGGCAATTTCTCATACAATGTATTGGCTTGAGTAACCATTTTATCAGCAAATTCAATATTTTTGCCATATACTACGATATGTTTACCATCAGATGTTTCAGTTGCATATAGCAATCCTACACCACTATCAATCATCTTATATTTATAATTATTTATTATTTCAGTTGCATATAATAATATTTCCTTATCAGAAAGATTATTATTATTTAAATTACAAATATTTTTTAACTTTTCGATATCACTTCTATATTGTTTACTGCCATTTTTTGTAGTAATAATATCATTTATTACTTCCATAATATCCATTAATTGGTTGAAGTGATAGCTGTCCAAACCTCTAACTTTTGAAACTCTATTATCTTTAACAAAATCACCTTTGAGTAAGCTATATTCAAAATCAGACTGCATTTTATGAAAATAGTTTTCTAAACTTTCAAGAGTTGCAGACGTAGTAGTAATTCCGTTTATTTTTAATTCTGGAATTTTTGCTTTTCTTAATTCATCAGTATTAAGCTCACTACTATTGTAGAAGTCAATGATTTTATCAATACAAGAAGTATATGATTCTGATTCAACCCAACTTTGAAGGCTATTTGCACTCATAAATGAATAATAATTTCGTATAGTTTTAAAACTTAAAGTATCACCATTACTACGGATGCCATCAATTGAATTAATACTAATTCTCATTGAATCTATTTTTTGTGAAGCAAAGCCAGTCTGCCTAATAATATCAAAAGCAATACTATTTAATTGTTCATATTTATCACTATTAGATAAATTTGGATTGCTTTGTATTTCTTCTACATTCCATAGTATTTCTTGACTTACATCTTGTAAAGAAATTTTTATACCATTAGTTTTATTGCCTATACTTTGTTTTATCTGTTCAATTTGTACTTTATCCAAATTCATTTTTTCTATTAATGCAGTTAATGGTGAATTTTCATCTATATTAAATTGAGACATTAATGATGTTAAATCATTAATTACTCTATTATTTGAATTAATCTTATCTTGTAGACTTTTTATTGTTTTAACATCAGTATCTGAAGTATTTCCTATTTGATTATTTAATGTTGTGTTTTCAGTTCTAAGAGTTGTTAATACTCTTCCACAAGAAGGGCCAAAATTATGTCTTATTTGTCCATTAGTATCAATCAAATCACTAGATTTAAATCCAATATTTGTTAGAATTGGTGCTACCACTAATGACATACCACTAGTAAATGTCGCGGCATTAGGAACATTTATACTTGGGGCTTGTTCTACTTTAACCTGATTACCTTGTGTACTTGAATTATCTTGTAAATATTCACCTTTTAAATAATCAATTAATAAATCAAGTTTAGTAATATCAATTCCTTCACTATTTGGATCATATTTTGCACTAAATCCTTCATCTGAACAATAAAAGCTAGCAATATTTCCGCTTTCTATGCTTGAATTCTTCCACTCACTACTTAATATTTCCAAGCCTTTAATTAATCCAGGTGTAATTTTAGAAGGTAATTCTATAGTTATCATAGTAACACCATCACCACCAACATAACGTATAAAAGCACCATAATTCTTTGGATTAACTTTACCTTGAATAACACTAACAGGTGTTATTTTTTGACCAGTTATATCTGATATAATACTAGCAAAATTACCTATATGATTACCCATTCTAGCTGATGAATTATATCTTGTTACAATTGAATCATCTGTTATAACTGTTACTGCATCTGCATCTTCTACTTTTCCATTAAATAAATTGTAAAAACTAACTGAAGTTTCTTGAAGTTTAAATGTTGCATTTTCACTATTTTGAGTTTGTTTAGTACTCTGCTTACTCTCTTTTTCAGATACATCTTGCAAAGTTTTATCAGTACTTTGTTCAATTGCATGAAATTCAAGTCCACTCAAATTATGTTCCTTCATCAACACACTTAATGGCGAAGTTTCATTAATAATTGCTTTTCTTTGAGCAACATTTAAACCATTTCCTCTGTTTAAAACACTATTATCTGAAAGATTATTATATTCTATTGTTCCTATAAAATATCTCAAAGCATTAACCATTTTTACGAATCCATCTGCGCTCATATTAGTAAAGACAAAATTGTCATGCAAATATCTACCATTTCTTTCGGAAAAATAATTTTCACCAAAATCCCATATTGTATACAAACTGCAAAAAGCATCGAAAAAATTCTGAATTTTTTCTTCATTATTAAGTATTCTGTTAAATTTAGTGTTTGTTTGTTTTTCAACTAAATCGACATATTTCAAAAAGTTTTGAGCAGCATCTATTAAAGAACCACCGTTTTGCAAAATCCAGTTTTCTACTCCGACTCCACCAAGTCCACCTTGCTCAAAATCACTCCTATAAGGTTTATATACTTCTGCATCTTTTAATAAAGATTTTGCAGCAATGATATTCGCTCTAACATAATCATACATTTTAGCATCAATCTTTTTGATTGTATTTAGCCTATCTTGTAATGATTGCTCTGTTGAATAATCAATTTCATCTGATTTGATGGCAAATGAAATATCTATATCTACAATATCCCCATTTGCTAATTTTATATTATTAGCACGAATGTCTCCTTTAGAAGTAATTGTAATTGTTGGATTTTCGTTGTCACCTATTGATTGTATCTTGCTCTTTAAAACATCAATGATTGTATCCTTAATAGTCTTAAATTGATTTGCGTTAGTATATATATCTCTATCCAATCTTAAAATAAAATCAAAATCTCCATCACCAGGTACATTAGTATTTCTTCCTGTTGAACCTGTATTTAATATCTCCATAACTCCAGATTCAAAATTATCCCCCATTTTATCTGTTAATGATAATTCTATATTTTGAGTAGACAATTTAGATACCACTTCATCAAATATGGAATAAATTCCTTTCTTCTTGGCCTCTATATCCAAATCAGAATCATTAAATAGTTTTACTAACTCACCAATAGATTTAACATCATGTGATAAATGTAAATTAGGAATTATTATATCTTTTGTAACATTGTCAGAGAAACTATAATTATTTTGACCATAATACGATAAGCCTTCCATTTTAGAAACTAATTCATTATATTCATCAATACTAAATATTAAATTTCCAGCGAAGTCGAAGATTGGTACGTATAAGCCATTTCTAGCCATTTCTAACTTAATGATAAGTAAATCTTGCCCATTAGATTTTTCCGCATAATTAACACTACCATTTCTATTATAAGGTTTGGTATCAGAAATATTTCCACCTGCATATAATATTGCATCAATATCAGTTAATGCACACCCAGTCCTCATTCCTAGGTGATTACTATCTCGCGTAGTAAACATTTCTATTTTTGTAGGATCATATTTTGCATCTGTTGTATTCCTATTGACATCCCTTGTAATATTTAAGTTTGGATTATCATTTTTAATTACAAAATATATTGGGCCATAAGTCATAGCAGATACAGCATCTAATAGATTGTAATTATTCCTCTTTATAGGAGTATTATCTTCATATGTATATCCTATCTGACTCCAGTCAGTATCTAATGGTGTCAAATCTGATTTTCTATCCCCAGTAAATAAACTTAAAAATTCCTTACTATAATTACCATATTGAGCTGAACCTACAAATGACTTATAATCTCCTATTCCTCTAACATAATCCCCTTCTTGCAAAACAAATTTACTTCCATCTGAATATTTTTGAGAATATTTTATTCCTCTTTCTCTTGCTTCTTCATATGCTTTTACACTAAATTCCTTTAATTTTTCAAAAGAATCAAATCCTGCATAATATGCAAAACTCCTTACTATTCTATCTTTTAAATCATAACCCTTTTGAGTAACGTTATCTTTATTTGGCTTGAAAAATTCATTGAAGAATTTGATTTTTTTGTCTAAATCCATTTCACTAAAATTGACACTATGTTCTTTGCCATACATGGTATTGTTATATAAACTTTCAAGGCATGACATAAAAACATTAAAATGTGATATTTCTTGTTGAGATAAATCGCCAATCTTTTTTTCATTATTAATAATAGAATTAAACAAATTATTACCTATTTCTATATTGTCTAAATATTGAATAAATTCTTTATTACATGATCTAGCAGCTATTCTTATTAAATCAGCATAAATAATTTGATATCTTATTTGATCATATGAAGAAGATCTTCCAAATGTTTTAAAATTACTTTTTAAAATATTCGTAATCCCCTGATCAGATAATTGTGGGCTGAGCTTATAATTCTCACTTTTGAAATCAAGTGTTCCATATGTTTGACCCATATACATTCCATCTAAAAATGGGTAAAACATTTGAAAACATCTGAATATTTTTCCTGGGAAAGGAATACTTTTATTTAAAAATGTTTTTTCTAATTCATTAAATATTTCTATATTATTTTCCAAATGAGATAAATGAGTTAATAAATCAAACCTGATTTTGTATAGTTCAGAAGAATTAGTAGACATTACTCTCTTATATAATTCCGTATTAGCTAACTCTTGTAAATATTCCAAAGTTTCTCTTCTATTTATATTGTTACTGTCTGACTTATTAATAAATGATTCAATTTGATCTAAGTTTATTTTAGATAAATTATATATAAGAATCTCAAATTGTTCTTCTGGCAGACTTTCAATGATTTTAGTAAAACTATCTAGTTCAAAAACACCATCTTCAAAAACATTTATTTTTGACATTGTAGACACGATATCTTTAGGCGTGACATAAGATAAAAATTTATTTAATAGTTCTATCTTTGTAACTACGTTATTCTTACTAAAATAATCAATTAATTTTATAATATCGTATGATTTAAGATGCGATACATGTTTTTCAAATAATTGTAATTGTATATCTCTAGATTTGATTTTTTTAATAAAGTATCGAACATCCTGAGAATCAAGATAATTACTAGAAAAATCTAGTGCTCTAACAATTAGATTTGTATCCGAAAGTGAATCAATAACTTCATATATATTATTTATTTCTAATCTATCAATGCATTTTTCTAATGCATTTATTCTCAATTCTTCATTTTTTATAGATAAAATCAATTTATTTATGATGCCAGAATACATAAAATTAGATGTTTTTTCAAGTGTAGTTAAAATCAATCTATCTTTTTTATAATGCTTCTCATCAAATAGCACTGGGGACTTTGATGTTTCCTTACCCAATTCTGCTTCTGATAATTCACTAGCATCTTGCATATTTCTATGACTATAATTAATATCACTTTCAGATATTGTCTGATTGTCATGTATATTATATTGAGAAACATTTTCAACACCAAAACCAGTACCTTCATTAAATGGAGATCCTTGATATTTTCTTACTGTATCTACTAAGAATGTATGACCATCTATCACTACTGCATTAAATGCATGACCATTTCCAGCTTTCTTTGTAGAAGTTGTGCTTAATACACCTGATAATTCATAGCATTCTAATCCTAATCTATCTGCAAGTACTTTGTAAGTATATGCAAATCCATTACATGTAGATTCTCTTCTAGTAACTTGTTTTCCATCAACAGTTGTCTCAACTGGAACAAGTGACATTAATCCATCAAACTGAGCTGGTCTTCCTTGGTTACCTCCAGAAGGCTTTGAAACATACGAAATAAAATCTTCATTTGAAAGATAATCATATATAAATCTAGCTTTCTGCATATCAGTCCAATTTGGATCTACTAGAGAATCAAATATAACTAATTCTTCATTTATTTTTAATAGTTGTTCTTTTGTATATGTTGCTTTTTGTAAGAATGCAACACTATCTCCACCATTAGCACTCGTATTTAAATAACTATCTGTATATCCTCCAGTTATTCTTATCTCTACATTATCTGGTAATTGAGATATTAACTGTTCATTAAGTTCTAATGTATTGGATATTTCTATTAGTATTCTTCCACTTATATTATTTGTTTTAATTGTGTTAATAGCATCAGAAAGAGAAGTTTTAGGCGATACTACATAATCATATCCAGCATAAGACCTATTACGATTAAACGCTTTACTTAATAGTCCACCATTCTCCATATTTAAATCAGATACTCTTGTTAAATTTATATTAGTTTCAATATTATTTCCACCGCTTCTATTTGCAAATAATCTTGACAATATACCTGATCTTTCTCTAGCCTCACTTACAAGTGATGGTGATGCAGCTGCAGCAACTTGACTTGAATTAACTTGCTCTGACATCTTCATTTCTAACTCAGTAAGCATTTGTTCCATTAATCTAGCTCTATTAGGAAATCTAAATTTAAATAATCCCCTATTAGACATATATTTCATATGTGATTCAGCAAAATCTTCAACTATAGCTGTTTCACCATATCTACTTACTTTATTTCTGTCTGCTTTTTTAGCTTGTTGCCAAGTATCGGACTCTTCTGTCCAATAACCATCTGAACCAAATAAGTATGTAGAAATTGCTACATCTATATTATGACCAACTTCATGGTGTAAAATATCTAAACTTAAATTTCCAGGATATTTTGATAAACTATAGAATCTAATCGTATCTCCGTTAGCATCGGCAGCAGCAGAAAAACCATGATTTATATTACCATACTTTATAATTGCTTGCGTATCGTTAGCAGTAGAATCAAAATCCAAAAATAACACAATATCTTTTATATTTGCTTTTTCTAAATCTGATAATTTTTCATATTTAGCTTCAAATTTAGAAATCCACTTTCTTGCAACTTCAACATCTTTTCCATATACTGTTATCTTTTTACCATTTTGCATTTGAGTTTCGAGTATTAATCCTACTTTTCCGTGTTCTATCATATTTTCTTTTACTTCACTTATTTGCTCTAATGCCAATAATAATATATCATTTGCATTAAAATCAGAAGATAGTTCTGTAATTTCTATATCACTAGATAGCAAACTACTATTTTCAATTAAAGTAGATTTAATACTTTCAATTATTTTATTACCTTTAGATTGACTTAGTTTATTTACTTTTTTATACTCATTTACTAAATCTATTAATTTTATTGTCAAATCTATTGTTGCTTGGTCATCTATTACACCCAATTGAGTAATTGGTCTACTTCTATCAAATTTACCTTCGGTAGAATTAACGAAATCATATTCTAAATCACTCTTCATATCTTCAAAGTATTGTAGCATACCACCAATATTAGATTCATAACCCTTTTGTGAAAATTCTGGAATAGCCTTTGACATAAATTCTTGTGTATCTATGGATGAACTTACAGTACTAATAATATTTTCAAGTAATTCAACACATTTAGCATATGACATATCATTTCCTAACATTCCTTGAATATTACTTTCATCCATAAATTGATAATAATCTGCTAATACTTCAACACTAACACTACCATTTTTAGTGCGCATACCATCTAATGTCTCTAATTCAATTTGTGTTGATAATAATGAATTATAAACATAAATATTTCCCGAACTTTGCATTCTAACATCAAGAGTACTCATTATAGAGTGATATTTTTCAATAGGTGATAAGTTTGGATTATTAATAATTTCTTTAACATTCCATGATAATTCTCTATTTAAATCTTCTAATAAAATACTTTGAGTAACATTCTCATCTTTTATGTTTTGTTTAATTTGTTCTAATTGAGATTTATCTAATTTCATTTGTTCCATTAATGCAGTTAATGGAGAATTTTCATCTATGTTAAATAGTGACATCAATGATGTCAAATCAGATATAGTTCTACTATTTGTATTAATTTGTTCTTGTAAACTATTCTTAGTCTCAATATCAGTATCAGATATTGTACCAAGTTTATTATTTAAAGTTTTGTTATTATTTTCTAATAGCGAAATAATTCTTCCACAAGAAGGTCCAAAATTGTGTCTAATTTGACCATTACTATCGATTAAACTATCAGATTTAAATCCAATATTTGTTAAAAGTGGTGCTATTACTAATGACATACCACTGACAAATGCATTTCTTTGTGTTTGATCAACAACAATATCTCCTTGAACAGTTTGTGTACCAGTGTTAACTCCAGGCTCTGGTCCCAACATTTGTTGTTGTAGAGCTTCAACGTATTCATTAATAGCAGCAACATTCTCCATTGTAACTCTATTTTCAATTTTAACGCCTTGTTGTTCTAAATTACTTATCTTATCACGCACTTTACTTAATTCTTCATTAAATTGATCTATTTGATTTTGTATTTGCTTATAATATTTTATATCACGTTGTGTTAAATTTTCATAATCAGTTCTATTTATTTTATTTGCATGATATATTGCATTCAACAATTGTGTTTCACGACTAACTAATGATTTTCCTAATGCTTCTTTTGCAAGGCCAAGCCTTTCAGTTAATGAAACGTTTTCACCTTCAACTATTTGTATTTGACTATCGATTACTGTTCTAACGTCAGAAGCTAATTCACTATTGTTAAGCTGATTATGCAAATCATTTAACATTTTATTATTATTTTTAATTTCTAATTCTAATAGTTCTACATTGTCAGTTATAGCTAAACTTATTAGATTATTATCAATAGTTAAATTTTCAATTTGAGTATTGATGCTTTCTATTTGATTACGTATTTCTGTTACAGCATCAACAGCATTCTCATCAACTAATGTTTCATTATTATATGCTTCTAATTTTGTATTTAATTCTGCTAATTGTGCTCGTAAATCAGTAATAGTATTATTATTTGTATTAATTACTTCTTGTGCCTTATTCTTCATTTCTTTAATTTGATTACTAATCTCAGCATTTGATTGATTTAATCTACC
>JAEEGL014819180.1_pt1 | contig 31493 bp, 38 predicted proteins | sample 9134231 | NCBI WGS metagenome assembly JAEEGL01 (sample SAMN16246548, study PRJNA631951) | gut metagenome | biome: gut microbiome; feature: rumen; material: fiber-attached | host: Bos | place: Iran: Karaj | collected 2018-10 | reverse complement strand
TTAAGGGAAAACTTGTGCGGTGCAAAGAGTGCAAGCATTGGGCATACGGCAAAGACATCTGCACCCTGCACGATATGGGAATGGTGGCTAACGACTTCTGTAGTTACGGAGAAAGGAAAGCAGATGATTAAAGAATACATATATTTCGTGGACGATAATCCGAACGGTACAAGTGGAATGACCGATGAAGAAATCGTGCGGTGCAGGGAATGCCGTTGCTGTAAAAGGAAGCGTGGCACATTCAAGGGCGAGCCGATAATCTTCTATCGCTGTGAAGAGCATAACCGAGATGTTGAGAGCGATGACTTCTGCTCTTGGGGAGAAAGGAAAACAGATGCGTAGCGCTATGAAAAGGCTCACCGAAGAAGACCGCTTTAGCCGTTGGTTTGCAACGTGGACTTACAACCATAATGGTTGGAGCAAGTACAAGAAGAAGAACAGACGCATAGCAAGGCGTAAGTTGAAGCGTGGTGAATGGGAAAGAGAGGGAGAGTGATGAAAGACCCGTGCAAAAGCTGTGCGTATCATAATGGATTGTATGACCATACGGGAAGAAAGACAGCGGATTGGTGCGTTAAGCGTAACGGCAGGATACATAAGGCGTATAAGTTGTGCAAGTTCTATAAGCCTAAAGGCGTTCATAGCGTATGGATATTCGATAAGGAGAGCGAGTGATGGAGATTTGCGGAGATAATAGATTTGAGATTATAGCAAAGGCAAAGGAGCATTTACTTGAAGCCACAAACATTGACACATCACCAAGAGAAATGGAAGTGCTTGATAGCTTTCTGTTCAGATGTTGGCAGATGGGGTGGCTTGACAGATATGATGACCGCAAGACCGAGCCAAGTGGTTACAAAATGAAACCGATTGAGCAGACCGAGCCACATTTTGACAAGGACATAAATGTCCCTTGCAAGACCGAGCCACAGACAGAAGATTGCGGAGCGTGTGAACATTCACGAATTACTTGCAGATATATGGAGTGTGGAGAACCTTGCCACTATGAGCCAAAGACCGAGCCACAGAAGGAAGAGTGTCCGTTTGATGACACAATTCCTTGCGAGTGGGTTTGTACAGAATATGGCAATTGCAAGTACAAGCCAAAGGACGAGCCACAGACGGATTGCTCGTGGCAGAAAGGAGAATGAGATGTCGGTAAAACTATGGGCATATGAGCCCGAGAAATGCGATGGGGACTATTGCCCCAACTGTTGCGATATATGCTCGAAAGCAGAAGTTGACGAAGAGCATATCCCTACGTGGCTGGCACTGGATATGCTGGCAAAAACACTTGCGAGCAGATATGACCACGACATATGTGAAGCAATAAGAACGAGAGACGACGATGAGATACTGGACGTTTGACGTCTGCTCTTTGATAGCAGACTATGAGAAAAACAGGCGTACCCTTGCGAGCATTCAGGAAGCTCTTGGCGTGGCAAGGGGGTATATCGAGCACCCAATAGGAGCCACGAGCCGTGGGGATTGGGAACAGTACGTCGGTATCCTCGAGCTCCGTGAAGCCGAGTATCAACTGTACGTGGATATGGTAATGCTTGGTATGGGGGATTTGCCAGAGATAGAAAGGCTTGTATTACAGATGTGGCTGATGGACAATCGTGATGACGTATACATCATAGACCACTGCGGAATCAAGAACGGAGAAGAACTCCGTAAAATCAAGAAGATAGCATTGACCAAATTCACCAACATAGTCATGCCGAACTGAAATGACTATCTTGAAATCAAAAATGACCAAATTAAAAAAGGGCAGGGAACTAACCCTGCCCTTTGCTTTAGAACCAGCTCTTGTCCTCTTGCATTATGTAGCATTCAAGAGCATCTCTGAATATGTTGGTCGTGCCCAGCAAATCTTTATGTAGCTCAACCCATTCGATAATCTTGTAATCATCATCTTTGCGAAGGTATATCTGATACCGCTGGTAGTTATTGTCTTTGTATCTTTGCTTAACCTCTGTGCTTGTTTGGGTCTTGCGTTTTGGCTTACTCCTATACATATCACCACCCCTCTACCAATATAGCACATCATTCTTCCTCTTTCCAGCGGTAAAAGTCCTCTGCGTTGCCCTTCCAACCAGTCTGCCGAAGCTCTCTGAACTCCATACAATCGTCAAGATTCTTGAACTCCCACGATTTGTTTTCGACGAACTTCTTTTTGACTTCGCTGTCAGCGGACTCCGTCTTCTGAATCTTCGCCTTGCCGATTTGGATATTGCTCATAATATACACGAACAGAAATAACAATCCGAATTCCAGCATTATCTCACCCCCTCCAACTTGCAGTGCATTACTCCGTCCTTGACGTAGTAGTCCTTTATCTTCTTGCGTCCGAAGAAGAAGAACTTCTCATCTTCTGTCATCGGTGGGAGGGGAGTGCCGTCCTCTTTATAGAGCTCGATTTCGTATATCCCCCGAAATCTCGGCAACCTGTCGATTGCCAAACTGATGTAATGGTATGTCATTTCAATTGCCCCCTTTCAACTCAAAGAACCTCAAGGTATCCCAGTTAATGTGCCAATCGAGATACCCGTCCCCGATTATGTCGGGGAGAGTATCCGTAGCTTCTTCCTCTGCTCTCATCAGCAGGTCATCAAGCCCATTGTACGGGCTCATATCATCTGGAATCGGAACCTCAAACAGAGCTTCAAACTCCACACACGCCTTGCATTTGATTGTTTTCATACTTCACCTCCCGATATTATGCTCTCAAGATACTCCTCAAAGAATGCACCAAACGGCGCAATATCGCTCGCAAACGTCTTGAATGCGTGCTCGTAATGCCCCAACGAATTGTCGCTCATACTATCTAATGGGTGGAATGACTGGAACACTTTATCGTGGTCATAGTATTTGTCGGTATCGTAAAACACCTCGCCATCTTGATACACTACGGAGACGTTGCCGTCCCAGCCACCGCCAAAGACCCCCATACCAACAATTTCGCCATTGTAATTGCTGTGAACAAACCCGAGCCTGTGGACTATCCCATTAGCATCAAAGTCTTTTTTCTCAAACGAGTGCCTTCCGCTATCCCACTTCGGAGAAAGCCGAATGCCAGCCGTTCTCGCCGCATTTGCATTCGCAATCATCGTGTCGAGCTCCTTGCTGTGTTCCATTATGTGCTGTCTGTACGCTTCAATGCGATTCAGCGTAGCTTCGTGAGCCATACGTTCGCTGTTAGCCTTGGCTTCTCCAAAGGCCATAATGTTCTGTGTTAAGTCCTTCATTTTGCACCTTCCTTTCTGACGAAAATCTCGTCAAACAAGCTCTTGCCGTCCTTCATATCCCTTGCCCATTTGAAAGAGCCAATCAAGGTTGCGGCATCAATAATTTCCCCGACGCTCATCATTTCATCGACTGCGTCATCAAGTTTCTTTCCGCTATAGCCGAAATACTCATACGCTTCTGCTATTTCAGCTCTGATTTCGGCTTGCTTATCCTCGGGCTCGTTATGTATATACTCACGAACCCATATCCCGTCTTTGTAAATCATCGCCACACTCCTTTCTACCAAACGATTTCGAAATCGTCCTCTTCATCGTCCTGTGTGTAATAGTGTGGCTCGTTGAGCCCACCAAATGTGTAGCCATTGTCGTGGCTGATAACCACGTATGCGTCCTCATCGAAATCCTCAAGAATCCCAATGAGCTGGCCGACAGTCATCGGCTTATTCCACGAATATCCCTCGAACAACTGCGAGATGCTGTATCCTGTTCTTGGTGCTTCAAATACTACTGCTTCTTTCATAATCCACCTTCCTTTCTGCTAATCCTCAATCAGCAATGCGCTATTGTTAAAGCTCTTGAACCAGCAAGCGCCCTCGACTATTTCGCTCATAGCCTCGCAAGCCATAACGAGCGTCCACATAACGTAGTCGTTGAAGTCCAACGACTGTGCGTTATAAGCTTCACATTCGATAAGATAATCAGCGTACTCCTTGCGGAGCTTCTGAATCCTGTCAGCCCATATACTGCGGAAGTGCTCCGCCTTCTCGAATGTCGTGAAATCGACCGAGCCAATTGGTGCCGAATCTTTGTCAGGCTTAATCAGAATCAAATACATATCGTTCTCCTTTCTCCCATAGGGAAGGGGAGCCGAACTGCTCGGCTCCCCATTTACCATTAGCTTACCTGCTCATCATTCGAGCAGATTCTCCAGCAAGCGCATAACTGCTTGCAGTCAGCGCAGTAGGAATCGTCATTGTCCACAGTGGCAGGGCAGTCACTCTGACTGAAGTCATAGAGCCCATCTTCATCGAGGTAGTCGGAGTACGGGTCATAAGGACTCTTGTATTCGAAGTCATCGAATGACCCGTATCTCTCCTCATACCACGACTCCCAATAGTTGTCAGTGATGGCCGACAGATTGCTGTTGATTACTTCCTTTATCGGCTCGGTCTTAACTGTAATCTCCGTCGGCTTATAACTCCCATTGGAATACCACACACCATCACACGATTCCCAACCACGACCTAACAGTTCACAGTGTCCCGAGCCGTCGAGTATTGCTAATCTCGAACCACACAGCTTCTCGATTAGGTCTAACGTGTCATCGTCCTTCCAATAGTCTCTGTCTTTGATTATCAGAGACAGATACTCCGTGATGAATTTCATTGTATCGCTGTAATCCACCGTCTTGCGAGCCGCATAGCTCTTGGTGTAATACTGCGAGTATGTCGAGCCCCATTCAGTCGTGAGCTCGATGATACCATTGTGAGCAATCCCTATATCCGAGATGGATTCAAGCTTGCGCAGGTCGTCCATTTCTCTGGATAAAGGGAAGGGGTGGCACCCGTCTTGGCGAATGCCACCCATCGTAGAAATACGGAAGTGCATTACGAAAGCTTTGTCATCGCCATACTTGGCTCTTGCTTCACGCAACGCCTTCCAGAATGAGCGGAATCCCATATAACCTTTGTGGATTTCCACGTCGGAGCCTGTCGCTACCATAAAGCCAGCTCCATCAGGATTCTTGTAGAAACATCTTTTGAGGACTCTCTTTACTGGGAAGTCCACTCCCATTGGTTTATATACTGCTATACACATATCTGTTTCTCCTTTCTTTGTCTCAAGTCGCTACTAAAATATCAGCGGCTCGTTCTCACTGTCAGTGTCTATAGGTCTCGAAAGACTTTCTATCATCTCGGCTATGTCGTTAAGTGCGGAGTACTCGAGGCCTTCGTCAAGGTCGGTGTCTATATCCGACGCCTCACGTATCGCTTCTCTCTGACGAGCGTACTCCGCTTCTCTGCGCTCCTGCTCCTCTCTCCAGTAGGCCATCATATAATGGTCAGCCGCTTCGTAGAAGGCGCTCCTTGACTGAACGTAGTCGAGCGTGCTCTTCTTGAGCCCCTTGAGCCACTGGTAGTCGTCGGTTATATCAGCCCAGCCTATCTTGACTGAATTGAGAGCCGTTGTGACCACGAAGTCGATTGTCGCAAGGAACGTCTCAAGCTTGAGCGTTCCTCTGTTGATTCGTATCTCGACAGTGGCGTGATTGGTAGTGTTGACAGCCATATATCTGTCTCCATACCCGTCATACTTCGCCCATTTCTTGAGCGTATCCTTTCTGATTGAGTTGTACTTTCTTGCCCAGCGGTCAGCCTGCTCGTTGGTTCTCCTCGAGACCTTGACGATGTCGTTCCAGTAGAGGTTGTAGAACTCCATCAGCTTGGCGATGTTGTCGGTCTGTTCCTCGTCATCTTCGCCGAACAGCGTTCTTGACAGGTGTACGTGCAGTCCGCAGGTACCTATCTCGTGGCTCGAATATCCTCTGTTCTTGCAGGTTTCGAGGATTTCCTTCCACGGAAGCTCATAGAACGCTTCGACGGTGTGTGGCTGTGTGACTATCTCGATTCCGTTGTAGAGAGAACCGTCGTGCTTGAAGTAAGCGTGAGCCCCGAACAGCTCATCGAGCTCGTTCAGGCAGTACTGCCTCTGATTGCCGTCCGTCTCTCTTCTGTCGATTTCGAGCTCAATGCCGAGCCCCTTGAACACCGCCTCATACTTGCCGAAATACTGCATTGGCGGCTCGTCTCCGTGATAGGAGCGCACTCTTGCGTTGTCGCTACGCCTCTGAGCTCTTAGGCAACCAACACAGCACTCCGCATCGTCGTTCCACTGTGTCCAATGAACCCAGTTCCCACACTCTTCGCAATACTGCCAGTCGCTGTCGCACTCGGCGCAATCGTTGCAGACGCAGTGGTCTCCGCTGAAATTCAGTTCAGATGTTCTGAACAGCTCGTCGCAATTGTCGCAATAGGTGTAGTAGTTGTCCCTGCAATCCTCGCAGATATATGCGTCCTCGCACTCGACATAGTACGCATAATCGACGTCGACGAGGTCTCCGCATTCCCAGCAGGTCACTGCGTCATCGCAGACGCAATCCTCGCACCACGTCTCGTGATACCCATTGTGTTCCACGCTTCTGGAATCAATGTTCCTGCCGTCAAACAGCTCTCCGCAGTGCTCGCACTCAAATGCGTGTCTGTCCACGCAGTGACCGCACCATTCCGCCGCAACTCCGCTCGACGCATGTACGGTGAACATATCGCCATCACGGCACCAATCACCGCATTCCTCGCACTGCACGAAGCCATTGGCTTCAAGGCAGTCCTTGCAGTAATAGGCGTCTTCGCTTGCCACATAGACCAGCTCCTCTGCGCTCTCAATGCAACCGCATTTCACGCAATACATTTCTCTTGCTTCACTCATTGTTTTTCTCCTTTCATTTGTTATCGTGAAGCCACAACAGATTCAGTTCTGTTATGGGGCTGTCTCATCAGTACGGGTAGCCCGTCTCCCGTAGACCCTGCCAATAGGGCAGGGGTTTCGACATTAGCCGAACAGTTTTGCTTCGAGCATCGCCATCTTGACTTCAGACAGCTTTCTGAACAGAGCACGCTTCTCATCAACGCTGATATTCATATCGGCGACGTGGTCGAGCACCTTCGAGATTGTGTCGAGCCCAATAGGCGATGGGGCAGTGACTTCCTTCTCCACCTCGACCTCTTTGATGACCTCGACGGTCTCCACTCTTGTTGTTTCGGCGAACAGCAGGTCGGCCGCTTCCTTGAGCCCATTGGTGAGCATTCCTTCGCCGTGCTCGTAGTTCAGATACGCCTCTCTCGGAATACCGAGGAACCCAGCGACCTGATTGATTGAGAATCCTCTCGAAGTGCGCTTCAGCAGAAGCTCTCTGCCAGCTTCTTTGCACTGCTCAACGAAGCGCTCTTTAGCTGACACGAACATATCCTCGAGACTGACATCGAACACATCTGCGATGTCCCTTGCGAGCTCTTCTGACGGCTGTCTCTTGCCGTTCTCGATGTTGGAAAGGTGCGACTGCGTGGTATCGAGCAGGTCTGCAAGACCCGAAAGCGTGAGCCCAGTAGCCTTTCTCAACTTCCTCATCTCTGTTCTGAAACTCTCGAACTGTGTAGGCGACATATCCGCCTGCTTCCTTCTGTTGATTCTTGCTGTCATCGTTATTTCTCCTTTCTTTCTACGATTCCCATTACGATGAACCCCATTGTGATAAAGCCGATTGGTATGATTAACCACTCGGAATCAGCTATACTGACTCCGAGTGCTATCATCAGAATCCCGATTGCTTCTACTGCCTTTTTGCCCATTTCTCGTACTCCTCCTCCTTAAATCTCCAGTGCATAAACACCAAACTGCCACAGACCTCAATCTCTGCAAGCTCGCTTCTGCCAGTCATTCCGTCAGTACAGCCAAGGTTTCTGTTGTGAGCAAAGGTGATTGCCCTGCTATTTGTCTTAAGGTCATATGCGAACGTCATTCCGCCGTTCCACATACAGCTATCAACGATTCGCTCACAGCCAAATGTGTGATTCCATACAGATACTTGCTCGTCGTCGGCAATATCATCAGCAGGCTCGCAGTGATAATCCGCATACGCTGTCGACAGAGCTCTTGCTTCTTTAGCCGACATACTGTACTCACTGCCATAAGCTCCGTTTTCCCACCAGTCGATGATTGGCTGTGGCAGAATCTTGATGGCTTCTTTCGCCGCTTCCCAAATCTCTTTGTTGCATTCGAACTGTGAAAGCCAGTCCCATTTGCTCTTGAATGAGTAATCAACCATTTCTACGCTCCCTTCTACATACGGACTCCGTATGTCATAAAAAATAGCTTCCAAGCGTCAACGCTTGACGGTAGGGCAGTCACGCTGTCCCACCATTAAACGCTGAACTATGCTGTTCTCCCTATTGGCCTTCCGCTGATGTCTCTTGCTGGAAGAATAGGGGAGCCGACTTCGAGGTCGTCATCGTAGATGAAATCCACGAACCCGAACTTCTCTGCGAACCTCATCGCCGCCCAATAGGCGTCCTCGAGATTCTTGTTGAAGAATATCATCGGCTCTTCCCAGTAGATGCTGTTTGGTCTCTTGAACCAGAATCTGTACTGATACATCGCTTACTCCTTTCGCCGTTACATTACCGTGAAATCGTCGAACCCGTTGCGCTCTGCGTACTTGCACGCCTCCTCGAAGGCCTCCTCAATGCTTCGTGCAGGAAGCTCCTTCTCCACGCTCCAAGGTTCCCCATTGTGCTTAAACAAGCATCTGTAGTATCTCCACTTCATCGCTTACTCCTTTCGTTCTCCGATAGCCCTTGCCAATGGGGTCATTCACCTGACCCCACTACTAAAGGCTAACGTCTCCCGACGTGGCTTTAGTGGACACAGACCCAGACTCCTATTGCTCTTTTGTCCCCCAATGTGTTAAGGTATCCATAGGGCTCCACAGATACCATACGGCACATCAGAGGGGTTTTATCCCTCGCCATTCCCTGACGGTCGGTCGCATAGGCTCGACGGCTTTATCCCGTCTGCTGACTGCGTCAGCGTGAACCCTCGGCATTGGACTAATGGACGGGTCGGCGTATCCCGTCTGCCGATAGCGGAGTGTCAGCGTCGATCCCCATAGTGCTCGGAACATCTCGGTTATCCGATTCGTTTCAGCGTCTTCGGAACGCCGTCGTCGTTCGGATAGGGTGGCTCCGACGTCATCAAGATTCTGTCGTCTGGTAGCAACCCGACGTCGTCATCGCATTTGCAGTCAGCTACAAGCCTGCTGACCCATAGGGCGACACCGCACTGCAACTCATACCCCAATAGGCGGTCTGCTATTCAGTTGTCAAGGTGCTGTGGCACTCCGTGCCACTCGGTTCTGAACGGGCTTGTGACCGTTCCGCCGCATTACCACTCCCCGAAGGGGAGTGTCACTCTGCGATTGGGAGGGCAGGGTACCTTGCTATGCAAGGTACCACTCCTTCCTCGTTCCGCTGAAGCGGAACCCGAGGCTCTTCAGAGCCTCGCTGTGGCTCCTCGTGCCCTCGCCTCTGACCCAGAGCCAAGCTCTGTCGGTGTAGGTCTCGAGACCTTCGGTCTCGTTGATGGCCTTGATGAGCCTCTTGTTCGAAGCCGAAGGCTTCGACTTGCAGGTGAACGCTATCGGGAGCTGTTCGACCTTCGGAGCCTTCGGCTCCGCCTTGGCCTTGGAAGGCTCCTTCGGAGCCTTCGCCTTGGCCTTGCTGGAAGCCTTCTTCGAAGGCTTCGTGGACTTCTTGCTGGAAGCCTTCTTCGAAGGCTTCTTGGCTGGCTTCTCTCCACCTACGGTGGAGAGGTCGACTGGCGTCTCTGCGAGCGTTCTTGCGAATGCGAGAGTGCTCTCGGACTGCTTGGCGTACCACAGCTCCTTGGAGCTGTGCCATCTGAACCCAGCACTCTTGAGTGCTCTGCGGATTCCCTCACTCGGCTTCGCCGAGAACTTGAGTTCAACTCCGTTGAACTCGGTGTTGAGTGCCATCTCGCAAGACACCTTCGGTGTCTTGGCGGCTTCGTTGCTCTTGCGTGTGCTTGCGTTCTTGCTCGTGTTGGTCTTCATCGTTTTTTCCTCCTTGTGTGTATGCACGCTCCCTGCGTGCTGTGATGATGTGCGTCGCTTCGTTGCGACTTGGTTAAATTGTAAGCCCGTCGAAAACGAAAGCAAGAAAAACATAAATTGTTTTGGAAAAAACATAATGAAACTCTGAAAGCCAGCAATTGCAAGGGTTTCAGCTGTTAAAAACTTGGCAAGTACAAAACGAAAAAAGAAAAAAACAAAACGAGGGACAATTTTGGGACACTTCTTGTTAGCACTCTCAATAGGTGAGTGCTAAAATAAAAATAGTTTACCACAAGTTATTGTGAATGGTTATATCAATAATGTATATTAAAAGGGGCTGTAAAAGTGTATCAATTAGCTGTAAATGGTATCAAATAAGGGTGATAGCATAGCACAAAACGGAAGCATTAACACAAAAGCGTCAATGATTCCCGCACTTTTGAATAAGTACTCCTACAATTGAGTTTTAAGGAAGTGTTTGGGCACTATATATGGTAGTTCGAGGCCACTAACCGACCCGTTCCGTCCCAAATAGCAGGGGGCGCGCGTCATACCTTATATAGATGGTTTTCATAAATCGAAAGGCTTCTGAAAAACAGGTTTTCATAAATCGAAGGGCTCCTGAAAACAGCTCACGGTTTTAACTCCTTTCATAGAAGACTCCTCGGGGCAACTCGAGGAGTTTTCTATTGGGAAGATAGTTACCCCAATTTGGGAGTAGTAGGTCTAATGGGGTGCGAAAAAATTATAAAAATTCTGGAAATTCGGGGGAGAGATGGCGGTAAGTGCGGTAGAGACATATAACGCTGTACTACAGACGGACTATTGTGAATATGTGGCTCACGTGCATCAAGGGGCGTGGATAAAGACGCCGTTTCACAGATTTCTGTGCAAGTACGTTCAGAACTTCATTGAAAGAGAGACGGATTTGCCTTATGAGATTCTGGTGATAGCGACGCCGCCACAGCACGGAAAGAGCCAGTCCATTACGGAAACGCTACCGAGCTGGTATTTGGGCAAGCACCCCGATAAGCACGTTATTGAGATTTCCTATAATGAGGACTTCGCAATAAAGTTCGGCAGAAGGAACAAGCGCAAGGTCGAGGAGTACGGCGAAGAGATATTCGGCATACACGTCGCCAAGGACAACAATAGAGCTGTAGAGTTTGAAATCGCTGAACACGGAGGAGGAATGCTCTCGAGGGGTGTCGGAACGGGTGTTACTGGCCAGCCAGCGAACCTGATGATTATCGACGACCCTATCAAGAACAAGAAGGAAGCGTTCTCGAAATCGAGGCGTGACCTTATATATGAGGAATGGCTGATGTCATTCAAAACGAGGCTCGCTCCGCACTCAAAAGTGATTCTGATTATGACTCGATGGCACGAGGACGACCTTGCTGGCAGGCTCCTCGAAGAGGAAGAGAACATCAAGCTGTTACGCTTTCCTTGCGAGTGCGAAGACGAGCACGACCTTCTCGGCAGAAAAATCGGCGACGCATTGTGTCCAGAGCTCGGCAAAGGCAATGCTTGGCTCACGGAATACAAGAAGGGTCTCATTTCCAAGGAAGGCTCGATGACGTGGAACGCACTGTTCCAAGGCAGACCGACCGCTATGGAAGGTAATATCATCGAGCGTGACTGGTGGGAATACTATGAGGAGCTTCCGCAGATAAATACGTGGGTAATGTCGGTGGACGCCGCTTTTAAGGACGAAGACCAGTCAGACTTCGTTGCCATACAGGTCTGGGGCAAGACAAACGCAGACATCTATCTGATAGACGCTGTAAAGAAACACCTGTCGTTCCCAGACACCATAGTAGAGGTCAGAAGACTGCGTGCTATGTATCCAGAATGCAAGACAACGCTTATCGAGGACAGGGCTAACGGTTCGGCTATCATACGAATGCTACGCTACGAGATGACTGGAATCATTCCTATTCAGCCTATTGGCTCGAAAATGGCGAGGGTTCAGGCCGTTCTCGGAGCGATAGAGTCTGGAAACATACATTTACCGAAAAATAAGCGCTTCACGGGAGACTTTGTTGAGGAATGCAGTGCGTTTCCTAATGCGGCGCACGACGACCAAGTCGACGCAATGTCACAGGCGCTCAACAGGCTGATTTATCAGCGTGGAACTGGCGCTCCGAAGAAGCAGAGGAACTATTTTGACGAGCTTTTCCCTATGTGGGCAAAGAATAAAGGCGATAAAGGTCACGGAAAGATACAGGTAGTATAGAAAGGACGGTCAAAATGACGGAACAGGAAAGACACGAAGCTGAAATACGCTCAATTATGAAGATTTCGGGCATAATCGTTCCGAAGAAAGAGCAGAAAGCCGAGAAGAAAGAGCCTAAAAAGGCGAAAAAAGAGGAGAAGTAATGACAAAGAAGAAGCTCGATGAGCGCCATAGAGCGCAGGCGGCGGTAACAAAAGCAGTAAGAAGCGGCTCACGAAAGGTCAGCACTACGGCAAGCGCCGCAAAAAGAACGCCAGCACAGCAGAAGGCTATTACTGCGAGTACTGGTGTCCGAAAAGCCACAAACAGAACGCAGACTGCGGCGAGAAAGACTGCGAATGCTATAAGTGCGAGCGCAAACAGCCCTAAAAGAGCGGTAAAGCAGGCTGTAAAGACAGCGACCGATATGACGCTTGGAGCTGGTGCGGTCAGGACGGCGAAAAAAGTAGCATCGAATCCGACTGTCAAGAAGGTTGTAAGCGGCGCAGTTGATGGCGTGACTCTCGGTGCGGCAAAAAAGGTGAAAAAAGTTATGACCGCTTCGGAAGTCAGGAACAGCCCAGCGTTTAAATCTGCGCAGAAAAGAGTTTCTGCCGCCGACGGTAAGGCTTTATATGAAGAAATCAAAAGGAAGTCGTCAAAGAGAGGAAAGTAATGGAACTCATAGCGATAATCGTCCTTGCGGCGTTGCTCCCGATAATGTCGATAGCTTCGTTCATTATCGGCTACAACGTAAACGCACCGAAAAAGATATTTCGCCTGCCTAAAAAGGCAGAGAGCGAGCCTAATGAAGACGAACTTATGCTTGAACGCATAGATAAAGCGAGGGTATAGCGAATGGCAACGGATTTTTACGGGATTTGGCAGAGGTATGACAAGTCCAAAACATATATGGACAAGAAGGGCATTCTCATCAAGTCCGAAAAATGCTGGCAGATGTACACTGGCAAGCAATGGGAAGCCGTAGAAGACAGCAAGGGTATGGAGAACCTGCCAATGCTTAATTTTATAAAACCTACGGTTGACTATAAGGTGTCGACAGTGGCACAGCACAGCGTCACGGCAATGTTCTCTGACCTTAATGGAGACAGGGAGGTGCCTGTCGGCACTACTATAGACGAGCTCGGCCTTCCAGCGCCAATGGTAACGACTACTGGCGAGATAGTAAATAAGATGAATGACTTGTTCGCAATCTCTTGGGAGAAGGCAAAAATGAACAGGATTGCGTGGAAAACGCTCAAGCATTCCGCAATAGAGTCAGACTCTTATTGCTATTGGGGCGAGGGCGGCGACACACGCAAATCTCCGCAGATTATCCACAATACACAGATGAGGCTGGGAGACGAGAATATCAACAATATCCAAGACCAGCCGTGGATTATCATCGAGGAGCGTCTTGACCCTGCTATCGTCAAGGAGAGAGCTCGGCTCGCAGGCGTTAAAAAGAGCGACATTGACCTGATTCAGCCAGACAAGGAAATGGATAATACTCTTCTCAACAAGGAAGAGGTCAAGGGCAAAGTGCTGTCTCTGCTTTATATGGAGAAGGACATCAAGACTGGTATCGTGTCTGTCGGAAGATGCACGAAGCAGGTTATGTACGAGCCTCTTCATAAAATCCAGCAGAGAAAGGGCGGAGAGGACTTTGGAAGAGGTCTCACTATGTATCCTATAGTGCCGATGATATGGTTGGAGCTTCCGAATAACGCTCGTGGCGTATCGGAAGTCGAGCAGCTCATACCTAACCAGCTTGAGCTGAATAAGACGCTTGCGAGAAGAGCGATTTCCATCAAGATGACGGCTTATCCGAGACTCGCCTATGACGATTCGGCTATCGCAAATCCCGAAGCACTCGACAAGGTAGGAGCGGCTATCAAGCTGAACGGCGGCAACGCACAAGCCGTGACCTCAATGGTAAGTTACCTCGCACCGCAAGCAATGAGTGGCGATGCGAAGCAACTGTCCGATGAACTCCTCAACGAATCGAGGACTCTTGCTGGAGCATCTGACGCACAACTCGGTAATATCGACCTTTCGAGAGTATCGGGAACTGCGGCGCAGACCATCAGAGACCAGCAACAGGTACCTCTGAACGAGCAGGTCAGTATGTATCAGGACTTTGTCGAGAATATTGCGCTCCTGTGGTTTGAACTCTGGAGCGTGTATTATCCAGACGGTCTCGATATGGACGGAGTGGTGATTTCTGCAGAGGAAATCGACGCCGTTACGCCGAGTGTAAGAGTGGATATCGCAGAGGACACCACGCTGTCGAAGATGGCGACACAGCAGGAACTGACCAACCTCTTCAACAACGGCAAGATTTCGTTCGAGGAATACGCAGAAGCATATCCTGAACATTCGTCGATTCCTAAAGATGTTCTTCTCGGCATTGTTCAGAAACGTCAGGAGATGATGGCGCAGGGGCAGATGCCAGTTGACGAAAACGGACAGCCGCTCGACCCAATGGCTATCGGCGGCGGTGTAAATACTGGAGGGGTGAGCGGAGGCTCGTATCAAAGTGTACAGAGCCAGCTCGCTTGATAGTTATGGCAATTACAGCAAAAGATTTGACTGACGGCGTCGCTGGAATCAGCGAAAAAGAAATGATTGGCCGTTTTGAGGAGTTCCTCAAAGGCGTGGAAAAGAAGGGCTATATCATAGTCCCTACGATTTCAGCCTTTGCGGACTATATAGAGAAACCAAGAGGCGATGTTCACGAATGGTTCAGAATACACAAAACTGCTTCAGAGCAGATGAGATTAATGTGTGCAGACACGATTGCGAGCGGTGCTATGCTCAAGAAATATGTATCCAATGTTTCAAACTTCGCACTGAAGAACTGGTGCGGGTGGGAGGAAGCACCGCAGAAGAAGGGCAAAAAGAGCCGTGAAAGTGCCGATGAAAAGAAGGCTAAAGAGGCTCTTGACGCATATATAGCGACCGAAAGGAGAAAGAACTTCAAGGTCGTATAGGTACAACTTAATAACAGAAAGGAATTGATGAGATGGAAGATTACATCAACGAAAGCGCAGAAATGCAAGACGTCGCTGACCTTGCAGACGATGTAGAAAGCGAAGAAATGCAGGATTTCGCTGACCCTGCCGAAGCCGAATCGTCAACAGAAGAAGCGGAGAGCGGACGCACCTCTGCAGACGCCGCATTTGCGGAACAGCGCAGAAGAATAGCGGAACTTGAAGAGCGAGAGAGAGCGCTCGCAGAAGAAAACGAGGCTATGATGCACGCATTATCCCGTTACTTCGACGGCGAGACAGCCGAAGAGCTGTCCATCAATGCCAATGCTTACGCAGAAGAACGTGACCCAGATGAATATCGAGAAGAGTGGGAGCGTCTGAAAGAATCAGACAGACTAATCGAAGAGAACGAACAGCTTCGAAACCAGCTTATTGATATTGAGGTCGACAGACTGATGCGTGAAGGCTTGCGTGAGGTTCAGTCTATTGACCCGAGCGTGAAGTCTTTGGACGAATTAGGGTCAAATTTCAGCAATTTTATAAGAGCTGGGCTACCTACCAAAGAAGCGTATTACGCCACAAAGGCAATGGAGATGAAAGAGAAGGTCTTCGCTCCAGACGCTATCGGTAAGGTATCAAGTTCTAAATCTGAAAGAGACTACTATACGTCCGACGAACTCGACCACTTAACCGACGAAGAAATGGACGAAAACTGGGATAAGGTTATGAGGTCGTTAAGCAGGCTATAGAACTTAATCCAAGAAAGGAATAATCAACTATGTCATACGATAATTTTAAAGCGAAAATATGGTCGAAGGCTATCGACCGTGAGCTCGAAAGAGCATTCGTGTTCGTTGACGGCACAAACCAGAGCTACAGCGGCGAAATCAAGGGTCTTGGCGATACAGTCAGAATCCTTGGTGTAGGTAAGCCGACAGTAACAGAGCACGACCTTAAGGACGGAGACATCACGCTCTCCAGCCCAGAGAAGATTTCCGATACTTCGGTATCGCTGGTAATCGACAAGGCCGCATACTTCAACTACGGTGTTGGCGACATCGACAAGGCGCAGGGCGCAGGCAAGGTTATGGCTGTCCTCAATGAAGAGGCTTCCGAAGAGGTTGCAAACAAAATCGACCTTCACGTTTCCAACCTTGTACACCCGACGCTCGGACAGGGCATCGGCCTTCAGATGTACAACAGCGGCACACCACTGCAGGTAACTAATTCCAACGTAATGACAGTTCTCGATGCTTGTCAGGCTATGCTCTACGCTAACGACGTATCCCCAGCTACACCTGTCGAGATGATTCTCCCTCCGTGGCTGTATATGTGCTTCAGACAGGCATATCAGAACAAGGATACTGACAACAGTGAATACCTGTCAAACGGCAAGGTCGGCAAGTACGGCAATATGACAATCAAGATGTCAAACAACGTTGCTATGTACACGAACGGCGGGCACGACAACTACTATGTACAGATTCGTACAAAGAGAGCTATCGCAGTAGCAATGAGCGAAGCGCATACAGAGCCTTACAGACCAGAGTCCAAGTTTGAGGACGCTGTTAAGGGCTTCAAGCTGTATGGCGCTAAAATCGTTCGTCCGAAAGAGCTCATCGTTCTTCCGTGCTACGCATAGCGCAAATAAGAAGCTATTACTCAACTAACCATAAAGGAGAAACGTTATGGCAAATATGACAAGATGGAACGGCACAAGTGGCTATCCGATTCTCGACCTGAACAAGGCTGAAGACCTTGGGGCAGGCACTTCGCAGAGTGCGAAATTCGGTATCGAGCTGACTGGCGGCGACTACAAGACAGCCATTATCTTTTCGGGAACAAGCGGAAAGAAGGTCACTTTCGAAATCGGCAATGGCATTCAGGGCGTAGGCGCAGATTTCGAGGTAACACTTGGCTCGGCTTATGAGCACATCATCGTACTCGATAGCGGATACTTCAAGAAAGTAAGCGGCACCGACAAGAATATGGTGGTAATCACACCTGAAGCGGCGACCGTATTCAAGGTAGTAGAACTCCCACAGTAGTTAATCGACACGGGGGCGTGGGAAACTCCCCGCCCCCATAAGGGGTAAACAATGGCAGTAACATACAAAGAAATCAAAGAAGCACTCGTTGACCTCGGCTTCGAAATAGATGACGAGGTAGAGAGCGAATATCACAGAGTAAGAATCAACGCAATCAACCGTTCGCTTAACGTGCTTTGGTCAACCGTTGTTCTGCCGAACATCGACTATTTCGAGGAAACCGATGACATAGACGAAGATGAGGGGCTGACCTATTTTGGCGATGCTCCTGACGAGGACGAGGAAGTCAATCTTCCGAGGATTCTGCTTCCGCTTCTTCAGCTTCAGGCTGGTCATTGGCTTTGGCTCGATGACGACCTCACTAAAGCGACTATCTATTGGAACGAGTATGACGACCTCAAGAATCAGATACTAACGACAATCAGGACACCGAGAAAGGCGAAGATAATAGGTGGATTCTAATGGCACAGCAAGCATTACCAAATGTACCAAGTCCAAGAACTACTATCTATGACAACCTTTTAGGTGTCGATTTTCGTGCAGACCAAACGGAAGTAGAGCGCAGGCGTAGTCCGAATATGGTCAATATGATTTCCGACCTCGGCGGAAATCCCATCAAGCGTGATGGATACCGCAAGGTAGGCAACCCATACGGCGGACTCGTTATGGCGAACTCCGAGCCGTATGCGGTCTATCAAGACCTGACGGGCGTGGTCATCATTCCTATCAGTATTGCTTCAAGCGGCACTTGCGAGATAACGGAAGATACCTCACGAATGATAGTTATTGATTCGAGCGATGTAGTCTTTGACGACATCGAAGCGGTATTCGGCTATCAGCAATATGTGTTCATCATATTCGAGGACGGTGCGGCAAAGGTAGATGTCACGAAGTATGTGGAAGCGGCGCTCGATTGGAAGAAGGCGGTCGAGATAACGGGCATCGGTACGAATATGATGTCGGTCGGCAATATTGGTTCGACCGCTCCAGTATGCGAAGCAATCGTTCCGCTTTCGATAATCGGTATGAAGCCTGACGCTACTGGTACTGCTGGAACCGTTCTGTACGGCAAGAATCTGATGAGCATTTATCAGCAATACTCGTATGCGGGCGATGGCACATCTGCGACCTACAAGATACCGCTCTACTCGAAGATGGGAGCGTGGGCAAAGGTCGAGGTAATGGACGCCAACGCCAATTGGACAACGCTTACGCAGGGCACACACTACACTCTCGGCACGGCAACGACAGAAACGGCGGCTACGCTTGACGGAACGAGTACAGGCTCGTTCAGCGTAGTAGATGCAGAGGTCACGTTCACGGCAGGCAACATACCACCGACTCCGACTTCAAGCATTGCAGGAGAAGATAATGTCAGAATCACGGTCGCTCCGTTCAATATGGTCGATAAGGTCAAGATAAGCGGAGTCGATGTGACCAAAGGCTATTACAACGAGAATTTCACCAAGCTTCTTGGAAGCGATGCGAACTTCTTATATGAGGGAAGGCTGTTTCTCGGTGTTGTGGAAAAAACATATTATTCGGAGGTGGCTAAACCATTCCTTGTACCAGATAACAACTGGTTCGATGTAGATAACAAGGTCGTATGTTATCAGAGAATGGGAAGCAATCTCATAATCATAACTGGCGACACTGGGAAGAATACGATATTCCTTGCGAATCAGATTACAGCTTCTGAAGCTCTTGGCGAATCGCAGACGGCTACGTTCAGCGTGAAACCTACTAATGCGGGAGTCGGTGCGGTAACGGGCGATGTCGGCGGCGTACTGAACGATGAACCGATATTCCTGTCCGCTACGGGCATACACGGAATGCTCACGAATTGGTCGAGCGAGAAGTATGCGGTCAACCGAAGCGGTCGCATCAACAGGCGACTCTGTAAAGAGCCAAATCTTGACAAGGCGGTAGGCTGTGCGTTCAACGGCTACTACTATTTAGCGGTCAACTCGCACATCTACATTCTTGATGGTAGGCATAGAGATAATACCAGAAGCGGAGAAGCCTCGTATGAATGCTATTACTTTGAAGGTATGCCGAGCATCAAACAGATGTTCATCGTCAACAACAGAATGCTCTTTACAGATGAGAACGGCACCTATACTTGGAATTCCGATTTACCTGATAGCCTTCGTTATTATGACAATCTTGTCCTGAACAACGATGGCGAATATGTGTCGGGCGACCCAGTATCAGCGCATTGGTCGAGCGTGTTCGATGACGATAACAGCCCACAGATACTCAAGACGCTGAAGAAGAAGGGGTCGATGGTAATACTTGTACCGCAGGCGCACACTGGTTGTTATGTCACTCTCGTCAAGAACGGCGATGAGTATCAGGAGCTCGGGTATCAGAACACTTCAATATTCTCGTTCGCTGACGTGAATTTCGGTTATGACGACGACGACAATCCGCAGTTCATATTCAGTTCAAATGCGGTGGCATACGACAGATTTACAAAGAAAAAGATAAAGAAATACAAGAGGTTGCAGATAATCGTAGGGAATGACCAAGCAGAACCATTCGCCTTGACGAAGGTGGTCAAGACATACGATGTCGGCAATTTCGCAAAGAGGTAATAACTATGGCACTTGATAATTACAAAATTAAACAAGCGGACATTGACGCCGTGGCCGTGAGTATTGCCGTAACAGGCGACCGACTCGTCGGCACGGTGCTCGAAAACAAGCAGGTCTTCGATGCCTACCCAGATATGATTACCACCAAGTTCAACGACCTTTGCGATTATGTCGGTACGCAGACACCAAGCGGCGATGCGGGATTGACATATAGCAACCCAGAAATAACGTATATTTGCTCGACACTTAACTGTACCGAAGCAAGCATAACACTGTAAGAAAGGAGGGTAATGATGGCAGTCGGAGACAACATCAATCAGTTATATAAATACACTGACAAAAACGGAAAAACATATACTGTCGACCCTGCGATGACAGGCGGATATATGAAGGCCTATGCGCAGTATGCGGAAGACAGAAAAGCGCAAATGGACGCAAACCAAGCCGCTCTTCAGAAGACGCTTGAGCAGAATAACGCAACAACAAATACAAACTATGATAATTCTGCGAGACAGGCGTATGTCGATTATATGCGTAAGCAGAGAGCGTTGCCAAGCCAGCTTCAGAGTCTTGGAGTAAGGGGTGGTGCTACTGAAAGCGGTCTGCTCAACCTGTACAATAACTACGGTTCGAGCCACGCCGCAAATGAACAGCAGAGAAACGCCGACCTTACAACTAATCAGAACAATTACGAGGACGCATACAATACCGCATATCAGGCATACCTTTCTGACCTGAACGAGCAGAGACAGCAGGCTATCAACAACCAGATAAACGAGTACAATAACGAAATTACTCGCTTCAGCTCGTCGGTAGCGCAATACCCGTCAACATACTCTGGCTATCAGGCATATCAGCAGTGGATAGCGAATCTTCAGGCGTCGACCGACCCGCTCAAGGACATCAAGGTCGCACTTGTCCGTCAGCAGATGGCTTCACAGTTCCCTGATGGAGCACCGTCAAGCTACAGCGGTGGCGGCGGTGGCGGTGGCGGCAGTAGTCGCTCCTATAGTGGCGGTGGCGGCGGTGGCAAGTCGAGCGGTAAGGCAGACGTAACAGCCGCAGTAAATGCTATGCTACAGGCTGGATATACAACACAGAACAAGCTTAAGAAATACAAAACGCCGAGTATGCCGACAAGATAATTTGAGGGATTTATAAATGGCAAAGAAATCTTTATGGCAATCAATAAAAGACTTCTTCACTGGCGGCAGTGGGTCGTCAGGCAGTGGGTCGTCAAGCAGTAGGTCGTCAAGCAGTAGGTCGTCAGGCAGTAGCAGGAGAAGCTCGTCTGGGAGCTATTATGGCGGCGGTTACTCCTCTTCATATCGCTCGTCACGAGAAGACGAAAAAAAGAAGCGAAGACGAGAGATAGAAGAGAAAAATAAGCAGACTACCGCCAAGCTTGCGGCGATAGCAAAAGTGTCGCAACGCACTGACGCTCTTTCTTCTGGCAAAAAAGCATTGCCTCCAGAGCCAAAGAAGCTGGCCAACAATGGGGTCGAAAGAGCTGTGAAAAAAATTGGCGAAAAGTCGCAGTCAACTGACCCAAAAGTTGAAGCGGCTCGTGCGCTAAAAGAAAAGAGAGACAAGGCTCACGCAGAAGGGAGCAGTCTTTTAAGGAACAACCTCAACGAGCTGAAGAGCGGATACGAAAAAGATAAAAAAGCGTATCACGAAGCAACTGGCCATCGTTACGATGTGAACGAAGAGGGAATTTCCAAAGAGGAAAAAGCCGAACGCAGAAGAGCGCAGAAGAGTCGAATGTACGACCTTGATGCCGAGCTGTATGAAACCGAGGCGCACCCAATAGCGGCTTCATTCGGCCGTGGAGCATTGAGCGGCGTAACACTTGGTGCATCAGAACTTGCGTTGCAGAAATCGAAAGCTCGTCAGGAAAGCGGGGCGGAAGAGTTCTATCAGACGCATAAAAACAGGGGCGCTGAAATAGCTGGCACATTCGCTGGAGGTCTGCTTTCTTATGGCGGAACAGCAGGCGCTTTTGAAAACCTCGGAGCAAGGGCGGTCGGCAAGGCGGCTACGACTCAAGTTGGCAAAAGACTCGGTGCGGAAGCTCTTCAGCGCACAATGGCTGGCGAAGGCTTCAAGGCGGCTATCGCACGCTCTCTTGTCGGAGATGCGATTCAGGACTCTACTATGGGTCTGTTCGACACGATGACCGACGTTGCCAGAAGAGACGACCTTGAAACTGCTGGCGATTATGCAAAAGCAATTGCACAGGGGCAGGCGCTCAATTACGGTATGGGGCTTGCTGGAAACGGACTGATGCACGGACTGCCTGTTGCTGGTAGGGCTGTTGGCAATGCGTGGGGCAATTTCGTTGACGAAAGCAGAAGGCTTTACGCAGTCCCAAAAGGAATTGCAGAAGCTGGCGAAGAAATCGGCGGAAACATCAATAAAGCTACAGGCATTGACCTCTCAAAAGGCCATACTGAAGAAGAGCGCACGATACTGAAGGCAAGATACAACGAAGTAAAGGCACAAGCCAATAAGCTTGAAGCCCTTTCGAGTTCTGCCGAGCCAATAGACAGAAAAAATCTTCTGATGGCCGCAGAAAGCTTGAGAGCTGAAGCTGGTTCAATAGAGTTGGCGTTAAAACGAAGTGTTGGAGAGCCAGCAAGATTTGTTGACGTTGAAGCGCTTGAAGCTGAAAGAGCGGCAAAGAAAGCCGAAGAGCGAGAAAAGCTTGCGGAGAACGCAAAATCGTTTGAAGAAACAAGCCAAACTACAACCGAAAAGAGCGCTGAAATGAAGCGTCACGACGTCAAAAGGCCAGAACCAAGAAGTGCGGAAGAACAAAGAGCGGAACTTGCTAAAGAAAAAGCCGAGCGCAAAGCTAAATACGAAGCAGAAAACGGTGTAGTTGCCAGCGGTAAAAATATGTGGACTGGCGAGAAGCTTGAGTTTTGGAAGGAGAACGGCAAATTATATGTCGGCAATCCTAAAGGCAAGTACAAGAGTTTTGGCAGAGACTTACCAGAGAACAGAATTAAAGCCGAAGACGAGTTTGATAACTTGAACTACACAAAAAAACAGCGGTTCAAGGAAGAGAGAAAAAAAGCAGAACGGGCAGAGGCTAAAGCCAAAGCGGCGAAGGAGAAGCCAGAAAGGCCAGCAAATGTGAGCTACTTTTCGGACAAAGAGCTCAAGGCTATGGAGAAGAAAAAGGACTTCAGCAAGCTCACAAAGGCCGAATACGAATACTACTTCCCTGATAGAAAGATTGAACTTGATTTTGGCGGAGATGAAGAGGCTGTAGCCAAGGGCGTTAAGTCAAAAGAAGCACAAGATAATCTTGAAGAGCTGATTCTTGAAGGCAAAGAATCAAGAACGTTCACTAAAAATCAGCTTGAGAAGAAGATTAGCAAGTCAAATAAAAGACTGGCGGAGCTTGAAGAGCAAATCAAAAAGAACTCCAACGCTTCGCAGTGGACACAGGACAAGCTTTCTGCACAGTATGAAAGTCAACTCTCTTACAACAAGAGAATCAGAGAGCTTCTTGAGCAGGCCAAGAGCAGCGAAGACGGCAAGGTCACAACATATAGGAACAAATCCAATTATGTTAAGAAAACCGCCGAAGAGCCAGAGGTAACGACTACAAAGGCTGTTCTCGAGCCTAAAGGAAAGTCGAAAAAAGGCAAGGGCAAAAAAGGCGAGGCCAAGGCGGACGCAGATGCTAAAGCTGAAGCCAAGCCAAAGGAAACCGAAGTTAAAGCGGAGGAAGCTAAAGCTGAACCAGAGAAAGAGGCGAAGCCGAAGCTCACTAAAGCCGAAAAGGACGTCAAGAGTCTTCAGAACAAGGTTGATAATGCCGAAGCGCAGGTTAAGAGGATTGACAAGGAACTTAAGAAAAAGCGCAAAGAAGGCGCTTCAGAAAAGTCAATCGAATGGTGGGAAAACCAACGTGCTGAAGCGGCGGCAAAGCGTACAGAGCTGAAAGCGGAGCTCCGCAAGGCGAAGAAGGAGCTTGGCGTTGAATCGAAGCCTCAAGATGCCGCATTAAAGAGCGGCGGCAAGGAGCCTCCAGAGCCAATTAAGGCAGAAGCCACCAAGGCGCCGAAACCAGAAGATTTTGACGTTCCAGCGGACAAGCGGATAAAGAAGCTAAAGAACCAAATCGAAAATTCGGAGAACAACATACGAAGATTTGATGAGGCTATCGAAAAGAAAAAAGCCGAAGGCGCTTCTGAAAAATCTATAGCTTGGTCTGAAAACGCAAAGGCGAGGGAGCTCGAGAAAAAAGCTGGGTTCGAGGAAGAGCTTCGCAATGTTGAGAAAGAGCTTGAAGCCGAGCCAAAGATTCAGGAACCTACGCCTAAAGAGGAAAAGCCTCCGAAAAAAACTTCCACAGATACTAAAAAAAGCGAGAAAACAGAGGCAGTTGAGGAGGCAACGGCACAAAAAGAGCCAAAGCCGAAACTTACCAAGGCGGAAAAAGACGTTAATAGTTTCACTAAAAAGGTGGCTAACGCCGAGGAGCAGGTAAAGAAGTACGACAAGCTGTTAAAAGAGGCGAAAAAAGACGGTGCTTCCGAAAATAAAATCGCTAATCTTGAAAATCAATTAAAGAAGGCTAAAGACCGCAGAAAAGACTTGAAGGCTGAATTAAAAAATGCCAATAAGGCTCTTGAAGCGGAGAAAAAGGCTGGCGTAATTGAAACAAGCACTGAAGCACCGAAAAAGGCTCCTCAAGACAAAGCTCTGAAAGAAAACGGCAAAAAGCCTCCGAAAGCTAAAAAGGACACGAAGACTAAAGCTCCAAAGCTTAACGAAGACGGATATGCTTCTGTTGAAGAGTCTCCTTTAGATGTTGGCAAAAACAGTTCAAAGGCTAATACCAAAAACAAGAAGACGGTCACTGCGGAAACAAAGGTAAAGGGCGCAAAGAAGGCCGCAAGCAAGCTTAAGAACAAAGGCAACACATTTAAACGCAACGCTCCGCCTCGCGGAGAATGGGTTCACAGAAGCGTTTATAAGGACGTAACTGGCAAGGAAGTCGACGAAGCTCTTAATCCGCCTACATTCAAAGACTATATCGAAGCCAAAAAGACTTACGAGAAAGGCCAAGCAAGTGGCGAAAAGGAAGTCGTTTCACGGGCTGGCACAAGTCTGATGAATGCAACCACAGCAGACGCTCAAAGAGAGTTCCTTCGCAAAGGCTGGCAAGACGGCGATTTCACTTACAGAAAAATCAAAAACAAGCAGAAATATGAAGAGGTGATGAAACGCTGGGTCGACGAGCCAGAGGCTGTAGCGAGAGATATTATCAGATACAACGATGAGTTGAGCAGTGAGTTGGGTGACAGGGCTGTCGATATGCACTATCAGGCACACTGCGTTATGAAGATGCTTCGTAAAGAGCTTGATAATCCAGCCTTGTCAGATGCAGAGCGTGAGGCCGTGAAAGAGATTTATAGCTCTGCGGCAAGTGTTACACAGAAACTTTCTTCAACGTCTGGTCAGATAAATCAGTTCCAAGGCGTTATGGTTCACTGCACTCCAGTGAAGCGGTCGGATAATGCGCTTGACAACATCGCAAGCATTCTCGATTCATCAAGAGGTTACAGAAAGAATGCGAGGATAACTATCGACGGAGTCGAGAAGAAGCTATCCGACAACAAGGCTACTCGAATGCAACAAATCAAGAGTCTGTTGCTTGAGAACGAAGACGTTCAGAAGAATCTTGAGAAGGTCTATAACGCTACTACAGAAGAAGAGTATGGCGACGCAATGTCAGACCTTCTGTTGAGCACATACAAGCTCAACCACGCTACTGGATTCGACTATATCCAGCAGTGGCGTTATCTGTCAATGCTCGGCAACCCTAAAACGCACCTTCGAAATCTTATCGGCAACGTTACTTTTGGAACGTTGCGCAATATGTCCAACACCGTTCGCACAATAGAAGAGAAGGCTCTTGGTAATTATGCGGCGAGACACGGGCTTGAGATTGATTATCACGGAGGCTTGTCACCAAAAGCGTGGAGACAGGCTCGCTTCAAAAAGTTCGCAGACGACGACGCAAGCAAGAAGGCGTGGGAGTATTTCGAAAAGCACGAAAAACAGATTCTTGGAGCACAGAAATACGATTCTCCAGAACTTGCGGCAGGGTTCAGGCATCTCGCAGAATTGAATACGAAGATATTAGGAGCCGAAGACGACCTGTTCAGAGCGCCAGCTTATAGGGAACAATTTATAAAGAGCTATAACAAGTTCGCAAAGAAGGGTGAAATCACTGACGATATACTTGAGCGAATTCATAGAGAAGCCTTAAAGGAGTCGCAGATTGCCACATTTAATGAACTTAGTGAGTTGGCTCAAGTGCTCGCTTCTTCGCAGAGAGGGCTCTATGATGCCAACGCTTCTGCGGGCAAAAAGTTGATAGCGTTCGGCTCAAACGCCCTTCTGCCTTTTACAAAAGTACCTGCTAATATTCTGAAACAATCTGTTAATTACAGTCCAGTTGGCGCAATAAAGGGTATTACCCATATACTTGACGCCGCCAAGCAGGGAGACTCGGCGCTGTTTAATAAGGCGCTTGATGAGCTTGCGTCTGGAATCACTGGCACTGGCATTGCGGCACTCGGATATTATCTGGGGAAGCATACAGATTGGTTTACTACAAATGCTGGAAGCGAAGACGCCGCCGCTAAATACAAGAAACAGCAAGGCGTTCAGAATTATTCTGCAACAGTGAATCTCCCAAACGGCAAGACGTATTCGTTTACGCTTGACTGGTTAGTGCCAGCATCTTGTACGTTCTTTACTGGAGTGGAAACGGCCAATCAGCTCAAGAATGGGCTTGGCGGTGCAAATATATTTGAAGCGGGCTCTAACTTATCACAGGTTATGTCGAGAATGATTGACCCTGTTCTCGAAACCTCGATGCTCTCAAGTATTTATAACATCGTTGAAAATTCGAGAAAGAGCAATTCGTATGACGACCAGCAGTCATTTGCGAATATAGCGTTGAGAGAGCTTGTGCAGAGTTACTTATCATCGTTTGTGCCAACGTTCCAAGGCCAAATTGCAAGAAGCTTCGTATATGATGCCGATAAAATGGTTACTGGCGAGGACGACTGGGAGTATTGGACGAATTCTCTGAAAGTCAAGATGGGTCTCGCAGAGACTGATATCTTTGGCGATAGACTCGGAGACGACACCAACGCATACGGCGAGGTCAAAAACAAGAAAGAGGGCTTCGGAGACAAGGCGTGGTCATTTGTAAAAAACGGCGTTCTGCCTACGAACATACAAGAGGTCAGTTTAACCGATACGGATAAGCAGAAAATCAAAGAGTATGAAGACTACGTTGCCGCAGGCGGCGACCCAGCCGATAAGGAATATCTGTTCCCGAAAAAGCAGTATCGCAAGAACTTTACTGTCGGTAAAAAGGGCGCCGACCCATTGAAGATTGACCTGTCCAACGAGCAAGTCTCTCTTTACAACCAAGCCAAAACCACTGGCGGAGCCGAAGGAATGAGAGCTGTTCTTGAAGGCGCAATGTTCAACCATTACGACAAGGATTCGAGCGGTAAGCGCACTATTCTTAAAAACGGCTATACAAAAGAGCAAAAAGAAGCGCTCATAAGCAAGTTCGAAGGCAAGTCAATGCGTGAGGTTGAGGAGTGGTTGTATAAACAGCCTCAATTTAGAAGCGCAACGGAAGAAGAACAGCGCAAAGTACTCAATGCTTTATGGAGCTATTCGCAAGGCGGAAAAGCGCAGGGCGCAAAGCGTGTTGGCGAACAGGCGGTTATAAAGGCGCAAGGCGGAGACCTTGACGAATACAACTTCAAGAACGAGTTATCAAAGGCGAAACAGCTTAATCTGCAGGAAGCCGTAGACAGCGGTCTCGTGACTTACGCCGAGGCAGTAGATTTCGCAAGAAACGCTGGTAAGACGTATTACTACGACAATGACGAAGGAGGCTCGTCAAGTACCTATTATAACAAAAAGCAGATGATAGAGTATCTGCAATCTAAAGGTTATTCTTATGAGAAGGCGGAGGCTCTATATAACGCATTCAAATCATCTAACGCTAAAGCTTATAACGGGTCAAGCTCGTCATCTGGCGGTAGAGGCAGATACAGAGGCAGACGTAGTGGTGGCGGTGGCGGCGGTTCGGCTAAAGCCAGCGTGCCAGCACCTAAAAAGATTACAGCTTCAAGCTTTATTAAAGGGCAGGCTCTTGTAGGCAGGAGAAGCGGTTCTTCGTCAAGAGGGTCGAGCACGCCAACGTTAAAGAGAGTAGAGGCAAAGATAGACCTCCCGACAGATAAGTATTTAAAGAAAAATAGGAGGTAATAATGTCAACGATACAAGGCACAACGCCGACCATAACATTCAATCTCCCATTCGATGTCAGCACGATACAAAATTGCGAGGTATATTTCGGACAGAACGATGAGCTTCTCGTTACGAAAGGGTACAACGATTGCGTATTAGATGACCAGACGCTTCAGGTCACTCTGAAGCAGTCGGACACGCTTCAGTTCGACCCGTCCGAGAAATTGCAGATTCAGATACGCTTCAGGTACACCGACGGCTCTGTTGATGCAACGGAGATTATCAAAGGCAAAATAGGCGACCTGCTGTCTGATTCGATAATAAAGGAAGACCGCTCGCCTGCTGACACAACAGAGGAGTAACACAATGGCAATAGATGTAACAGTAAGTGGACTGAATACAGTAGTTGATGTCGAGTTTGCAGAATCTCCGTCCGACATTCCGCCTGAAACCTATATCGCTCTTCGTGGCGAGAAAGGCGACACGGGGGAGGCGGGTCAAGACGGAGCAGACGGAGCTGATGGCTTTTCGCCAATCGCTACCGTTAGCAAGGTCGGAGATACGGCGACCATCAGCATAACTGACGAGAATGGAACGACCACGGCTACAATCAGCGATGGCACGGACGGTGTTGACGGAACTGATGGAACTGACGGTGTTGACGGTTTCTCTCCGATTGCGACCGTTACAAAGTCAGGCGATACGGCTACGATAACGATAACCGACATCAACGGCACGACAACCGCTACTGTCAGCGATGGCGCAAGCGGAACTTCCGTGTTCGTGGCAGAAGCAGGCGTTACTTCATACGCTGATGTCAAGGACGCATACGATGATGACGAAATACTTATCTGTACTGTCGATGACAGCGGCAACACGATGGTCTTACAGTTAGTGTATTTTGACGCTACGAACGAGATATTCTTCTTTGCAGAGCCTAACGGCGATGGGTTGTATTGGACGGAGTTATCTAACGCAAACGGTTGGGACGATGGCACTCGCTATTTAGCAACGACCGATGTGGCAACACAACTCGCAGACGGTTTGATGTCTGCACTCGACAAGCAGAAACTTGATGGCATCGCTTCAGGCGCAGAGGTCAATGTCCAAAGCGACTGGAATCAGGCGACCAATACGGCAGATGACTACATCAAGAACAAGCCGACAATACCAAGTAATGTCAGCGACCTCGTGAACGACAGCGGATTCATAACATCTCCTAATGTCGTGTACTGTACTTGCTCAACGGCGGCGGCTACGGCGGCGAAAGTCGCTACCATCGTGGAAGGCACTCTGTCATCGCTGACAGCGGGCGCACAAGCGATAGTAAAATTCACTAACGCTAACGGCAAGGCGAATCCAACGCTCAAGATAGGCGATACAGAAGCAAAGTCGATAATGCGTTATGGCACGACCGCACCAAGCACTTCAGCGGCATCATCGTGGAACGCAGGCTCTTGTGTGCTGTTTATCTATGATGGCACATATTGGCAGATGGCGAATTATTTGAACACGACCCACTCGGAGATTTCCGAAGCCAATATCACTAATGGGTCAGGGTCAAGTTCAGGTCTTGTAACGGGCAGACGGGCGAAGAAAGCCGTGGAAACTTTCGCACCTATCAAAGATGTAACGGTTGACGGCACTTCCGTATTGAGCGGCACTACAGCGGCTATCGACTTGAGCGGCAAGGCTAATGCATCACATACGCATACCAAGTCAGAGATAACTGATTTTCCTGCTTTGGCGGCGGTCGCTACAACGGGCAACTACAACAGCCTTACGGACAAGCCTGATATCCACAATGTTCCAAGCGGCGGCTCTTCAGGTCAGGTGCTTTCAAAAGCAAGCGGAACGGACTATGACCTTGCTTGGGTCAATCAGAGCGGCGGTGGCGGTGGCATTACCGATGTCGAGGTTGACGGCACATCTGTCGTAACGGGCGGTGTTGCTGAAATCGACCTGACGGGCAAAAGCGATATAGGACACACGCATACCACATCGGCAATAACAGACTTTCCGACTTTGGCAACGGTGGCAACGAGTGGAAGTTATAACGACCTCTCGAACAAGCCGACTATACCGACCGTCAACAACGCAACGCTGACGATACAGAAGAACGGCACGAATGTTGCGACATTCACGGCTAACGCTTCATCGAATGTTACGGCAAACATCTCCGTGCCGACAGACACGGGGGATTTGACTAACGGAGCGGGCTTTATCACGGGTTATACCGAAACTGACCCCGTGTTCTCTGCTTCAGCGGCGAGCGGAATATCCTCAAGCGACATATCGACTTGGAATGGGAAGTCGGACTTTAGTGGCTCATACAATGACCTGACGGATAAGCCAACTACGGTTAAAACTACATTTACTCCAACGGGAGTTACAAGTTATTCAGGCTATGGCGGTTGTTACTACGAAAAATGTGGAAGTGTAGTTCACGTTCACGTTGGCGTTTCAGGGCTTACCGCAGGCGGTACAGACCACAACATCTTTACGCTTCCAAGCGGATACCGTCCAACAACACAAGTCCACGCACACGGCACGGGTGGAAATTGGAACAATCTCGGTTATTTGTACATCGGTGATGACGGTGCGATTCACGTTCGTTCAGCGGGAACATACTGTGGTGCAGACATTACATATCTTGTGTAAACAGAAAGGAGCTTAAATGATAAGCACAAAGAAATTGCTTTACAAGGTAATTGGGGCTATCGATGACAACAATGATTCGATAAGCGCACTCAACACGGAAGTCGCCAAAATCGGCGTGGTAGTGGCATCGACCCCATCGGTATCGGCATTGCCTGTAACGATACTTAACGCCGATATCACGGCAGACCACATCTGCGTGAAAGCGGTACTGTCCAATCCAACGGCACAAACAGCAGAATGGACAGCAACTACATCGGCAGGCTCGGTGGTAGTCGATGGCACAAGTGCGATAAACGGCACGACAGATATCACTCTGTATCTTGCCACAGAGAAGAACTAAAGAAAGGAGTGTGTTTATGGCAATAAGCAAGATAACACCAAATGCTGACTATATAGTCGAGCAAGGCACAAGCGGTATATGGACATATCGCAAATGGGCAAGTGGAGTCGCTGAATGTTGGGGCGTGTATAGCGGAGATAATGAGCCGCTTACATCGCCTGCCACACCGTTCGCTTCATATTGGCTGAAAGACATCGCATACCCACTTACCTTTACCGAAAACGGAACTCCTAAAGCCCCCGTGGTAACTTCTTCCGCAAGGATTGGTAACGGCTACGCAATTATGGGTCGTGACTATGGACATAACGACAAAGTGGGAGTGCTTTACTACACGAGTATGTCGACCGCAACAACAACAGTTAGGGCAACCTTTTATATCATCGGCAAGTG
>JAEEGL011441687.1_pt1 | contig 31494 bp, 27 predicted proteins | sample 9134231 | NCBI WGS metagenome assembly JAEEGL01 (sample SAMN16246548, study PRJNA631951) | gut metagenome | biome: gut microbiome; feature: rumen; material: fiber-attached | host: Bos | place: Iran: Karaj | collected 2018-10 | reverse complement strand
CAGTTGTATTTTCAGCTGCAAATGTTGCAGTTAACGCACTTGTTGAACTAGTATATTTTTTATCGCTATCGCCAGCTTTAACCAAAGATAACAAATATACTTCTACTGATATTTTAGTTTGACCACTTGGAACTTTAAAAGTTACTTTTCTACCACTTGTTGGAACAGCAAATGAATTAAATGTATGACTAGTTCCATTTGTGATAGATAATTCACTTGAAAGCGCACTATCATACCAATTCCACTTGCCATCCATTGCAATTAAAGAATCATCAACATTTTGTGTCTTTCCAGTATAACTAGTTCCATATACCGAAAAAGTATTTGTAGTTAAATTTGCAATCGAAATTTTATAATCATAATTTCCATTATAAACTGATGCGGTAGTAGCTACTGCATTAACCTTAATTCCAGTTACTGCAAATATCGCAAAAGCTAACATTGCAATTAAACTAGAAACCAAAAATTTTAATTTTTTCATTATTTTATAACCCCTTTCCATATTTAATAAATAATATAATAAAAAAATTCCTCCCGAAAACAAAAATGCAATCGTTTTCATCGATTAAATAATACACCAATTTTGGACGTATGTAAAGCGCTTTCTCTAAATTTTATTAAAGCATTTAAATATTTATATATTTAAGGATAGAAAAATAGGCTATTTTTGTACTAAAATGTCATTTTTGTCTAAAACGCTTACATTAGGCCATTTATACTATTTTGGATAAAGAAATAAAAAAAGGATGCTTTCGCACCCATTTTCTTAAAAAGTATCTTTAAAATCTTCGGTTGGTTGGTTGCTCTAACAACCTACCTACCAACCGGATTTTTTAAAGAATCACTCAATGTCCTCTTATCTATTCTTCAGTATCTTCTTCTATTTCTTCTTCAATATATTCTACTTCATCATATTCAGAATCATCTTCTACAATTTCATTTCCATCTTCATCAACATAGATTACTTCTTCTTCAACCATTTCTTCTTCAGGTTGAATCTTTTCTAAAGTCTTCATAGTTGTTTGAGGCTTACTGCTTTCTTCTTTAATAACATCCTCAGCTGACTTTTCTGAAGTTGGTTCTGAAATAGAATTCTTCAATGTTTTAGCATAACGTAAGATCTTATCCTTAGGATGACGCTTATCTTCTTCATCTTTCATGAAATAAGAATTCTTATTTTGGTAATTAGATTTAGTAACATTAATACCAATAATTGGGGCATTAACATTCTTTAACATCTTAATACCTTCATAAACGTCACGCTTTCTAGTTTGATCAATTGCGATATTATATAATACACCATCAACAACAGTTGATGCAACTAAGGCATCATTAAATTCTAATACTGGAGGTGTATCAATTAGAATATAATCATATTCTTCTTTTAATTCATTAATTAATGTTTTTAATTTCTCACTAGATAAGAATAAAGATGGATTTGGAATATCTTCACCAACAGTAATTACATCTACATTTTCGAAAGTATGCTTAATTAGCTTATTCTTATTAATTACATTTTCAAAATAATCAGCTAAACCATCTTCAAATGTAATACCATATATTTCATGTAATTTAGGATTTCTAATATCTAAATCTATTAAGCAAACCTTCTTATCATCCTTACCTATACATGATGCAAGGTTTGCGGCAACACATGTTTTTAATTCCTTAGATACAGTTGATGTAATCATTATTACCTTAGATGGATTATCTACACTAGAATATCTAACATTAGTAAATAATCTATCATAATAATCAAATTCAGAATCATGGAAATCTAATAACCACATTGTTGGATTATCCTGCTTCATACGCTTGTCGTAATGAATTGTACCAACAATTGGTAATCCAAGTGTTTCAATCTCTTCTTTTGTTTTAAATTTAGTTGATGCAAATTCTTTAATAAATACAACAACCATTGCTAAAACTAAACCAGCAAATGCGGATGCTACAATATATAATGTAACATTAGGTGAAACCTGAGTTCCCTTTTTAGCACTATCACTTTTTTCAACATATCCATCATTTAAGAACTTAAGAAGACCTGTTTCACTCTTACCTTCTAACACAACCTGGTCTGCAACCATATTTGCAATATCTTTTGCTCTTGTTGCATTAGTATCAGTACATATTATATGAATAATAAATGTATCATCAGGTACTGATGTTGAAATCTTTGATGCGAATGTTTGATAACTCCAGTTTAGATTAGGATTTGCTTGAACAAATTTTTCATAAACAGGCTCTAATAATGCATCACCCTTAATAATATTTGCAACAGATAAAGTAAATCTAATAGATTCACTTGAATCTGATGAATCACTATCATAATAATGTGCATAATAAGAGCTTGATAATACAAATATTGTAGCTTGACTCTTATATACTGGAGTTACAATTACAAAAGTGTAGATAATTCCTAATAATATTGCAGATGCAAATATAGATAATATTAAAATAATATTTTTCTTAATTACTCTTAAGATATCTTGGATACTTATTCCTTCAGTTTCTTTCTTTTCTTCCATTTTAATACCTTCCTAGTGAAGATTTGGGTTGTAACTATAAGTTTCTTCATCACTTGATAAGGTTTCTATATATCCTGTATCAACTGATAAGCCATCTTTAGTTTTAGTTTCAACCTTATTACGATCCTCTGTTATAGGATTATAATCATCATCTCTATTACATGCTAATAAAGATAGCCCAATTACTGTTAATATAACTATTGCTATAATTATTTTTTTCATATTTCACCTAAAAATTAATAGAGTGAATTAAATTCACTCTATATTATATAAAATTTATTTTTAAATTACCATCTAAAGATGTCCCAAATTCCTCTATCTGATTTAAATGCACTATTTTTATCGCCTTCAGTTGCGGAAATCATTATAATATCTTCTAAAGAAATATCCTCTTCTTCAATAGATGGCTTAATATATTCCTTCTTATTATCCATAAATATACCTCGCTAAACTATTCTATATGATGATGTTTCATCACTTACTCTATCATTTACTGTAATATATGCTGAAACATCACATCCTAAATATTCCTTGTGAACTGAGTTCTTAAGCTTTAGTACATATACAATGTAGAATGTACCTTCTTCTTCAGCAAATGAAACTCTTGTACCATCATAATTACCTTGATAAATTGAACCATCACTATTACGTATAGATTTATAAATCTTAGTTGGTTCAACAACTCTTACCTCATCTTTATCTTTAAAAGTAGATACAGATGTTGTCTTACAGTGTATTGTAAGTTCAGCCTGATAAACATTTGAAACAACATTCTTAACAACCGCAATCCAACGGATGTTAGATCCTGTTGAATCCTCTTGTTGATATAATGTTATATTACATGTGTAGTAAGTAATTGTTATACTAGTAATTCTATATGACCAGTCATACCAGTTATTGTCATCTTGAACAATTAAAGCTAAATATAATTGATCATCATCTGTTGTAGTATTAAAGTATTTATAATTATCACCATATATAGAATATGCTTCTATTGTAGATAAAGAAATTAAATCATCCTTTGTCCATGCAATACTAGAACCATATGTAGTTTGATATATCTTTCTTGTAGTATCAATTCCATTTGGTGTTATAACCTCTAAATAATTTGTTGTAAATTCAGTTCCATTAACAACAGTAACAATTCCTTCTCTATCTGGTTCTTTAATTGGAATTAAAATTGTTGATGTAACAATTTGGATTGAACTTTGATATACATCTAATCTAGTTGAACCCTCAGTACCATAAACTAATATACCATTTAATAATGTAGTATTAGATAAATTTAATGTACCAGTTGAGCTCCAAGAATTATATGCTGTATAAGTATCATAATTTGAACCAACAAGCTTATTAGATGTGTAATCCCATGTTTCTTCTAACGTAGATGAATTATAAGTATAGGTGCCATATGATGTTTGAGTGACATTAGAATTATTATTGTGGTCACCAAAACCAAAGCCAAATACATTAGCATTCATACCAAATATTAAAATTGTAAGTACTACTAAAAATATTAATGCCTTTTTCCCTCTCATAACATTCACCATTCCTTAAAGATTACAACTTTTACTAATGCAAAAAAACTTAAAAGAATTATTACTACCCTTTAAAGCCTTTTTAGCAATAAAAAAAGTTGCCAAAAAAGAATGGCAACTGGCTATCCATTTCTGGACCCTATAGTTTTGCGTCACTATATTACTATAGTTTTGCCTTTATCACAACTTAATTTTAACAAAAATTATCTATAGTGTCAACGGCAAATACAAACGTTTTTTTATTATTTGTCTATTTTATTAAAATAGACTAAAATTATAATTTATTTTAGTTTTGAAATGATTTTTTTAATTTCTTGATTTCTATTTTTAGGACACACTAAAATGTTATCCTTTGTTATTGCAATAACCATATTTGAAACACCAAGTAATGCTAGATTTTGGTAATTACCATCTGATATTACAATGTTGTTATTTGAATCTACTGTAATAACATTTGTGCCTCTTATAACATTATTATCTATATCCTTATCAAATAATTCTTCAAAAGCCAAGAAAGACCCAACATCATTCCATCCAATGTTACATGGAATAACCTTAATGTTTTTTGCGTGCTCCATAACTGCAAAATCAATTGACTTCTTTTCAAATTTATTAAATGTGTCTCTTACATCATTTGCAGTTTTTACACCTTCATTAGATTTAATCATCTTAGATAATTCTTCTTTCACTTCATAGTGATTTAAAGAATACATCTTAAATGCTTCATCTATTACTGATGTCTTAAATATAAACATTCCTGAATTCCAAAAATATCTACCTAATTCTACATATTCCTTTGCAAGTTCTAGATATGGTTTTTCTTTAAAAGCAATAACATCATTTGCTTCATTAAGAATAGATGTTTTTGCTTCAATATATCCATATCCAGTTTCAGGATATGTAGGTTTTATTCCTAATGTTACAATTGAACCTTTATATGCCTCATCTTCTGCCTTAGATAAAACAAATCTAAATTCGTCTTCGTTTTTAATTAATGCATCAGATGCTAATACAGCAATTGTTGCATCTTTAATATATTTTGAAATCATTAAAGAGCCATAAGCAATTGCTGATGCAGTATCTTTAAATCCTGGTTCAATAATTATTCTTGTTTTATCTAGCTCAGGTATTTCCTTTTTTATTGCATCAGACTGTATTTCATTTGTTGCAATAAAAATATGATCATTATCACATATAGGTAATATTCTTTCATATGTTAATCTAATTAATGATTTTTCACTAAATACATGTAATAACTGTTTTGGATTAGATTTAGTTGAAAGTGGCCAAAATCTCTCACCAGACCCACCAGCCATAATTAAGAATGTTAGCATATTAATCCTCCATCATAGAATCAATTAATGATTCAATATCATTTTCAAATTCAAAACCAGTTAATTTATTAAACTTAGTTGATGATGAAACTAATACCTTTGCATCATTAGGTCTTAATAGGTCACTGTTAACCTTAACCATGACTTTACCTGTATTTTTGTCAATTCCAACCTCGCCTAGACCACTACCTTCAAAAATAAGGTCGATTTTCGCCCTTTTGTAAGCTTTTATTACAAAATCCCTAATTGTATAGGCCTTGCCTGTTGAAATGATAAAATTCGTAGGTTCTTTAACTTGTAGAGCTTCCCACATAGCTAAAGCATAATCCTTTGCATGTCCCCATTCTCTTGAAGCATTAAGATTTCCAAGCTCTAAGATGAAATCCTCACCATTAATAATTCTTTTAACAGCATTAATAATTTTTTTAGAAACGAATGTTTCATTTCTAAATTTAGATTCATGGTTATAGCAAATTCCATTTACTGCGAATATGTTATAGCATTCTCTATAAGTATCTATAATATGGTATGCATATTCTTCTGCAACAGCGAAAGGAGATTTAGGCTCAAATCTCGTTTCATCTGTTTGTGGATATTGCTCACCTGAGAATAAATATGGAGAAGACATATTAAATATCTTAGTCCTTATTTCACTATTCTTTATTGCATCAAGTAATCTTAATGTACCAATTGCGTTAACCTCAGTTGTATATTCAGGCATTTCAAATGATAAATCCACATGGCTTTGTTTAGCTAGATGATATATTTCATCTGGATGTACCATTTCAAATACTCTATTTAAAGATGAAGTATCAGTCATATCCGCACAATGGATAAAGAAATTACCTCTTTGTTCTAATTCCTTAACCATAGGTAAATACATTTGGCTTCTTGTTTGGATTAAACCATGTACCTCATAATTCTTAGAAAGTAATAAATCAGATAGATAATATCCATCTTGTGATATTAATCCAGTTATTAATGCAACTTTTCTCATCTTCATTCTCTCCTTTTCCTTCTTCTTAGGTACTATAGCCATTACTGTAGCATTACCCTCAAGTGTTGTCTTTTCATCCTTAGTGATGATAAATGCATCACCCTTTTTAACCTCATATTCATTATTTAAGATTCCCTTACCATCTAATACATAACAAATTAAATAAGTATCAGGTGTATAAGTTAGGTGCTTTGATATATCATATTTAACTAAATCAAAGTGACTTGATTTATATGCAGACTTTTTATTAAATGGATAAATTATTTTAGTTTCATTATCATAATCAACTACATTTAATGAATCCTTTATATGTAATTCTCTTTCTGGCTTTCTATTATAATCATATAACCTATATGTTATATCACTAGATTCTTGAGTTTCTAATATAAATGAGCCCTTTCTTAAGGCATGTACTCTTCCTGGGGTAATAACTGCAAGGTCTCCATTACAAATGTTTTTCTTAATTAAATAATCTTCAATCTTACCTTGCTCTAAAACCATCTTTAATTCTAATGCGTTTTTAACATTAACACCTAAAATTGCATCACTTGCCTTATTCTCATCTAAGAAATACCAGCATTCAAATTTACCAAGCTGGTTTTTAGTTTTTAAGGCATAATCATCATTAGGGTGTACCTGTACTGATAGGTCATCTCCAGCAGATATTAGTTTTAACAATAAAGGGAATTCCTTTTCTTCATTTTCACCAAAAAGCTCTGGATGGTTTAAGTAAACCCATCTTAAGCTTTTACCCTTATATATTCCATTTAGGATAGTTGAGGATTTTTTATTGTAACCTGAAACAATCCAAGCTTCACCAGTACCACTTGGACATTCATAAATTTTATTAAGTTCTTCTCCTGCCCAAGGCTTTTGTTCAAAATAGGGCTTTAAAAAAAGAATCATAATAGCACCTCAAAAGATACTATAATTATATAACATAATTACATAAATTTAAAGAAAATACCTTAACTTAAGTTAAGGCATTCAAAAATAATACTATTTTTTTAGTTTTTCATACTCTTCTTTTGAAATATCTTTTAATATTAGATTATAATGACAATCATTATCCTCTTTAGAAATAAAATATATTTGATTTGGATCAATAAAAGAATATGTTAATTCTCTTCCCATAGTAGTAAGGGTATATACACCACTTTTTAATTCTACTTCTAATACCCCATCTAAAGAAAAATGGTAAATATTACCTTTTATTTCTATAGGATTACCAATAACTGGCTTTTCATTAGTAAAAATAATAAATTTATTTTTCTTCTTGAAGAACATTATTATCAATCTTCTTTCTTTTTATTAATAAAATAATTAAATAAATTATAACTACTAAAGTTGATGCTAAAACAAAGCCTAGTGAATCTATTCCTACATCTGTAATAGAGGCTGTTCTACCTTTAGCATTAGCTTCTAGTAAAAATTCTGATATAAACGCAAAGCCTATACCTAAAAAATAATGTAAGCTTATTTTAACAATATTACTTCTTACTTCTCTTAATGAAATAAATAAGAATATAGAAACTAACCCAAAAGCGGTGAAATATCCAAAGTGCCCAATAAGCTTTCTTATATTAAATTTATAATTATCATCAACTACAACATCCTTATGAGTAATTGTCTTTTCAACATCAGCAACCTTATTAGCAACAGAATCAGAAATTTGTGCTGAAGAATTACCGTCCTTTAAGCATTGGTAGATAAAGAAAACTACCATAAATGCGTATAAAACTATAAGTAATGCTTGAATAATCTTATAAAGCTTCATATAAAACATTTAATCAATTTAGCTTTCTTTACCAAATGATTAATTCTCCCTTCATTAATTCTTACCATTATTTTTAATTATACTCTAATTTATGTAATAATTGGTATATAAAAAGACAAAAGTGCAAAATAATATCAGTTGTAAAATTTAAATTGACATTAATACACAAAGGGTTATAGGGGACTTTGTCCCCTAATAAACGTAGCGTTATTCTTAAACCCTTAAGGGTTCGCTCATTCAAAAATAGAAAAGACATATCATTTAGTCTATAATGTTAATTGTCCAGAAAAACATAGAAAGGAACTAAATGATATGTCCAATTGTAAATCTTGTAATTATGAGAGAGAAAAACACCGCAGCAACGGTGTCTCTCATAATTAGTTTAAACTTTTTATAAAAGTAGCACTTCTATATGCTTCCTTCTATTTGTATTATAACCAATGGTATAATATTTTGCAATATTTTTTTAGTAGCAATTTAGCCCATATATGATTAACTTTTAATAAAATCTTATTGATTAACTTTTGATTAGTTCCCAAAGGGTATGGGGAATGTGTCCCCTAATAAGCGTAGCGTTATTCTTAAACCCTTAAGGGTTCGCCCATTCAAAAATAGAAAAGACATATCATTTAGTCTATAATGTTAATTGACCAAAAAAACATTAGAAAGGAACTAACATTATGACCAGTTATTATTCTACTACTATTGAATCAAAAATATAGGCTTTTTACATAGAAGTATTATAGCTAAAGCTTTACATGATGGTGATTCTAAAACTACTATAGCTAAAGAGCTTGTTTTTTCAAGACAAGCTATTCATAACGAAATCATGCGAGGGACAATTGAACATCTAAAAACTGATTTAACTAAAGAGTATGTTTATGATTCTTATGCTGCTCAATATAAACATGATGATGCTTCTCATTGGAAAGGTAGATTATCAATTATTGATGATTTACTTTATGCCAAAACGTCATAAATAGCTTGTGGGTCTAGTCATTTTAACAAGTATTTGGATACAATAATATATGTGCGATATGAATATCATTTTTGTTGATTTTTAATCTACTTTTTTTATTTATTTCGGATTGAGTTTATAGTATAATAGTTATGGGAAGTATATAGAGCGGTGCTACTCCAAAGCACATGGAAGTAGGTGGTGCCTTATGGTTATAAAAAATCAAAGGTTCTCCATATTTCATGTTATGGAGGATCATCAATCATGTTTTACTTGATTGGAGTAATACTAAATATAGTATTCACTATTATTATGTATTATCAAAAGAAGAAACGAAAGTAATTTCTTTTAAATCTTGTAATTATGAGAGAGAAAAAACACCGCGGCAACGGTGTCTTTCTCTTGTTATAAATACTTTTTTTACAGGAGTAGCACTTCTATATGCTTCCTTCTATTTAGATTATAACCAATGGTATAATATTTTGCAATATTTTTTTAGTAGCAATTTAGTCCAAAATGTTAAAAATATAGATACGTGCCTGATATCAATATAATTTAATTATTCTCATTGAAAACACATTTTAAAAATTACATTAAACTCAAAAAAGCACTGTCACGAATAAAATCAAAACAGTGCTTTTAAAAATTAATAATAAATTTCTATATTTAATTTATTATCTCAAATTACATATTCATCCAAGATTCATCGCTTGGATCAGCTTGGAACTTTAATACCTTTGCCTTATCAGAATCAGAGATATACTTTTCTTCTGCAGCAACTGAAACTAAAGTTTCGAAATTAGATAATGAATGATTTTCGCAATTTGCAGCAGCTAATCTTTCAATACCCTTCTTTAAACCATAAGTGAAGATTGAAACGATACCTAAAACTTCAGCACCTTCTTCTCTTAAAACTTCAACAACCTCTAAAGAAGAACCACCTGTTGAAATTAAATCCTCAATAACAACAACCTTCTTGCCCTTAGGTGAGATACCTTCAATTTGGTTTCCTCTACCATGGTCCTTAGCCTTACCACGAACATAGCCCATAGGTAAGCCTAGGCGTTCAGCAACCATTGCAGCATGTGCAATACCAGCTGTTGATGTACCTTCAATAATTTCTACTTCTGGATAGAAGTGCTTAACTGTTTCAGCTAAACCATCTTCAACAACCTTTCTTACTTCAGGGTAAGATAAAGTCATTCTATTATCACAATAAATTGGAGAATGAATTCCTGATGCCCAAGTGAATGGATCATTTGGCTTAAGGAATACTGCCTTAATCTTTAATAAATTCTTTGCAACTTCTACTGCTAATTTCTTTTCATCCATATTATCTAAACTCCTTTAAACATTGATTATATGCAGCAACTGGATCTGCTGCTTTTGTAATACTTCTTCCTACAACAATATATGTAGAACCATTTTCCTTTGCAAGTGCTGGTGTTGCAACTCTCTTTTGGTCATTTACATCATCACCTAATAATCTAATACCAGGTGTTACTGACATAAATCCAATTTCTTTAATAATTGGAGCTTCAAGTGCTGAGCAAACAACACCATCAAGTCCAGCTTCTTTAGCATTTAATGCATACTTTCTTACAACATCGTTAACATGTAAATCTTCTTTAATACCTAATTCATTATGTAAGATTTCATCATTAATTGATGTAAGAATTGTAACTGCGATAAGCTTTGTATTCTTACCAGCTTCAGTAGAATTTAATCCTTCCTTTGCAGCCTTCATCATTTCAATACCACCTTCAGCATGTACATTAGTGATATCAACACCTAATTCACCAATCTTAGCCATTGCTGCTTTAACTGTATTAGGAATATCATGAAGCTTTAAATCTAAGAAAATCTTGAATCCGTCCTTCTTTAGCTCACGAACTAATTCAGGTCCTTCCTTATAATACATTTCCATACCAATCTTAATATATGGATTTAAACCCTTAAATGGCTTTAAGAATTCCATAAGCTCTTGCTTAGACTTAAAGTCACATGCAATAATTACATCTCTTTCCATTACTCGCACCTTCCTATAATATCTTTTAAGTTTTCAATTTTATATTCAGCCATGACTTTAGGTAAGTCATCAACTATCTTCTTACATGCATATGGGTCAATAAGGTTAGCTGCACCAACCATTACTAATGATGCACCTGCATACATCATTTCTAATACCTCATAAGCATTAGTAACACCACCCATTCCAATTACAGGAATTTTAACAGCATGTGATACCTCATAAACCATTCTTAATGCAACAGGGAAAATACCAGGTCCTGAATATCCACCCTTCTTAACTGCAATAATTGGCTTACCTGATTTTAAATCAATTCTCATACCAACTAATGTATTAATTAATGATATTGCATCTGCACCTGCAGCCTCAACTGCAATAGCCATTAATACAATATCAGTAACATTAGGTGATAATTTAACAATAATAGGTTTCTTTGAAACCTTCTTAACTTCTCTTACAAGGTTAGCTGCAACACTTGGGTCAACACCAAATGCCATACCTCCACCCTTAACATTAGGACAAGAGATATTTAATTCAATTGCGCAAACCTTATCAACGTCATTAAATCTCTTTACAGTTTCAACATATTCACGAACTGAATGTCCACCAACATTTGCAATAACCTTATCGTTATATACCTTAGATAATTTTTCAATTTCTTCTGTTGCAACCTTTTCAACTCCTGGATTTTGTAATCCAATTGAATTAATTAATCCAGCAGGACATTCTGCAATACGTGGTAATGGATTACCATATCTAGGTTCTAATGTTGTACCCTTAAGTGACATAGAGCCTAAGCAGTTAATATCATAATATTCTGCAAATTCATATCCAAATCCAAAGCATCCTGATGCAGGAATGATTGGGTTTTTATAAATATGATCTAAGAACTTAATTGATAGATCCATTAAAACTTCACCTCACTTGCATCAAATACTGGGCCTTCCTTACAAACTCTTTTAGGTCCATTTGTTGTTTCAATAGAGCAACCCATACATGCGCCAAAGCCGCATCCCATTCTTGCTTCTAATGAAACCTCACCGTTTTGGTCATACATGCTTAAGAACTTTAGCATAATTTGTGGTCCACAAGCAAAATAATAATCATAATCAAGCTTTAATTCCTTTAATGCACTAACAACATTACCATGGAATCCTAATGAACCATCATCAGTTGCAACATAAACATCTGCACCCTTCTTTAATTCATCTAGTAATACAATATCATCCTTGCTTCTAGCACCATATACCATTAAAGGTCTAATACCTTTTTCATTATATTCTCTTATTGTTCTAAACATAGGTGCAACACCTATGCCTCCTGCAACAAGTAAAGGCTTTTTAGCCTTAGATAATGTAAATGGCTTACCAAGACCAACTAAAACTTTTAAAGTTTCACCAGCCTTAAATTTAGATAAGTCATTTGTACCATGACCTAAAACCTTATATAAAATTTCAATTGTGTTTTTAGAATATTCCATTACAGAAATTGGTCTTCTTAAGTAATATCCTGGAATTTCAATATTAACGAATTCACCAATATCATCTAAGCTAGATAAGTCACCTTCAAATACCATATGGTAAATATCAGTACCTACCTTTTCGTTAGATTTAATTTTTAAAATTAAATCCTCCATCAAATCACCTCTTCTATATTAATTATTTGGTAATAATTATTTATGATATACTATCTTTCCATTACAAATTGTAAATTTAGGGAATCCATAATATTTTTCTCCAATATATGGACAGTTTTGAGATAGTGATAATATTTCTCTTCCTAAATATGTATGCTCATGTTCTATATCTAATGCTGTTAATGAAGCATTAGAACCAACATACATACCATGCTTAGGTAAGCTAAATACATTAATTGGCTTATATACCATTAAATCTAAGAATCTTTCTAATGATATAACACCTGTTTTAACGAAATTAGTATAAATAATAGGTAATGATGTTTCAATACCAATTATTCCATTAGGACATTCACTATAAGGCTTTGATTTTTCTTCCATTGAATGTGGTGCATGGTCTGTTGCTATAACATCAACTGTGCCATCAACCATTGCCCTAACTGTTTCAAGTCTATCCTCTTCTGTTCTAAGAGGTGGATTCATCTTCCAGTTTGCATCCTTAATCATAGAAGAATTTAAAACTAAATGATGAGGTGCTGCCTCACATGTAATATTCTTATATCCTTCTGCTTTAGCTTTTCTTACTGCATCAAATGATTCCTTTGTAGATAAATGGCAGAAATGATATCTACAGCCAATTCTTTTAGCTATTTCAATTTCTCTTCTTACTGCATCATATTCACCCTCAGGTAGCTGTCTACCTTCCTTTGTTTCTGCATGAGATGCAATAACCATATTATATTTTAATGCAAGCTTACAAGCTTCTTCTAATAAAACTAAATTATTAACGCCATGTCCATCATCACTTGCTGCATAGCAATAATTATGTAGTCTAGTGAAATCAGATAACTCTTCACCTAATTCATCCTTTGATATAGTCATATATGGATAAATATTAATTGTACCATTTTCAACTATAAGCTTTTGTTCAAATTCCCATGATTCCATATCATTTGGACAAGGATTTAGGTTAGGCATTGTCATTACATCAGTAAATCCACCCTTTGCTGCGGCAGAGCTTCCTGATTTAATATTTTCCTTATAAGTGAATCCTGGTTCTCTAAAATGAACATGAACATCAACTCCACCAGGCATTACAAGTAATCCCTTTGCGTCTAATACTTCGGCATCTTTTTCATTTATTTCATCTTCAATCTTATAGATTTTATCATCCTTAATTAAGATATCCTTTTTTACTAATTTATTATCTAAAACTATAAAACCATCTTTAACTAAAATCATAAAACCTCCTATAGATTACCATCTAATGTATCTGAAATAACTGCCATTCTAGCATATACTCCATTAGTCATTTGCTTAAAAATTCTTGACTTAGAACACTCAACTACATCATCTGCAATTTCAAGTCCTCTATTAACTGGAGCTGGATGCATAATAATTGCATTTTCCTTCATTTGCATAACCTTATCCATAGTTAATCCAAATTGACGATGATATTCTTCCTTTGTAATTTCCATAGGAAGAGATAATCTTTCAAACTGTATTCTTAAAAGCATTACAACATCCATAGTCTTAATAGCTTCATCCATAGGAATCCACTTAGCACATCCATCATCAAATTCCTTAGGTCCTGAAATATAAACATCCATACCTAAACGCTTCATGATTTCAACATTTCCATGTGCAACTCTTGAATGTGCAATATCACCAATAATACAACACTTTAATCCTTCGAATTTACCAAATTCCTCATGGATAGTCATTAAATCAAGTAATGACTGAGTAGGATGGTCTTCCTTACCATCACCTGCGTTAAAAATAGGAATATTGATATTTTCTAATTCCTTATAATATTGATCCTTTTGATGTCTAATTACAACACCATCCATACCCAAAGCCTCAAATGTTTTAACAGTATCATAAAGTGATTCACCCTTATTAACACTTGATGTAGATGCATTTAGGTCAATAATATTAATTCCTAGATTCATTAAAGCACATTGGAATGAATAATGTGTTCTTGTTGAATTCTCAAAGAAAAGGGTTGCGACTTTCTTACCTGGATAAGAAATACGGAAACCCTTCTTTAATTTCTCAGCATATTTAATTAATTCTATAATTTTTGAAGTTGATAATGATTTTAAAGTAATTAAACCTCTCATGATAATCTCCTTATAATTTTAGTCAAAAAGTTTGTAAAAGTGCCCTTATTTTGCTAAAAACTTCCTTATAATATATTATCATAATTACTTTTTTTATACAAGTAAAATTCAATTACTTTAATATTTTATATTAAAAGATAAAATTATATTAATTTATATAAAAATAAAACCAGGTCCATAAAAAGCTTGACCTGGTTTATAAAGAGGAAAAATGAAATGAATACTTATTTTAGGACTATCAACTCTAATCCCTTTTGTTACTTTGATTATAAACTAGTGATGTAGACAAATGTAGGACAAATGTCTAAAAATATTAAATATTTCAATTATTTATTATTTTTTATATAATAGTTTATGGTGATAAGATGAAAAGAATAGGAATAATTGTAGAATACAATCCGTTCCACAATGGACATTTAATACATCTTAATAGTATAAAAGAAAGATATAATGATTCTTTAATTATTGCAGTAATGTCTTCTTCTTTTTCAATGAGGGGAGATTTATCAATTCTAAATAAATTTGATAAGACTGATATTGCCCTTAAAATGGGTGTTGATATAGTTATTGAATTACCATTTGTCTTATCTTTAGAAAGAAGCGATATATTTGCTTCAAACTCAGTTAAATTATTAAATTTAATTGGTGTAGATAAAATAATTATTGGTTCTGAGGAGGATAATATTAGCTTATATGAAGAATATTATCCTAAATATGATTTCAATACTAAAATACCATTTATGGCTAATGATAATCTAGGATTCTTCTATTATAAGGCTATTAGAGATAATAATTATAATATTGAATTAGAAACTATAAAAAGAGTTATATCTGATTTTAATGAAATAAAGCCTAAAAGCTCTAATATTACTTCTGCATCAGCAATAAGAAATGACTTATCTTTATTTAATTCATATACTCCACAATATGTATCAAATATGAAGGATAGATTATTAAATGAGGATTTATTATTTAATTATCTAAAATATAAAATATTAGTAACTAATATTAATGATTTAGGTAATATCTTCTTAGTTGATGAAGGATTAGAATATAAGCTTAAGGATATCTATAAATTCAATAACCTAGATGATTTCATTATTCATCTAATGGAAAAAAGATATAAAAAAGCAAGAATTAAAAGAATGCTATTATATGTATTATTTAATATATCAAAGGATAAGATTAATAATATTTATAAGGAAGATATTAATTATATTAGAATATTAGGATTTAATGATTTAGGTAGAGAATATCTAAATAAAATAAAAAAGAGTATTAATATAATTACTAATGTTAAAGAAGGTATTAATGATATATTAGATATTGAATTCATGGTATCTAAGGTATTAGATAGTATATATAATATTAATTTAATAGAGCAAGAACAAAAAGGACCTATCAGAAGATAGGTCTTATTTGTTATTATCTATTAAGAATTCTTTAAATTTTTCTTTTTCTAAAGGCTTTGAATAATAATAGCCTTGAATGTAGTCTACATCTAGATCTTCTATTGCACGGATTTGATTGATATCTTCTAATCCTTCAAATACTATTTTATGTCCTAACTGCTTAATCATATTAACTGTAGATGACATTACATAGGTTGCAATCTTATTTTCAAAGAATTTAGTAACCATTGTTTTATCGAATTTAACGATTTCAACCGGCATTTCTACAATATAATTTAAGTTAGAATGTCCTGTACCAAAATCATCTAATGAGAAAGATACACCATATTCCTTAAGTCTTTCCATGTTTTTAAGAAGTGTATTTTTAACTGCATCTCCAGTTTCAGTTATTTCTAGGTTTATATATTTAGGATTAATTTTATATTTTTCCATTATTCCAATATAAACATCTGCAAGATTATCCTGTCCACATTGAATAGCTGATAGGTTAACTTCAATATAATCTAATCCTAAATCATTTATATCATGCTCTGACATAAAACGACATACTTCTTCAAAAACTAATTGGCCAAGTTCAACAATTCTACCATCTCTTTCCATTTCTTCAATGAAATTAACAGGTGGTATTAAATTCTTATCCTCATCTACTAATCTAACTAAAGCCTCAGCCGCAGTAAATGAACCTTCTCTTCTTGAGAATATTGGTTGATAATATACTTCAAGTCTCTTGTTTGCGAAAGCAATATCACACTTTTCATCAACTAAGAACTTTTCATGTAGTCTAGAAACTACATCAGATGTAACATTAATAAAATCTTCATTAGCATATCTTCTTTGTTCATAAATATAATCAATTGCTGACAATATATCTGTTGTATTATGGAACAAGAATATATTAGATATAAATAATATTCTTACAGGTATTCTTGAATGAATATTATTTTCCTTATAGAATACATCCTTAAAATTAGATATAGCTTCTTCTATGTTTTTATCGTAATTCTTTTTATATCTTATAGCAACGAATTTATTTTTATCTGTTTTAAATATCTTTTTTACCTTAAATCTTATTAAGTATTTATTTAATAATCGAGCAAATGAATCATATCCCATAATAGATGTTGTTACTGTAGTATCATAATCTATAATTATAAATTGAGTTTGAACCTTAGTTTCATAACAATAATCTAGGTATTCACTAAACGCTCTTTTATTTAGTGCGCCTGTAACCTTATCAATATTTAATGCTGGGTTTTCAAGCAGGATATATACTACCATTGCGCCAATTGCTTCACTGAATCCTACTGTTAATAATATGAAATTATTATTAGATAGATAATTTTCAATTGCTTGTACTAAAGCTCCAAAAGCCCAAATTGATAAATAGATAATTACACCAAGTACTCTCTTTTTATACATTTTCTTTCTTTTTGCAACAATAAATCCTACTGTTAATAGCATATTAAAGAAAGTAAATATATATGTTAATGTTACTGGATATCCAGCAGTATAATCATTATAACCTGTCTTATCCTGGTATACCTCAATTGGTAATAACATCATTAATACAAATCCAACTAAATTTACTGTAAGTGCAATTAATCCAGTTATTCTATATTTCTTTTTAGAATCATAGAACACATCCATTAACACATATAACAAGCTAAAGTATGTTACTACAACACATGAATAGCAATATAGTTTGCATACTACTTTTGTTATTATAGTTGGAATATTATATAAATCTGGATTATATAAATAATCAATAAATAATAAAGAAGTTACATCCAATATTAATGAAATAAAGATAGCTATACCAAAATATAAAAACTGTCTATTACTTCTAACTTCTGCCTTTCTATCAATAAAATAGAAAATAAAAATTGTAAGCATAATAAAAAATCCTGCAATTTGTAGCAAAATATTCATAGAGTAACCTCCTCTCATAAAATGTTTAATTATATATTTGGAAAAATCGATCTACCCCGATTATCTAAAATTATAATATAATTTTTAAACGTTTTCAATCATATTTAAGACTTTTATCCCAAAAAATAAAACCACCTAGTTTCCTAGATGGTTTTACATAAATTAGTTGTTAAAATGAGTATTTAAGAATTCTTGAGCATCTTCATCGCCCTTATTAGCTGCCTTTTCTAATAATGATTGAGCATAATCTCTATCAAGCTCTGTACCTCTGCCATTATAATAGCATAATGCTAGATTATATGTAGCATGTGCGAATCCTTTTCCGTCTGCAGTCATGAAATAGTCTGCAGCCTTTTCATAATCTTTTTCTGGATTTTCTTCATCCATATAATACTCACCAAGTGTTTCTAAAGCCATTATATCGCCCTTGTTTGCAGCAGTCTCATAATATTCAATAGCAGTCTTCATATCCTTAGTTTTAACACCTTGGCCGTATTGATAGCATACACCTAGCATATAATTTGCATAAGATGAATCAAGCTTTGCTGCCTTAGTAAACCACTTAACAGCGTCTTGGTATTTTTGTTGAGTACCAAAACCATTATAATAGCAGTTTGCAACCATTTCCATTGCATCAACAGAACCCTTTGTTGCAGCTTTCTCATATAATGACTTTGCCATTACATGGTCTTTATCTACTGAATATCCATCATAATAGCAGTTTGCAACATTGAACATACCTCTTGCATCACCTAAGTCCATAGCCTTTTTATAGCATTCGTATGCCTTATCAACATCACCATCAACACCAAGTGCAGTCATATAGCAGTCACCCATGAAATTTAGGCCACGTACATCTCCTAAATCAGCATTCTTCTTATACCAATCGAAAGCCTCTTCATAATCTGCTTTAACACCAGTACCACCTCTATAGCAAGATGCTACATCAAGCATTGCATCAACATTTCCAGCTTCTGCAGCCTTTAAATACCATTTAAATGCTTCAGTCTTATTAATCTTAATTTCGTTTTTAGTACCTAATCCATAGCCATAGTAATAGTAATCACCAACACGCTTAGCTGCATCAGATGAACCATCAATTGCAGCTCTCATATACCACTTAAATGCATCTGTATATAAAATTTCATTATCATCACCATTTTCAGCTAAACGGCCTAATACATATTCAGCATCACAGTTATTTAATGATGCAGATTTCTTATATAATTCAATAGCTTCCTTTCTTGATACTGTTGTACCAATACCATTGAAATAAGCATCTGCCAAATTCTTCATTGCAGTTGGTTCATTAAAATCAATTGCTCTTCTATAGCACTTAAATGCTTCAGTATAAGACTTATCTACACCTTCACCGTTAAAATACATATTACCTAAGTTAGTAATAGCTTCTGGATAATTTAAGTCAGCAGCTTGATTAAAGAATTTATATGCTTTTTTGAAGTTTTGTTTTACATATTGACCATCATAATTCATTAAACCTAAATGGAAAATACAATCTAATCTTTCCATTAATGAAATATCATCGTCATCCTTTAATTCATCATAAATGTTATATGCTTCTTCATAATTTGAAGCTTCACCCTTACCATAATAATAGCAATTTGCTAAATGGTATAATGCTTCCTTATCGCCAAGCTGTGATGCTTGATAATATAGATTTGCAGCTTCCTCTATATCTTGATTTGTACCAATTGAATAATAATAGCAATCTGCTAGGTGAGTTAATGCATTCTCATTACCATTTGAAACAGCCATCTTATACCATTCAAATGCTTGAGCCTCATCCTTAGTTACACCTAAGCCTTGTTCAAAAATATAACCTAAATATAATTCAGCAACTGGATGATCCTCAGTTTGACGGAATAAATCAATTGCATCTAAATATTCTTCTCTATTATATTTAGCTAAAGCCTTATCTAATATATCTTCATTAATCTTTAATGTCTTAGGCTGTACTACCTGTTGTGAAACTGGTCTAGAGATATTTTGAACAGCTTCTTTTTCATCTACAGTAGCACCCTCTTGTTCAGTTGGAGAATCATCTATAGCCTCTTTGTTTTGTTCTTCTATAGGCTCTGCTTCTTCTTTTACTTCTTCAGTATTATTTTCTTCTTCATTAGCACCATTGATTTCTCTTGCAAGTCGTAATAAGTCATCCTTGCTATTAGTATTAATAGGTGCAACCTCTTGCTCTTCTTTTGCAATAAGTTCCTGCTTTTCATGCTCAATAGCCTTTGGTTCTTCATATGCTATTGCTTCAATCTTTAAAGGCTTATTTTCTTCTTGTGAATCCTTATCTTCTTTTTCTTTTCCATCTTCAATTGCATCTACTAAATTATCAACTGTTAATGCATTTAATAAAATTGGATTCTTTCCTTCTAAATCAATTCTATAATCATCAGCACGAAGTAAGGCATCATCACTTACCTTTTCATCCTGATATATTAAATCAAATAAATTATCAATAGACGAATCTAATAAAACATTGATAACCTTCTTATCTTTATTAAATCTCTTTATTAATGTGTTATTAACATAATAATTATCAAGCACTAAAGACTTTTCTGATGAAACCATTACAATAACATCACTTCTTAGAATTGATACTCTAATCTTTGTAACGCCTTCAGCTAATTGATCCTTTATTTCATATCCTTTAGCCTTAAGACCTTCTTCAAGCTTTAGGACTTCTTCTTTATCACAATCTAAATATGAAAAATAAATAATCTTACTCATCTTTTACTCCTTCGTCTAATATAATTTTTGTTCTTTTAACATCATTCTTTCCTATTATACTATTTTTAAATGTATTTTTTAAGATTTTTCTTATTTTTTTTATTTCAATACTTAAGATGTTATTTTCTTCTTTACTTAAGGATTTTCTTCTTGCTAAAAATCTTTTTATATAATTAATAGGATGATGAACAACATCTACTAAGTTCATTGTTGGAGAATCTTTAAATAGCTTAAATGTAATCTCTACAATTTGCTTTCTTCCTAACGTTGTTGTCTGTTCCATATAACAGTCACTTGCGTTATCTAGCCAACGTGACATATTAGAATTCTTTTCTACAAATCTAAATGTACATTTATCTACATCAACGCCCCAGTTAAATGCATCATGTGTTAAAACAGAAATACTTTTTACCTCTATAAATCTTACACCAGGTATCTTATATAAAAGCATAGATACTACACTAACACGTGATGTAATAGAAAATAATTTAGATGAAACTGATTTAAATTCAGGTGTATGATAAATAGTCTTATCATAAAAACCTGGTCCATCAAAATTATATATTTTCTTTATATGACATTTTGTATTTAAAGTTGAATACATAGAACCATATAAAGCCAAATTACCCCCCTTAGAATGTCCACCAACCATAATAGGCTTATGGAATTTATTGACAACAAAATTTAAATAATCAACTGCGGCTTTTTGTGATGGGGTAAGCTCATAAAGCATATCAAAGTCTTCTCTCCATCCATATATAGTTAAATCTGTACCTCTAAACGCAACATATAAAAAATCATTTAGGTAATATGTTACTGCAAAAAACTGTGTATTTTTATCTGATGATGCAATAACCTCATAGTCAACAACAAATATATCACTATATCTAGTATTATCACTAAATACACGACATAATTTCTTATTACCACGATAAGTCATTGTCTTATCGCATAAAACCTTCCAATTGTCCCATGTTATTAAAGAATTTATTTTTGTATAATTCTTTATAACATTTTCAATGTTTAAATAGCTTATTTGAGACAAAATCAATGAATCGATTTCATTAAAAGGTAATGTCTCAAATGAATCATTTTTATGCACTTTGAAATAAGATAACATATTCTTCATCTAAAACACTCCCCTTTTTAAATGATATATTTCTATTCTACTTTAAAAAAAATATTTTTTAAACCCTATTTAAAATTAAATATTACCTTTTTCCTTTAATAATTCATAACGCATTAATGCACAAATTGCTTTAGAATCCTTAATATCTCCATTTAAGATCATATCCTTAACTTTAGATAGTGGTAACGTTAAAACCTCTAAGGTCTCATCACTATCTAAGTTCATTTGTGTCTTTTTAAAATCAGTTGCTAAAAATAAATATATTTTTTCTGATGTATATCCACAAGATGGATACATTACACCTAAATCATATAATTTATCTGTCTTATTACCTGTTTCTTCTTCAAATTCTCTTAAAGCTGCATCATATGGTTTTTCTCCTACCTCAAGCTTACCTGCAGGTATTTCATACATTACCTCATCATATGGGTATCTATATTGCTTAACTAAAAATACCTCTTCATCCTTAGTAATGCATAATATTGCAGCACCACCATTATGTCTTACTACCTCTCTATATGATTCATTACCATTTGGGCATAATACCTTATCTTTAATAAGTTTTAGTATTTTGCCATCATATATAACCTCACCTGATATTTTTTTCTCTTTTAAATCCATATAAAATCACCTTCATTAGTATTATAAAATATTTATTATTTATTTTAAATAAAAGACGGCTAAAAAACCGTCTTTATTCTACTTTATATTCAGATGTTTCAATATTATCTATATTAAGATTTGGTTCAGGCTCTAATGGATCAGGCTCTACGTCTTCTTTAGAATATTCTATAGACTCTTCCTCTTGATCAAATTTCAATTCTGAAACCTCAGGCTCTGGGTCTGTAAAATACATACCTTGGAAGCCATATTTTTTGATATGAGCTAAATAAACTAATAATACTGTTAAAGACATTAATAGGATAATTATATTTGAAATACCCATAGATAAGCCAGCACATAGTGTTGGATTATCCTTTAATGGAGTTAAGTGAAGTACAAATAATAATATAATTCTTGAACCAATTCTAGATAAATTAAATAATGTTGCAAGCTTTGTTTGACCAAGACCATATAATAATCCTAATACCGCAGCTGCAATACCTAACGCTGGAATAGATAAGGAATCAAATACGAATATTTCTCTTATCATATTTCTAAACACTTCCATATCAGCTGTTTTATTAGTTAATGTAAATAATTCAGTTAAAGGATTAATAAATACAAATCTCATTAAAACCCAGCCTGTAACTGATACAATTGTTGCAAGTAGGAATGTTTTTTTGAATATTTGTAATGTTCTTTTTAAATTTCTATTTCCAACATTTTGTGAAACAATAGATGATTCTCCTTCTTCAAATGAATTAGTAGGAGATGTGATAAGTCCACTTATATTATTAGAAACACCTAATGTACCAACAATAAGTGAACCAATTACAGTATCACTCTTAAAGTCATTCCAATAGAATCCACACATTGCGTTAACAATAACCTTACCTAAATTCATAACGAACTTACCAACGAAAATAGGTAATGCTAATTTAATAATAGGAACTACATATAATCTCTTAGGTCTCATCATCTTAATAGATAGTCTAATTATACTTTTCTTAGAAAAAAGCATATATAGACCAACTACTGTTAATGTAGCCTGTCCAATAATAGTTGCAAGTTCTACATAAATAATATCCTGTAAATGAAGTCCATATATAAATAGACAAGTTAAGCCAATCTTAATACCCATTATTACGAAATTAAAAATAAGAATAGTATGGCTTCTACCTCTTGCTTTTTCTAAGGCAACAAATACATTATTAATTGCAATAAAAGCTAATTCTAGCATTTGTAATTGGAAATAAGGTCTTCCTATTACAATAGAATCTGGTGCAATTTGACAGATTTTTAATATAGGATATGCTAAAGGAATAATAATACCTGCAGTAATAATTGATAAAATAATAGACATCAATAATAAATTAGAGCCTGTTCCTCTAGCATTATGAACATCACCAGCTCCAAAATATCTAGCAACAAGCACACCACCACCAGCAGCAAGACCTGCTCCTAATGCACTAATTGTGTTTTTAATTTGAGCAATTGAGGCAACAGCGTTTTGAGCTGTTGTAGAAATTGAAGCACAAATTAATTGGTCAATTACTGTGTACCATGAATTGAATGCTTGATAAATCATTAATGGTAAGCATATTGCAAGTATAGTTGTCCAAATGTTACCCTTTAATATTTTTTCTCTTCTTATGGCTTCTCTATTGTTCAAGATACCACCTCTTCTCATCACAAGAGATTATATACCTTTATTTTAAAAGGTAAAGGAAAAATTCACTCAATTAAGAAAAAGAACAAGGAGAAAGTATTTTTGGAAAAACTCACTCGTTAACACTCTCTCCTTCAATTTCTTTATGCACTTCTTTTAAATATTTCTTAAAATTAAACATTTTATCTCTTTTATATCTAATAATTAAGCTTATTGCTTCATATATAGTAACAATCGCAAGAATATTAATGATTGAAGCAATTACAATTATAGTTATATAAGGATACTCTAATTCTATTTCAAAGAATAAAAGTATCATTCTATATATAATAATTGTATTCATTAAAGAACAAGAAATACTTATTCTTTTCATACCAAGCTTTAAATAATCCTTATTACGTCTTGCATCAAGTAAGCCTATAAATGCAATAATCATATTAATAATAACATATAAAATAATTACAATACCTACTAATAATGTATAATCCTTATTACCATTAGTACGTATCTTTGTTACTTGGGCAACACTAAATACTATAGATATAATAAACATTATTATACCCATATATAAGTATCCCTTTCTTTTACTTCTTTTAGAAGATTCTAATCTAGATACATATATAACCTTACAAATAAAAACCATAAATAATGATATTGATGTAACTAAGGCAACAACGTCATTTTTAATGATACCTAAATATATTAATTCATAAAAGAATACGAATGCTGTAACTATAGGTGATATAATTGGTATTAGCTTTTTAATAATATTCATTATATCGCCTCCTATAAAGCAAACAAATCACATATAAATTTTATACAAATAACTATAATATGTCAATTTTTTAAATATAAATTTAAATGTTATTTTTATATATTGTCATGTTATAATTAACTTAGTAAAGGGGAGTTTTAATATGGTAAAAAATATAGATGCTAAAACAGCTTTAAAATGGTTAATTGAAGGTAATAATGATTATATAGAAGCAAAGATAAATCACCATGGTGATATATCTAAAGAAAAAAGATTACATCTACACCATCATGGTCAAAACCCATTCGCATTAATAATCACATGTAGTGACTCAAGAGTAATACCAGAAAATATTTTTATGAAGGGTATTGGAGATATATTTGTTATTAGATTAGCAGGTAATGTGGTTGGTGATTTTGCGTTAGGCTCAATTGAATATGGTGTTGAACACTTAGGAATAAGATTAGTTATGGTATTAGGTCATACATCTTGTGGTGCAATTCATGCATCACTTGAGGGTTCTCATGATTCATATATAGGTGAAATTACAAAAGAAATTAAAAAAGCTATTTTTGATACTAATGATCCTATTAAAGCAACAAAGCTTAATATATATAATTCAGTAGAAAAAATAAAAAATTCACCTTTAATAAAAAAGGATTTAGAAAATATAACTATTGTATCAGCACTATACCATACTCATTCTGGTAAGGTTGAAATAATATAAAAAATAGGCTATAGATTTTTTGTTATCTATAGCCTTTTTAATTACTTCTTTAATAATAATTCAGTAATATCCTTATTAAATTGATTTACATCATTTGGTAAGATACCTTCAGCAAGTAATGCTTCAGCATATAATACGTTAACGTATTTCTTACCTAATTCTTTATCTGTATTAAATGCATCCTTAATCTTTTCAAACATTGGATGGTTAGGATTTAATTCAAATACTCTTTCAGCCTTAATATCATGATTTTGCTGTTTTAATACACGTTCCATTTCAAATGTTATTTCACCATCAGTTGAAACGCAGCATGGTGCATCAACTAAACGCTTAGAAAGCTTAACTTCCTTAGCATCAGTTAATACCTTCTTAACCTCTTCTAAGAAATCCTTATTGTCTTCTGCCTTCTTATCAATTTCTTTAGATTCATCTTCACTAATTAGATTTAAGTCATCCTTATTAATTGACTTAAATTCATGATCATTATAATTCTTTAATACCTGAATCATGAATTCATCTACATCATCAGATAATATTAATGCATCATATCCCTTAGATTTAATTAAATCCATTTGTGGAAGCTTATCTGCAGAAGCCTTATCACGTGCAATTGCGTAATAAATATCCTTCTGTCCTTCCTTCATGTTTTTAACATATTCATCAAAAGTAATAAGCTTATCATCATTAAAGCTTCTTAATAAAATTAATTCCTTAAGCTTATCCTTCTTTTCTCCATAATTTTCATATAGACCATATTTTAGGTTAATACCATAATCCTTAAAGAATTCTAAATACTTATCTCTATCATTCTTAAGCATTGATTCAAGTTCTGATAATACCTTCTTTTCAATGTTAGTTGCAATCTTCTTGATTGCTCTATCCTCTTGTAGCATTTCTCTTGAAATATTTAAAGGTAAGTCTTCTGAATCAACTAAGCCTTTTACAAATCTTAGGTAATCAGGAATTAATTCCTTGCACTTTTCTAGAATAAATACACCCTTAGTATATAATGCTAAGCCCTTTTCATTCTTATCATTATAGAAATCATAGAAAGGCTTTTTAGGAATGAATAATAATGCTCTATAAGTAATCATACCTTCTACATTTACCATAATAGAAGATAGTGGATCTTGATAATCCATAAATTTAGATTTATAGAAATTATTTAATTCCTCATCAGTAACATCCTTCTTATCCTTCTTCCAAATAGGCTTCATTGAATTAATTACTTCAAGCTCTTGATGAGTTTTTGGCTTATTATCCTTGTTTTCTTTCTTTTCTTCTTCAGTTAATTCATCATACTTAGTTACCCAAGTCTTAATTGGATATCTAACATAATCACTATATTTCTTAACTAAATCCTTAATTTCATATTCATCTAGGTATAATGAATATTTATCATCTTCAGTATCATCCTTTAAATATAGAGTAATCTTTGAACCATAATCATCATATTCTGCATCTGATACAGTATATGAATCAAGACCATCTGATTCAAATAAATAAGCCTTATCTGACTTAACTGATTTAGTTAATACACTTACTCTCTTTGCAACCATAAATGCTGAATAGAATCCAACACCGAATTGACCAATAATTGAAACATCATCCTTACTCTTATTAGCCTTCTCAAGCTTTTCTAAGAATTCCTTAGAACCACTCTTTGCGATAGTACCTAGGTTTGCTTCAATTTCTTCTTTTGTCATACCAATACCATTATCTGTAATAGTAATAGTTTTATTGGCCTTATCTGCTTCAATTTTAATATCATAATCAGCATTACTTACTTTATCATCTGTTAAAGATAGGTAATGTCTTTTATCAATTGCGTCACTTGCATTAGATATTAACTCACGTAAGAAAATCTCTTTATGTGTATAAATAGAGTTAATCATCATATCAAGTAATTTTTTGGTTTCTGTTTTAAATTCTTTTGTTTCTTTCATTATAAAATGCCTCCAAAAATAATCTACAATACCAATTATAATCATTTGTTTTGGCACAGTCAAGTGTTGACTGCCAAAAAATAAAAAATAGTGTTAATTTTTATTTCTTAATTATATAATATAATTAAATTGAGGTGACGATAATGTTGGAGAGTTTTAAGTTAACAGCCCAAAAGCTAAAAAGATATCTTAAGATACATGTAAACCTACCACATTCTTATAGAACAACAGATAAAAAATATCCTTTAGTTCTATCATTTGATGGTCAGTATTACTTTAACTTTATTAAAGAAAACACTAAAATAGCAGATATCGATAATGTAATAAACAATTATGAAATTATTTTTATTGCAATACAGTCACCTTCTAATGAATTATGGAGAGAAAGTGAATTAAATCCATATTACAATGGTAAAGAAAAACAAATTGATAAGGTTTTATCATATATCTTTTTTGAATATATAATGCATGATTTAATACCTATGTTTAAAGAAAGATATAGAATATCTAATGATTTATATGTAATGGGATATGGTAAAGGCGCTATTGCATCTACATATATGGTAAATAAATATCCTGAGGTAAAGGGGTGTGGTTTATTCTCACCTGATTTCACAAATGTTTCAGATGAAATATTTACTGATTTAGATAATCATTATGATAAAACAAAAGCCATATATCTATATAAAGGTGAAAGAAAGGAATCATATGATGATTCATTTTATAGCCTATATTTAGAATATAGAAAGTATGAATATGAATATGTTATATTAGATTATACTGATGAAAAAAATGATATTAAATGTGTAGAGAATCATATTACTACTTTCTTAAATTTCATTACTGAAAAATAATCTTTTAATTATTAATATTTTATAATATAATATTGATATTAGTATTTATCAGGAGAAAATGTATGGAAAATAATGAAAATAAGTTTAGCGATGAAGATATCGATAAAGCCTTAGAAAAGCAATATGGTATCGATGCAGCGAATAGAGAATACGCAAGTGAGGCATCAACTGAAGACAATCGTACATCTTTTGAAATTGAAAAGGATGAAGAAACTAATTCAAAGGTTGTTGAATCAAAGAATCAAGGTAACCACGTTATTATAAAGAATATAAATGAAGAAGAAAATAAAAAGCCTGAAGAAAAGAAAAAAATACCTGCATATGTAATTATATCTTTTGCACTATCAGTTTTATCTTTTGTAACATGCTTAGTTTTCTTAGTATTCCAAGTAATATTTTATAAAAATGGAATTAGTGAGAATTTAACAACAGTATTTGATGTATTAAGAATCCTTGCATGGGTATTCTTTGCAATATCTTTAGTAACATCAATTGTTATTTCATTTGTTGTATCTAAACAAAAGCTATTAAAATATGCAATAGTATTATCAATTGCTGGTCCTATATTAATTTTAGTATCTGAATATATTTTAAGATCATTTTAAAAAATACCCCCATAAGATTTAACAATTCTGTTTCTTCTTATAGGGGGCTTTTTTATTTCATTAATTCTTCTATTATATTTTTAATATCATCATGTATTACTAAATTAGCTTTAAGGTCATATTGAGTTTCACTCTTATTTAATAATACTAATTTGTTACCATTATAATATCTAACAAAGCCTGCCGCAGGATATACAACCAAGGATGTTCCTACAACTATTAGCATATCACAATCTCCAATTTGTCTTACTGCGTTAACTATATCATCCTCATTTAAGGATTCTTCATATAAAACAACATCAGGCTTAATAATACCACCACATTCACAATAAGGTATTCCTGGACTAAAACGTAGAATATCTTTTATATTAAAATACTTTCTACATTTAGTACAATAGTTTCTAACTATAGACCCATGTAATTCAATTACATTTTTAGAACCAGCCATTTGATGTAGGTCATCAATGTTTTGAGTTACTATAGTAACCTGATGGTCCTTTTGCAAACTAGCAAAATATTCGTGTGCTATATTAGGTTTTGCCTCTGGATATACCATTTTAGAAAAATAAAATTCATAAAATTCCTTTGGATGCTTCAAAAAGAAAGAATGAGATATTATTTCTTCAGGAGTAAATTTAGACTTTAATTTTTCATTATATATTCCACTTGCACTTCTAAAATCAGGTATACCTGAATTAGTAGATAAACCTGCTCCACTAAATACTACTATTCTTTTAGATTCATTAATCATTTTTTTCAATTCTTCTATTTTATTCATGAATATCACCTAATATTATTATAGCACTAGAATTTTGTTGTTTCTTGTTATTTTTATATAATATTGATATAATAAAGATTGAAAATAACATCTTTATAATTTAAGAAGGGGTGTGATTATTATGTCAGATGAAGAAAAAAAGTTAGAAACTACTTCTTTAGAAGATAATAATACAGAAGAAATTATTGATGATTCTAATATCACAAAAGATGAAATTATTGAAGAATCAAACACTAATGAAGATGAAACTACTGATATTACTGAAGATGCAGCTAAAAATGTTTCAATTGCCGAGGATAAAGATTTAGTTATAGAAAATCCTATAGAAGATGATAACACTGATTCTTTAGAAGATAATATTAATAGTGAGGAAAATAGTGTAGAAACTTTAGATAATGATATCACTACTGAAGAAGCTTCTCCTGCCTCAGATGAAGAGGTATCTATAGAAGAAAACGAAGAAAATGAAATCTCTTTAGAAGAAAATGATCAAGAAGAAAAAGATTATGATGAATATGAGCCTCTAGACGAATATGAAAATGATGGCAAATATGAAGAACATGATGAATCAACTACTTCTTATGATTATGATGATGAAGAAGAAAATCATAATGAGGCAAATACTGATTTATTAATTAGAATTCATGATTTAAGCAATCAAATTGATGTTTTGAAAGCTAGACTAGATAGTTTTGAAAAACGTTTCAATGAAAGTGATGATGCAATAATTAATAGTGCAAATGAAGTATATAAGCGCGCTGATTCTGATGCAAAGAAAAAGGAAGGCTCTAGATTAGGTGGTGCTGGTTTATCATTATCAATTATTTTCTTAATTACAGGATTAATTGTTGGTACTGTATTTGCAGGTATTGCAGTATACTGTAAGGCAGCAATAGATAATGGTATGGATCCAAATGATTTATCAATTATTGTTACAGTTGGTAATATTTGCGGATATCTTTCATATGGTGTATTAGGATTCTTAGGATTAGGATTACTATTCTCTATTTTAGGAATAATATTCTCTAAGAAGAAAGGTAAAGCAATTGCTGGTTTAATTATTTCAGCAGTTGGTATTACATATTTAATTATTATTCTATTTATGCCAAATTTATATTTATCATTAGCATCATTATTCAAGAGTAGTTCAAACTAAAGAAATATAAAAAGCAAGGGATTCGATTAATTACGTATCTTTAAAAGCTTCAGTTGGTAGGTTGTTAATTTAAAGAAAAGCTTCAATTCTTCGGTTGGTTGTTAGTTAAACAATTTAGGAGTATAAAAAAATATGTGTTATTTAGCAAAAGGAACAGATTCATTTTGAACCTGTCCTTTTTTACTTTTTCTTAAATTCTTTAGTTGGTTGGTTGCTCTAACAACCTACCTACCAACCAGATTTTTTAAAGAATCT
>JAEEGL017275791.1_pt1 | contig 31495 bp, 23 predicted proteins | sample 9134231 | NCBI WGS metagenome assembly JAEEGL01 (sample SAMN16246548, study PRJNA631951) | gut metagenome | biome: gut microbiome; feature: rumen; material: fiber-attached | host: Bos | place: Iran: Karaj | collected 2018-10 | reverse complement strand
GTATTCCTCCAGCAATGAGAGCATCGCCACGGTGGATGAATACGGCTTTGTCATGGGTGTCAGCGGCGGTACTTGCACCATCACCGTAACGGCTCCCGAGACGGAAGATTTCAATTCCGCTACCGAGACTTGTACTGTCACTGTCCTGTCCGATGAGGCAAAGACACTTCCTTATGTGGAGCCCCTGACTAGCACGCTGGGTGATTTCACCATCGAGAACAAGACAATCCCCGAGGGCTTGAGCTATGTCTGGGGAAACAAGCCGGACGGTTATGCCAAAGCTTCGGCATATGTTTCCGGCACGAATTACAAGGCTGAGAGTTGGCTGGTTTCCCCGAAGGTCGACCTGACAGGACAAGCCCAGGCCTATCTGTCCTTCTCCTACGCCATTAACTATGGCACAGAAGGATCTTATGATCAGCAGTTCTATCTAATGGTCGGAGAAGGGGATTCCTGGACGAAAGTTGCAGTTCCGGATCTGCCGGCGAAGGGAAGCTGGACTTTTTATGATGTAGTCATCGACTTGGCTGCCTATCTCGGAAAAACGATTCAGTTCGCCTTTGTCTACAACTCTACGACGGTTGATGCTGCTCCGACTATTGAAGTGGATCATGTTCGTGTGGCTGCAGATGTAGAAGGGCACATCAAGATGGAAAAGACCCTGTCCCTGATGACTGGTTCTTCACCGAAGAGCCTGAACGCTACGGTTAATTCCGGAGCAACTATCTCTTTTGCATCTGACAACACAGCCGTTGCGACGGTGGACGCCAGCGGAAACGTCACTGCTGTTGCCGCTGGTACGGCCACCATCACGGCCTCCGCTCCTGCTAAGGGATACTATACTGCTGCTACAGCGACTTGCACTGTGACGGTTAGTCAGTCCGGTGCCAGTGGTGTCAGTTTCGTGGAGATAGATCTATCCAATTTCCAGGAGGGACAATATGTAATTGTTGGTAAGAGTGGAAGCAAGACCTTCGCTATGAAGAATGCTGTGCAGTCGAAGTACTATACAGCTGCCACGGAGTTCGATATGACTGCCGGGACTGAGCCCGCGGCCGAGAATATCTTCACGATCAGGAAGTCCGGCAGCGGCTACACGATTCAAGGCAATGACAATAAGTATGTGTATATTGCCATAAGCGGCACCCATTTCAATCTCCTTCCCAACAGCACCACCGCCTATGTATGGACGCTCGCTCCTGGAACAAGCGGCGGTGTTCTCGCGACAGGAGCTGATTCTGATGGCAATGCAATGTCATTTGACGCAGGTCATTCGGACTTCTCAACAAGCAAGAATCCGACTTGCCCGTCCTTCTACCGAATCGTAAAGTAACTGGCATATAAAACGAACTTACACAACTCTTTGAGTAGATAAATGAATCTAATCAAACTCTTCAAAAACATCAAGCCATTTGTGAAGCCTTACAAATGGCTTGTGCTTTTGACTTTGGTGCTGACGCTGATCGGGTCCTTGATGGCACAGGTCAATGCCATTGTGCTGGACCGGACAGTAGATTCGATCAATGCCTTGGTCACGGCGAAGGATTTCGCCTGGGCCAAGGCGGCGCGGATCTTGACGATCATCAGCATTGTACTGCTCGGCAAGGAGATCCTTTCTGCGCTGATCACTTACGCCCGCAGTTATTTCGGCGAGCGGATGCGCATCTTCGTATCCAAGGACCTTTCCCAGGCCGTCATCGACAAGATCCTCTCCTTCCGAGTGGCGTTCTTCTCGGCCGGAGACAATGAAACGGGCAAACTCCAGACGCGTATCGACCAAGGGGTCAGCAGCCTGAGTCGCACGGTCCAGAACTTTTTCATCGACCTCCTGCCGCTCTTTACGAGTTCCATCCTGGCCTTGATCCTGATCTTTGCAGCCAACGTGTACGTGGGCCTGACCGCCCTCTTCATCGTGCCGATCTACTTCTGGATCACTTATCGCCAGGCGAAAAAGCTCAAAGGCTGGCGTCGCAATATGCGCACGCTCCGGGAGGACAAGAGCCACGGCGTAATGAACATCATCGAGTCCATCAACGTGATCAAGTCCTTCAACCGCGAGCAAATCGAGAGCCAGAAGCAATGGGACCTGCAAACCCAGTTCACGGACAACCAGATGGCCGTGCGCAAGACCAGCTTTTATTACGACGGCCTCAAGAGTTTCGTGCGCCAGGTGGGAACGGTCCTCATCATCATCCTGACCGCCTACCTCGTGCTGATCCAGTATCCCGGGATGACGATCGGAAAGATCATGTATCACGTGATGCTTTTCAGCAACGTCACGGCCCCGATCACCCAGCTCCAGCGTATCTTCGACGACATGAACGACGCCTTGATCTATGCAGAAGGCTTCTTTGACATCCTGGACAGCGATGCCGACATCGAGCCGACGGGTTCCTATAAGCCGGAGCAGATCCACGGCAAGTTTGAGATCTGCCATGTTGACTTCACCTATCCCAACGGGACCAAGGCGCTCCACGACATCAACATGACGATCGAGCCCAACAAGATCACGGCCTTCGTCGGACTCAGCGGCGCGGGCAAATCGACGATTGTCAACCTGCTGGACAAATTCTATGAGCCTGACTGCGGCAGCATCACGCTGGATGGCGTCGATCTAAAGGAGTACGATACGCACTATCTGCGTGAAAACATCGGCCTGGTCCTGCAGAAGAACCATATCTTCGATGGCACCATCGAGGAGAACATCCTCTACGGCAATCCGGCCGCGACGCATGAAGAGGTCGTCGATGCGGCCAAGAAGGCCTATATCTATGACCAGATCGTGGGCCTGCCCCATGGCTTCGAGTCCAAGGCCCAGCACCTCTCCGGCGGTCAGCAGCAGCGCATCGCCATCGCGCGGATGTTCCTCAAGAACCCGCCGGTCATCTTCCTGGACGAGCCGACTGCTTCGCTTGATGCCGTGGCGACGGAGCAGATCAAGGCTTCGATCGACGCGATCAAGAAGAACCGTACGGTCATTATTATCTCCCACAGCATCTCCCAGATCATCGACAGCGATACGATTTATGCCCTCAAGGAGGGACGCGTGGAGCAGGCCGGTAATCCGGACGAAGTCTATAAACAGGGCGGTATCTACAAGGACATCGTGGATGCCTCCGCCCGTTCGCTCAATATTGAGAAACTGTCCCGGACCATCGACAGTGATGGAGACGGGGTCTTCTTCAACGAAACAACTAATGCTTAAAAACCATATGCTCAAACTTGCCTCTCCTCTCACCGCTTATGCCAAGAAAGCGATGCTCCTGGGCTCAGGAGAACTGGGAAAAGAAGTCGTGATCGAACTGCAGCGCTTCGGCGTTGAGGTGATCGCGGTGGACCGCTATGCCAACGCGCCTGCGATGCAGGTGGCGCATCGTCACTATGTGATCAATATGCTGGATGGTGCCAAGCTGCGCGAAATCATCGAAGCCGAACGCCCGGACTACATTATTCCCGAGGTGGAGGCGATAGCCACTCCGACCCTGGTCGAATTGGAGAAGGAAGGATTCAATGTCATCCCGACGGCGAAGGCCACGCTCCTGACCATGAACCGTGAGGGGATTCGCCGCCTGGCTGCCGAGCAGCTTGGTCTGCCGACGGCTCGCTACAAATTTGCGGATACGCGGGAAGAGTTCGATGCTGCCGTTGCCGAGATTGGCATTCCTTGTGTCGTGAAACCGGTGATGAGTTCGTCCGGCCATGGACAAAGTACCATCAAGTGTGAGGCGGACATCGACAATGCGTGGCATGAGGCTCAGACAGCCGGCCGGGCCGGCGCAGGTCGCGTGATCGTCGAGGGCTTCGTCAATTTCGATTATGAGATCACGCTCTTGACGGTCCGTCATTGCGACGGTACGACGACGCTCAAGCCGATCGGCCACCATCAGGTCAGCGGCGATTACCGCGAAAGCTGGCAGCCGCAGCCGATGACACCGGATGCCCTGGAGCAAGCGAAGAAGATCGCCGTGACGATCACGGGAGCTCTGGGCGGCTATGGCATCTTCGGTGTAGAGATGTTTGTCAAGGGGGACAAGGTCATTTTCTCCGAGGTTTCTCCGCGCCCGCATGATACGGGCATGGTGACGATGATTTCGCAGGATCTGAGCGAGTTCGCGCTACATGCGCGGGCTGTGCTGGGGCTCCCGATCCCGGAGATCCGTTTCTTCGGCCCCAGCGCCTCCAAAGCTATTGTGGTTGAGGGGGATACGGACAAGGTGATCTTCTCCGGCCTGGAGGATATCCTGAGCGAGCCGGGCGTCCAAATGCGTCTCTTCGGCAAGCCGGAGGTCAAGGGTCACCGTCGTTTTGGCGTCCTGCTGGCTACCGCTCCCACCATCGAGGAAGCCCTCGCCAAGGTCGAGCGCGCCTACGCCAAGCTACAGGTTGAAGTACTACCGCGCTAGACGCTTTGGCTGGACGCGAAACTGGCACCTGACTTTCAGAAGCAGGAAAGAACCCTTCGGGGAATGCTTCTGAAAGTCAGGTGCCAGTTCCGCATTCATGCGGCTGTCTTGCTGCTAAGGTAACTCGCACTAAGCGAGCTCCCTACGCGCTCGTGTAGTTGTCGAAGTAGCCTTGGATCAGGACGACCGGCGTTCCTTTGTCGCCGGAACCGCTGGTCAGATCGCAGAGCGAGCCGATCAGGTCAGTCAACTGGCGCGGGGTGGTCCCTTCGGAAGCCATTTTACCCTTCAGATTGGCATCCTTGGCCTTGATACTCTCTTTGATTGCATCCCGCAACGCCTCTCCGCTCAAGGATGCGAAATCATTGTCTGCCAGATATTTGAGCTTCAGCTCATTGGGAGTGCCGCGCAATCCTGCAGTGAAAGCGGGCGAGACGACTGGATCGGCCAGTTCCCAGATCTTTCCCTGCGGATCCTTGAAGGCACCGTCGCCATAGACCATCACCTCCACGTACTTACCTGTGGCGTCCAGCAAGCGCTTCTGGATGTCCTCCACCAGGCCCTGGCAGTCGCGCGGGAAAAGCTTCACCGTATGCTCGGTGGCTTTGTTGGATCCTAGCAGACCGTATTTCTCATTGCAGCCGCTGCCGTCCACGGGCGCGTTGAGGATTTCATCCATGCCAAGCACAACCCGGGCCCCGGCCTCCCGCAGAATGCGCTTGGTGCGGGCGCGCGTATGGATGTCGCAAGTGATGACCGTATCGGTATAAGCGAGAATAGTCTTGGGCCGGTTGGCAAAGATCACCTCCACTTCTGCACCGCACTCCCGGATCAGCTCGGAATAGTATGCGACATAATCAACTCCCGTAAACTCGTGTACGCCGTAACCGAAGAGCTCGCGGTAACGCTCCAGCGTCAAGACGTCGGAATAGGGATTGATCCCAGCCTCATCCAGCCGGTCGATGCTGACCAGGGCATTGCCCACTTCGTCGGAAGGGTAGGAAAGCATCAATACGATCTTTTGGCAGCCCGACGCGATGCCCCTCAGGCAGATGGCGAAGCGGTTGCGGCTCAGGATGGGGAAGATGACCCCGACGGTCCCGCCGCCGGTCTTGGCACGGACGTCCTTGGCGATGGCATCGACCGAGGCATAGTTGCCTTGAGATCGGGCCACGACGGACTCCGTGATGCAGACGACGTCCCGGTCACGAAGGGCAAAGCCCTCGTCGGCCGCAGCTTCCAGGACGCTATTGGTAACGATTTCAGCCAGATTGTCGCCCTGACGGATAATCGGGCAACGGATACCGCGGGACACAGTCCCGACTTTTCTCTCGTGGTTTTTCATGCTTGTTTCTAACTAACCTTACAGATAGCCTGTCAGGCACATACAAATTTAAAAAAAATATTTGTATATTCGCCTGTTACTAACAGCTAAACCTGTAGAAAATGACAGTCGTCATCCAGAAAGTACAGACCCGGCAGGACCTCCGTCGTTTTGCTGAATTTCCCAACCGCCTGTACGCGGATAATCCTTACTTTGTCCCGCAGATCATTTCCATGGATATGGATACCTTTGACCCCCGGAAGAACCGGGCGTTCGAGGTTTGTGAGGGGTGTTATTTCCTGGCACTGGACGAAGAAGGAAAGGTGGTCGGCCGCGTGGCAGCCATCATCAATCACCGCTACAACAATAAAGTGGGGGAAAAGATCTGTCGCTTCGGCTGGATCGATTTCATCGAGTCCCAGGAAGTGGCGGACGCCCTCCTGCAAGCCGTGGAGCAATATGGACGTGAGAAAGGCATGGAGAAGGTCGAAGGCCCGGTCGGCTTCTTGGAGTTTGACGTTTCCGGCGTCCTGGTAGAAGGTTTCGACCAGCTTCCGACGGCTTATGGAAAATACAATGCGCCCTATTATGAGCCGATGATTCTGAAGGACGGATACACCAAGTCTGTGGACTTCGTGGAGTTCCTGATCAAGGTGCCGGAAGATATCTCCCGCTACGAGCGCTTTGCCGATCTGGTCGCCGAGCGCTATGAGTTGAGGGAGGCCCGGATCCGCAACAAGCGGGAGCTCAATCGCTACGTGCCCGGCGTCTTCAAGGTGATGAATGAGTGCTACTCCAAGTTGCATGGCTTTTCGGAGCTCTCTCCGGCCCAGTGTGAAGACTTGAAAAACCAGTTCTTCGGCAACCTGCGCCTCGATTATGTGTCCATTATTCTGGACAAGAATGACGAAGTCGTCGCTTTCGGTATCTGTCTGCCTTCGCTCTCCAAAGCTTTGCAGAAGGCAAAAGGACACCTATTCCCCTTCGGTTGGTTCCACATCTTGCGCGCGCTGTCCCACAATGACACGGTCGATGCGTTGCTGATCGCCATATCGGATGAATACAAGAGCAAAGGCGTCAATGCGATGATCTCCACCAAACTGGGCCGCGGCTTCTTGAAAAATGGTATTCAGTATATCGAAAGCACGCGCGAGCTGGAGGACAACAAGAGCATGCAGAACATCTGGGGACGCCAGGAGACCCGCCTGCACAAGCGCGCCCGTGTTTATACCAAGCCCTTGTAAAAAGTACCCGGCCATGGCAGACAAGCAAGCAACCCGGATCCAAACCTCCCTGATCAATGCGGCGGAGAAGAAAGTCCTCCAATGGCTGGCCGTACGTCAGCCGAAATGGGTTACATCCGATTTCCTGACTTTCATCGGCATCCTGGGTTCTGTATTGATTGCCTTGGGTTATATCCTGACGGAGAAGTCGTATGCGTTCCTGTGGCTGAGTTCCTTGGGATTATGCATCAACTGGTATGGCGACTCGCTGGATGGCACGCTGGCCCGAGTCCGCGGGACCCAGCGCCCGATCTACGGTTACTATCTCGACCACACGGTCGATGTCATCAACGAGGCGTTGATGTTTATCGGCTTGGGTCTCTCCCCGCTGATGAACCTGCCTCTGGCGCTTTTGGTTTTCATCCTCTACCTGGCCATGACGCTCAATGTTAGTATCAATGCCCATTTGAAAGGGGAGTTCAAACTGACATACTTGAAGCTCGGCCCGACGGAGTTCCGTCTCTTCGTGATCTTGGTCAATACGATCTACTTCTTCGTCCGTCCCTTGCAGTCTTTCTCCTGGAGCGGAAAACTATTCGGCCAGGCGGTGACCTTGCGCGCGTTCGATATCGCCGGGATTGTGATCCTCGCCGTGCTGATCCTGATCTACGTCATCACTTTTATCAGCGACGCTGCGTATTACGCTAAGATTGATCCGCTGCCGCGGAAAGATGACTGATCTTGTCCTCCCATCATGCCTCTCCTTCCTGTCAGTGAGCTTGCGCATTGGTCTCCGCTGTTTCGCGGCAAAGTAGGAACGGCCTTTGCCGGCTGGGTCCGGAAGGTGCTGTCGATGAGCGCGTTGTCAGACGCTTATGATGAGGCTGCGCTGGAGGGGGAGGGAGCGGTCTTTGCCCGTGCGTTGCTGAAGGTGTTGGACGTGGATTACCGGATTGGTCATGCCGAGCGCTTGGACGTTCTGCCGGAGGGACCGTTTATCGCTGTAGCCAATCATCCGTACGGAGGCTTGGACGGTGTGATCCTGATCGACATGCTGGGCAATCGTCGGGAAGGTTACAAGGTAATGGCCAATGAGATCTTGAACCATGCCGTGGCGCTGACTCCCAGCTTGATCATCGTCAATCCAGCCACGGATGCCTCCACCGGCGTTACGGCCCAGAACATCAAAGGGGTCAAGGAAGTGCTCCGGCAACTCTCAGAAGGTCGTCCGATCGGTCTTTTCCCCTCCGGGGCTGTCTCCGACCTTCACTTCCGGAAGATAGCGGACCGCGAATGGCAGCCCTCCGTGCTGCGATTGATCCAGAAAGCGCATGTTCCGGTTCTTCCGGTGCGTTTTTTCGACTACAATACCCTGTTTTTCTATCTGCTCGGACTGATCGACTGGCGGGTTCGGGTCCTGCGCCTGCCCCATGAGGTTGTCAATAAGCACGGCCAGTCGCCTCGCGTCGGGATCGGCCCCCTCATCTCTGTTGAGGAACAGGCTGCTTGTCCGGATCTGGCCGCCTTTGGCCAGCTCCTTCGCAGCCGTGTGTATGATATGGAATTGCCGGAGGTTTTCACCCTCTCCAGCCGTCTTTAACGGACTTTCGCGTCGCAGTACCAGCAACGCAGCGTACCGTCTTCACTGCGCCGGAATTTGGCAGGTGCCTTTTCCTGGTTGCAGATGCATTTGAGATTCCCGCAGTGCAGCGTCTCGTCATAGACGGGCGTGTCGTGCTCGGGCATGCCGTGTTCCGGATCGTTCTTCCACTCATGGAGTTTGACGATCAGCGCCTCGCGCACGAACTTGCCGTTCTCCACCTGGCGGAAATAGGCAGCCCGCGGATCAGCATCCACTTCGGTCAGGATTTCATTGACACGAGGCAGAGGGTGCAGGACGGCCATTTTCTCCTTGGCCAGTGCCATGCGGGCGGCATCCAGCACGAAACTGTCTTTGACTCGGTCGAATTCGTCTTCGTCCAGGAAACGCTCTTTCTGCACACGCGTCATATAGAGTACGTCCAGCTCGGGCATGACCTCCTCCATTGTTTCCACTTCGCGGTACGGGATGCCGGTGCGCTCGCACACGTCGCGTTTGATGTAATCAGGCAGTTTGAGCTCCGGGGGCGCAATCAGGATGACCTTGATGTCCTGGTAGCGGGAGAGGGCCTTGATCAGGGAATGGACGGTGCGCCCGAAGCGCAGGTCGCCGCAGAATCCGATCGTGATCCCGTCGATATGGCCGAGTTCGCGCTGGATGGTCAGCAGGTCGGTCAGGGTCTGGGTCGGGTGGCTATGGCTGCCGTCGCCGGCGTTGATGATCGGGACGGGGGAGACTTCGGAAGCATAGAGTTGGGCGCCTTCGATGTAGTGGCGCATGGCGATGACTTCCGCAAAGCAGCCGACCACACGCACCGTATCCTGGACCGTTTCACCCTTGCTCACGGAAGAACTGCGAGCATCCGAGAATCCGAGGACGTTGCCGCCCAGTTCCATCATGGCGGAGGTGAAACTCAGGCGCGTGCGGGTGCTGGGCTCGTAGAAGAGCGTGGCCAGTTTACGATGGGACATGCTGCCCTGGTAGCGTTCGCGGTGGGCGATGATGTCTTGGGCCAGGGAGATGATTTCGTCGGTCTCCTGTTTGGAGAGGTCCATCGGGTCGATCAAGTGTTTCATATCGGGCGTATTATAAAATCCAACGGGTATCTGAGGGGTTGTCGCGGAAACGCAGGATGCGCTCCTTCCATTCCGGAGCGATGTAGCCTTCTGCGGCGGCGACTTCGACGAGGGCATCCAGGTTGCTCAGCGAGTGGTTGACCACTCCCGAAGCGGCGAGACGCTCCAATCCGCGCTGCATCCCATAAGTGAAGATGCTGACGATCCCGAGTACAACGGCACCGGCTTCGCGAAGGGCCTCTACGACTTCCACGGCGCTTCCGCCGGTGGAGATGAGATCCTCGATCACAACCACCTTCGTACCGGGCTCCAGCCGTCCTTCGATCCGGTTGGTCCGGCCGTGGGACTTAGCTTCGCCGCGGACGTAGCCCATGGGCAGGTTGAGTAGGGTCGCCGTGATGGCGGCGTGGGCGATGCCGGCTGTGGAGGTCCCCATCAGCATCTCGCAGTCGGGATGATAGCGAAGGACCGTGTCGGCCAGGGCACGCTCGATGCGGTCGCGCACGAGCGGGGCGGACAAGGTGAGCCGGTTGTCGCAATAGATGGGGCTTTGGATACCGCTGGCCCAGGTGAAAGGTTGCTCCGGGCGCAGGAAGACGGCGCCGATTGAGAGGAGGTCTTTGGCTATGCTTTTTTCCATAAGGTGGGTTATTGCTGGAGGAATTCGGAGACGCAACGCCGGTAGGCGGCAACGGGATCGGGGGCTGCCGTGATCGGGCGTCCTACAACAATGTAGTCAGAGCCGAGTTCGCGGGCCCGGGCGGGGGTCGTAATCCGCCGCTGGTCGTCGGCTGCCGCATCGGCAAAACGGACACCGGGCGTGACGGTCAGGAAGCCCGCGCCACAGGCACGCTTCACCATGCCGGCCTCCAGCGGGCTGCAGACCACGCCGTCCAAACCGGCTTCCCGGGCATTGCGGGCGTAGTGCTGGATGGTCCGTTCCATCCCGCGCCGGATCAGGAGTTCGCTTTTCATCCGGTCTTCGCTGGTCGAGGTAAGCTGGGTCACGGCGATCAGCAGGGGACGGCTCCCGTCGGGCCGGGTCAGGCCTTCCCGGGCGGCACGCATCATGTCAATGGTCCCGGCCGCATGGACGTTGACCAGATCGACGTCCAGCTGTGAAAGGACGGTCATGGCTTTCCGGACAGTGTTGGGAATGTCATGGAGTTTGAGGTCCAGGAAGATCCGGTGTCCGCGAGCCTTGATGTCCCGCACGATCTGCGGGCCTTCTGCGTAGAAGAGTTCCATCCCGATCTTGACAAAGGGCTTTTCCCTCGCCGGGAAGCGGTCGAGAAAGTCCAGCACCGCGGCGCGGCTGCTGAAGTCACAAGCGATGATAACGTCTTTTGCCATAGGCTTATACGATTCCGATAATATCTTGCAGGCGCTCGATACCGAGTCGCTCCATCCGTTCAGTCAGGGCAGCTATGATCTCCGGGCAAACAAAGGGATTGCGCAGGTTCTCGGCTCCGACTTGGACGGCGGTAGCACCGGCCATCATCATCTCGATGACATCCTCTGCGCTGGCGACCCCACCGCAGCCCATCACAGGAATGGTGCAGGCGTGCGCGACCTGCCAGACCATGCGCAGGGCGATCGGGAAGATGGCCCGGCCGGAAAAACCGCCCATCCGGTTGGCAATCACCGGCTGCCGGCGTCGAATGTCGATCCGCATGCCCAGGAAAGTGTTGACCAGGGACAATCCGTCTGCCCCAGCCTCTTCACAGGCGCGGGCGATCGCGACGATATCCGTCACGTTGGGGCTGAGCTTGATGAAGACGGGTTTCCGGCAGACGGACTTGACGGTGCGGGTAACTTCTGCGGCTGATACGGGATCCGTGCCGAAAGCCATCCCGCCGTTGTGGACGTTTGGGCAGGAAATGTTGACTTCGATCAGATCGATTCCGTCGCAGGCGTCTGCGCGGGCGCAGCAGTCGGCGTATTCGTCCAGGGAAAAGCCGCTGATGTTGGCGATCACGACACCGTTGTATGCTTGGCGCAGAGCCGGAACTTTCTCGCTGACCAGGACTTCGATCCCCGGATTCTCCAGTCCGACGGAATTGATCATCCCGTCGGGGCATTCCGCGATGCGGGGAGTCGGGTTGCCATAACGCGCTTCCCGGGTTGTCCCTTTGAGGGAGATGCCACCGAGGACGTTGAGGTCCATGGCGTCAGCGAGCTCCAGACCAAAGCCGAAGGTCCCGCTGGCCGGGATGACGGGGTTGCGCAGGGGAATCCCGCAAAGATTGATGCTCAGATCCTTTACCATAGGATATCCTCCTTATCGAAGACCGGGCCGTCCTTGCAGACGCGCCGGACGCCTTGGCGGGTCTGGATGCTGCAGCCGGCACAGTAGCCGGCACCGCAGCCCATGCGCTCCTCCAGGCAGACCTGGCCGCCGGTCTTCATCATTTCGCAGACCCGCCGCATCATGATCAGGGGGCCACAGGTATAAAAACAGTCGCAGGCAGGTTGCAAGACTGCGATGGCATCGGTAACGAAGCCTTTGATGCCGGCGGACCCGTCCGCTGTGGCGAGGGTCACGTCCGGCGTCAGGACGCTGAACTCCTGCTCGAGGATGATTTCTTCCGCCGTGTTGAAGCCCAGGATGACCTGGACTTTTTTCCCTTGCGCAACCAGCTTCCGGCAGAGCGGAAGCAGAGGAGGTGCGCCGACACCGCCGCCGACCAGCAGGGCTGTCTCTCGGCAGGCATTCGGCTCGAAGCCGCGGCCAAGGCCGGTCAGGACATCGATCCGCGTCCCGGCTTGCAGGCGGGAGAGGGCTTCCGTCCCGGCCCCGACGACCTTATAGATCAAGGTAATACGACCTTCGCAACTATCGCAGATCGAGAGCGGGCGGCGCAGGTAAAACCCATCAACCGCCAGCTGGACAAATTCGCCACCAGGCGTAAAGACGGGATCTCCGGCGTCCAGGATCAGACGCCAGGTCTGCTTCGCGACCGGGTCGTTGCTTGCGAGCGTGAAGGTACGTTTCTCCATTCGTTTAATGTTTATATACGATCTGTCCGTCCTTGAGGGTCAGGAGGATTCGGCCTCTGACGCGCATCCCGGCAAATGGGGTGGCATGGCCCTGGGACAGGAAACGATCCGGGTCGATGATATATTCTTCGTCAAGATCGATGACAGTCAGGTCGGCGCGCTGACCGACCTCCAGGCCGCCGTCCAGGCGGAAGGCCCGACGCGGTCCGTCCGTCAGGGCTTCGATCAGGCGTTCCAGCCGGAGTTGCCCGTTCAGGACTAAGGTAGTATAAAGGACGGGGAAGGCGGTCTCCAGTCCGACGATACCCATGGCGCTGCCGGCCAAGCCGCGCGCCTTCTCGGCTTCTGTGTGGGGTGCATGGTCGGTTGCAATGGCATCGATGGTGCCGTCGCGGAGGCCTTCCCGCAGAGCTTCCCGGTCTGCGGCGCTACGCAGCGGGGGATTCATCTTGAAGCGTCCGTCTTCTTGGAGATCGTCCTCACAGAGGATCAGGTAGTGCGGAGCTGTCTCGCAGGTGACGCGCACGCCCCGGGCTTTGGCGTCCCGGATCAGGGCTACGCTCTCCGCGGTGGAAATATGGCAGACGTGGTAGCGGCAGCCGCTCTCGGCGCAAAGTTCCAGATCCCGGGCGATCTGGCCCCATTCACTCTCTGAGCAAATGCCTTTGTGCCCGTGTTCGCGGCAATAGCGGCCGTCGTGGATGTAGCCGCCGTGAAGGAGTGACTCGTCTTCGCAATGCGCTGCGAGGATACAGTCCTGCCGGGCTGCGAGCACCATCGCGTCTCGCATCATCGCGTCTCGTTGCACGCCGCTGCCATCGTCCGAAAACGCACAACAGTGCTCTTTGAGGGCGGCCATATCGACCAGTTCCTGCCCCTTCCGGCCTTTCGTAATGGAGCCATAGGGGAGCACTTCGATGACCGCATCCCGGTCGATGAGCGATTGCTCGACTGCCAGGTGTTCGAGGCTGTCCGGGACGGGATCCAGGTTCGGCATGGCGCAGACGGTCGTATAACCACCGGCCGCTGCGGCCAGGGAACCGCTTCGGATGGTCTCCTTGGCGGAGAATCCGGGCTCCCGGAAATGGACATGAATATCGGTGAATCCAGCGCTCACCAGCTTGCCGGGGATCTCGAGAACCGTAGCCCCAGGGGCCTCCAGGCCCGTTCCGATAGCGAAAATTCTTCCTGATCGGACGAGGATGTCCCCGTGCCGTACGCCGGACGCTGTTGCGATCTTGCCGCCTTTCAGTAAGAGTTCCATTCGCTAATCCACAAAGGTACGGCAAGCGCCTGGTTCCGGCAAATTTTTCTGGTGAATTTATCAACAAAGTACCTGTTGAAAAAAAAGAAAAAAGATTTTGTAGGGGCCGATTATTCGGTGTAACTTTGTGTCTCCTGTTTCAGGTTTAGTTGGTTTGTAAAGTTTCGCACGATGAAAGTAGCAGTGATCATGGGCAGTGCAAGCGATTGGGACGTCATGTCACCGGCCTGCACCACGCTCGAAGAGTTCGGCATTCCCTATGACAAAAAGGTCTTGAGTGCGCACCGCAATCCCGGTCCGCTTGCTGACTATGTCAAGGCCGCTCGTGACAACGGATTTGATATCATCATCGCCGGTGCTGGGGGCGCTGCCCACTTGCCGGGTGTGATCGCCGCCTTGACCACGCTTCCGGTCATCGGAGTCCCGGTCAAGAGCAAGGCGTTGAACGGTTTGGACTCGCTCCTGTCGATCGTCCAGATGCCTTCCGGCATCCCGGTCGCCACGATGGCGATCGATGGCGCACGCAATGCGGCCTTATACGCCGTGTCGATACTGGCCCTGCAGGATCCCGGGCTGCGGGCCCGGCTGGAAGAGTTCCGTGTCCGCCAAAGCGAGAAAGTACTGCATACGCAAATATAGAACTACGCCCACCCCACAACCGGGTGGGCTTGTCATTTCATAAATATGGTCAATAAACGAATCTTCGTCGAAAAGAAACCGGGTTTCCGCGTGGAAGCACAGAGCTTGCTCTCTGAGTTCAATGAGAACCTTTCCCTCTCCCTGCGTTCGCTCCGGCTCCTCAATGTCTATGATCTTTTTGGCTTCTCCGAAGAGCTGATCGAGCAATGCCGCTACAGCGTATTCGGAGAGACCGTCACGGACCTGGTAACTGATACCTGCGCCCTGGAGGGCAAGAAATACATTGCCGTGGAGTACATTCCCGGCCAGTTCGACCAGCGGGCTTCTTCTGCGGTCGACTGTGTCCACCTGATCGAACCGGAAGCGCAGGTGGAGATCAAGAGCAGCCGCTTGTTGATCTTCGATGACGACACCACGGAAGAGACGCTTGCGAAACTGCGTCACTATTTCATCAACCCCGTGGAAAGTCGCCCCAAGGACCTTGGCGTCTTGTCCCTGGCTGAGAAGGCGGCCGTCAAGCCCTTGGAGGACCTGAGTGGCTTTACGAAGATGCAATCTGGGGAATATGCCGCTTTCTGCAGGACCCATGGCCTGGCGATGAATACGGACGATCTCGGTGAGGTGGTGAAGTATTTCACTCGTGAAGGCCGCGACCCTTCCGAGACGGAGTTGCGCATTTTGGACACCTATTGGAGCGACCATTGCCGCCATACGACCTTCACCTCCGTTTTGACGGAGATCAAGGTGGATGATTCCTTTGTCAAGGAGGAGATCGAATCCACCCTGGGCCGTTTCCATGATGTCCGCAAGGCTCTCGGACGGGAGGGCAAGAGTTTGTGCCTCATGGAGCTGGCGACGATCGGTGCCCGTTATTTGCGTTCCATCGGAAAACTGGACGACCTGGAGCAGAGTGAAGAGAATAATGCCTGCAGCATCTTTGTCGATGTAGACGTGGATGGAAAGCAGGAGAAGTGGCTGCTTCAGTTCAAGAACGAGACGCATAATCACCCGACGGAAATCGAGCCTTTCGGCGGCGCCGCGACCTGTCTGGGCGGAGCGATCCGCGACCCGCTTTCCGGCCGCGCTTATGTCTATCAGGCGATGCGTGTGACCGGTGCCGGTGACATCAATCGCAGCGTTGCAGAAACGATTCCCGGCAAGCTCCCGCAGCGGATGATCACCCGCAAGGCGGCGGCCGGTTATTCCAGTTATGGCAACCAGATCGGCCTGGCCACTACGCATGTACGCGAAATCTTTGATGAGGGATATACGGCCAAGCGCCTGGAAGTGGGAGCCGTGGTCGGTGCGGTCAAGGCTTCTGACGTCCGTCGCGAAAGCCCCGCGCCCGGAGATGTGATCCTGCTTCTTGGCGGCCGGACCGGCCGGGATGGTATCGGAGGTGCGACGGGCTCTTCCAAGGAGCATACGGAGGCTTCACTTGAGACCTGCGGCAGTGAGGTGCAGAAGGGTAATGCACCCGAGGAACGTCAGCTTCAGCGCCTGTTCCGGCGTCCGGAGGTGACGCGCCTGATCAAGAAGTCCAATGATTTCGGCGCCGGCGGCGTCAGCGTTGCGATCGGCGAATTGGCGGACGGGCTGGACATTTGGCTGGACCGCGTACCGGTCAAGTATGCCGGTCTCAATGCGACGGAGCTTGCAATCAGCGAGTCTCAGGAGCGCATGGCCGTGGTTGTCGAGGCTGGCGACCGCGCTGAATTTGAACACTATTGCGCCTTGGACAACGTCGAAGTGACCTATGTCGCGGACGTGACGGATACCGGCCGGATGCGGATGTATAAAGATGGGGTCAAGGTATGCGACCTGACCCGCGAATTCATCGACAGCGCCGGAGCGAAGCATTATGCGAAGGCCTGCATCGGCAGCGTGGCAGATTTGGATCCCTTCGCCCGCAAGCCGGAAGGGGAGAGCTTGGACCAGCGGATGCTGAACCTCCTGGGTTCCAAGAATGTCGCTTCGCAGAAAGGCCTGATCGAGATGTTTGACTCTACGATCGGGCGCTCCACGGTCCTGATGCCTTTCGGCGGCAAGGACCAAGCCTCCGAGACTCAGGTATCCGTCCAGAAACTCCCGGTCTCCGGCTATACGGATACGGCCAGCATGATGGCCTTCGGCTATAATCCCGAGCTCTCGAAGTGGAGCCCTTATCATGGGGCCGCTTATGCCGTCGTGGAGGCTTGTACCAAGGTGGTGGCCGCCGGCGGTGACTGGTCCCGGATGCGCTTCTCCTATCAGGAGTATTTCGAGCGCATGACGGCGGACCCCCACAGCTGGGGTAAGCCGTTGGGTGCCCTGCTCGGTGCGCTCAAGATGCAGCTCGACCTGGGTCTTCCGTCCATAGGTGGCAAGGACTCGATGAGCGGCACTTTCGAGCATCTCAATGTCCCGCCAACCTTAATTGCCTTCGGCATTACGACCGTTGATGCGCGCCAAGTCATCTCTACGGACCTGAAACAGGCTGGGCATCGCCTCTACTTGATCCGCCATATTCCGCTTCCCAACCGGATGCCGGACACGCGCCAGTTGACGGCCAACTGGGATTATATCCACGAAAAGATCGGAGCCGGGGAGATTGTCTCTGCCTGGTCGCTTGGCTTCGGCGGTGTCGCCGAAGGCCTGGCGAAAATGTCTTTTGGCAACGGTTTGGGCTTTGATGTGCGACTGCCAGAAGCAGAATGGTTCGCTCTTTCCTATGGCTCAGTCATCGTTGAGTCCACGGTTCCGCTGGAGAGTTCTTCAGCCGTTCTGCTGGGCGAAGTGACTGACGAGCCGGTCGCCCGACTGAATGGCTGTCCGTTGTCGTCAGCTGTGATGCGGGACGCGTACCGGGGGCGCTATGCCAAACTCTACCCCGAGGAGGTTGCGCCGGCCTTCCATGCGCCGGTACCGGCCGTGGAAGAGCGCCCGTTCGATCCTGCAAACTTGGTTTGGCCAGGTGAGCCGGTCGAGACGCCCGTGGTCTGCCTGCCAGTCTTCCCGGGTACTAACTGCGACTATGATACGGCCAAGGCCTTCCGCAAAGCGGGGGCCGAGGTGCGGCCGTTCATCTTCCGCAACCTGACGGCTGAGGCAGTCAACGCTTCGATTGCAGAATTGGCTGGCCGCATCGGCGAGAGCCATATCCTGGCTTTCTGCGGCGGCTTTTCTTCCGGAGATGAACCGGACGGGAGCGGCAAGTTCATTGCGGACGTGATCAACAATGCGCAAGTGGCTGCTGCGATCGGAGCCTTCTTGCAGCGCGGAGGCCTGATCCTGGGTATTTGCAACGGCTTCCAGGCCCTGGTCAAGAGCGGCTTGCTGCCCTATGGGCGGCTGGGCTGCATGACGCCTGACTCACCGACGTTGTTCCGCAACGACATCAACCGCCACATTTCCAAGATGGTGACGACGGAGGTCGCTTCCGTGCGCTCGCCGTGGCTGGCTGGCTTGTCACTGGGAGAGCGCCACGCCATCGCTGTCAGCCACGGCGAGGGTAAGTTCGTGGTAGGGGAGGAGCAAGCCCGCACGCTGTTTGCCAACGGGCAGGTCGCGTTCCGCTACGTGGACAATCCCAACGGCTCCTATTATGATATTGAAGGCATCTTGAGCCCCGACGGTCACATCCTGGGCAAGATGGGCCACACTGAACGCTATGAAAAACAGCTTTTCAAGAACATTGCGGGGAATTGTTCCCAGCCCCTGTTCGACAATGCAGTCAAGTATTTCAATAAGCGATAAAAGATGATCAAAAAGGAAGTTATCCTCAACGGTAACGAAAAACAGGTTTTTTCCACCGAAGATCCGGATAAGGTCATTATCCGATACAAGGATGTGACCGTGGCGTTCAACAATGTCAAACGGGCCCGTTTCGACGGAAAGGGGGCCCTGGGCAACAAGATTTCAGCCCTCCTGATGTCTTATCTGGGCAGCAAGGGTATTCGCAATCATTTCCTGGAACGGACGGGCGAATGCGAGCAGCTTTGCCGGAAGATTGAAATCATCCCGATCGAAGTGATCGTCCGCAACCGGGTGGCCGGTTCGCTGGCAGCCCGTCTCGGGATTGAAGAAGGTTTCAAGCCGGACAATCTGATCGTGGAGCTCCGCTACAACAACGATTCGCTCGACGATCCCTTCATCAATCCGGATCTGGCCGTGGCGCTCGGCTTGGTCAACTATGACGAGATCAATCACATGATCTCTGAGGCGAAGCGGGTCAATGAGGCGTTGCTACCGCTTTTCCACCAGATCGGCATCGAGGTGGTGGATGTCAAGGTCGAGTTCGGCCGGGCGACGGACAACGGGGAGATCATCGTCTCGGACGAGATCAGCCCCGATACGGCCCGTCTTTGGGATGAGAAGACCGGCGAGCGGCTCGACAAGGATCGCTTCCGGCTGGACCTGAGCGGCGTGGTTGCTGCTTATCAAGATGTATATGATCGACTGACAACGGTTTTAGGAGAGAACTGAATATGGGCGTACTCGGAGTTTACGGCGTCAAGAACGCCTCAACCTATCTTTATTACGGTTTGCACAATATCCAGCACCGTGGCCAGGAAGGCGCCGGGATCGTCACGTTTGACGAGGCCGGGCAGCCCTGCCGACACCGGGACCTGGGACTCTTGAGCGAAGTCTTCCGCGAGGGCAATGTGCTCGGTTTGGAGGGCAGTGTCGGGATCGGCAGTGTCAAGTATGCCAATGTCCGCAAAGGTGGCCTGGACAACGTGGATCCCATTCTGTTTTATCAGACTGGCGGGGATTTCGCCGTCGCTTGTGACGGCAACATCATCAATGCCAAGCAAGTGGAAGCCTTGCTGGAGAAAAGAGGTATCATTTTCCAGACAGCGACGGACAGCGAGCTGTTTGCCCACCTGATCAAGAAAAAGGACGGAGAGGATCGGATCGACAACATCCTCAAGGCGCTCAATATGATCGAGGGTGGCTTCTCTGTCCTGGTCCTTACCAAGAACCGTATCTATGCCTGTCGCGACAAATATGGCATCAAGCCCCTTTGCGTCGGCACCTTGGGCGACGGCTATGTGGTCTCCAGCGAGTCCTGTGCCTTCAGCATCATGGGCGCCAAGTTCCTGCGGGACATTGAACCGGGTGAGGTGGTTACTTTGGACGAGAAAGGCTTGCGCTCCAACCGTTATTCGCAGTTCCAGAAACATCGGATGTGCGCGATGGAATACATCTATTACGCCCGTCCGGACAGCAATATCGACGGCTGCAACGTCCATCTCTATCGCGAGGAGGCAGGCCGCCGCTTATACCGGGAGTGCCCGGTCGAGGCGGATATCGTGGTCGGCGTGCCGGAGTCCAGCCTGTCTGCCGCTATGGGTTACAGCCAGGAGAGCGGCATTCCGTACGAGATGGGCCTGATTAAGCACAAGTATGTGGGCCGCACCTTCATCGAGCCCGTGCAGGAGGTCCGCGAACTGGGCGTGAAGATGAAATTGTCTCCGGTGGAGGATGTGGTTCGGGGCAAGCGGGTTGTCCTGGTGGATGACAGTATCGTGCGCGGCACCACGTCGCTCAAGATCGTGCGGATGTTGCGGGAAGCGGGTGCGACCGAGGTGCATGTGCGCATCGCCAGCCCGATGATGCGTTTCCCTTGCTATTACGGGGTGGATACGTCCACCGCGGAGGAGTTGCTTTGTTCCTCCCGGACGCTGGAACAGGCGTGCGAAGCGATCGGTGCGGATTCCCTGGGCTATCTGAGCCCCGAATCCACCCGCGCTTCCTGTTTCGGCTGCGCGGATCCTTGCCAGGCCTGTTTCACCGGCGAGTATCCGACAGTCCTGTACAATGATGATGCGATTTAATGAATAGTTCAACTATGGCTAAGACTTATGAAAACGCCGGCGTAAACCTGGAGGCCGGCTACGAGGTAGTCCGTCGGATCAAGCAGCACGTCGCTTCGACGGCGCGCCCCGGCTCCATGGGCAATATCGGCTCTTTCGGGGGCATGTTTGACCTGGCTTCCCTGGGCATCCGGGAACCGATCCTTGTCAGCGGGACGGATGGCGTGGGCACCAAGCTCAAGATCGCCTTCGCGATGGACAAGCATGATACGATCGGCATCGATGCCGTTGCGATGTGTGTCAATGACGTGCTCGCACAGGGCGCTGAACCGCTCATTTTCCTGGATTATGTAGCTCTGGGCCACAATGTGCCCGCGAAGGTCGAAGCGATCGTCGCCGGTGTGGCGGAAGGTTGCCGGCAAGCGGGATGTGCGCTGGTGGGTGGAGAGACCGCCGAGATGCCGGGCATGTACGCCGATGGCGAATACGATATCGCCGGCTATACCACCGGTGTAGTCGAAAAGTCCAAGCTGATCGACGGCAGCAAGGTCAAGGTCGGAGATGTGCTGGTCGGCGTGGCTTCCAGCGGCGTGCATTCCAACGGTTTCAGCCTGGTGCGCAAGATTGTGGCGGATGCCGGCTTGCAGTACACGGACTCCATTCCCGAGTTTGGCGGGCGGGCGCTGGGCGAGGTCCTGCTGACCCCTACCAAGATCTATGTGAAGCAGATGCTGGAGGTGATCCGCGCCTGTGACGTACACGGGATCTGCCATATTACGGGTGGCGGCTTCGATGAGAATATTCCGCGCGTGTTGCAGCCTGGACAGGGTCTGGAGATTCGCGAAGGCAGTTGGGAGATCCTGCCGGTCTTCCGGATGCTGGAGAAGTGGGGCCGGGTGCCGCACCGCGAGATGTTCAATATTTTCAATATGGGTATCGGCATGATTGCGGTTTTGGACGCCTCCCAGGCGCAACAGGCGATCGATATCCTCACCGCTTGCGGTGAAAAAGCCTCCGTGATCGGAATGGTCACGGATATGCCCGGTGTGAATATAATCATGAAGTGAATATGAGAGCATTAGTCAGCGTAAGTGATAAGACCGGCCTGGTAGATTTCGTCAAAGGCCTGGTCCGGCTGGGGTGGGAGATCATCGCCACCGGCGGCACGCAGAAACTGTTGGAAAAAGAAGGGGTCAAAACCATCGGCATCAGCGAGGTGACCGGGTTCCCGGAGATTTTGGATGGTCGGGTCAAGACCCTGCATCCGAAGGTCCATGGAGGCATCCTGGCCCGTCGCGAACTGCCCGAGCACATGGAAACCCTGAAGGAAAACGGCATCGAGACCATCGACCTCGTGTGTGTCAACCTGTATCCTTTCAAGCAGACGATCGCCAAGCCGGATGTCACCATGGAGGACGCAATCGAAAACATCGACATCGGCGGCCCTTCCATGGTGCGCAGCGCAGCCAAGAACTGGCGGGATGTCACCATCGTCTGTGATCCGGCGGATTATGATACGGTCCTTGCAGAGTTGCAGGCCAACGGTTCCACTTCGCAGGAGACACGCCTGAAACTCTCTGCCAAGGCCTATACCCACACGGCGGAGTACGACATGATGATCGCGACGTATATGCGCGCCCAGGCCGGGCTGAACGAGAAACTCTTCCTCGAGTATGATCTCAAGCAGGGCCTTCGCTATGGAGAAAATCCTCATCAGGAGGCCAAGTTCTACGCGGCTCTGGAGCCCGTTCCTTTCTCGCTGGCCGGTGCCGTGCAGCTGAATGGTAAAGAACTGTCCTACAACAATATCCAAGACGCCAATGCGGCGCTCAGCATCGTCCGCGAATTCGGCGATGTGCCTTTCTGCGTGGGTTTGAAACACATGAATCCCTGCGGAGCTGCCATCGGGCGGGATGTCGTGGATGCCTGGACCAAGGCTTATGAGGCTGACAAGGTCAGCATCTTCGGCGGCATCGTGGCCACCAACTGCGAAGTCAACGCGGAAGCGGCGGCGCTGATGAAGCCGATCTTCCTGGAGATCATCATGGCTCCTTCCTTCTCGCCGGAGGCATTGGAGATCTTGTGTGCCAAGAAGAACCTGCGCCTGTTGCAGGTGGATATGAAAGAAGATGGCGTGGTGCGTAAGCAGTATGTCTCCGTCACGGGCGGGATGCTGGTCCAGGACCTGGATCTTGTGACGAAACCTTTGGATCCCGGGATGTGTGTGACCCAGGTCAAGCCCACGGAGACCCAGATGACGGACCTTCAGTTTGCCTGGCGCGTGGTCAAGCATGTGAAGTCCAACGCCATCGTTGTCGTCAAGGATGGCGCAACGCTGGGCGTCGGTGCCGGACAGATGAACCGCGTCGGCTCGGCCAAGATTGCCCTTGAGGAGGCGAAGGCTTCCCTCGCAGAGCGGGGAATCGACATCCGGAAGGCGGGCGTCGTGCTGGGTTCGGACGGATTTTTCCCGTTCGGGGACAGTGTGGAGTCTGCCGCGGAATACGGCGTGGCTGCGATCGTGCAGCCCGGTGGCAGCGTCCGTGACCAGGAGTCTATCGATGCGGCCGACAAGCATGGGATCACGATGCTCTTCACGGGCATGCGCCATTTCAAACATTGAGCCTTATGAAGAAAGTTTTGGTCATTGGCTCCGGCGGTCGCGAACATGCGATCGTGGATGCCCTTCGCCGCAGCCCGCAGGTCGACGAGATCTTCTGCGCCCCGGGTAATGCTGGTATCGACCGGCAAGCGACGTGCGTGCCGATCAAGGATACGGATGTCCCGGCGCTTCTTGCCTTTGCGAAGGAACAGGCTGTCGATCTGACCGTCATCGGTCCTGAGGCGGCTCTTGCAGCCGGTGTCGTGGATGCTTTCCGGGCCGAGGGCCTGGTGATCTTCGGCCACACGAAGGCGGCCACCCAGATTGAGAGCAGCAAGGAGTTTGCCAAGCGCCTGATGCAGAAAGCCGGCGTTCCGACGGCGGATTACCGCAGTTTCAGCGAGTACGAAGAAGCGCTTGCCTATGTGGCAGGGCGTCCGTTCCCGGCTGTGCTGAAATATGACGGTTTGGCAGCCGGCAAGGGGGTTGTGATCGCTGAGACTTTGGAGGAAGCGAAGGCGGCCCTTGCCAGCATGCTGCTGGATGCTTCTTTCGGCAAGGGAAAGGTGGTCGTCGAGGATTTCCTGACAGGACCGGAGTTTTCCTTCATGTGCTTTGTCTCGGGCAGCGATGTTTATCCAATGCCGCTCGCACAGGATCATAAGCGGGCTTTCGACGGCGACAAAGGGCCGAATACCGGCGGGATGGGCGCCTACACGCATCTTCCGTTCATTACTCTGGAAGACCGTCAGTTCGCCTTGGAGCACATCCTGCGGCGTACGGCGCAGGCGATGGTGGACGAGGGCTGCCCGCTGAGCGGCGTGTTGTACGGGGGCTTGATGAAGACCCCGCAGGGGATCAAGGTGATCGAGTTCAATGCCCGTTTCGGCGATCCGGAGACCGAGGTTGTCTTGCCGCTGTTGGAAAGCGACATCTATGAAGTGTTTACGGCCATCGCGACGGCGACGGCACCCAAGCAGCTTTGCTGGGGCGATCAGGTGACCCTGGGCGTGGTCCTGGCTTCGAAAGGATACCCTGGAAGCTATGAGAAAGGGTATGCCATCGAAGGCTTGGATCAAATCTCCTCCAAGGTGTATCATATGGGGACGAAATGGAACAACGAGGAAATCGTGACAGCCGGCGGCCGTGTCCTGATGGTGATCGGAGAAGGGGAGAGCGTTGCGGATGCGCGGGACCGGGTTTACGAAGAAGTGGCTAAGATCCGCTGCGCCAATCTTTTCTACCGGCACGACATTGCGCATTGCGCGCTGGAGGACTGAGCCATGGCGCAGATCATCGACGGAAAGGCGCTCAGCGCCAGTATCAAAGAAGAGGTGCGAGTCCAAGTCGCTGCGGTGGCGGAGCGCTACGGACGCACCCCCTGCTTGTGCGTGATCATTGTCGGGGAGAATCCTGCCAGCCAGGTCTATGTGCGCAACAAGGTGAAGGCGGCTGCTTTTACGGGCATGGAGTCTAGGCTGGAGGCTCTGCCGGAGGATACCTCCGAAGCCGCCCTGCTGGACCTGATCGCTTCGCTCAATGCCGATCCGGCTGTGGATGGTATCCTGGTGCAGTTGCCGCTGCCCAAACATATTGATGAGGAGAAGGTGATCGATGCCATTGCGCGGGAGAAGGACGTTGATGGTTTCCATCCCGGCAACGTCGCGGGCCTCTGGCTGGGCAAGGATTGCATCGTCCCGTGTACGCCGGCGGGCATCCTGCGCCTGATCGACAGCACCGGCGTTTCCCTGGCCGGGAAACAGGCAGTCGTGGTCGGCCGGAGCAACATCGTCGGGAAGCCGGTCGCCAAATTGCTGCTGGATCGCCATGCGACGGTTACGATCGCGCATTCGCGGACGACGGACCTGGGGGCGGTAACCCGGCAGGCCGATGTCTTGGTGGTCGCCGTCGGCCGCGCGGGCCTCGTCACCGGGGATATGATTAAGCCCGGTGCTGTCGTGATCGATGTCGGGATGAACCGCAATGCCGAGGGTAAACTCTGCGGCGATGTGGACTTCGCCTCCTGCGAGCCGGTTGCCGGTTGGATTACTCCCGTCCCGGGTGGGGTGGGCCCCATGACCATCGCGATGCTGATGGTTAATACTTTGCGTTGTTTCCAGGCCCGCCAAACCTGTTAACCGTTTATCTGTGATAAAAAAGGCTGCATCCTCACGGGTGCAGCCTTTGTCGTGTATTCAGGATAGAATTACTTCTTTCCGCCGATAGCCCACCACAGCGGGGTCACGGTGTTCTCCTGCGTCATGCCCATGAGAGACAGCGCGTGCTTGTACTCCTCGGGATTGGCGTTGTTGAACTTGTTGGGATAGCGCATACGCTGAGCATAGTAGCCGGGCTTCTGACCGGTCTGGTAGGACGTCTTGGTCCAGCCGTCAAGATCCGGGAACTCTGTGGAACCGACGGGCATCTCCCAGAACGGCAGGCCGAGACGACGGTGGTCAGACCAGTTCTCCAGGGGCAGCCAAGGGGTATTGGCGATGAACTTCTGGGTGATGATCTTGGCAAGTTTGTCGTTGAGGGCTTTGCCATAGAGGGTCTTGGAAGCGACCGGATACTTGTAGGTCATCGTTTCCTTCTCACCACTGACCGGATTCGTGAACTGGATCGTGTAATCCTTCGGCTCAGCCGTGTGGCTGAACTTCACGGACGTACCGACGCGGTTGTAATCCTCAGAGTTGATGTAAGCCTCATAGTTGGCATCCACGTTCAGATACTCGAAACTAGCTTTGATACCGGCGTTGTAAGCCTCTTCGGCACCGATACCGGCGTTCCAACCGCGGACGGCCGCTTCAGCCAGGAGGAAGTAGGTCTCCCAAGGACCGAAGAAGACGCGGTACTCGGTGTTGTTGCGATAGCGCTCCTGGAGTGCGGGGAAGGTCTTACCATAGTGGATAGCATATGTCTTGCCATCGGAGTTGTCAATGAGGGCGTTGCTATTGAGCTTGTCATCATAGCCATAGCCACAGACAAGACCGTTCCATGCATAGGAGACATCGATCGGAAGCGCCTGGTTAGCTCTGTCGATGTATGCCATGACAGGGACCTTAGCCGACGGGAAATTGGCATATCCGGTTTCTATGCGGTTGTCATAGTCGCCGGGGAGAACGAAATATGCAAAGGCGCGAGGATCGATCTTGGACGGAATACCGTCAAAGAAATACCCCCAGGTCGGACTGTCAGTATTGCTCTCATAGACATTATTGCCATTCTTATCAGTCATGTGAACACCCAGATAGGTGGCAGCATCCTTGATATAAGGACCATAGGTGGCAGCAACATCTTCGGCCTTCAACGGGGCGTTCTTGTAGAAGCGCTTGCCTTTATCCATCAAGATGTCCTCAGCCTTGGCGCCACCCAGGTTGGTCATCAGATTGGCCATGGTGTGGGAGGTCTCCTGCCAGTCCCAGGTACGGCTCATGACACCACTGAGATCATCCCAGCCGCTCTTTTCCTGAATGCGGAAGATACCGGCATTGGTCCGGATGCCCTCACCGGCGGCGACGGCCTTCTCAAATTCGGCCTTCGCGGTCGCGGGATCCACCTCGGAGAGGCGCATGGCAATACGCATCCACATGGAGATACCGAAGTTCTTCCACTTGAGCGGATCCAGTGCGTAAGCCTGGTCACCATGCTTTTCCACATCTGTGGAAGCTGTGACATTCAGATCAATCTTGGAAATGGCATCAGCCAACTCAGCATACATGAATTTGTAGCATTCCTCGACAGACTGATACTGCGGGGACATACCCTCGAAGTCAGTCGTGTAGGAACCGAAAGAATCGACAAACTCCGTCATCAGGTAAACGCGCCAGATACGGGCGAATTCGCGAACATTCGGGAAGAGAGCCGCCTCATGCTCACCCAGGGTCCCGGTAGCGATATTTTCATCGGCGATGGTGATGGCCGTGTTGGCGGAGGTAATGCAGTTATTGGTCAGGTTGTACAGGCAACCCGCCCACTCGTCGTTGGAGCGGCCGACGGCACGGCTGCTGTTTTCACCGTCCTGACGGGCGATGTCGGCCCAGTACAGGACGAAGACACGCTCGGCGTCATTTGGGTTCTGCTGGTCACCGATAATGGACTTGTTCAGAGCCCAGTAAGGCTTGGCATCCGTGGCGTTGACGGCTTTCGGATCCCGGTTGATCTCTTCGAAATCCTTGTTGGGATTGATGTCACAGGCGGCGAAAATGGCCAAGCCGGAGACAAGGGCAAGAATTTTATTCAGTTTCATATTTCTGTTCAATTTTAGAATCCGAAGGAAACGTTGAAGACATAAGCACGGCAGGTCGGTGCAGCACCGTACTCGAAGCCTGTGGCGTTGGTGTTGGTATTATAGATGGATTCGGGGTCAAGACCACGCATCTTACTATAGAGCATCAAGACGTTGGTGCAAGAGACACCGAACTTGACGGACTGGAAGACATTGCTCCGGGAGAGGAGCCGCTTCGGCAAGGAGTAAGCGAGGTTGACGTTACGCAGACGGAAGTTGGTCGCATCGTAGAGGTTCTCCTCGGTGATACCGAGGTTACCGCCGGCGCGGCCGGAGATCTGCTGCCAGTATTTCTGGGCCGTCGTCTCAGTCGTATTCACGACATAGTTGTCACCATCTTTCTGGACACCTTCCACGAGCATCTTGTCGCGGCCGTCCAGGGTCCAGGCAGCGGTACCGGCGTTCTCCATCGTACCGAGGGTACCGGAGAACATCTTGCCACCGATGCGTCCGTCGATCTGGAAACCGAAACTGAGGTTCTTGTAATTGAATGTGTTGATCCAGCCCACATTGGCGACCGGGTTCTGGTTGCCGAGATAGTCCTTGCCGGCAGAGGTCGGAAGACCGTCGGAATTGAGGATCAGCTTACCGTAGTGCGGGCTGTTCTCATCTTCGACGCGGGCATACTTGGTGCCGTAGATGTCACCATATTCGCCATCGACCTTAGCCACGATGCTGATGTTATCGTAGCCACCGAGATTATATTCGGATACACCCTCTGCCAGATCGATGATCAGGTTCTTGTTGGTGGAGAAGTTGATCGTGGAACGCCACAGGAAGTCTGGAGTGCGGACGGGCTCGGTGTTGAGCACGATTTCCCAACCCTGGTTGCGGATGTCACCTGCGTTGATTTTCTTGGAAGAGTAGGCCACGGAGCTGATCGGCAGGTTGATGAGCTGGTTGGTCGCGTCGGAACGGTACCAGGACACGTCGAGGCCGAGGCGGTTGTCAAAGAAGCGGATGTCGAGACCGGCTTCCCAGGACTTGATGAGCTCGTTCTTCACGTTCTCGTCGTAGAGGGTGGAACTGCCGGGGCCGATGGTCGGATAACCACGAGGATCGGATCCCATCTTATAAATGTTGTAGAGTTGGTAAGGGCTCATGTCGTTACCGACCGTAGCATAGGAGGCACGGACCTTGAAGAAGGAAAGCGCATCCGGAAGGGCGTTGAAACGACGGTCCAGCATATCGCTGATCACCCAGGAAGCGGAAACGGAAGGGTAGAGATACGAACGGTTGGCCTTGCTCAACGTAGAGGTCCAGTCGTTACGAAGGGTGGCATCGAGGAAGAACCAACCATCATAGTTGACCTGGAAGGAGCCGTAGAGAGAGTTCATCTTGCGGTGGGAATAGCTCTCGCTGACCTTAGGCTTGTCGGTACCGTTGTTAAGGTCGAACACGTTAGGAACGAGCAGGGTGGACTGGCTGCCGGACATGCCACGGCTCTGGCGGTCCATCATGTTACCACCGAAGGTGGCTGCGAAGCCAAAGTCGCCAAGCACGTGGTCCTTCTCTGCTTTGAAAAGGAAGGAGTAGTTATTCTCATGGAAGCGGCTTTCTCCCATGCCGTAGCTACCGGTAACGCTGCCGGCGATCTTGTTACCCGCATAGAAGCGGTTCTCCGTCTCGGTGAAGTACATATCGGAACCAGCACGCAGCTCGAGGCTGAGCCAATCCGTGAAGTCGTATGTAAGGGAGGCGTTCATCAGGAAACGGTTACGGACATCCTCGTTGGTGCTGTACTTGGCATACCACCAAGGGTTGGAACCCATACGGTCCTTTGTGCCAAAGAAGTACATTTCACCGTTCTCATCGATCGCTTTCTCAAAGTCGCGGATATCGACAGAGACCGGGGTCGTGTACATCTTCATCATGTAGTTCGCATCGAGGTTGGAACCGGAGATCGGGCGATTGTTAGCCTGCGTGCGGATGAATTGGACCTTGGCGTCGAAATGCCACTTGTCGTTCTTGCCGAAGGTGGAAGTGCCGCGAAGCATCAGGTTGTTACGGCCAAGGTTCGATCCGGAAACCCTTCCTCTGTCTTCCATGTGTGTATAGGAAGAGTAGATGCCGGTCTTGCCATACTGCTGAGAGAAGGTGATGTTTTCGGTATCGGTGATTCCGGTATTGAAGAATCCTTTCACGTTGTCGAAAGCCTGGAGCGGAGCGTCAGTACCATCCCATTTGGTAACGGTCTGACCTTCGATTTTGGGACCCCAGCTGAGAGAGGAGGTATTGTCAAATACACCCAGGTTACCCTGTCCGTAGCTGGACTGCATGGCGGGACGGGTGAACTCGGTGGTAAGAGCCACGGTGCTATTGATCGTGATACCCAGACCCGGGTTTTCGCGGCCCTTCTTGGTGGTGATCAAGATGACACCGTTACCGGCACGGGAACCGTACAGGGCGGCTGCGGAAGCGCCCTTCAGGACCGTCATGGACTCGACGTCTTCAGGGTTGATATCCTGCAGGCCGTTACCCATATCGGCGGAAGGATTCCAGAAGTCATTGTTGGTCGCACCCGTGAAGTTGTCGAGCGGAATACCGTCCACGACGATGAGAGGCTGGTTGAGGCCGGTCAGGGAGGTGTTACCACGGAGAATGATCTTGGAAGAAGCACCCGGACCGTTGGAGGAACGCACGATGCTGACACCGGCGATCTTACCCGTCAGGGCGTTGGCAATGTTGGTCTCGCGGGAGTCCAGGAGGGCGTCGCCCTTGACATCCTGGATCGCGTAACCGAGGGTCTTCTTCTCACGGGTGATGCCGAGAGCGGTAACGACGGACTCCGTCAGGAAGTCGGCATCCTCAGCCATCACTACGTCAATGGTCTTGCGTCCGCCGACAGCAATCTCCTGGGTCTCCAGACCGATGTTGGAAAACACGAGGGTCGCGTTGGGGGCGCAGTTGATGGAATAATTACCGTCGAGGTCGGTCGAGACACCCTGAGTGGTGCCTTTCACGATGACACCGGCTCCGATGACGGGTTCGCCGGCGCTGTCCTTGACCGATCCCTTGACCGTAATGTTCTGCGCATTCATGCCCAGAGCAAGGCAAAGCCCGGCCAGGACGAGAATCAGATGTTTTTTAAACATTACAATAAGTTTTTGGTTTGATAAATAAAAAGTAGAATGTATATGTATATTCAACTCGCAAGCAAAATTGTTCCACTTTTCCAAAAGTTTGCAAAGATAAAAATAATCTGCAAGAATGGAATAGTTTAGGTGTGGAATGAGTGCCAATATATAATTAAGATGCTAAATTTACTTTCATAGTTGCATTATTTTTGCATCTTTGCATCATATTTTGAACTTGTCCTCTTTGAGATGAAACATTTTGTCATTTGCCTGTCCTTCCTTTTAACGCTGAACGTTGTTGCTAACGCGCAGCAGAGATACTTTCTGTTTCCGGATTTTGTCAAGGGGCGGATCGAGTTTTATGATCATTCTCACGCTGTTGTCCTCCTGAATTTTGATGCCTTGGAACAGAAAGTCCTGTATCGGGATGGTGACAATCTGATGGAGATGACCAATCTGCCGATGGTTAAGATCATGCAGGTTGATGACCGGGCTTTTGTCGTCAAAGAGGGTCTTCTTTGTGAGGTCCTTGACCGGCCAGGAGGCCCCGTGCTGGTCAATTGGCGTTTCCGTCAGGTCAATAAGGGTTCCAAAGGCGCCATGGGCATCCCTACGCAAGGAAAAGTCGAGGCGATGAGGATTTCTCCTTACGATTTTACAGCGGTTGATGCCTCCAATCCCGACCTAGTGCAAGGTACCTATCTTGCGGATGTGTGGGGGAAGGAGAATGCCAATATCTATTTCATCAGCGTAGGAGGGAAGACCTATCGCCTACGTTCTGAGAGGGATTTGCTCAAGAAGTTTCCTGCCCAGGCACCGCAGATGAAAGCTTTCATCAAAGCGCATCATCTCTCTTTTTATAAGTTGGAGGACGTCCTGAAGATGCTGGACCAGCTCCATGCCCTGACCGATCAGCAATAGCCATTTTATTTATCTTAAAGAAACACTATCTTTGCTTACTATGAAAAGATGGGTGTTTCTCTGGACTCTTGTGCTTGCCGTTCTGGCGATGCCTTGTTCCTGCACGGCTGAGAAGCCGCTGACGCGGGATGGTTATGTGGATTATCTATATAAATATATGCCCCTTCCGGACAGCCTGGTCAATGACCGCGCCTATTGGGAGGCGGTCGTGGACAAGACCTTGGAGGTCCGTGACCGGATGAACTGGGGAGTGCCGGAGCGGGAATTCCGCCATTTCGTG
>JAEEGL010347144.1_pt1 | contig 31496 bp, 32 predicted proteins | sample 9134231 | NCBI WGS metagenome assembly JAEEGL01 (sample SAMN16246548, study PRJNA631951) | gut metagenome | biome: gut microbiome; feature: rumen; material: fiber-attached | host: Bos | place: Iran: Karaj | collected 2018-10 | reverse complement strand
TTTCTCCGTTATTATAGAATTCTTTTAAATGAAAATATTGCAATAAATCTAATCTTTCTTTTTCTTCCATAATAACTCCTTTTAATCAATTAATGTAAGATCAATAATATGATAATAATGTCCAATTAATAATAGAACTATTGCACTAATATTAATAATTACTAATATTCCAACATGTTTTTTCTTTTCTTGTACAACGTTTGCGACAAATTCACGTATTAAAGCATTTGTATAGTAATACCATTTTGTTTTACTTCCCATTCCTTCACAATCAATTCCCATATTACTAGCGATTACACCACTACGAAATACATGGTAATTTGTGGTAGAAAAAGATATTTTCGCATCTTTTTTGGCTTTAATAATAATACTATTAGAGTATTTCATATTTTCAATCGTACTTGTTGATTTGTTTTCTATAATAATATTCTTTCTTTTGATTCCTTGTTTTAGTAAATACTTTTTCATTGCTTCTGCTTCTGAAATCACTTCATCTTTTCCTTTTCCGCCAGATGGAATAAAGATAATATCTTTTCCAGTTTCTTCTTTTTGTTTTTTGGCAAATTCAATTGCTTTATCTACTCTTGATTTTAATAGTGGTGTTAAAGATCCATCTTTTCCTACCATACATCCTAAAATAATAACATAATCTTTATCATATTTAGGAGTATGTCTTGCGGCCATAATATTACAATATAGAGTTGCTATTATAATGGTATAAAAGTAGGATAATGAGGCATTAATTACTACATCCATTAATTTTTTTACTACCATTAGTTCTTTTCCTTTTAATAAACTAGATGTTAATAAATAAATTCCTTGGGAACCAAATAATCCTAATAAAGCAAATACTCCTAATATTATTCCTAATAGGTTTTTTGGACGAAATCCTTCTTTTTTGATTAATATGATATTAGTGATAATACTATAGATTGATAATATTACTATGAAGGGAAGAATAATGTAGGCAAAGTAAGAAAAGGAATTTACTGTACTATTATAAATATCCGTTATATTCATTGTATTCCAGTTTACGATTAATAGATTAATATGTCTTAATATATTTATATTTAAAAATAATACTAATCCTAGATTCATAATAATAGAATAAGAATATTTTTGTTTTTGATATAAATATCTAATATATAAAGTACATCCATAAGAAATTCTAATTAAAAATAATATGATAATTACTTCTAATGATTTACTTAACATTACGTTATTTCCTAAATCTGTTTGTTTTAATATTAAAAATACACATATAAAGAATAATAATGTTATAATTAAATACCCTATTCTTTCTCTTTTCATCATATCACCTTTAAAATATTATATCATAAAAAAACAATAGTTTTAGACTATTGTTTTTATTCTATATTTACTCCTTGATTTAATAATTTTTTAGCAAGTACAGTTATACCTGTAATGGTTCCAAAATATAAGAAAGTTGTATATAGTGCTATTGGTTTTAAAATAGTTAAATCCGTTACTTCCGTACTTTTAAATGCTTCCATAATATCTTGATTAAAGAAACCTACAATATACATGATTACTAGTACTAGTGTTTGTGATATAAAGTATGATGCAAGTCCATATAATACAGAATAAGCTGTTTTATTGTTATTACTTTTATTTCCTAATACGATTCCTAGAAAACCACATTGAATAGCGTTAAATATTTCTAAAAAAACAACTAAGAAGAAGCAAATAATTAATTGATAAGGTTTTGTATCAATTCCTTTGGATAAACCTTCTATAAACGTAACAATAACATCCCATCTTTCTTTTGTATAATATGTGATAAGTAAACTAATAATTATGATAATAAATCCTACAAAGAAAAATATAAGTGATTGAATAAATTCTGAGTTATAAATATCATTTTTTGTTACTGGTAACGTATGAGTTAAATAAGATTCATCTTTATAGATAGTTTGATTAAATCTTACCCAACTTCTCATCATAGTATTGATTAGAATACTAAATATCATTGAAAACATACATCCTGTTGTTATTTTAGTGATTATTCCAATCATAAAGGTTTGCTCTAAAAGACTTAATAATCTTGATAGAATTGCAAAAAGAATCGCTAAAATGTAGAATACACTCATGTTTTTAATCATGTATTTTAAATCATATTTTAATAATTTCCCTAACATTTAAACATCCTCCTAAAGATTTCATCAATGGATCCTTTTTCTTTTTTTCTTAATTTATCTGCGTCTCCTTGAAGAGTTATTTTTCCTTTATCAATAAAAATTACTTCATCTAGGATTCTTTCTATATCTGAGATTAAATGAGTGGAAATAATCACACTTGCATCCTCTTTAAAGTTTGAAAGAATGGTATCAAGGATATAATCTCTTGTTGCTGGATCTACTCCTCCTAGAGGTTCATCTAAGATATATAAATCTGCTTCTCTAGACATGACTAATACTAATTGTACTTTTTCTTGCATACCTTTACTCATTTTACTTAGTTTTTGATTACAGTCTAAGTCTAAATCTTTTAATAATTTTTCTGCTTTTTTACGGTTAAAATTATCATAAAAATCTGAAAAGAAATCTAATACTTCTTTTACTTTCATATTTTTATTTAGATATGTTCTTTCTGGTAGATAAGATACTATTTTTTTAGATTCTACTCCAATCTTGTTTCCTTTTATTAAGATTTCTCCAGAGGTTGGAGTAAGTAAATCATTGATACATTTAATTAAAGTAGTTTTTCCTGCTCCATTTTTTCCTAAAAGACCAATTATTTTACCACTAGGTATCGTTATAGATATATTATTTAGTGCTTTTTTCTTATCATATATCTTTGTTAGATTTTTAATTTCTACTAGTTCCATATTATTCCTTTATCCCTTCTAAATATTGAATGGAATCTGCTTTTCCAAGACCAATTCTCTTCATTCCATCTACATAGCTTTTTGCTAGAGCTATCGCATATTCATCTTTTAATTTTTCTATTACTTTTGGATCATTTGTAACATACTTACCATTCGTTCTTTCTGTATAGATTAATTTCATGTTTTCTAGCTCTGCTAAAGCCTTTTGCATTGTATTTGGATTTACTTTAAAGGTAATTGCAAAATCTCTTACAGAAGGAAGTTTTTCTCCACATTTAAAGACTCCTGATATTAAGTATATTTTTAGATACTCTAGTAATTGAATATAAATTGGTATGTTATTATCAAATGTATATTCCACTGTATCACTCCCTTAATACAATAATATGTTTATTTTCTTATCTTGTCAATAAAAAAAGAAAAGATTTTTCTTTTCTTTAATAAATATAAGGAATTAAACGATATTTTACTTTCTTTTTGTATTCTTTATATCCTTTTAATTCTTTTTCTAGGAATTTTTCTTCATTCTTTAATCGAAAGATAATAATTACTGGATATATGAAAAAGACAAAGAATGAATATATAGATCCTAGTATTAGAGGCATGGATAAGAATAAGAAAATGGTTGCGGTATACATTGGGTGTCTTATCACTCCATATAGTCCTGTATCCACTACTTTTTGATCTTCTTGTACTTCTATTGTTCTAGATAGATATTTGTTTTCTCTAATTACTTCTCCATACATTATATAAGATAGTATAAAGATGATTGAGAATAGTATTACTACCCAGTTAGGTAAGATATTCCAGGAGTAACGATAATTGAATCCTGCAAGTATAAAACCTCCTATAAACATGATTCCACTAGCTAGAACTACTATTTTTTGCTCTCCTACTTTTTCTTTGGCATTTAATCTTTTTTCTAATAATTCTGGACTTTTAAAATATAAAATAAATCCAACGATAATCATTGGAATAAATAGTATTCCCATGAGTAACCATCCGTTCCAATAATTTATTGTTCCAGCAGGTAAAAAGATAAGAATGCCCACCATTAGAATACCAGATATTACTTTTACTAAGGCATTTATTAATAATTTCATATTTGATATGTCTCCTCTTCTATTGTATTTAAATACTCGTGTAGAGCATTTAGCATTCGTTCAAATTCAAATCTTGTAAATACTGTTTTTGTTTTTTCTTCTTCTCCTATTAAATGAATGATTGGCAACGGACAATTCTTTAAGGCATTTCTATAGAATGGATTTTGAATGGCACTAACATAGATTTCTATTACTAAATTATCATATTCTTTGGAATCTCTTTTGATTTTTCTTCCTTGAAAATAGATTTCTCCTGTTTTTGTCCAATCATAAGATGTTGCTTTTGATAGGACTGCTGCTTCTTTTCCACTATATAGAAATACTTGTTTTTGAAGAATAGGATCTATAAATTTAATTCCTTGAAAGAATCCTTCAATAGAATGAAATGTTATTCCTTTATAAGTAAATGTATAAGGAAATAAATTAGATAATAATTTAGGATAAGTTCCAGAGAAGTTATATCCAACATTAATCCATTCTCTACTCTCTTCAATATTTTCATCTACTTCTTTTATTTCTAGTTGTTTCAATTGGTAATTCTCTAAAAACTCTTTAAATTGCTTTAAATCTTTTTGATAACTCATATCTATCACCAACTTTATTTTACCATAAAAAAGCACTAGATTTCTCTAGTGTTTTTTATTTCTTTGTATAAGTTACATTACTTCCCATTGAATCTTTTATTGTAAGTTTATCATCTTCAATTGTATAAGTAGTTTCAAATGGAATAGTATCTCCTTTATATAGAATTGATAATTTATCTTTCTCTACTTCATAAGTACATTTCATAACTGTACCTGCTACTTTATATTCACATGTATAATCTTCATTAAATGTATAGACAAATGATGATGTATATTCCCATTGTCCAACTAATGGATTATTTTTCTTTCCATTTTTACATCCTACTAGGCTAAAACATACTGTGATTAATAATAATCCAATGAATAATTTTTTCATAAGTTCCTCCTTTTTTTCTTCATATTATAACCTATTTTTTATTTTTCTGCTACATTTTTTGTTATTTTATATCTTTCATGAACAATATAGGTTACAAAACTTGCAATTAATAGAATAATTAATAATCTATATCCGGTGTTTGGATTTACTATATCTGGTAATTTTAACATTTCACATAGAGAAGATTGTATGACTGTATGACTTGCTAAAATGATGTCTTTTTGAACATATTCATATAGTACAAATTCTGTTGCTTCTTCTTCATTTTCTGTTGGTTGATATTGATTTTGACTACTTAAACGTATATAGTGCATTGCATTATATGGTTCATCTACTAAATTATAGGTACCAATTAAGAATTTTCCTTTAGAATTTGCAACTGGAAAGAATTTTACTTTATTGGTATAGTTTGCATCTTCAGAATCAATATATCCATCCTTACTAGATGCTTTAAATTGGAAGTTAACTCCTCCATTACGATTATATCCTGTTAATACTAGTCTTTTTCCTTCTTCATTTGTTAAGTTATAGTAATCTTTAAATGTATTATAGTTTGGATCCTCTTCAGGAACTGTAGTAATAATCCAACGAGCATTTTCAATTGGTTCTCCATCTATTGTGAAATATGTTTTATCTCCATCAATTACATTATATTCTGACATTACTGCTGCTCCTTTTGCAGTAACATCTCCTCTCATATAAATATAACGACTAAATCCATTATTTTGATAATTTAAGTTTTCTGTTGTGATTAAATAAGTTTTTCCAGATTCAATTTTCTCTGGTAACACTTGTATCCATTTTGATACTGTTTCTTTTTGATAAGAAATGTCTTTTTCTGGAATAGAATAGTATTTTCCTTTTAATAAGGCTTTTACTTCATAATTAATTTCTTGTACTGATTCATCATAGAAAACTGGTAAATCATTATAGGAATAATCAAATCCTGTTGTAGAATTTAGCGTTACTTCTCCATCTTCTACTTTTTTACCATCTGCAAATAACTGAATGGTAATTCCATTATCTTTTTTATCTTCACATCCCTTACAATCAAATGTAACATTAATTTTTCTTTTATAATCACTTCTTGTATTAATGACAACACTATCTTTTTCACATAAAGATTCTTCTATGTGTTCACTAACTCCTACTTCTACTTCTTGATTAATATATTCGTAAGCTTTAAATTGAGCCCCTCTAGACATATTATTACCAGCTTGATATTGATTTTGTCCACTAAGAGTAATATATTGGGTTTCTCCCTCGGTACCATCTACTATGTTTTTGGTGCTGATGTAGAATCTTCCTTTTGAATTATCTACATAGGTTAATTTTACTTTGTTGGTGTAATTAGCATTTTCAGATTCAATAAATCCATCTTTACTAGATGCTTTAAATTGATAATTAATACCACCATTACGATTATATCCTGTTAAAACTAATCTTTTTCCTTCTTCATTAGTAAAGATTAGATAATCTTCAAACATTTCATAATTTGAATCATCTGTTGGTACGGAAGAAACTGTCCATTTAGTATTTTCTATTGGTTCTCCACCAATAATATAGTAAGAAGGATTTCCGTTAATGATATTATATTCTGCTACTACAGGAGCACCTTTTGCGGTAACGTCTCCTCTCATATAAATGGTTTTACTAAATCCGTTACTTTCATAATTCCAGTTATCTGTTGTAATAACATAAGTATGTCCGGGAGCTATATTTTCTGGTAGTACTTGTACCCATTTTTCAATATTTTCTTTTTCATAGGTATAATTCTTTGGAGAAATCATTCTATAAATACCATTTTCTAGTATTTTTACCTCGTAACGAATTTCATCAGGAGATTCGGGTTTAAATACTTGTAAGTTTTCAAAAGTATAAGTATGACCAGTATCATTATTTAAGATATGTTCTTCTCCTTCTACTTTTACACCATCCGCAAATAATTGGATGGTTACTTCTTTATTTGCTTGATCATCACAACCATTATGATTGAAAGTAACAATTATATTTTTATAATAGTCACTTGCCGCATGTACTGGTAGTATGCTTGCTACTGCAAATAAAATGATTAATACTGAAATTAATTTCTTCATATCGACACTTCCTTACTATAAGTGAATTATAACATTACGTATACAAATTATCAATGAAAAAAGAGTATATCACTCTTTTATTTTTCAAATTCTTCTCTTACATATCCTTTTACGTTATTCCAAACTTCTTTTAGACTTGGATAAGTTAATTTATCATATACTTCATCAAATGGAATCCATACAGTTGGATGAGTATCTGTACTCTTATTATCACTAGGGCCAATATCTTTTGCTAAGAAATAATACATTTCTACTTCTTCTCCTTTTGGAGTTCTATATTCTTCTATGTAAATATAATCGTCTTTTAATAGTTCACATGCTCTTTTCGTTTCTTCGTTTGTTTCACGAATAGCACATTCTTTTAAAGTTTCTCCTTCTTCTAAGTGACCTTTTGGGAAGGAATAATCATCGTATTGTTCTCTATAGACTAAACCAATTGTTTTATCTTCTACATTTATTAAGATACATCCACCTTTTTGTGTTTTCTTCATAATAAGCCTTCTTTCTTACATTGTTCTATGTAATTTCTTTGAGTTTTAATATAATTATTTTTATCTTTTAATAATTTTCTAATTTCTTTTAGAAAATCTTCATATTGTTTATCTTTAAAATAGAATTTTGCATATCCATTCTCTCCAAACTTATTTGTTAAAACATCATATGCTCTTTCATATAATTCTTCATCTGTTGCTTCTGAATTTAATTTTTTTCCATACGTATATGTTCTAAATAAACAATCATTTACTGTATTATTTCTATCTGCTGATGATACTATTCTTCCATAAATACTTCTTGGTTCTTCTTTTGAAGATGCTCTATGATCTTCTATTGCTTCTTTTATCGTAATTCTTTCTTCTTCATTAAAAAAATCTTTCAGTTTATTATCATTCATCATTATTTCAGCAGATACTTTTTCATGATTTTTAGAATCTATATGGTGTCCTATATCATGAAAAGCAGCAACTGTATAAATAATATTTGGATCTACATTTAAGTTATTTTCTTCTACTAATTGAAAACTTCTTTTAATTACATAATTAATATGTTTTATTCCATGACCTTCTTCATTTTTTTGATATTCTGGGAATATATTTTCTTCTATGTATTTTTGTAATTCTTTTTTAATCTTCATTTTTCTCACCATATTCATTATAGCAAATATTTCTTCTTATGATATAATTTATTATGATAAGAGGTGATTTCATGAAGAAAATACTGATATTTTTTATTCTATTCTTTTCTCCATTCTCTGTATTTGCCTTAACTTATCCTGAATTAAATTCTAAAGTTGTGGAAATATATGATTTAGATGAAAAGAAAGTACTATATGAAGTTCATTCTAATGAAGTTACTTCTATTGCTTCTTTAACGAAAATAGCTACTAGTATTGTTGCGATTGAAATGATTCATGATATTAATGAAGAAGTTGTGATTACGTATGATATGTTAAAGACGGTTGATCCAGATGCTAGTGTTGCAGGACTTAGAGTTGGAGACCATTTAACTTATAAAGATTTACTTTATGCCTCTTTACTTCCTAGTGGAGCAGATGCTACAAACTCTTTAGCAATTCTTACTTGTGATGATATTGATTCTTTTGTTGTTAAAATGAATGAGTTAGCTGTTAAATTAAATATGCAACATACTCATTTTATGAATACTACTGGATTAGATCAAGAAAATCATTTTTCTAATGCAAATGATATTCAAGTATTATTAGAATATGCTTTAGAGAATCCTACTTTTAAAGAGATATTTACGACAAAAGAATATACGATGAGTAATGGAATGATAGTAAAATCAACTCTTTACAAATATAATACTCACCCTACTTTAATGAATGATATTATTGGTAGTAAAACAGGTTTTACTTATGCAGCAGGATATTGTTTAGCATCTCTTTCTGATATCAATGGCCATAATATGATGATCTTACTTTTAAATGCAGGGAAAAACGGAAGAGATTTTTTAAATATAGCAGATACTTCTACTTTAATTACTTATTTAAGAGAACATTATCATGATGAATTGTTACTAGCAAAGGATACTTTTATTCAAAAAATACCAATACAATTATCTAAAGAAGAAGAATTTAATATTTACTTAGATCAAGATATTACAAAATATCTTCCAGATGATTATGATAAAGAATTATTTAAAATAGATTATGATGGTTTAGATGAGATTGATTATCATACAAAGAAAAATGATAAGATTGGTACTGTTACTTATTCTTATGATAATGAAATTCTTTTAAAACAAGATATCATTTTAGATCAAGATCTTCATTATGATTTGATTAAGATTATAAAGAAACATTTTGTTTTCATTCTATCTTGTCTTATAGGATTTTGTGTTCTAATAATTGGAATTATATTTTTCTTATTACGAATGAAAAAAAATAAGCATTAATTGCTTATTTTTTTATGGTTTCTTTGATTTTATTAACGAGAAGATTATTTCCTTTTTCTGTTAGATGAATTCCATCTGCCATATAGGTATCTTCTTCATTTTTTAAATCTTTATAGACATTTATTACTTTTACTTCTTCTTCATAAGAATTATTCTTTCCTGTTAAATTTACGATATAAATTTTATGATCATTACAAAGACTTAATAATTTCTTTTTTTCTTCTTCTGAAATAATAAAGTCTTTATCAAATACAAATACTATTTTATATTCTAATATATTATTATCTACTTTATCTTTTATTTCATGATATAAAGTTTCATAATCATATTTTTTTGCATTAAATGATGCATTTTTATATTCTTTTTGTAAATCTGCATAAGAATTAATTAAAGCATCATTTCCATAGAATGTTATTTTCTTTTTATATTCTTCTTCTTTTTGTTTTAATAATTCCTCTTTCTTTGCTCGATATTCTTCTAAATATACATTATAAATTGCTTCATAGATTAAGTCTGCATATTTATCAATTCCTGCACTTTTTGGATGAATTCCGTCGGAATAGAAAAATTCTGGATGAGATTTTGATGCTCCTTCCCAATCAATGATATGAATATTAGGATGAGAAGCAGCATATTCTTCAAATTGAGGATTAAAGTAAATATCATCTCCTCCAACAGAATTAATCCAGTAGATGTTTCTATCTCCTAGAGGATTGATTACCATATCTACTTTTGCTTCAGAATATACGGTATTTGTCGCTAAAGCTAAAACAACATTATTACTTAATCTTCCAGTAGAAGATAGTTCATTGATAACTCTTGCTCCTCCATATACAGAACGAGATACTTCTCCATCAAAATATCCATTTGGGAATCTTTCATATAATTGAGGAACTGCATTTAAGAAGACAGAATCTCCAATTCCAACTACTGGTAATTTTTTAATTTCTTCTGAAACTACTGTTTCTTCTTCACTATCCATTTTTTCAAGCATTTCATTCCATTGTTTTTCTTCATTGATAGCGGTATTATTATAATCTTTATTTTTTTCTTTCATTAAAACTAAATTTTCATTTAATTTATCTTCTAATGATTGCATTTCTTTTGTATGATCTTTTTCTACTGCTATTGTATAAATTCCAAGTACAATAATAGTACCTAGTAATAGATATCTGATATTTTTTAAAAGAATGTTTTCTGTTTTTAAATTTATTATTACATGTAAAATGATAGAAATTATTACTGTAATTAGAATAATTAATCCTATTTTTAAACTTGGATCAATTCTACCATTTTGCATAAAGAATAGTACTGGATATTGTACTAAATAGATTTCATAAGTACTTTTTGATAGTGTATCTAATACTTTATTGGTCTTCTTTTTTTCTAATACAGAGTATTCTATGATCCTACAAGTTATTAGACTTACAATTATCATAAATAATGCATATAATGGATCTTCATCTGTAATAAAGATACATAATGCAGTAAAAGCAACTAAATATAATAAATAAATTTCTAAACTAAATTTTTTAAAATAGTGATTAAAAGCATATTTTTCTTTTTGATGAAATAATGCTAGTAAAATACCCCATAAAAAGGAGAAACTTCTTAAGAAGGTATTATAGTAAATATTCATAATTGGTTCACTTATACTAAAACAATAAATTAATATTGTTGTTATAAAAGTGAATAATCCAACGATATAGATTGATATATTATGTTCTAATTTCTCTTCCAATTTCTTTAGAACTATATAACATAATGGAAATAAGAAATCTAATTGAATTAAGATAGAAATATACCATAAGTGAATGAGTGGTGAATTAATACTTTTTGTGAAATAATCTAAGTTTGTTTTTAATTGCCAAAAGTTATTATAACCAAGAAGAGATGAGATAGATTCTTGTTTTAGATTTAACCAGTTTATTACAAATACTTTAGAGAATAATACGGTTAAAAATATTACAATGATTAATGGTAAATATATTTTTTTAATTCTTTTTTTATAATACTCTATTACACTAAATTCTTTCTGTTTTAGAGCAGATAAACATTCTAGATAGCCTGATAGTACAAAGAATGTACAAACGGCTAAATAACCACCTTTTATGATGTTTAAATGGTATAAAAGTACCATTATACAAGATAATATTCTTAAAATATCTAATCGTATAAATACTTTTCTATCTTCCTTCATGTTCTCACCTTAATTTTCTTTCTTATTGTTTTAATCTTGTATCTATTGAATCTTTTTTGACATTATATGAAGATACTCTTTCATATCTAGCAACTTCTTTATTATATTCTTTGATAATAGATTCGATATCTATCTCTTCTGTAGTATAAATATCTACTACTATTTTATCATTTTTTACGTAAGCTTTCACGTCTTTAATATTAGAATTTTTCATTTTTAGTTTCTCTTCAATGGATTCTGCCATTACATTTTCTCCATTACTGGTTAGTAACATTTTCTTTTTCCTTCCTTGAAGAAATATTTTATGATCTTTTATATATCCTAAATCTCCAGTATGGAAGTATCCATCTTTATCAAATACTTTTTTATTTAAAGATTTATCTGTATATCCTAGGAATACAGCGTCTCCTTTTACAACGATCTCTCCTACTCCATTTTTATCTTTGTCTACTATTTTTACATCCATATCTTCAAAGATTGTTCCAACGGATTTTAAGTCATCTTGATATGGATAAGCGATGGCTAGAGAAGAAGCTGTTTCAGATAAGGCATATGCTTGCATTAAGTTAAGTCCTTTTTCTTTATAAGTCTTTCTAGTTTCTTCACTAATTGGAGCACCTCCACAGAATAAATATTTGATATTTTTTCCAAAAGCATAATTAATTTTATCTTGATAAGCTTCTAATAGATTATTAAATACTAATGGTACTGCACAGAATATTGTTGGATTGGTTTCTAGTAATTCTTTTCCTATATTTTGAGTAGAACTTGCTAGATAGATTCTATATCCAGCAATTATTGAATAAAAGAAATTATATACAGATGCATAAGTATGATTTAATGGTAAGAATAAGTATGTAGAATCTTCATGGGTAAAAGGACATCTTCTAAGTAAAGAAGGATATCCTGCAAAAATGTTTTTTAAAGATAATTTTACTGCTTTACTTTTACCAGTTGTTCCAGATGAAAATACTATTTTTGCACATTTATTTTGAGATTTTATTTTAAAATCAAAATATTCTTTATGAAATACTGGTTTTATTTTATTAATATTTAAAATTGTAATTTTAGATTCTTTTTCTACTTCTTTTGCTATTTCTTCATACTTATTAGAATAGATTAATAAGTCTGCTTTTAATTCTTTAATTCCACTTATTACATCATCTTTTTTCCATTCTTTTGATACTGGTGCACTTACTCCAACAAAGAAAGAGATTGCTAAATCATATTCCATTAATTTAATACTATTTTCTGATAGAATCATTATATTCTTTTTTTGATAGCCATTCTCTTTTAAATAGGAAGCTATTCCATATACATCTTCTATAAATTTACCAAATGTTATATTTTGATAAACTCCATTTTCATCTTTTTCATAAATATAAGGATCTTGATACCAATCTTTATAATCTCTTTTTAGTATTCTTTTTAATTGCATTTATATCTTCCTTTCTAGTAGTACATATTCATATCTTGATTGAATCTTTTCTTTGGCATAATTCTGATTAATTTTTCCATCATGAGCTAATGCTCCAATACTAGGTAAATGGCTTTTCTTTAGCTCTTCAACGATTGAATAGACCAATGCTTTTCCTAGTCCTTGATGTTCTTTTTCTACTCCCATATAAAGCATTACATATCCTTTTGGATGTTTTCTTTGCCATAATACTTTTAATATGTTTATAGGAGTTAATTGATAAACCATATTATGGTAATTTGGAACACTAATGTAAAATCCTGCTGGTTTTCCTTTAAAGTATGCCATTCTTACCATATCCATATTAATGATTTTTTCATAGCTTTTATATAGTTCTTGAAAACTTTCTTTTGATAAATTTTTAAAGATAGGAAAATCACTATATAATCTGGTAATCATATCATAGATTTCTCCTACACATTTCATGAAATCTTTTTTCTCTGGTTTCATGATTTCATATCCTGCTTTTTCAAACTCTTTATAATGTTCTATAAACTTTGGATCATTATAAGATTCATCTACTGTTTCATATACTTGTGAAGTATAATGATCACATACCAAGAATTTATTCTCTTTAAATAGATTAAAATAATAATCTTTATTATAAGGTTCTCCTGTATATGGTCTTTCAAATTTATTAATCTTTAGACGATATTTAATCCAGAAAGAAGCATCTACTGGACCAACTATTTTCTTATATCCTTTTTCTTTACAGTAAGAAACTGCTGAATCAAATAAGAATTTTGCTACTTTTTTATCTTTGATACATTCAAAGAATCCGATATAGCAAGTTTTCTTATCATCTGGATACTCTGTAATGATAAATCTTCCTACTACTTCATCATTTTTATAAACTAAGAATTTTGATAAATGAAAATCATTACTTAGAGGGTGATTTTCTAGTAATAGAGATTTCATAGTACTAGAGTCTTCCATATTATCTTTTTTGGTATATAGTTTTTTTGGAAGTTTTAGAAAATCATTGATATAGTTTTCTTCCTTTGTAAATTGTATTAATTTCATTTTTTTCTTCCTTTCATGATTTTAATTTTTCCAGTATAAGCATCTAATTTGATATAATCTCCTGTCTTGATACAGTTTGTTGCATCTTCTACTCCAACAATAGAAGGTATTTTTAATTCTCTTGATATAATTGCGGTATGAGAAAGTAAAGATCCTTTTTCTGAAATAATTCCTTTGGCAGATGCTAGTAAAAATACCCATCCAGGATCTGTCATTTTCGTAATTAATATTTTATCTTTTACATCATATTTCTTTGTAACATCTTTAATTACAAGAGCATATCCTTCTACTTTACCACTAGAAGAAGGAATCCCTTCTAATTCGTTTTTACTAATTTCTTTTGTTACAGAATTTATTCTTTTATGATGTTTATCAAATTCATGATTCATAAATACTAATCTAGAATAATTTGGTATTTCTTGATACATTTTATAGTCTTGTTTTCTTTTCTTTACTAATTCTTTTAAATGATATTTATTTGGTTGAAATAACTCTTCTAATGTTAAATAGAAAACATCTTCTTTTCTTCTTAATTGATGTTTTTTTACAAGATTCTTTCCAAGTACGATTACCATACTTCTTACCATTCCATAGATTCTAGAACGGTTTAATCTAGAGATTTCTCTATTTTTAATACCTATAGTTGCTTTTTCAGCAATTCTTCTTGTGATAAAATCAAGTTTTTGATTAGAAATATTATCACTATTTAATTCAAAATAAATCTTTTCTAATTTCTTTTTATCTTTTCGATATTCTTTTATCTTACGATGTAATAGTTTTGGATTCGTACGGAAAGTTTCACTTTCTAATTTTAATTCTTCTAAGTTTCTATCTCCATATAAATGAATATATTCTTTTACTTGTTCTTTATATTCTTTTCTAGATATTTTATCTTTTAAATATGCTAGTGATATCATTGCTTTAATTGGTTTTAAACTTTCTAGATTATTAATTCCAGAAATCATTTGATTTATTTCTTCTTCATTACGATTTCTTTTCTTTAATCTATTTTTTAATAATCCTGTATAAATAAAAGAATATAAATCATTTACTAACGTAATATCCCATATACTTAATAATTCTTCTTTAATTACATTATATAGTTTTATAATTTCATTACTAGATAATTTTTCATTAAAATGATCTTCAAAGTAAGAATTAATTTCTATAAATTTTTGATTTAATAGTTCCATATTCTTTGGTACTTTTTTTAATTCTCTATAAGTATTCCAATATGTTTTAATTCTAGTAAACAGCGAGATATTTAATTTTTCTTTATTATAGGTTTTATTTTTAACTCCTAACATATCTTGCCATATAGGAATAATTCTTTTACTAAATGGTAAGAATTGAATTAAAGTATACCAATTAGATATTTTATAATATAATCTTCCATTAGATGAACCTACCATATTTTGAAATTTATCATTACAACTTTCTACTAGTTTTTTATTTTTACTTAGTCGATAAGCTTCTCCTTTAAATACTCCACTATAAACAAAATTTACGAATGATATGGTTAATGGTAAAGAGATACCTGGATAACTTTCTACAATATTACTATTATCTAAAATGACTAAGTTTTTATCATCGATTGTCGTAATTGGCCTTGCTTGTAGGATATAGATTTTATTCTTTTCTATAGCAAATTCTATATCTAGGTATTCTCCTAGTATTTTTTTTATTTCTTTTGATAAATTTATTAATTCTAATAATTGTTCTTCTTTTAGTAGATTTTTCTTTCCTTCATAGTAATAATTATTATCGGTATTATTGTAATAATAAGTAGTAGTATCTACTTTATCTTCTACTATTTTATTTCCTAATCCTTTTCCAACAACAACTACTGTTTCATTTAATAGTCCTTGAGGATTTGAAGTAAATAATACTCCAGAGTAATCACTCTTTACCATCTTTTGAATGATTACGTCCATTTTTATATTATTTTCTTTTATCTTTTTTTTGCTTTTATAATCTTTAATATTTTGATTATTCACAGAGTTAAAACAATCTTTTACTCTTTTTGGGATATCTTTATCTTTTACATTTAAATACGTATTAAATTGTCCAGCAAAGCTATTTTCACGACTATCTTCTAAGTAAGATGAACTTCTAACTGCGTATTTTCCCTTATATTTTTTGATGTCTATTTTTTTCTCTTTTTCTTCCCATAATACAACATCAAAATCAGGTACTGGGAAACCATTTTCTTTTAAAATTTCTAGATTTTTTCTTTTCATTAAATTTTACCTATTAGAAGATATACTACTACTGTTAGTAACATAGTACTTTCTTGTAGATATGTATATAGTTCTACTTTCTCTACAATTTGATATCGATATGGATCCATCATAAAATCAATAAACTTATATGTCATCCATACAACTAATATAAATAAGATACAAACAGATATTTTATTTAAATTCCATACTAAGATAAAGTTTGTGATAATATCCATTATCGTAACAATTAATACAAAACGTGTCGCACGTTTATAGCCAAACAATTTAGAATATGTTGTATAATCATTTTCACTTTTTGGATTTTTAATTTTACGAGACACTTCCCATATTAGTGCTGGAAAATATAAGGTAAATAATGTCATGATAGTTGTTAAATTGATAAAGTTTAAATGATACTTTATAACTGTAAAACTAATAATATATAAATTAACTATCATTTGTACTGGATTATGTGTAATTAATGCTAGTGGAAGAGATGGTTGAATCTTAGCTCTTTGAAAGAACCATTTACTCATTAAATATCCATAAACATATAAAACAATAAAGAAGATAAAGTTTGGCATAAATAAGTAATTTAATACTATCGCAATTATCTCAATGATAAAACAGGATACTACAACATCATTTATCTTTGTTCTACCACTTGGTAATGGTCTATCTGGAAATAATCTTTTATCTGTTTCATAATCTTTTAGGTCGTCTGCGACTCTAAGCCACAAAAGAAAGGCAAATATTGTATATCCACCTATTACTTCTTGAAATCCTATACGAAACTTGGTTACTCCTTGATTTAATAAGACGATAAAATAGATTTCGCAAAATACAATTAAACCTAATAGTAATCTTGCGAAAAATGGGTATCTTTCTTTGTAATAAATATATAGTCTTTTGATCATTTTATCTACCAACTTTCTCCCCTACATGTACAATTGTTTCTATATTCTTTTTGCTTTGCTCTAATATATCTTGATCTACTTTTATGTTATTCGCTATGATAATAATTGTACTTCCTCCTGGAAGGAAATAACCTTTTTCTTCTCCTCGTTTAAAAGTATCTAAATTATGATTGATAATTTTACCTACTAATAGTGCCCCTACTTCCATATAAATGATTTTTCCATAATGTTTTGTATCTAATACACTATATTCTCTTTCGTTTTCTATATAAACTTTATAATTGTCAGAGGAAGAACTAACGGTATGTAGTCTTCCTTTTTTTAAGATTCTTTCTAATCTTACTCCATCATCAATATAATGAAATCTATGATAATTATCTAGAGATAATCGATATACAAATACGCATCCATTTTTGAATTCTTCTGGATTATCAATTAATTCTTTTAGAGAATATTCTTGTCCTTTTATTTTTACTTTTAAATGATTATTTATTTTATATACTAGTAATTTCCCATCACATGGACTAATAAAACCAGTATTGGATATATTTAGTTTTTTATATTTACGAATAAAGAAATCATTAAAGGAATGATATTCTTTCTTTTCAAATAATTTCAGATTAATTGAATTCTCTTTTATAAATCTTTTAATCTTTTTCTTACTGAATTTTGTTTGATTCCAAGCACCATATAATCTAGAGGTAGTTTTACTTGTTAGAATTTTTGTTAAGAAATTATATTTGTAAATTCTATCTAATAATCCTCCTCCAAAATGTTTTACTTCTACTAGTTTCTTTAATTGTCTATCATATACTTCTGTCATACAAATAGAAAGATTCCTGTTGTTACAAAAGCTATTAATAATAGAAGTAATGAAGTCGTTAGTTTTGGCTTTGGTACTTTGATTCTACAAATAAATAAGATTGCGATTAGTAAAGTTATCATATTATAAAGAATGATAAATGTATTTTCTTTTAAGATATAAGATAATACGTAGGATAATGGTAATATCATAGCAGAAAATGTTACTGGTAATCCTTCATAATAATCTACTGCTTTATTTAAGTTTGCTGTTGTAATATTAAAGTGTGCTAATCTAGCAATTCCAAAGATTGCATATAGAATAGCAATTGGTAAGAAATAGATGGTTTTATTAATTGCTCCTAGAATTACTAATGGGAATGCAATAAAACTAAATACATCTACTAAGGAATCTAATTCTATTCCAAATGCTTTTTCTTCTTTTGTTCTTTTGCATCTTCTAGCAACAGTTCCATCAAACATGTCACATACTCCTGCAAAGATAAAGCAGATCATTGCGTATTTTAATTCTACTTTTAAAGCAATTAATGCTATTCCTAATATACTTAGGGATAATCCAATATAAGTTAATATTACACTTTTATTCCATTTTCCTATCATATTATTTTCCCTTTCTTATTTCTCCTGTTGTTCCATTAATTGTGATTGTTTCTCCATCTTTAATATCATTCATAATGTTTGTTGCACTTACAATTGCTGGAATACCATATTCTCTTGAAACAATAGCTGCATGACATAATACTCCACCATATTCTGTAACAATACCTGAAAGAATCGCAAATTTAGGAGTCCATCCAGTATCTGTAAATTTGGTAACTAAAATATCTCCTTCTTGTAATCTATCTATTTCATCAAAGGATTCAATTACTCTTGCTGTTGCTGTTACAATTCCATTATTTGCTCCTAATCCTTTTAGAGTAGACTTTTTAACAATATCATCTTTTGTGAATACGGATCCAATTTCATTTTTACTTGTATAGTTTCTATAAGCTTGATAATAATCTTTATTTCGAATAATAATTTCATCTAGATCATCTTTATCTAATTTATTCTCTAAATAATCCCAAATATCTCCTACTTTTAAGAACCAAATATCGTTTTCTTCTTTTAATACTTTTTCTTTTACGAGTTCTTTTGCTAGTTCTATTGTATAGATACGGATTAGATAATAGAATCTAGTAGATATATCTCTAAATTCTTCTCTCCACCATAACATATTTCTGATCTTTGTGATTTTTGTCTCTAAATCTTTATAATTTCCTTCTCCAATTTTTCTTCTAATTTTCTTTAAGCGTTTATTATATTCTTCTGTTCCTTTTTCTTTATCTACTCTTGGAGAATAAGTATCATCTAAAATTAATAAGTCTTTTATATTTATTAAGATCGGTTTAATATCTTCATAATAGCAAGGATATGTTACATCTAATTCTTTATCAGAGTGATATCCATATTTATTGATTATTGTTTTAACATCATGAAAGAATTCAGAATTATTTTCTTTCTTGTAATCTTCTACTAACTTTTCTATAGATGTTTTTTTCCAATATTCAAATGAGTCTTTATCTTTTCTAATTGTTCTTGTAGCATCCCACATATCATAGAATGGTAATAAGTGAGAAATATCTTCTATATTACTAATTAGTGCAAGATAATCTGATTCTTCAATATATTTTAATAAACTATCTTTATTTAGAGATTGATGAACCGTATTAATAAATATTTGCCAGAAGTAAGTAGATTCACTAAATAAGTAATCATCGTGTGTTAATTGTTTCCATACTTTTTTAATATCTGAGATACTTTCTGTATCATACATTCCTTTATAGGCATAATATTTCTCTAATAGTTCTTGTTTTAGACTCTCTGCATTCTTTTCTCTTTTCTTTACTATTTTTCTTTGATCAATTTCCATCATCAAGATACGGATTAAACTAGAAATATTTACTCCGGTTGTTTCTCCATCTCCATCATAAGTTGGTGTTACTCCATATTCTTCATCAAAATCTCTTTCTTTGTATCCTACTACTTTACTCATGGCTTTTTTAACAGCAGATAAATTCCAGTAGCATCTTCCATAGAACATTTCTCCTAATTTAGAAGGTAATTCTAATGGTTTTAGTATCTTTGAATCTAATATATATTTTCTTAGAGTATATTCCCAAATATATTCGTATAAGCTCCACATATAAGGAGTACATACACTAGCAGATACTCCTCCATCTTTGAAGTCTGCAGTGGACCATAAATAATGATATCCTTGATATTCTAATTTCGTTATTTTACGAGCTTGTAAAATATAAAGTTTATCCTTATATATAGCAAACTCTATATCACAAGGATAACCAAAATATTTCATAATTTGATAAAATGTTTCAGCATAATTTTTTAATTGATTTTCTTTTAAATACTCATAGTCTTCTTTCCACTCATATGTTTTTTCAAACCAATTATAATGATATTGCTCTGGAATAATTTGACCACTTACAATGTTTTCTCCTAATCCTCTTCCTACTTCTATTAGCATGGTTTTATCATTTCCAGTTACTGGATCTACGGTAAAACAAATACCACTATATTCACTAGGAACCATCTCTTGAACAATAACACTCATACCAATAGAATCAAATGAAATGCTATTATTTAGAAAATAACTTAGTATTACTTCTGAAAACATAGATTGATAACATTCTATTATTTTTCGAATAACACTTCTTTTTTTGGTATTTAAGAAAGTATTATATTGACCAGCAAAAGAATACTCCTCTAAATCTTCTTTTGTTCCACTACTTCTAACAGCATATAGAGTATTTTCTTTTGTTCTTTTTAAAATTTCATCTTTTGTTTTCTTTGAAAAATCAAAAGAATCAAATAAGGAAGTAATTTCTTTACTAATTTCACTAATATTATCTCTATCTAGTTTTTCTATACATTTCTTTATTTCAATATCTATTCCATTTAATTTTACTTCTTCTAAATAAGTATCACTATCTAAAACAAAACCATCTGGTACATTAAATCCAGCATTTTTCATTTCCATTAAGAATTTTGCTTTATTACCAACCTTATTATTCTTTCTCTCTTTCAAATCAACGATCATTTTGTTATCCCCCTAAAATATATTTTTTCTGAAATGAGCGAAGTACAGTAACATATTTACTAATATATGAGTTACTGCTCCAACTAAAATATAGAAACAATAAACTTTTAAACCAATTGGATAAAACATCCATACTACTAAAGCAACTCCAAAAACAGAATCTGCTTGATCTAAGAAGATAAAGAATATCTTTTTAGGTCCTGTAATAGTTTTTCCTGGTTTAATATCTAGTCTTCTTTTGATGAAACTATTTGGTAATTCAAATAAGGCATAAAATAATCCGAGTAAGAAACCAATTAATGTATTATATAAAATTGTATTTGGATGATTGATATAAAAGAAGTTATATCCTTCTATTTTTGTTATTTTCCAAAGAAGTCCAAATAAGATAGAAAAGATGATATTTAAAATGATATATCCTATAAAACCTTTCCATGTTTTATTATCTCCAAAGATTCTTTTTTTATCGATAAAGTTCTTTTTAAAATCCATTGGTACTTTTAATTTTGAAAAGACATTTAACTTACAAAAGATAGAATTAATAATACCTGCTATGATAGGACTTAATAGCGTTACATACATTTTTATGATTAACATTTCTCTTCATCCTCTCTACAAAATATTTATGCATTTTCCTTTTTATTATATCAAAATATTATTCTCTTTCAAAGAAAAAAGACTAGAAATTCTAGTCTTTATTTTGATTTATGATATACCACTATTCCATCATTGATAAAGTGCATAAAACTATTATCAATGATATGAATTCTATAATCTGGATCAAAGCGAAATCTTTTTTCTACTAATCGATAAGTAATACTACCTGGAATATATCCCATCACATAGTTTAATACTCTTCCATCTGTACTTAATTTTAGATTTTTAATGAAAGATTTAAATCTACAGTCAGGATTTTCATAAGGTGTATCCACAAAAACTTCGGGTTGATACATAATAATATTTGATAAATTAATAAAATCATATTCTTCCTCTAATCTTCTACCTATTTTTAAAATGTTTCCTGTTAGATAATGGATAGATGCACTATCTATTTTTCTTTTTAATTCATTATAATTATCTTTTGATAAATATGGATTTAATTCTATTGCTCTTCTAGGAGGTACCTTTTCTTTTGAAAATAAACTTGATTCATATACTTCTCTTGGAGAGCTTCCTTCAGAAAATATCTTTGTAGTAGCAATATTTCTCCAAAATTCTTTTGAATTTCCTTCTAAAGCATCTATTAATCTTTTATATTGTTTTTTATCAAAGGGATTTTTTCCATAAAAGAATTCTAAATACTCTTCATAAGAAAATACTTTTACTGCTGCTAGTTTTAATTCTAAATAGTATTTTGGAAATCTACTAATATCAAATGCATCTATATGAAAAGAATCTAATAATATACTATTTAAGATTTGATCTCCACTACCAATTACAGATAAAGTTTTTAGATTATCTCTTAATAGTTCTCTATATTGTTTATCTCTCATATTTTCATTGGTACATTTATAAATAAAAGATTGATCGGAATATAAAGTACTATCCAATGAATTCTCTTTTATTTTTAATTGTGCAAGTGCTATATCCTCTTTTACTCCCATACATTATCCTTACTTTGTATGATATACAACTTCAACTGGTTCTATTTTCTTCATTTTTTGTGAAGAGTAACGAATTCTTCTTAATAATTCTTCTTTTGATAAATTTGTATTTTTACTTTCTAATGTAAAACCAGAAATATATACTTGTTCGCAAGCATTATCCATTAAAGCATAAGCTGTTGTTATAAACTCTATACTTTCTTCTATATCAATCGGAGATACATGATAACGATCAGTTCCTGTAGCAGTTTTCGCAATTATTACGCAACTCTCTTCATGATCTCTTTTATAATCTACTGTCATATATTTCTCCCCCTTACCGACGACATATTATACTATAAATCTTTTTATAAGTCAAAAAAAGACTACTATTGTAGCCTTTTATCTTTGTTTAAATAGGATTAGTTCTGGATTTGTTCCATTTTCCCCATATTCACAAATTAATATAAAATTCATATTACAAGCAATTCCAAAACATTTTTTTGATTCATCTGTATTAAAAATACTTTCTACTTGAGTACCAAAATAAGATTCTTGATCATTTAAAAATTTTACTTTTTCTTGATTTGGTAAGTTATATTCTAAATTAATCATTTCTCCATTTAATGGGAATAATTCTTCAATCGTTGGCATTCCTTCTATATGGAATGAATTTATTTCATCGATTAATTCTTTTTTCATTTTATTTAATTCATCCATTCCACCAATTTTAATGTATCTAGCAATAAAACATTCTTTTCCAAATGGTTTTCCATCACTTTCTCTACAACCAACACATTCTTTCTCGTACTTTTCACATTCACTACAATCTGCGCCACAATATGCTTTCATATATACCTCCCAATAATATATATCATAAATAATACTTTATTATAAGTCTTGACTTATTTATAGAAATTCTTTCTAAATATTCTGGCAGATATCAATAAACTGATATTATTTAATATATGTGGTTCTATTCCAACATACATCCCATAGAAGAAATAAGAGTGAAATGCTAGAAAGGCAACTACGAAGATTTCTGTAATAATTCCACCTTTAAAATCTTTAAAGTATAAACACATATAAAATAAAGCATAAAATAACATAAAGAATAAGGAATAAGGTTGCTCTAAAGCATATTGAATTACTACTAAGAAGATAACTGCTAAAGCATATATTAAAAAGGTTTTCTTATTATCTGGGAATGATCTAGCTAGATGTAATCCAATTAATATGGCAAATAATACTGCAAAGAGAGAAAGATTTTTATTGCGTTTATTTCCATGTTTGATATATTCACTTAAACTACCTGCTTCATCTACTGGTATTTCTTCTTCATCTTCTTTTAATCTTGCATTTACTTGGAAATAAATATCTTTTTCATTTTCTTTTAGAATTCCAATGGTATCTTTTCCGTCTTCTGTTAATTCATATGTTCCTTCTTCAAATCCAAAAGCAGCACACCATTCTAAATCATCTCCACAAGAGATATGAAATGTTAAGTTCTGAACAAAAGAATCTTCTGGAGGATAATAATCCCATACATGAGTACCATATTGGCTATAATCTTGTATAAAATATTTTACATGATATTGTTGCTTTTTTTTTATTGTTCCTATCATTGTAGGACGATTTGATTTTTCTCTTATGACATTTAGATTTTCAATATTCGTTTCCATAATTTCTAATTTAGTTTCATCACAAAATATATCTTTACTAAAATTATTTTCTATTTCTTTTGTATCTACTACTACAAATTGTTCTTCTATTTCTGCTGAAGTACCTCTTATACTAATATCTACTGTGTAGTCTTTTAATATGGTTTCTGCTTTAACAGTAAATGGTAAGAATAATAGTAAGAATCCTAATAATAATTTTTTCATAATATCACCTATTTCCAATTCATTCTTTCTTTAACGGTATTAAAAAACAAGGTAGAAGATTCAGGGAATGTTAAATTATCAGGCAAATGATCAGATAACATTACTTCAGACATTTCATATTCTTCTGGTAATTCTTCTAATTCTAATATTTCACAGTAACATAATAATCCAAATGAAGATATTTTATAAGCACAAATTGGAGTTAATATAATTTTGGTTGCTCCTGTTTCTTCATACATTTCTCTTTCGGCGGCTTCTTCCCAAGATTCTCCTTCTTCAATGTGTCCTCCTGGTACTTCCCATCCTTCTCTTTTTTTATTATAAGAGAAAAGATATTTTCCTTGATATCTACAGACACATATAACTCTTGTATATTCTTCTTTTACTTCATCTAAATCATATAATGTTATATCCATTCTATCTACCTCTATTTTATTATAACAAAAAAAGACTAAAAATAGTCTTTTATTTTTGATTAGGATAATTTCTTTGTGCTTCTGCTTTTAAATAGGCAGCATCTTTTCTAATTTCTGCTGCTATAGTAGTTTCTGTCCATACTCTATCTCTTGGCAAATCTTTTTCTCCTGCTTTATATATTCCTATGATTGGTACTTCATATCCTAATAAAGTATCAATGATAAATTCTTTCATATGATCATAATCTTTTGTTCTAACACTGAAATCAAATCCTAAATATTCAGGACCTCCTGCTCTTATATCTACTGGGTCATTTGCAACACAATCTACTCCAATTGTTGTACAATGTACTGTTTTCATTAAGATTCCTCCTCTTTGGTTATTTATTATAATGGAAAAGACTAGTTTTTACTAGTCTTTTTATTTAAACTATATTTCATGATTAAATCTCTTATTAATTCTCCAGTTTCTGATAAATAATCATTCCCTTGACATTATTATAGTTTTATAATTAATTTGCGTCAAATATAAAAGACTAGATTTCTCTAGTCTACTAATAATCCTATTATTCCAATGATATAGATACCTATACTAACTATCATTGTCCATTTTCCAATATTTATCCATTCTTCTTTCTTTAAATTTTGAAAGGCTACTCTTCCAGTTAAAATATCTAGTTTATGCCCTCTAAACATATAAAAACCTACTAGTAAGACGCAAGTTGCAAAGATAAGCATTAATATTCCAAATTCTCTCATAATACCTCTATTTCTTTATAATAATATCTGCAACAATATAAGATGTTGCAAAAGATATGATCATATAACTAAAATATTTTACAAATAAATTTAATCCTGTTCCATGATAAACAACTTTTCCTATTACTTGATTTTGATGAATTGGTTTATCTACATTAAAATTAGCATCTCCCTTAGTTGTTATTTCATAACCATTTACTTTTACAACTCTATGAGTAATCGTTCTATTGTCATATTTATATGTAATAATATCTCCTTTTTTATAATCCTCTGTTTTTTTCACTAAAATATAATCATCTACTTGTAGAGTATTTCTCATACTACCACTAGATACTTGATATAAATATAAATTAAAATAACGATTATCTTGATATAGTATTTTTTGAGTTAATATTACAGCAATTAAAATATAAATAATATAAACTAGTATATTAAATACAATCTTTATTTTTGTCTTTTTAAATATCTTTACTAGAGAAACTCCTGATATAATACTAACTATAATCAATATTACCGTTAAGAAATTGACTTCTAATATCATATCATTCACCTAATTTTTATTATACAAAAAAAGACTAGTTTATTCTAGTCTTTTATGCTTCTTGTACTTTATTTTTCTTTTTCTTTAGGAAAGATGTTGCTAAAATAATTAGTCCAACTGCTACAGCAATTAAGATAATACCTAGAACTGGTCTAAAGAATACCCAAGCAATTGCAATAACGATTAGTGAAATTGCTAGTCCTGCAAGTAAAGATACTAGGAATGCTGCAAATCCTACAAGTCCTCCTAAAAGTGGAACAAAACTTGCAAGAGTTGAAAGTGGTCCAAGGATTAATCCAATACCAAAGATTACTAATAAAGTTCCAACTAATCTTAAAATCCATTTTAAAGCATTATTTCCTTCTTCGATATCTGCAATAATACCTGCACCATCATGAATACCTTCTAATACTTTATTGGTATGTTTTCCTACTTTACTAATATAATCTACAAATGAATTATCTTTTTGTACTGCTAAGATACTAATTTCATCATAAGATACATATTTGTAAGAAACTCTGATATCTCCAATTTCTGGATGATCATAATCTAGGGAATTTGTTAGATATTTTTCTTGTTTTATTACATATCCAGGTTTATATTCTTTTCCACCTTCAAGTGTTAGATATTTATTTGCTGAAATATCATCTATTTGATCACTTGTAAGATTAAAATCTCCTAAAGTTATACTAGATACTGCATAGTATTGTGATTCAAATGGCATTTGTGGGTTATTGTGACCATCTTTTCTAAATTGAGCAGAATCGATATGTTGATCACTCCATTTTTTCTCATAAGAATATGTTGTTCTATCATCTTCTTCGTGAGAAACTTCTTCCCATTGATACATTTCTACAATACGTTCTAGTTTAGCAGTATTTACTTCTATATTGAATTCTGGATCTACTAATGGTTCATTTCCAATATTCATTTTACCGTTTACGGCTACTAATTTCCCTTCATTTTCACTTTTGATTGGACTATTTTCAATATCTACATAGTTCTTTCTTAATTCATCTACTGTTTTAATATTTTTAACATTGTTTCCTTCATTCCACCATAGAAGAATTATTCCTCCAATTAATAGAATGATTCCAAATATTACACCACTAAATGAATTCTTTACTTTTTTCATTTTATCACTCCTTATGTTAAGTGTAAAACGAATTCAGTATTGTGTCAATAATGATTATTTTTTTACTAACATTTTAGGCATTTCTTTTGCCATTTGATAATTCTTATATGCTTTATCATCCGTTACTTCTTTAATTACTTTGATAAAGTCTGGTAATTGTACCTCTTGATCTTCATCTCTTAATTCAATTTCCATAATAGCTTGTTTATCCCATTCTGGATAAATATCAATTTCAAAGTATTGATTATGATCTGATAAACAATATCTTGTTTTATGAATCGTATGTAATCTATTATCAGCTTGCATTAATAATTCTAGATATTCATCTTGTGTTAATCTTCTTTCTGTTTCAATTCTCTTTAATCCAGTTATTTCTCTTTTCTCTGTTAGATAATAAACGTAGTTTCCATCTATTCCTCTCGCTCTAATTCTTCTTTCTACTCCATTTTCACTCGTTAAATAAGTTTGTGTAATATCTACTTTGGTACAATTTGGATTACTTTCTAATTCTTTTAAATCAGGATAACAAATTAAATATTTTCTTTCTATTTCTAATGGCTCTGGTTCTCCTAAGAAAGATGCTATTTCTTTTAATAGTTTCTCTAGTTTTTCTTCAAACTCTGTACTATTATCTATGATTCTTAAGTGAGGATGTCCCGTCCAACTAGCAATTAATTTATCATCTAATTCTCTAGCTTCATCAAGGGATTCTTTTCTTGCTTGATTGTTCTCTAATGTATAGGCTTTTTCTGCTCCTTTTGCTGCTGTTACTAAGTGAAATACTGCATCATAAGAATCTCTTTCTCTTACTTCATTTGTACCTAATTCTTTTAGAATTCTTTTAAACTTTAAATCTTCAATGTATGCTTTATTATCCATTACTCCTCTATCACATACGATAAGGATTTTTCCATTCATGGTATTTGCACCTTTTTCAAAGATTTGTTCTTTAAATTTTTGTAATTCTATTTGTAATGTTTGATAATCATAATTTGATCCACATGTCCAAGGTGCTACTCCATTAGAAATTAATTCTGTTGCGGTCTCTGGTACTGTAATGACTTTATAGCCTCTATCACTAAAATAGTTATTAATCCAACTAAGAGCAGTTGTTTTTCCTGCACATGGACCACCTGTTAAGACAATTTTATGAATTTCTACATTATAATTCTTTTCTTTTTGTTTTAATAATTCTTCTAAAGATACATTATATAATACAGCAAGAGATTTTAATTTATCCAAGTCAGGTGTTGATTTAGAGGTTTCCCATTTACTTACTGCTTTATCACTAACATCTAATTGATAAGCAACATATCTTTGTGTTAATTTGTTTTGTCTTCTTAATTCATATAAATAATTTCCAAAGTCAAATTTTTTCATATTTCCTCCTGATTGATTCTTTATATTTTTTTATCCGTAATTTTTTCTTTTTTGATAGAACTTTTTAGCGTGTTTTATTATACCATATAAGTCTATATTTCACTAGTTATTGTAGGGTAAATTGTTTTTTCTTTTCTCCTAAATCTCTTTTTACATCTTTATTATAGAAATCATTTACTCTTTTAATCTCTTCATCTGATATTTGATCTACTAATTGATATTCTATTAAACTTAGCATTTCTACAATATAATCACTTACTGGTTTTTGATTTTCATTGATTGATTCTATTCTTAATAATTCTTCTAATTCTTTTTCTAATTCTTTCTTTTTCTTTTCATATTCTGAATCCATTTCTTGTAAATCTCTTTTGGAACTCTCTATTAATTCTTGTAAACAATTAATTCTTTGTTCAATATCTAGATCGGATTGATTTACTTCTTCATATTTTCCGTTTACTTCACTTGTCTTTTTTTGTCTTCCTCTTTTATAAGATTTTGTAAGACTTGTTGATTTAGATTTTGTTTTTGGTATTTTTTCTTTTACTGTTGGAAAAGTACATAACTTTAAATAACTACCATCAAATAACATTTCAATTGCTTTTCTATCTCTATACATTAGGTTAAACATAAAATCTATGATTGGTGGACAAGTATACTTTTTATACTCACAATTATATAGTGGCACTTCATACTCATCGTAATGATCCCATTCAGATCCCATATTTCCAGATTCTTTGTATTTTACATCTTTATAATACTTATCTTTTCCATTGAATGAAAATGAATCTTCATAAGGAATATCTTTAAACTTACATTCTGTTCTAACAATTCTTAATTCTCCACAATTGATTGCTATGGTACGAGCTAATTCTTCCATTTTATCGGAATCAATCGTTATTTCATATTTTTCTTTTCCTCCTTCAACCTTTCTAAAAAATATTTCTTTTATCATATTTCTCCCTCCAAGTTCAGTATATAGGATATAGATGAAATATGATTCAATTTGTTCTCTACTTTTGGTAGAACTTTTCAAAAGAAAAAGACTAGTTTTTTCTAGTCTTTTTACATAGCTTGTTTTTTCTTTAAAATAGAACTAATAATTACCATTCCAACAATAGTAGTAATTGATCCTAAAAGAATAATTAGAATACTTACATTTTTTGCTGTATTAGGAATTGGTACATATTCTTCTGATAATTTAACAATTGTCTTATTAGATTGTACATTACTATCCATTGCAAAGTTTTCTATTGTTGTTTCTCCAACATATTCTTGATTAAGATTTGTACCTCTTGGAGCATATGCTTGGAAAGTTAATTCTTTATTTTGACTTGTTTTAATTCTTCCTACACTCCATTGAATAGATCCATTTACTAATTTACCACCATCACTAGCAGATCCTTCTACATAAACAAATCCTTCTGGTAATTTTGCAGTTACTACACTATCAACTGCATCTGCAGTACCTGTATTATTAACAACAATCTTATAATCGATTTTTGAGTTAATTGCGGCTGTTGTACTTTCAGAATTATTTACATAATAAGTTGCATTTAAATTTACAGTTCCTTTTCGATTTATAATTGCTATTGTATTACAATGAGCATCACTTGCAGCTCCTACAACAGGTAATTTCATATCACTTACTTTTTCAGAAGCTGATTTACGTACTTTAAACATATCTCTAAATGCATTTTCGCTTGTTGATGAACATGGAATGCTATCTATACTTCTGTGATGTTCTTTCCAAATATTCCATACATCATCTATATTTAATCCTACTAAATCATCAACCTCTACTTCTCCAAAATCCATAGAATAAGTATGGACAACTGTTGTCATTAAAATGCCAGCTAGTTCAACTGAATACTTTTTATCAAAATTTGGTTCCTCAAAATTTATTATGTTTGAATTTGATCTTCTTCTCTCATAATTTTGAATATTATATACTACTCCTATTAATCCTGGAGTTAGTACTTTTTCTTTAACATATCCTTCTGGTGCTTGTGTTTCTTCAATTGTAAATACTGTTGGTAGAATTGCAATACAACTATACATGTGCTCTTCTTCTGATTCTTCATAATAGGTACAAATTAACTGATCATTGTTTATAAAATAGTTTAAATCATCCGTATCTTTGATGTTTTCAATTACTTCTCTTTGCTCGTCAGATAATGATTGATATACTTTGGTATAATTATCACTATTTTGGCTTTCACTATTAATTTCATGCCACTCAGAATCAGGATTTGCTACACTATCCTCTGATGACCAAGCTCTATTATAACTATAAGCTTTAAATGTTACATTTTCTAAATAATTGTTATTCTCATCTGTTTTTACAATATTTTTAATAAAACCTATCATGGATTGTTTTTCAATACTTTGCTCTATCTTTTTCTCTGCTTTATCAATTCCTATTTTATAATTAGATATTGGATGATATCCTAATACTACTATTCCAATCACTAATAATAAGATTAATATGTGTTTTTTCATTTTATCCCTACCTTCTATATTAATTGTATACGATATTTTATAAATTTTCAAATAATATTTCATATAAAAAAATAAAAGTGTCAAATAACACTTTTATTAAATTGATATTTTACTTATTTT